>Ga0179593_1391655_pt1 | contig 10079 bp, 8 predicted proteins | sample CZODoug2_1_08_16_FD_185931 | JGI IMG/M metagenome (GOLD analysis project Ga0179593, IMG submission 185931) | Vadose zone soil fungal communities from Angelo Coast Range Reserve, California, USA - CZODoug2_1_08_16fungal (PacBio error correction) | ecosystem: Environmental > Terrestrial > Soil >...
CGGAGAAAACTGCCGTGCGGGAGGGATGGAAGTTGAGCAATTTGTATATCGCGCTAAAGCCGTAGAAAAAACGAATCAGCACAAACCAAACCAGGAGCTTCAAGGGGGGAAATCGGAATTATTGGAGGTACAAAAACGGACAAGGGAAATGAAAATCCAAGTGAGGGCTAAAAAGGACAAAAACGGGTCCGGGGATTGGCGTGGGTCCGGACAGAGGGCACGGGGACAAAAGGCAACTAAATAGGATCACTTTCGGATCAGAAAAACCCAGACGAAACGGAAAACAAAAGGCTCTAAGGTACTGGGACAAGAAGCAGCCAAAAAGGGGATGCGATCGAATATTCACGAATAGGGATGCATAGGGTCGGATGAAAGCCGGTCTTATGGTGAATCCGGAAGGTGCGGAAGGGACTCATGGGTGTACATCTGGTATTTAGAGGAAAAAGTAGCAATCGATGATCGGAGGCGTGTGCGTGGGATCGGGAGGGCTCTCCCTACTACTGAACCGAAAAATTAGACAACACTATGGGGCACCTTTGTGTGGAGAAGGCAGCCGGCCAGGAGATGAAGCTTAGGAAGATGACATCCTGAACCACGACCAGAACGGGAGTGGATAGACAAAGAACTTAACACATAAGGGCGGGCCCAAGGCCTTCGCCGAAAAAAGCCTTGGATTTGAAAGGGCGGAAGAGGAGTCTTCACATGATAAGGACCGACATGTAATTGTAAAGGGCAAAACTACAGCTCCGAAAGGAAATACTTGAATCATGAAGGGTGACGGAACCCTCAAAAACGCGCAAAAAAAACGAAGTCAAAGAGAAATCGAGGCAGAAGAGGGGGAGGTAAAAACGTAGCCAGGGCACCGCAGGAACGATGAGACCGGACGGCACGAGGTCGTAGGCAGATGAACCGGCAGAGAAAAAAAGGAGTAGTTCAGAGGGGGGGAACGGGGGAAAAGAGAACTCGCGATAAAAAGCGTGGAGGAAAACCTACTTCATAGAAAGGTAAAGGGATAAAAGGGGCTACGGGGATGCCTCATGTCAGGAAGAAGGGGCAAGAAGTCAAACAAAAGTCCGTAAAGCGGGGGGGCCCGACCCAATCCAACAATCTGAATTACGGTGCTAGTAGTGGGCTTCCCATCCAGACGGCCGAATGGGGGAGAAAGATATCGTGTTGGGCGCCTCTGGAAAAAAGCAGAGTGGGAAAAAAGAGTCGAAGAGAAATAAAAAGAAGGGCACATAAAGAAAATGAAAGAGGTGCGGCAGGAACATCGTGAAAGCGAGGGCAGGAAAAAGATTTCAGACCAGAACAGGGGGACTTTAGGGGCTAGGGGAGGACAGCAAAAGGTCCAGGGGAGGGGATAATGGCGCTGACGGTAGCCTGACGGGCCAGATCTTCGTCGACAAAACTGAGGAAAGAAGACAGTGAAAGGGTCCATAAAACATGCGCGGTAAGGGCCCAGATTAAGCTTAAAGCTAACCTCGAGTCGTCAAAGTTGGATGCGAAAAGATACAGGTAGAGCATTCGAAGACGGGAGGGAATCTATTGGAGGCCGGGTCGGCGGATTTCCACTACGGGTCAGAAGAGGCACCTTCAAGTGGGACACCGGCGAAGTTCGATGGAGGATCTGGCCACAATGGGATTCACACCGGAGAATGCACAGGCGGTGAATCCCCGAAAGGTTCGGTGGAGAAAAAATAATACTTACGTGATTGGGTGGGGCCAGCATCGATGGCAAATGGTTTTGGAGCTGGGAGGAAGGGAGGCAGCTGAGAAAAGCACTCATCGAACAAAAGGGAAATAGGAAAAAGCCACAAGAAGAAAGAGGGGGGAAAAAAAATGCGGAACGGCAGTGATCGGTGGACGGGTATGTACAAGAGCCGTAAGAAGACTCAAGACGTAGGGTTATTTGGGGGTCATGAGGGGGGTGGATACTGATTGTCATTGGGGAGCCTGATCAGGGGGAGAAGGTGACCCGCTAAAGGTCCATCATTAATAAAGCAGTTGAACAATGAGGAGTGTGCATTTTGGAGCGGGAGGAAAGTGAGTGGAGGCCTTTACACTCTCCTAGGGGGGGTGGAAAAGAGTATTTCGTCGGGTAGAAAAAAACAACGGAAGGGAGTGAAAAACACCGTATAGCGAAAACGACCGGAAATGAACGATGAGGAAAGAAGTCTCACAAGGGCCGTAACAAGGCGCCAAAGGGCACGTTCAAAAAAGAACAAAAGAAGGCTTCCGAACACCGCAGCCGAGGAAAAAAAAAGGGGAGAAACAGAAATCGAATGAAGAACATGGAGCGACCAGGTCCGGTAAGGGAACTATCCAAAAATGAGGCCAGAAGAGGGAAACAGGACAAGGAGGGAGGAATAACAGAAGGAGGTGCCTCAAACGGGGGGCGGGGAGACAGATGTACGGGGTGAGAAAAGATAAGAAAAACACATGGCCGTGGGTCCAAGCGTAAGGCTGGGGGGAGGCGCACAGTGATATTCGGGGCACCGACTTACAAGAAAAAGACAGGAAAAAATCAACCAGGCACCCGAGGACACGCCGAAAGGTGGCACGATAAACACTTGAAATTGGGAGTAAAGGAAAGAAAGGAAGAAGGGAACCTTCCAAATAACCGGAACAAGAGGAGGGAAGGGTGTGAAACGTCATACGGGAAGGAGAAAGAATTGAACGGGGGAGGGAGGGAAACAATGAGTTTGAAGAACGTAAAGATGACCGAGCCCATAAGCTGGAGAGCACATGGGGGCAGGAAAGGGGGGCAGGAAGATGCGTGAAACCATCAAAGGTACAGGCAGAGCGAAAAAAAAGAAAGATGGGGTGACCAAATACTGTCAGACAAGGAGGGGGAGGAAAGGGAGGGACGGAACCGGGCGCGCAGTAGACTGTGCTCTACGGGAAAAATCTGACGATCAGCTAAGAAAAATCCAGTCGACGCGGACACACTTGGAAGAGGAGCCGATGTCCACGACCAAACATGGCCTTTGAGATCGAGGATTGCGTCGTCAACGAGAAAAACAGGAACGAAGACGGAGCGGAGGAGCGCAAGCGTCACCTTGGAAGAAAAGAAGAGGATAAAGGACTGGAGAATCAGACTACAGGGGCACGGCATGTCGTGAGCAGCAGAGGCAGTGGACTGGAGCGGTTTGACAGGCGGCCGCGAAAGCGGTTGGGGGCCACGGATCGAAGGGGGGGGAAGCTCCGATCTCCGGAGGGGGCGTAACAATCACCGTCGGCGACATCGACGCTCGATCGATCAAGCAAAAACCTGCAATAGGTACGGGGGGGCAAGGTGATGGATGCGCAACACCGATCGCCAAAGTACAGGGGTAACTTCGGGAAAAAACACGCTAAAAAACGGGGGTGGAGTTGGTTCCTTAGTATTCAACTTAGTTAAACGCAGGAAATCATAATCGAGGTCATGGCAAGGTAAGGGCGCGACTGGCCACAACAGTTGCTCATCGAGGGCGGGGTGTCAAGGGTTCCGCATCGGCAGGTCAAACCTTCAGATAAATGAGAGAGCGGCTGCCATGAAAGCTACGCTCAAACACGTTCATAAAGCGCAAATTGGAGGGAAAACGCTGCGGTAACGTATAGTAGGATCCGGGGACAACTCACGGAGAAGCAGATGGAAGGATGAAAAGGCTGAGTTGATGGGAAGAGGGCCCAAGCGCTTAAGAGGTGTGCAGAAAATACTCACTAAAGGGAACTTACCTCAGATCGGAATCAAAGTGACAGTCCTTCGGACTAGGCTGGGGCTGGGGGCCTGGTAATTTTCATATTGGGGGGGGGGGGGGGGGGGGGGGGGGCTTAAAAGGCGGCAGGGAGCGCGGGAGGGGGTATTCGCACATTCTCAGCCCTATTGGATCCAGGGGATCTCTAGAAGGGACGGATTGATGGTCAAGGGAGGGCCGTATCGAATGCACAATGAAAAACCAGGCGCGGAAGATTCAAACAACAGAAAACGCGTGTTAAGGGGGGGCTGCCCTTCTGCGATCGAAAGTTCGGGACATAGATCGTCGAGATGTAAAGGACGACTCGAGAGGGAGGGCAGGAGTAGAGCGCTTGCATTCACAACACGGTTGGAACAGGGGGCCTCATGAAAAAGACATGCAGTGAGCAACGGCATCACCATGAGTCTTAAGTCCAAGGCTGATTAAAAAAGACCGTGAAGGTGGCAGACCGTCGCCGGGGTAAGTAAAAAAATAGAGGATGGGATTGCGCGCACGACTGAAAGAGCCGTACTCTGTCGTTTAAGGGGGAAGGGGGGGGGGGAAAGAATCGAAGGGGCGAAAAAAGGATACATAGCCCTCGGGTACTACAGGGAAAACAACATGGGGTGAAAGGAGAGCGAATTTTCTGGGGGCAATCACAAACAAATTCGCGGTCGACTACAAGGACGAAATTAGCTATAAAGTTGATTCTTCATGGGAACTTCAAGGATTGAAGGGGACCCGTACGAAATGTGCTAGCTGGACCCAAGGGGGGGAAGAACCAGAAAAAACCAGAGACTCAAAAAATGAGGAAGAGATCATGGGACATTTTAATTACCACACGCGAAGGCAGTAGGTGATCGCCAACTCAGACAACGGAGTCGGGTGGATGGGCAGTAAAGGGACAAAGTAAGGTAAACTCGAGAATGTGGGGTCTGAGCAGGGGGGAAATCTAAGGCAAAGACGGAAGTGCCGGGGTAATGAATGAAAAAATGTGACGACTCGGCGGGCGCAGTCATACGTAGAACACAGACATAAGTGGGCTCTCCAAATTGGTCTACCCGTTCGCCCAGCAAGCTGACCGGGGTGTGGAGGAAAGAGATACGTCTCGGGGAAGCCGCGTTATCACTAGACCAGGACAAAATAGCATGTAGAACTAGATAATAGGGAAACTATGGGGCCTGGGGAAGGACTTCTATCAGGAAATTAGGAGAAGGTAAATATACCAAGCTGACCATCGATTCTCGAAAAAAATCAGCTCTGGTCTCCTAGGAGCGGGGGGACGCTCGTCGGTAACATCTACTTTCTTACCTGAGGGGAGGGACTTACTGGGGGGGGGGGTCTCAAATTTAGGGGGGGGAAGCTCGAGAGCGTCGGGGGGGGGAGTGGCAGATGTGTTAAAAGTGCCCTGTGTAACGTTGATCACCTTTGGAGGCGGAACGCTTTGATCGGACGGAACGAAAGCACGATAGGCGATCTCGGGAGAAAAGTTAAGGGCGTTGTCGACTGATCCGTATGCGACGCATCAACAAGCGATGCAAAGTCCTATAAGATGCCGGGATAAACCCAGAGAGAGGCGACGAGGCGCGGTAAGTGGGAGTCGGGATGGTGCCAGGGCCGTAGATGCGGAGGGAAAAGCAGAGGGAGGAACAAAAGGGGGAGGGCCGAGGGTAAAAACCTGGCGGCCAACCTGGCCATGACCTTCAGCGGGGGGGCGATCCATCTCTAACGAAGCAGAGGTACAGTGGGAAGAAAGGAGAACAAAAGGAAAAAAAGTCTTCTTTCAATTCTATAATCAAAAAAAGATCAAATAGCACAGACCTCTCTGCCACATGAGAAAAAATAAAGGGGTCCGTATCATCAGAACTCTCAGAGAGGGGCCTTTAAACGGAGACAGGTTCGTGCCGGTTCTATAAACATAGGGGGGGACTCATGAAATAGTACGGGGAGCGGACCGCTCTTCAGCGCTGCAAGTGCCGTGCTAGAAAAAGGCCTGATGGAGATGACTAAAGAGAGAGAGAGAAAGACCCGCGCGAAGTGCTAATACTGCATCGGACTAAGTTCCACTATCCAAAACGTTCTGTTCCGTACTCCGATGGGCACTCACTCTCGGGGACTCCAACAGGGGGCACCTCAAGACACACACATGGACAGTGGGGGGGAGTAAAATCAGAACGAAAAGGGGTCTCTGAGCCTATGGACATTACACAGTGCAAAAGTTCTGGCACGGGTGGGACTAAACCGGAGCGCACAAAAACGGGGATCAAACCAAGGGCAAAAGGGGAAAGGTGGATAACAGGGGACAAGTTTGGGACTACAGGAAAAAAAGATCAGATCCAGGGAAAAGGGGCACACACAGCCCGGACTGGCATTCAGGCTTGGGGAGTGAGGAAAGGGGCAAAATCAGAACTCAGAACGCGCCACAACTGCAAGGCACTTGGAAGCCGACTGAAGGCGCACGTACGGCGCTGAAAAAGAAAGGGCAGAAAGAAGTGGATCGGTCCGCATCACGGACCTTAGTCCTCGTGTTTTTAACGCAAAGAGCGGAGGGAGGGGCAAGAGGGTATGGCGTAGCTATCTAAGGTAGGAGGAACCGCTAAAAGGGGAGGCGTCGAAATCACTATCGGATGTAGGGCGGAGGAGCTAGGGGGGTCTCAAGGGGAAGTTGTGAGGGGCAGGGAAAAGTCTTGTGGAAAAACGTGTCAATCAGAGGGACTTGAGTCTCTGGGAAAAACATAAAACACGATGCAGATGTGCAATAGGGAAAGAAAAACTGAACAATGGAGGGAGATAAAACGCAGGAATCGGGAGCTGATCTAACTAGGAGATCGGGGCTAGAAAAAATCCGGGGGGGAAAGGGCAAGAGAAAAAACAAGAAGGAAATGGGAGGATATCAATAGGGGGATTAAACGGGGAAGTTCGGTCTCCGCGAGGCAAAAAAAACGACATAGCTGTGCCCCGAGACGGAAGGACACACCGATCAAAGTGCTGGAACGGATAGCTGTGGGGGAGGTTCAAACGGGAAAGGGACAGGCGCCGACTTAAGGGCAAAAAGGGACTTCGAAGAGGATAAAGACTAATTAAAGAGGGAGTGAACTGGTTAAGCGTAAAACGCCTCGCAAGCCATAGAACCGAGAGGGGCTGGCAGGGGAAGTGTGGGCAGGTGTAAAGACCTCAAGGGGCTTTAGGAGCCATCGAGGTCGGGACTGACACTTGTAAACAGTCACAAGCGTATAGTGCGTTCTGGGGCTCTTCGGGACGTCGGGGGGCGCCAAATGCAGTAGTTGATCAATGTATGAGCTAAGGGGTCCGTCCTAGTGAATAGCGTGCCTCCTAATGGGGAACGTAGCGCGATCACAAGCTCTACACGTGTGGCTCAAGCGCTCGTGGCTCGTAGCTGAACTTCAAGTCCCCCCAGGGGCTCTTTGGGGGTGGGGATCACGTCAGGTGACGGGTACTCACGTTCCGGGTCTTTTTGTCCCGCAAGGGGAGACAGGAAAAAATCGGGGACCTGATGTCGAATCACTAAGATTGCACCGGGGCAGAACATGGGGCAGAGAAGGCTAACGGAGGGTTAACAGCGATGGGGGGGACCTTCACTGGTCGCCGCATAACAAAACTTGGACGTATGATGTAGTAGGAGGCTTATACCTGCAGTGAATGATTGGGAGGAAGGTCAATCAGACGACGGAATGGGGCCATTAGTTGAAAAAATCGAGCAGGGGGGGCCCCAATTACAGAGACTAATTCGTCAAATATGAAGGGACCGAGCATCCTATATCCCCTAGCGGTGCGAAGAGAGAAATTGTGGGTCGAGAAAATTGACGGATACGCTTTGAGCCGGAATCGCAAGTAACGTCCACGGTCCAATATCGGCCAAAATGAAAAACAGGTTCAGGAAACGACAAGGTGCGGGCGGGGGATCTTTAAAGTGGACAAAACCTCGGAAGGAACAGAACAGCTGTCCTCACATTCCACGTCAGTCCTGCAAAGAAGAGGGGAGTTGCTAGAATGATGCGTGTTTCGAGAGGGCAGGAGGAAACCATCCCTCAAGCGCTAAGAAAAAAGGACCGACTAACTATCCCAACGCGGGAGGAGAGCAGGACCGCACTGAGGCATACCTGCAAAAGTAGTCAGGGGGGAAACATCATTGTTGGTCCATGGTTTGGGGTCTGGGGGATCGGGATCTTTCTTCGATGAGCATCTCAAGGAGCAGATGTGCCATTCCATTAACAGACCTGGGGGAAGGGATGAAGAAAAGAGGGGACACGGGTGCGGGGAAAAATAAGATAAATCCTTTACCTATCCATTAGTTTTTGGTAGAAAATTATTTAAGATAAAAGAAAAAATGTAATATTAAAAAATAGAGAAAGGATACATCCTCTACAACACAAGAAACCACACAGACACGAGGAATGGTGTTCCCTGGTCTCTATCTTTCCTCCCCTTGCCCACTAATCGAGGATAAAAGGCCTGTTTCAAACACCCTTCTTATTGCCTTCCGGCAAGGACACGAAACCTACTGGGGGGTCCCGGGTATAAAATATAATCAATATCTGAACCTCAGAGTACACTAATAAAAAGCTAAGAAAAGGGTCTCTGCTAAGGAAAAAAAACTCCCTATGGGAGTTCCGAGTTGAGGGGCTCTGTTCTTAGGCTGTGACCGAGAAAAACTTTGAAAAAATGGGGTAACGGAGCATGGCATCATCGGAGAAAACGCACTGAATCAGAAAGTCCAAACCCATAAGGGAATGGGGTGGCCGGAAAAGACACCTGAGGGACCTTTTATAAGGGAGGTTCTACGCTTCGCTTGGGGACACAGTTTTTCGATCCTCCGTCAACATTCTCCTAGGGACAGAACGGTTGAGGTCCAATTGGGGGGGGACCAGCTTGGACCTGAAAAAGGGGGCAATATTCCCTTAGAAAAAACAATAAACTGGTAAGGAGACGGGGTTAAGTCTAAAAAAAACATTTTCTATATGAGGAAGCACGGTGATAGGAAGTTGCCTCAGGAACAGCTTGGCATTCTACCGTCAAGGTCATGTAAATGGAGCGGCGCATGTTGGGACGAAGATCTGGGAAAAGCACTTGTACGAGCGAAAAGGTAAAGATCAAGAGGGCATGCCTCCTACCGACCCGCAGACTGGGAAAAGGTGTTCGCATCCTGGTGCAGGTCAGCGGAAGTTCATCGAAGGGGGTAAATCGAAGTTAAAGAGGGGGCAGGTGAGGGCAATTCTTCGGTACTGAAGACCACGCGGTCACGACTGTCGGGAAGGCGGGGAAACAATCACGCCGATCGCCCAAGATAGCCAGGGTGAGGACGGGGGAAACCGAACGCTCCACGGACAGCAGTTGCGGTCGGAACGGGCAAAAAATCAAGGTCCGGCCTAAAAAAGGGAAAAATAAAAATCCCGAGCAGACCGGCTTACGGAAAAAAGGAAGGACTCCCTTGACCTACTATTGTGGAGTGGGAGGGAAAGATGCCAGGGAACAAAAAGAAAGGAGGGGACCGCAACCCTCAAAACGAACGAAGCGGCGATACCGTAAGACACACCTCGTAGGAAACCAGCAAAGAGGGTAGTAGGAAGCGAGGGGAAGGGTTCGGAAACGTACCAAAAGACCTTCCTTAAGGTCGGAGTAGGAGGGAGGCCATAACGTCCGGACATTGGAAGCGGGTACTCCGGACCGGGAAAGTATTAAGGGAAAAAACCAAAAAAATGGAAAAAAACGAGGTGGACGCCGTCTGTCCATTCTCATACCGAAACTGAGATTCAGGAAGGTCTGAACAAGCGAAGGACGATAACATGCCGGGCTCTCGGTGACCCAAAAAAAAAAAAAACCCAAAATGGTTCCCCAGAGGGGGGGATGGAGTTTTGAGCGGAAGTAGGGGGGGGATCAGTTCGCCCTTCAAAAACAACCTACAAAATGGACTTAAGGGGGAAGAGAGGGATACAGTTCTAAAAAAACAAAGCCACATAGACCGGACAGTCTACTAAACCGGGGAAGCTCAGAAATGAGCCGAAGGCGGAAATATAGAGAAAAAAAAATTCCCCGTCGTCCGCGCCGTCGCAGTCGATGGGGGACTTTGAGTAAATTTTCTTAGTGGGCGGCGCAATGAAGAAGAGACTAGAGTCAAACCACAACAGCCAGGGCCAAACGAAGAACCATCAGGTTGGCGTGAAAAAGGCGGCCGTGGAAAGGTAAGTCTAGGCAAGTCATTCCGGGGGAAAATCCCAGGAATGTCTAAGGGAGGGCCAGGGGAGCGTCCGTCGGGGAGGGGGACGTCAGGCATGAAAAGAGAGGGTCGGGCGCTTTATAAACGTTATAAAAGGAAATCACAGGGAAGGGAAGTGCGCAAGATGA
>Ga0179593_1452779_pt1 | contig 10079 bp, 11 predicted proteins | sample CZODoug2_1_08_16_FD_185931 | JGI IMG/M metagenome (GOLD analysis project Ga0179593, IMG submission 185931) | Vadose zone soil fungal communities from Angelo Coast Range Reserve, California, USA - CZODoug2_1_08_16fungal (PacBio error correction) | ecosystem: Environmental > Terrestrial > Soil >...
CGCTCGAGCTTTCTGTCTGGGAAAGTGAAAATCAGGCTGACTCATATACCGTCCGGTAAAGAGGGGTAGTAAGATCTCATGCAAATTGGGGGGGCGGCCACCAGAGTGGTAAAGATGCAGGTTATAAAGAAAAGGAACGTTCATCTTGAACCTCAGTGAAAGGCTTTGGCGGTCATTTTGTTTAGGAGAATGGCAGTACACGTCCATTCACTTCTCTGAGTCGGAGCCATGTCCAAACATTGAAGTCGGGAAAATTTACTTGTAGGCGCGTCAAAAATAGGTATCACTGAGAAAGAGGCTTGGGGGGTCCTGGAGTAAGGATGCGCATTGAAAAGCTGGTTGTGGGTTGGTACCTTTCTCTGGGCGCGGTGGTTCCATCAGGTGGGGTTGAAAGTGGGCACAGGTGCTGGGCAAAAAAAGATCAAAAAAGCCACCAAATCGGCGAATAGAGGGCTAGCCAACAAAAGAGGAGGTGAGAGAGAAAGTGGGGGGAAGAAGGGAAAGCAAAAGTGCACCCTCTGTCAACCAGAAAAGATCGCATCTCCCGAAAAAGGGTCGAGAAGGCCGCAGGAAAAGCGGGCGCATTTAGGAACGCCGTTGGAAAGGCCATGAAATGATCTCAGCCTTACAAAGGAAAAGGGCTCGACGAAAATAAAAGAAGGGGAAACGGGGTTACGGACTGCTACAACGAAAAGAACTGGGCTAGGGAACAAGTTATGGGGAACCTGGTTCGGAAAGCCTACGGGAACAAGTGGCTACTTCCATACTCGGGCAGCTCTACCGAAAAAAAGGTAACTTAGCTGACCGAAACGGGGGAGAATTATTTGTCGTATGGGGTCTGATGGTGAGGCCCGGGGGGATACTGACAGGAAGCTGAGCTGCGCGGCTTGAGGAGGGGACAGGATGTAGCGAAAAACACAGCCGTGCCTTTGGTCACCGTCGGGGTCGTTGTATGGAGTCCCTTGGAAGTCTGAGTCGGAGGGTCGATTAACGACGGGCAGTTTGTTGAACCGTCGGTGTGATCAGGTGGGGGGGGGATCTTAAAGAAGCAGTCTTCCCGGGTGGGCTCACAGAGCGAAGGAGCAACAGCTCAGCGTGGGCCTCTTTGAAATTCGTAGCTTAGGGGGTTGGCCCAGGTAGGGAAGGGTCGACATGACCGACTCAACTTGCTTCAGCTTCATGGGGAGGGCGATCTCTATTTCCCAACACTACTTTGGAATCTCGGGCCACTTTGGGGTACTTGATGGGGACATGAAGCCTAAGGGGTGCAAGCATTGTTTTGAGAGAACGGGGGGCGTGAGCCTTAAAGAGCCGTGACCAAACAGCGACGGCACCGCAAACTGGTATCACCGGAAACATGGGAAGAAAAGGGGGGAAGAAGGGGAATAACAGGTCGGAGAGAAGCTTCCTTAAAGGTCGGCCGTGAAGCTTGGTTGGGCATGTTGTGTTAAAGCCCTGTGGGTTGGTGGGGGTGGTTTGGTCTTCGTCATGCGAAAACGTCAGGGGGGGCTATTGGGAGTGGAGATGGGCACGACTGTCATAGATTGTACTGAAGGTTCAGAACAACACCGGTAACCAATACCCAAGCTTGAAGTGGGAAAAGTAATGAGAAAAAGGGGTACCCGAGTCTTCGAACTTCATGTTCTGAGATCACTGGGAAGCATTACTCTTCCAGGCCAGTGATTATGAGGTGGTGGAGAAGTAGCGAGTCATGAAGGTTGGGGGACGTTTTTCCTAAAAAAAAGGTATAACTCCAGTCTGTTCGTAATACTTGAACAAAAATCTGCTTATCGAGGGGGGGGGACCTTGCGTTGGCAATACCCGCGGCTGGGTCAGCTCGCGTTATAATAAAAGAAGTGGGATGTTGGGTAGGGGTGGACATTCCTGTTAGAATGTCCATCGTTGAGGAAACGCCAAGGGCAGGCCGGTGGTGGGGGAGGGTCGGGAAGATCTCACGGGCAAAATAGGGTATTTAATAATACGGAAGGTGAGACAAAGTGATACCAAAGACCGACATGACCGGTCGACTCTTCCAACGGCGTCTCGAGATACCCCCTGCCAGAAAATTTTAGGCGTGAGGAGGGACTTGGTAGTGGCCGTGCCGGCATTACGCGAAGTTGCCCTGGAAGAGCTCTGAAACCTAGCGCACAAGTCCAGAAAGGAACGACTAGGGGGGGCCGACTCAGGAATCGTACTAGAAGTCAAACGCCTTACGTTGGTCTGTTGAACAAGCGATTCGGATGCAAACGATGAGCCCCGTCTTAGTGCTGGGTGATGCAGGGGTAATACTCCCAACATTATCTACAACGGGGGGTACGGGAGCCGGCTCTTGTTATTTGCTATCGAGATCCCGGACCGGGGGGGGGAAGACCTTAACGCGACCCGGGTGCATGCTGAAGGGAGGTGTCCGCCAAGACTGGTGGGGGGTTCGGCGGGGATCAACAACATCGCCAGAAAAGAAAGTTTGCGCTCCACCAAAACCTGGAGCGAAAAGGGGGGGAGAAGCGTAGGCGGGTCTGACCGGGTAACGTAATGCCCGCTTATGGAGTGGGTGGCGGCTTCGGGTTCTTCCGAACGCCCTCAAGGAAAAGTCCGGGATCATTTGGGAAAAAGGGAAAAAAGGAAGGTTCGGAAAAGTATTCGTGGTGGGGGCCTTTTTTCTCAGTCGGCTAAGGAATTATCAGCAAATGATCTTGGTGTGGGGGAGGCAATGGGGTATAACCTTCATCTGGCGGGGCCGCCACTTCCGTTTTGGGGGTGTCGGTGGTTAGAATCTCCTAGATACGTTACAGCAATAACAAAGGGTTTACGGTCGAGGTCCTAGTAAAGCACAACTGGACCTAGTGGATTTGTCTGGGGGGTCACCGTTAGGTAAGCAGGAGGAAGGGCTTGGGTGGTACGTTTGCTAGAATGGAATGGAAACATATAGGGGGTTATTAGGGTATCAGCCAAAAATGGTACGGGAAGCTGATGGGTGATCGCGGCAATACAGTCGCTTTCTGAGAAACGGCCCAAAAAAGGAGAATCCGGCGGAGAAGGGTTATTGCCATCGAGAGCGAGGGGACAGCAGCCAACTTTAAAGATTCGTCCACGGACTGGTAGTGGTGACGGTTCGCGAGATGTAACGCCAAAGCCTCGCTTAGTCTCCTCGAGAGAGGAACGGGCGACTCAGAAAACACAAACAGGGTTATTAAAATATAGAGATGGCAACGCTCGACGAGAAAACATGACCGCCGGGGAGGGGAAAAAAAATCTTCCCTGGAAAACCCATTCAGAAACGAACAGGCGGACTACATGGGAAGTGGCGGGAAAGGACGTTTTCGATCAGGAGGGTAACCTTCGAATGTCGACAAAGGGCGAGTGATTAGAACTGTCGCCAGAATCTTGGAATTGAGCCTCGACGATGACATGCAATCAATCTTCAGGAGCGGCAACAAAAAAAATCTACCGAAATCAAGTAACACAGACAAATGTCGTAGAAAAACACTTAACACCAAAGACAGATCTCGGAGTAAAAACACCGGACAGGAAAAGACCACTGAAAGGGGAGCAAGGAAAGAGAAGGGTGTAAACTTCCACGTGGACACTAGCCAGAAAGACCGCTGGTTGCCAAGACCAGAAAAACTCACAAGCCAACTGAAAATGGACCGCAAGTCCGCATTCTGGCAATGGCAAAAACCCAAGATCACGAGGGAGAAAGGAGGAAAAACTAGACTACAATAGGACCTGAGAAAACCTGCAACAGGGAAAAAAAAAAACGGGAAGCCACCGGCAGATGACTGTTCGGAGACTACAGTACGGGACAGAGTTGGGGCAGATGGAGGCCAATACGTAACAAAAATTCAGGAGGTAGGCAGAGAGGGTCACTGGACCATGTCAACCAAGTCACCGCTCCGAGCTGGTCAAGTGGGAGAAAAAGTCATCTACAAAGAAGAAACTGATTGGGGGCGGTGTGGTTGACGCTCCAAATCTCCTTCTTCCATTTACAAACTGCTCTGGGTCCCGAGTTTGAAAATGGCTTCTAAGAACACCTAATTCCGATCTGATATTCTTATAGTACAAGAGGAGACGAGTCCAGCGGGGAGCTACGTATCTGAAAAAAGAAGGAAAAAAAAGGAGATCTCACGGCCTGCATCGCAGGGGAGCAACAACAACAGCCAAAAAAGCTGTGTAATTCGATGCATAAAATACTTCCGTGGCAACATTCCCAAGCATTTTCTCGAAAAAGGTTAACGACAACTATCGGGCCTGCAACTAAAATTGAACACTCTCACCCTAAAAGAAGCGACACACAAAATCTGACTAGTAGGTTGAAATGTCGGGGCTAGAAAATACTCTTTAAATTTCTACACCGGCGCGTCGGTAGCTTGGATGGTGCCATGCCAAATACAGATAAGAATTAAGGGTCAAATAACCGGCACAAAAAACGGCGCCCGCAAGGATGGTTCTACATCATAGATAAAGGACACGAAATCACCAGAGTTGGATTGGACCCGCGGTTGGAGCTGACGGAACTGGGACAATAAGGAAAAGGGAGGTAGTCTTTCCTTCGTCCTGACGCCGCAGGGCGTCCATGTGGGCAACAAGAAAAAAATGTACCCTAAAAAATCCTGAAATTCGCTCCGGGAATGGAATGGTGATCTGTGAAGGAAAAGCACCTCGAGGTGTGTTCTCAGAGGACGCGCACAGGGAAGAAGGGAGAGGGTCAAGGGGAAGCAAAACAACGATCATTTCTCCTGTGCGCCAAGAAAAAATCTTTAGGAAGGACGAAGGTAATGACCCGACGAGCTTTAAAAAAAAGGACAACCCCTCCTGAACCGGGAAAATTACTTTAGCAGCTAAAGACTATATCCTTTATGCCCCTTCGGACCCAACTTTTGGAAGGGGCTCTTTATACTTGTTTTTTCATGAGAAATGGGGGGGAGTCGATGCCTGGACATCACCCGGCGTTAAAAAATTCTGGCATATGCTGAAAAAAAGGAAAAACAAGCAAAACGAGCCTGGAAAAGGGTGAAGGGAGGATACCTTACATGAAAACGGCAAATTATTCGGGACATATGAAAAACCAAGGGAACAGTGGAGAGAGTCACAGGAACCATATCCAAACGGTATGTGCATAGGTTCCGAGAAACCCACATAACTTATTATAGCCGCAACTTACAATCAATAATCGGACTTAAAAAAGCCGAAAGCGTTCTCAGCCCCATCCTGCGCTCCAAGCCCTTGCGGACAAAACGAATACGAACTGTTCAGGACGGGAGAAGGTCCTCTAAGAATCTCATGAAGACAGCACTTGTCTGGAAGAGGGTCCTAAGGAACATTAAAAAGAGGGGTACAAAGAAAAACGTGGTCAGTAGTCAGCACGTGCGACTATGCCAACGTCAAAGGAGAGGGCGTCGCCGAAGGAAGCTGAAGCAGGGGCAGTGACAACCGGGGTCGGCAGGCACGACAAAAGTGGAGAAGGACACCGGAGGCACTCGTGGGGAGGGGGGGGTCAGTCACGAAGATTTGGAGGCCGGTAGCTGAGGGGGAAATCCAGGGCAATCTCCGTGAGTCAGCCCTTACACCTTCCGATTCACCAGAAATCCCCCCGTCAACACGTTCAGGGAAAACAATCCCCGAAACCTTGGGATCACACCTAGTGTAAGAGGAGGGGGCGTGACATTTGCTTGCATTCAGACATGGAAAAATCCCTCCTTTCGGATCTCTCTAGAGGTAAAGGCACTGGGGTCCGGAAAGAAGGGCCGATGCCTCGTGGAGCGAACCGGGAAACCTCTACTTGGGGTCCAATTTGAAGGAGGTTTGTTTAGCAAGGAGAACCGTTCCGAGGAGATCGCAATCGGCAAAACCGGCCACAAGAGGCCGGATAGAATCTCGAACCAACCTTTTCTTGAAAAAAAAATGAATAACTCAGTGGAAAGGAAGAGAAGCAGGCGTTGGAAAAGTCACTAGCAGAAGGGTTGGCGAAAAGGGAAAAGGTTCTGTTACGATAAAAAAAGAATACTCGAGATCAACAACACAAAGAAGCTCCCCTGAGAGATAGGCTACAGAGAGGGGGAGCCTTGCAGGTCACAAAAAAAAAGGGAACTTAAATTCTCGAAAGCTCCTGCGCATCTTTCCAGAAACGAAAGAACTGACTCATTAAGGGGGGGGAAAGACCAAAAACTAAGGGGGAATTCGCAAAAGAAAGGTTCACAGTGCGTCGACTCATGAGAAAGAAAGAATGAACGTAATGCTAAAAACAAACGACAGAAGGTTACTGAAAGAGTGAAAGACGGTTCTTATTTGAGAAAAGACGCCTGGAAAAAATCAAAAAAGGGCTCCGGAGCCGAAAAGGCTGAAGGAAGACCAGCCTTGACTGTTCTTGAGCGAGAGCCTCCTGGGGGCTTCATTCAGGGTGGGAAGTAGAATAATTAGACTCTTTCGCGGCCGTCGAGAGTCTTAAGGGTCCATTATGGGATACCGCCAGGTACCACTGAGACCGTCGGTCATGATGACTGATAATGAAAGGAAGTCGCGATAGAAGGGGGGGACAGGCTCTTCTTCGTGATAATGTGGAATGAGTAAATCAGAAAGACCTTCCTGGCCAAACAAAGAGAAGCGTTGGATAACGTTCTGGGGCAGGTATGGGGGAGGAGGGGTACGGGAGAATTTAGCACGCGCATGTTCGTCAAAAATGGCAAAATGGGGGCGCGGGACGATCAGGGGGAGTCAAAACAATAACATTGGGTTAGCAACTAGGGGGAGAAAAACCATTTGAATGAGCAAGCAGGGGTTGGTGTAGAAAAACGAAGGGAAGGGGGGGCGAAACGCCGATTACCCCCGACGGCAACCATTTTGAGTACGCTCAAAGGGGCCAGAACGGGAAAAAACGGGAAAAGCCCGGAGGGGGAAAAATCGGCCGAGGCACCCTTGCCGGCTCGGGGGGGGGTGTTTGCTTTTTGCCGCGGTTGGGGTTGGGCGGGGAACTTACGGCGAAAACAAGAACGGACCAGGACGTCCGGAAAAAGCGGGGAAAAATTGTTTAGACGCGAGCATCCAATAGTCAGACCCGCACATCGGAGGGGGCCCAGAGGGGCGGCTGGCAAACTAAACTGGGTCGCCTAAGGGTTGAGCGCCAAGAAATGACGCCGCGACAGGCGAAAGGTGAGGGGGAAACGGCTAGGGCAGATGTTGTCGGGGGTTTCAGCGAGGACGCACATCTGGTACCGAGAAAGCCTCGAATAACTGGCGCCCAGGGGTCGCCACCCGAGATGAGAGGTCAGCTAGGGGGAAAAGACCATGGTGCTGGCGGGAGGAGGGAAGGGACCATGATGTAGGAATTAACCTCCGGCACTGTTTGGGGGTCGAAGATCTAAGTGCAAGGGGAGCTGGAGTAGGTAAGGACTAGGGGTCGTGGGAAATCCCCGAAAAACAGGAAAAGGGGGCGCAAGAATCGGAGACCCTCCTCATGTCGTGAACGGTCAAGTCGGGGGGAAAAAAAAGGAGGGTAGGAAGTATCTAATTGGCCCTGGGACTGGGAGGCCGGGGGAAAGACCATGCAGCCGGAAACTAAAACACCTGATAACTTCCTAACACCTTAAATCCTTACTTGTAGGAGTTGGACAACAGGTTAAGACAATGAGGAGAAGACTCCCGCTTGGGAGGGTGAGTACGGAGCACTAACGACGAAAAAGAGGGTGTGATAAAAGAAACAGCGGGGTAAGGCCGCTCAGAGGGGGGCCCGGCACGGGGTGGAGACGAAAAAAGTGCGAGGTACGGAAAGTTACGCCGCAGCGGTTGGGTTAGGGGGCAAGGATCCCACCAGCCATGAAACTTCCGTGGTACGATGGCAGGAGGAAGAGTCTCTAAGACGGAACCGGGGAGGAGGCGCCTTCGAGGAATCTGCGTTGGAGCGGGTAGGGAATCGGGAGGAAGGGAAGACGAAACAGTCCCCAGTGAGTTATCTTTTACTCAAAACTACAAGGAAAGGAATTCCGTTCCCAGGGGAAGGTTTGTAAAGGGAGTCCTAGGTAGGCTTCCAGTGCTCTACTGAAAAAAGGCTGGGGGGTTGGTTGCACCAGTCCTGAAGCAACTCATCTTTCTGAAAAGGCCGTAAGTGGTGTTTAAGGTTTTGGTGTGGTCGGGAAAATCCTATCATGGACAATGGAACGAGTCCTTCGTTGGCCACTTGAGGGGAACCAGAGAGTAAAAGGGCGCCAAGGGAAGGGGTTGAAACGGGGAGGGTACTGCGCTATTATATTGCTCTTTTTTTAATGGTTCTTATTGGGCCAAAGATCCATTGTATTGAGGAGGGGCAGCAGGGGGACGTCACCGAAAGGGAAACTATGGCTTGGGGACTTCGATGTTACCGCTTCAAAATTCTGGGGGGGGAGGACAGCTATCAGCGAAAGGAAAAAAAGTAGAAACTGAGGGAGAGTTCCAAGGGGGTCAATAGATTGGGGTCTACAGGGAAAAAGCCATTGCACATGAAACGAGGTATTGCTGCTGCTTTCGAAAGTATGTATTCCAAGGGTCAGGGGGGGGTCGCGTAGCCCTCGTGTCGGATAGAGAGGGAGAAAAGAGACAACAAGAAAATTATAAGAGAAAAAAGGCCTCCAGAGCGAAGAGGACACGAATACTAATCCTCCGAACGACACCAGACTTAAATAGCGCCGACATCCGAAGGAATACAAGTGTACAGAACGGGGATCAGGACATTATATTACTAACAGGAGGGGGAAAGAGAAAATTGCTCAAGGGGATCCGCCGGCGTTGAGGAAAGGTCTCCTAAGAAGGCGCACTGAAACAAAGATCTCTTCATCTTCGGAGTAACCGTGCAAACAAGAACAAGCGACGCAAGAGAAAGGGATCGCCACACAAACCATAAATTCTATCCATGACCGAACGAGGAGTACGATGAACAACCAAGGTCGAATGCAGACTGCGGGGGGGTATTAAAAAACAGTTAATTAACGCTAAATTTGACATATTCTCTATTCTGGGAATAACTCAAAACCGGCTCCTCTAAATCTAAAACTACACCCTTCCCCTGGTACACTGCCTATGGGAAAACCTCCCTCGGAAATGGAATTTCATCCCTTTTTCCCCGAAACAGTTCCAGCGAAGCGGAGTACTAAATAACTAAGCAAGAGGACCTGACAGGCCTTCAAAAAGGGTCCCGGAACCGCCCCCCTCCTTAAACTTGCAGCACCGGGGAACTGCGTGAACTGGGTCGATGCCGGAGAAAGAATTACTGGGGATTCCAAGGTTCCAGACTAAGATGAAACCAATCCAGAAGGAGCTGTCAAGGGAAACAGTCGAAGAGAAATGAGAACCGCGGGGAAAAAGTCTCGTGAAATCCCCCCATGACCTTTTCTTTCATTTTCCAGAGGGTGTTCGTGCCTTCTCAGCAATTCGCCGAAAAAAGGGAGTGTCGGGAACGGGAAGACCCCTGAAAGGAGAGGAAGTAAGAATAACATACACTGACTTAGGAAAAGAGGCTGAAGAGTATCTGTATCCACTTACAAACCTGTTTCAGCTAAATTGTTAGGGGAGCGTCCTTAAAAGAGAAAGTAGAGCCCCACTATTTCAAAAACATGTCGAATTGCAATGAGACTAACGTCCGTTTCAAAATGGGGGGGTGACGATTTAGAGCGAGTCACCATAGAAAGGGGGAAAATCTCATGGGAATAACTATTTCAGTGGGCCCAATTATGCCTTCAGGCTGTTGCACTTGCACGACTACGACCATCAACCTTCTATTCAAGTACCAGGGAACGCTGGGATCGTCGAAAAAGGAATAAAGCTAACCGGCTCTTCGCCTCTCGCATTTGTAGGTACAAACCTTCGTCATACCATCAAAAAGCATGTGAAGTAAGGCAATGACTACCCAACCTTGCCAAAAGGGCCCCGGGGGGGACACTCGAAGAAGTGGGGACGATCATGACATATCATGACACTAAAACAAACCGAAACATTGATTCTTTGGAGGAAGCCGAAGGGATAACTGAAAGTGAAGGGTCTTGACTTTAGTCCCTAAGAGTGGATGCTAAGCTTGACTAGGAGGAGACCGAAAGGAAGGAGTCCAATCAGGTGGG
>Ga0179593_1489030_pt1 | contig 10079 bp, 9 predicted proteins | sample CZODoug2_1_08_16_FD_185931 | JGI IMG/M metagenome (GOLD analysis project Ga0179593, IMG submission 185931) | Vadose zone soil fungal communities from Angelo Coast Range Reserve, California, USA - CZODoug2_1_08_16fungal (PacBio error correction) | ecosystem: Environmental > Terrestrial > Soil >...
AAAAGGACCGGATTGGGGAAAAAAAAGTTAGGGCTTCACATGTGCTTTGGCGCTGAAAAAAAGGAAAAGGGAGAACGGAATTACAAGAAAGGAAAAATAAACGGCTCGCGATTTTGATTCCCGATTGCGCTTATGAGGATAGAAAATACCGGGAGCAGTTTGATGTGACACGTTTCTGAACGATTGAAAAAGGGTCAGCGTTGCTACAAAGGTACTGCTGACCCGTAAAAAGGGGGGGGGGGTCAAAACCGGGAATAACAAAAGGAGGGGCAGGTGTATTGTGCCAGCCTCGAGTGAACGTAGTCTTGGGGGGTAAAGTAGAAAAACCATCTGGGAAGAAGGGGGACGAGTTTAGAGCAAGACATGGGGGGGACCGAACCGTGGAATAGTGTTGTGGACGACGACAACCGCTGTTAACAAAGAAGGAATGATGACTGGACCCCCATACGGCGGGATTGAAAGTGGATTTGGAGAAGGCCAATTAAAGTCAAAAATACTTCCGTCACTGAGGGGGAAAACACGCAAAAAGACTCATGTAAAGGCAGAGAACGCCCTAGGTGACAGAGGATTAGTCACAAAGACTGACGGAAAAAATCCTGGAAAGGGACAAAGCTGAAACGCGCTGAGCGTGAGATGGACTGCAAGGGTACATCTCTGGGGCACCATATACCGCGGAAAGGGAGGGTTATGGGCAAAAAAAAAAAGGGTGGGAGGGGTTTGGCGATTCGCGGTCAGCGGACCTTACACATCAATTCCGTTCGTCAAAACGGAGCGTTTTTGCCGAAAAAAAAGAAATTAAAAAAAAAAAGATCCCGTCATTCTTCTCCTGCCACTTGAGGGAAGGAAAAAAAGGAATCGGGGTGGACAGGCTGACAGGGGAATAGGGTGGGTCTCCCTACAGGGTTGGTGGCGCATCGGAACAGAAAAAAGTCGTCCCATCCTGAATCGTTCACGTTCTGGGAACCACTCGCCCGTGGAAATGGACCTCCTTATAAAAAGGGGTCGCAACGTTAAAGTCCCGGCCAACTTTTGGAGAGGCGCCGGGAGCGAATGGGGTATAGGGCCGGGGTCCAGAAAAAAGTACGAGTCGTGGGCTTCCATGGGAAAGGGAAACACGGGAGTAAAAGAAGAATGGGCGTTTACATGAACATTCTGTGCCTCATCTAGTCTGGCTTCATCGATGCCTACCTCAAATAAAAGGGGGAAGCCCCAGGGGGAAAAAACCTGAATAGGGAAGGAAGAGCGAATTTGGTTGAGGGGCCCCAGAAGACTAAAAACGCCACGTTTATGGTTTAAGGAGGCGAAGCGGAGTACACTCCTAATACTTGCAAAGTGTTAGTCCCCGAATGGCGCCAAACTTAAAAAAAAGGTTACGTCTCCTTAAGGAGAAGGCCCGCACACACAGAAAAAAGTCAGGGCGAGTTTCATCCAACTATTCCGTCTCAAAATTGAGAACGGAGAAATTGGCGTCGAGAGGGCTCAATTTGAGAGCTACGAGGTCAAAAACTTCCTGTTCCGGAGCTCCAGTGGAAAAAAGGAATGAGCTCAGGAAAGGGGAAGTGAAGAACATGTCAAACTAAAAGTCGGAAAAGAGCGTTCCCGCGGCAAAACCAAAGACCGGGGAAAAGGATCGGGGGGGCAAGGAAAAAAGTTAACTTAAGGAAGATAAAACATCTCCCGCTGCAAGGAAATAACGTGCACAAAGAAATCACCTGAACGCTCGTCGGGACGGATTGGACCAATAGGCCTGCACGGGCGGTTGTTACGAAAAGAGCGGGATTCCGGTTCCCTTCGGTCGGTCAAAGGAAAATAAGGAGTCCACTTTCAAGGGAAAGGAAAAAGCTCAAACACATTCTTAAAGTAAGGGAACGCTGATTTCGAAGCATCCAGCGCAAAAAAGAAACTCGCGGTAGTGGACGAAAGGAAGGCGGCTTCCAACGCCAAATGAAAAGAAGAAGAACAACAACCAACAGAGGAGGACGAGATAGATTGAAAGGAGGCCGAAGTAACGGATTCGAAGGAAAAACGAAAACCCTTCCCCAACGCGAGTTTTCGGAGGGGGATGGCTTTCGAAGACGGGCCGGGTTTGAAGAGTTTTCCATTTGATCAAACAGGAAGGCAGCTCTGAACCTGGAAAAAAAAAAACGGAAAAGGTCAAGGGGGGGAAAAAACAACCGTGCTGACACCTGTACATGAATGAAGCCCACGCCCGTCCGAAACGGCGACGGAAGCGATGTGGGGTAGGGGGAGATAAAATCACGTGGATAAATTTGGGGGGGGGCGTCCCCGGGCAGGAGGGGAAGGGTCTAGGGGGCCCAGTGGAGACGGGGGGGCCTCTTTGATCGATCACACGCAGGGCCAATTTTTGGACACGGGTCTGAGGACTGGATGGATTCAGGCAGTTGTTAAGCCATTGAAAAGGAGTACTATTTTCTCTCAATTAAAAGACGAAAAAAAAGAAAGAAACAGGCAAAGGACTGATCAGGCGTACCTGTGAGTCAGAGGAGCCTGGGGGATAAGGCTTCACTAAAGGAAAAAAAAAAGTATACTTTGACCTACGAAGGGAGAGGCGGGTGAAGAAAGGGACAAGGAGGGCAGGCTTATTTCTTTACTTCGTCCCCTCGAAGTCAAAAAAAAGGGAACCGACAAACACGAGGATCTCAGAAATTATCAGGAAAGAATGGCAGAATCGGAACCCTCTCTGGCGAGGAAAGAAAAAAATAGAAGTAGAGCCCCTCGATCACTTTCCGCTTTAAACCACGACTGTTCGTTAAAAGTACGACGCGATATCGGGGGGGGCTCGTAAGAAACAGTGAACGACAAGCATTAAGAGGATCAAACGAAAAAGGGCCCTATTCACCACCAACTCTAAGCTACCGCGGGCGAAGCTTTCCCGATTAAAAATGGGTGGCCGATTTTCACGCGTAACAGTGCAAAAAAAGGGGGGGGGGAGGTCAAAGCCTACTGACAAGGAAGTTGGGGGGCCCAAGCGACCGTGGAAATAAAGGGTTAGAAGAGACGGAAGATTACGGGTCTTGAGGAACAAAAGAAGTAGACTAAACTATTTCTCAGGGGAAAAAAAAAAAGAGTAAAGGTCGACGAGAAGGGGCAAAGAAAAAATTACGACGTTTACTCAAGTCGACTCAATGTTTTGGTTGGGGGAAATCACCAGGATCAAAGTGCTATAATTACATCGCTGAAAAAAAGGGGAAAACGAATCTAAAGGAAAGACAAAATGATTTCAACGCACTGGGTGGCCAAAAACCACTGGCGTTGACGAGTCCGAACTCCGCGCAGTTTCATCTAAGCGTGTGGGCAGCGCATTAATTCCCTTGAGGCGAGGGATTTAGGGGAAAGACGACGCGTCACAAACACCTATTGAAGACCTTCTTGCAAGGGGAAAAGAAGGGGGAGGGGGGGATATGGTGCTCTAATGAACAAAAGACACTGCGTTTAAGAAATTGCAGGCTCCGCAAGCCACACCCACCTTCAGATTTTACCAAGAAGTAAGTTATCGGCGGTCAAAGAAAAAAGTAATAGTACCGGTGAACAGCGAGTGGTCGGCCAGTGAAAACCAAGCGTCGCAAGTCTAGCACTCCAGAGTCCACGACGTCTGTCGTGTTGCGAAGGGGAAAGAAATTCTTAAAGAACTCCGGCTGGCAACAATAAATAACGTAGACGGTCATAGGGGAAAAAAAGATCGGTTCATCAGGGAAATTAAGAGAAACAAGCTCCGGACCGGCACGGAAGGGCTTACAAAAGCTAGGAAGGTACTCTCCTCATACTCAAACTCCACGGGAATGAAAAATCCATCGCAAGGAATGATTCTGGCGGGCTTTGCTGAGTTACCCATTGAAGGGAAAGGCGGAAAAACGGGAAAAGCGGTGCCCAAAGAAAGGTTCGGCAGGCCAAACCGAACCAGGAGAGAGAGATCACAACAACAACAGATGGAAGAAGAACGATCAAAAGGACGGGGGTGGGCCCTAAAAAACCAGAGTATGGGACAACGCCCAGGTGCGTTGAAGGGCTGGATGGGGAACAACACTTACAGTGACCACTCCTTAAGAAGCTCAAAGGGGGATCATCGAGGTTGACCGAGTAAAGGGGAGTGATAAGAAAAAGGAGTTCTCAGTGTTTAATATCCCCGGGTTGATTGACCGGAAACGTAGGGGAGTCTAGAAAAGGCTTGCTTAACCGTAAGTCTGGATGAAAAGGAGGAAAAACACGGAAATGATGGCAGCTGTGGGTTACCAAAAGTGACTAGATATACCGGGTTCAAAACGGGGGCAAACGCGTGCCCGGGACTGAGAAGAAAAAAAAAAGGACAAACCGAGAACTCTTAAAGGGGGGGGGGGTGTTGGGGAAAAAAGTGACTACAACCGCAGGGGAACGTACTTGGTATTGCACCGCGCTAATACGGCGTTGTAAAGACCATTGAAGTGGTTGAAAGAAAAAAAAAAGGTGTCGTAAAAAAACTGATTGGTACGTTAGAAACACGCAACATGTGAAATTGCCGAGCGCGTTAAGGGGGAAAAGCTACGCAGAAAAGAGGGACGGTCACTAACAGCGCACGTTCAAGAACCGAGACTGCGAGGCAAGCGGGGAGATGACCCGTAAGCGGATCGCCTTGGAAGGAAAGATGGGGCGAGTTTGTTTGCCAACAAGAGAAGCGTTGCCAGAAGGAGCGGCGATGTGGCTGGGGTCGGGAGGAGGCGGGCTTCTATGGCCGCATCCGAGGGAAAGAATATGTTCAAACGAAAAACATCTATCTGAACGTCGATTGTAAAATTCAAACGCGCCTAGGAGGGGGGCCGGGGGAAGCTAAAAGAAGTCGAAATCGTTAGGTTTCTCTCAGAAAGAAGGGGGGGGGAAATCGAACAAAAAATATCGTCCCCGCTCGGAGAGGACCGTTAAATTCAAGGGACTGATTGGGAACAACGCGGAGTGGGGGGAAAAGACCAAAGAGGAAAAGGGGGTTCGATTGATGCCTGCCAACACTTGCACAGGATAAAAGACATAGAACTGGGAGAAGGAGTAAGAGGTCTCCGGTTCCACATCTCAAAGCGCCGTGGGGATTTGCCACGGAGTCCCAAAAAACCAAAGATACCTTTCCAAGCGGGGAAGAAGGAAAACAGAACGTGTCAGCAAGGCCGACATTGATCGGGGCGCACTTGAGAAGAGATTCCTCCGAGGACGCTCGCCGGGAAGAGCACGCGAAACTCAAAAGGGGTGTGGACTGAACGGACTCGTGGTTGTATCGGTAAAAAAAAAAAAGAACTAAAAAAAAAACGTGGTATGGACTAAGGGGGAGGAAAAAGGAGGGTGACAAGCCATCATCTGCAAGCGGGCCACCTGTTACGGTCCCCTCAAAACGAAGTGTCAACGTGAAGAGAAAGTTTTCAGTTCACAGTAAACAAAATCCATCACCGGGAAAAGGAAGAAGGGGGGGGGAGGGAAAAAACGTAGGAAAGAAGAAGGGAACATTATCAAGTAGGGGAAGAAAAGGCATTCTGGCGACTGGGTGGGACGGAAAACTGCAGCCGGTGAAGAGATCGCGGGCAAAAGTGAGGGACCCGGGAGAGAAGAAATGAGGGTAAAAGGGAAAAACGCCTGCTTGCGATCGTTCACGGCAAGACCGTCCGCCCGGTACGACTTGGGAAAGGAGAAAGGAACCTGCGGACGTATAACGAACTGATCGGGGAAAAAGGGATGGAAAATTACCGAGTCCCACAAAAGTCACCTTCAAAAGAAAAAGACTCGGCGACGGGCGTGCCAGTCATGTACAAGGGGTACCCTGCACGGTGGTGGTCAAAATGCAATATTCGTTACCATAAAAAGGGACAGAGCCCTCCGCTCCAAACGTCCTAAAGAAGGGGAAAAGGGAAGGAACATGAGTGAAGGAAAGAGAATAGGAAGCATCAGCGAGCCGACCGAAACATCAGGGGAAGGTGTAAAGGATTTGAAAAGGAAGGTTGACAGGCGCTACCCCCCATCAAGAGAAACAAACGAATGGATAAAAATATAGGAGGTCCTCCTTCCGTACTTCCACGCGTAACAAAAACAAAAAAATTCAAAACAAATTTGTCAGGGAGGACGAGTGCTGCGGAATCAGGGCGTGCTTCTCCGGGTGGTGGAAGCAGTTTCAGTAGGAGCGACCAGTTTGAAGGAATTCTGAAGAAACGGTCTTTAAAAAGCATAGGGGACATCTCAAGTGAATTGAAAAAAAAGAGGGATGAAACCGGGAAAAAGAATGAGCCCGCCCGTCCAGAAGCGTTCAGGGACTGAGGGTAATTCAAATCCTGGAGAAGGGGGTCTGGGGACTCTTCATTAAGTGCCCGCAGGGCCTGTGATGAAGGAAAGAACGGGAAAAGGACAGATGAGAAAAAGCAGCCACGAAGGCCAAGTTTGGAAAATGACGTTACAAAGAAGAGATCATGCGGGAAAAAGCTTATCCTGAAAAGGGGGAGGGGGGGACTTGTCACTATTGGGGGGAGAAAAGAAGCAGAACAATACCGGAAGAAAAAAGTAAACTTGTATCAAGGGTCTGACAAGCGGCATCGTGAAACAGGGGGGGAGAAGAAGAAGGGATTCTACTTCTTAAAAGAGAAGGGGAAACAAAGTGTATAAAAACAGACGCTTAGGAGGTACCTAAGTATGCAAGAGATGATATACTCTCGAGAAGAAGCGGGCGATTTTTTACCGATATGACGAAAGAGAAAAGGAGCCAAAATCTAAGTGGTTCATCGGGGAAGACTCAAACGTCCCTCAATAAAAACATCAATCTAAAATACCTAAGGGGAACGATCAGTCCTTTAATCACCGACTGGGGAAAAAAAAGGAAAGCGGAGATTCTGGGGGGAGAGGAAAAAGTTTAAGACCACGACAGAGTAAAGACGATGAGCGGGCGTCCCTATTAAAAAAGAGTCACCTATTCTCTTAAAGCGGCTATGTCATTGGAAGGGGAAGGGACTTAGAAACAGAAGACTCACTCTCTACTGGACACCACGAACAGTGGTTCCCAATCAGAAGGTAAAATGTCCAGAAAGGCTGTTTGTTTCAAAAAGGACAAAACCTTTTTATCTAACCAACGGGAAGAAGAACCAAAGCCTCAGTGCTGGACCTATCACGGGCAAGTCGCTATGACGGGACGTTTATCAGCGAGGCTTGAGTGATCAACGAACGTCGACGAACGGAGGTTGGACCTAAAAGGAGGTGCAAAGCTGGATCGAACGGCCAGCACAGCAAAAAAAAGGGAAAGCTGGGGCAACCGTTCAAAGGTTAACGTTGGCACACCACGACGAGGGACCACCGGAGTGCAGTCAACAGCTCACGTTGAAGAGGGGTGGAGAGGCTGGTAATCTCTTAAAAATTGAAGACTTCTTAGTGACCGTGAACAAAAAAAAGATCTAAAAAAGCCAAAAAGTCGCAAAGGAAAATGAAATGTTGCGCACGGTTCGGGTACACACTCAGAAGTGACGCGGGAAGAAATTTGGGGCAGGCGCAGATCCACTTCAACGATGGCTGAAAACCGCCTTATGTCTTGAACGTCCACTCAGGTGACAAAGTAAAAGGGGGGACAGCTTTTCGGAAAAAAAATTCAAACACCTGTCCCCCGAAGGCGAGAGGAAAACATTGCTGACTAGACGTCCATTGGCCTGACTCGGTTGGCGGGGGTGGAAGTGACCTATAAACTTTTAATGTACTCAGTAAGGCGGAAGAACCAAATCACCGTGAACGAAAGGTCATTTGGGGAAAAACAATCCAGGGGGAGGGGAAACACAGGCCTTGTACACCATATGAACAGAAAGGGGGGAAGAAAGCAGGACAACAGGGTGGGCGAAAAAAACTGAAGCGAACGACATATCCTCAGACGACAAAACGAAAGAAGAACATCGCGAACAGCTTATTCTGGGAAATGGTTTTAACACACAATTGTTTGCTCCACATCATGAGTGGGGTTAAAGAAGGGGAAAAAGGAACCTAGCGGTGAAAAGACGTGGCGCGGTCCATACACGCCGGCATCGGTGCTCTCGAACAACAAAGAAAAGAGATCAACAAAATTGTGAAATTAAATTTGGGGCCTAGTTTTGAGAAGGGGAAGCAGGATGGAAACCGCCAAGAGAAAAGAGGGTAGGGGGGGAGGGGGGAAACTCAAGAAAGGGTGGAAAAGGGCAAGGCCAGAAAACATTGCCCTCGCGAGGTTGATTAGGGAGATCGCATGGGAGGATCAATACATCGGATTTTAAGTCCCTTTGCTGCGAGAGGGCATACCTTATAAGTGGCGTTCTACAAACTGTAAAGCTGCACCAGAAGAAAGGAGGGGGGGGGAAAAAACGCAGCAAAATTTCAAGGTAGAGATTGTTTGACAGCAGAAGAAGGTGAGGAAGTAGTAGATCCGTCGGAATCGTTAAGGTACGCAAAGTGTCAATGACATTGCCGCGGGAAAAAAAAAGAAAAGGTTTGGTGGGCACACCGCGCTTCACAGGAATTGGCGGAAAGGAGGACGCCGACTACATAAGGCGGTCGGGACATTGAAAGTCCTGCAACAATTGTAAAAAAAGCAGGGAAAGGTACGGAGAACCAGAGAACACCATCCGGCATTGATTAAGGAAGGGAGGGACCATAAAGTGACGCGGGTCACAGAAAGAAGACGGGCTCAACAGCACCATATATGGACAGACGCCTGCCAACGCTTGGTGAAAGAAAAAGGGGAGAGAAGTGGGAATGGAGGAAAGGGGTCCTCGGCTTTGGACCCAAACAAAGGGGGTCTGAGAGGGGGGTGCCGAAGGTTTGGGGTGGGGAAAGTGAGGAGTCATCGCCTTATTCTAGGGGGGGGGTGGGTGGGGGGGTGTCAAAATTCGGGACGGTGATTGCCAACGAACAAAGACAGAACGCAAAGGAAAGGGGGAACCGTCATTCTGCGCCTGCTTGAGGAAAAAAAATGGTGGTCAGAGGGAAAGAGGGGAATGGTTTAGGTTCCTCCGAAGTTGGGTGGAAAAATCGGACGAGAAGAAACCGCTAAGGAGAAAGGGGGGATTTATACACGTGGGCCTTAGGAAACGAATTAGGTGGTCCGTAGAGAGTTAACCGCCGAAGAAGAAGGGGGCGAGGGGAAAGGAAGACAAAAATGTCACAGAGAAGGCGCTGTAAGCGTTAAAGAGGTATAGGGGACGGTGAAACCACTCACAGAGGAGACTGGGTGGGTGGAAAAAGGAGTCCCTGCAACACCCGAAGCAAAAAAGAAGGGAGAAAGTATACAAAGGGGGCGCCAGCAGCTACATTGATAGGGCGCGTGCTTCATAAAAACGAAAGCCGCCGGAGATGGTTAACATTGCGGCGGTAAAATTTCGGGGAAAGGGAAGGAGACGAGGGGGGGGGGGGATCGGTTTCCCAAGAATCCGCCCACGTTTAGGGTGAAGAGTGCGAAGGCGGGACACATCAAAAAGGGCGTTACGGTCCCCGAAGAAAAAAAAACGACACAAAAAGACGTCTCCGTTCCTAAGAGGAAGCACGTCCACGAGCAAAAAGACAGCTAGGTCGCAACCTGCATGGGGCTCCATTGGTGTATGCCGTTGTGCTTCAGAGGAGAAAAGGAAATGCATTAAAGAAGAGGCCCAAGCCGGTTCGGCGCACACCACTGGTCAAACCAGACATGAGAGATCAAAGGAGGGGAGGGACTCCTGTCAAAAGGGAAAAAGGAGTTGAAAAGGGGAGAAAACGTAAGAATGGTACTAATCTTGTGTCTGAAAAGGAAAGATAAAAGAAGGGAACAGGCTGTATGGAAGAAAAAATATCCTGAAGCCGTGAATTGACCGGCCCCCGGACAACCGGGAGCGGGCGCTAAGGGGCGTAGCATGTAACAGGGCCTTTCCGGGGGGGGTTCGTAAATGGGGAGTTGAAGGCATGTCCCGAGGTCGGCATCTTTCCCATATCACGCCAAACATCGAAGTCCAATACTGAACACTAACCTAAAAATGCCAACCCATTCGGAGGATGAAAAAAGAAGGAGGGAAAACGCCAAAAACCGCGAAAAAAAGGGGGAGGTTCAGTGGTACGCGGCCGGACTGACAGAACCCGAA
>Ga0179593_1580310_pt1 | contig 10079 bp, 14 predicted proteins | sample CZODoug2_1_08_16_FD_185931 | JGI IMG/M metagenome (GOLD analysis project Ga0179593, IMG submission 185931) | Vadose zone soil fungal communities from Angelo Coast Range Reserve, California, USA - CZODoug2_1_08_16fungal (PacBio error correction) | ecosystem: Environmental > Terrestrial > Soil >...
AAAAGAACTTTGGAAGCAGGGGGGTGCTCCTCTGGGGTGGCTTCCGACAAAAACACCCCTCGAGGCCCGATCTAAGGGTCAGGATTAGAAAGTAAGGGGGGAAAAAATCAGTACCGATAAAAAAAGAGAGTGGAGTTTGGTGGAAATGAGGGCGTCATCCTTTGGTGCCGCGAGAAAGTGCCAAACTTACTTCCTATGCCAAAAAAAATGGAAGAATTTGTGGCAAAAGAAACGCCTCGCCGGGCTCGGGCACGGTTGCCTTTCGGCATGAGGGGAACCGCCCAGGAGGATGAACAAATCGGGGCGGCACGCCGAGAGGGTTGGAGGGTTTTGTTCACGGGACCGTGACCTTTTAGGGTAAGCCCGGAAAGGTTTGCACAGAGAAAGGAACACGAAGAGGGGAAAGGCCCTTTCGTGAAGCAGGGAAGAGAGGAAACGAGTCAAAAGGGGAAGGCCGGCTCCTTTTGGAGGGGAAAGAAGAAAGGGGAAGCGAGCTTTTCTGTACGGAGGGATTTCCGCTGGAAAAAAAAGAAGGAGGGGGGGGTGCTAGGGGGCTCCGAACAAACTTCGGGGAACGCGGGGATCCTTGTCCACGCAGGGGGAAAAAAGGGAAAAAGACCGGGAGGGAGCAGCTTGCGTGAGGGAGAAAGGGGACGCGGATTCTTCTCATAAAGGGAGGAGAAAGGACTCCTAATCGATCGAAGGGGGGGAGAAAACAAAAGGGAACCGACCCCTCCAAGGGGTGAAGGGAAAAGGGGGTATCTAAATACTTTTGCTAAAAGGAGCAGCGAGATTACTACCTTTACCGACTGTGAGAGATGGCCGGTCGCAAAAACGCCGGTTTCAGAGTGCTTTTGGAGAAAAGGGACCGCCAGCCAAAAAAAGTGGATTAACGAGGATCAACATGGAAGGAAGAGGAGGATAGTCATGTAGAAAGGAAGATCCTGTCTGATGACAAAAAAGAACGAAAACGGGAAAGAAAAAAGGATACGGGACCTATTTTGCCGGCAGAGGAAAGGGAGGGGGGCAGATTTCTCGATAGAAGGGGGTGGGATTTTTCGAGGGGGGCAGTTGAAAAGGGGGGTCCCGGGGGGCGGCCCCGAAAGCGGTGGGGGCGTGACGCGGCGGTGGGGGAACGAACACGATTTGGGCCAGGGAGAAAAAGGGAAAGTTAGGAAAGCGAATCTGCCCGGTAACGGGAAAGAAGCAGCCGACTGAGCCCGGAAACTGGGGATGGACCTCTTTTCAGATCGAGGAAAAAGGAAACTAATTTGAAAAAGGAAGGACGGGCTCCAATTCCCATCAAGGACAAGGAAGAAGTCCTGTGAAAAAAAAAAAAAATCGTGGCGCTGGCAAACATAGAGATTGGGTCGGAAAAAGACGGATCGGGCAGGGACGGAGAAGGCAAAGCAAATCTTTGCTGGGGGGGGGAAAAGGAAAAGATTGATGGTAAAAGGGAAGGGCACTGAAACCAAAAGAGGGCAGCCGGATCCACGTCCCCAGGAGGGGGGAAAAACATGGGGACCCGGCTTCTTACCAGGAAAAAGGGGAGAGCACACAAGAAGACCCCATATCACCGATGATAAGGGAGAGGGAAGGAACAGTAAGGTCAGGGAATGAAGGGGACAGGGAACTACATTTTCCCACCGCTGAATCGCAAAAAAAGAAAAGGGAAATTGAGGCTAAAGGAAAGAGACGGAGTTTCGAAAAATGCGCAGGAAAGGAACTCGCGAGCCACGGCCCGAAAAGGGAGGGAAAGGGAAAGTTTTCCAAACAAAGGTGGAAAAAAAAAGGGGAAGAAAAAAAAGCGTTCTAATCTGGTGAATCCCATGCAGGAAGGGGAGGAGGGGAGGACTGGTCTGCAGCGAAAAAAAAAAAAGCAGGTGCGGGAGGGAAGAAAAAGGCCCTCGTCAGGAAAAACAGGCAAGGAAGAGGAACTTTTCCGGCTGGTGACGAGAGCCGGGAAATATCTTCTCCGAGGGAAAAAGAAATAGAAAATAAAATTCTGACTTCCGCAAAAAAGAATGTAGGCCTCCAGCTTTACGGCCAAAAAGAGACGCTTCTATCGGCCCGAAAAGGAAACATGGGGGGCAGAAGGGAAACGGGCGTATAAGCGCTTTAAAGTAAGGGGGCCTTTTGGGGGAATGGAAAGAGAAGGGCAGCTTTTTTTCGGCGACCCAGAGGGGAAAGGGAAGGGAAGGTGAACCTCAGGGGAAAAAAAAGCCCTCCTGGAGGGGGAAGGTCTATCTTCGGAAAGAGAAAAGAACACGCGAAGTTCTAGCGCGAGTAAAAAAAAAAAAAAAACAGCAGTCCAAAAAAATTGTGGAAAAAAAAGGCTTTCGAGAGAAGGGAAGAGGAAAAAGAAACAAGAAGGCCCCCACTGTTGGGAGGTAAAAAAGACAATGACGATTTGCGCGCAAAGAAAGAACCGAAAAACGAGGGGGGAAGGAGGGTATCTTGGCACAGGCAATAATCGAAAAAAAACAACAAAGTCATTATTATCACAATAGAAAAATAGATTTATTTCAAGGAGAAAAATTGCACACTTCTCTGTAAGTCGGGCCGCGAGAAAAAAAAAAAGAGAAACCCTGAAGGGGAAGGGGGGGGATCCTTTCTCACGAACAAAAAGGGAAAAGGGGGGGGTAAGTCCATCGGCACTAGGCAGGAAGGAAAAGGGCCGGGTTAAACACATTCATCAGGCCGAGCGTTGGAAAGGGGGACGATCCAGAAGAGGCAGAGTCCTACTCGCCGACACGAAAAAATATCGACCTTCCAAGAAAAAAAAAAAAAGACGGTGTCCACGAAGAGTTTTTTTCAAGAAAAAAGGGGGTCAGGGAACAGGCACACTCAGCGAGAAGAGAAGAAAGGAGAAGGGGGGCTTTTTCCAGGCCCCCACACCTCTAAAAAAACGGGGGGGGAAAAAAAAAAATGAAAGCGCCTGAGGGGAAAGCGGAGGGGGGATGCCAGGAAGACTTTGCAGGGGCCGAGAGGGGAAAAAGTCTATCGTCAGAAAAGGGGGGGGAACATCTGGCGGGGAGGGGGGAAAAAAACCTTGTAAGGTTTGCCGAATTCGCAGATGGCCAAGAGCAGACCCTTCTCCCCTAAACAGAGGGAGACGATCCGCTCAAAAAGAGAATACCAGACATAAAGCCTTCCCCAGGGAGATCTTTCTTGCCCGCAGGGAAAAAAAAACAACGGAGGAAAAAAACTACAGACTAGAGAGGTCTCTTTCAAAAAAAAATCTCCATAGGGAAAAAAAAGAAAATAAAATTGAGGTAAATCCGGAAAGAAGTTCCCGCCAGGCTGGGGCAACCTTCCCCACCAAAGAAAGGCAAAGGAAAGTAGTAAGGGAAGGCAAAAGGGGGGGGGGAAGCACTTTCGCCGGGAAGGAAAAGAGAAATGACTCCGAAGGAAAAAAAGGGAAAAACGAGCATCGACCCGAGACACGGTCCGCATCAAATGCCAAGGGGGGGGGGGGGGGACCCATGGGATTGCGCCTTCAGGGGAAGTGACCGGACAAAAAAGGGGGAAGATTTTCCCAGCAAAAAAAGGAAGGGGCGCGCCCGCGGAAACATCGTTCAGGAAAACCAACTAAAAACTTCGCGGGGGGGGAAAAAAAGTGTTTCATCCTGATCCGATCGTCGCAAAAAATTCCAGGAAGGAAAATTCAATCCCTCGGGGAAAGCTGTTGCTGCAAAAAAACTGGGGAACTTCAAAAAGAACGGGGAGGTTGCCGCATCGGAAGGGGGGTTTGCGACGAAAGGGGGAAAAGACGGGGGGGGTCGCAGGAAAATGAGGGAAGGTTCTCCGGGGGAGGGAGGAAAAAAAGGGTTGGGCCCTTGTGGATCCTTGATGTACTAAGGAATGTTCTACTAAGGGTGCAGAGAAAAAGAGGGGAGCCAGGAAGAAAAAAAAAAAAAGGGGACAGCAGTCCACGCAAGGGGAAACGAACACAGGGGGGGGAAGGAAAGGGAGACCTTGCAGCCCGTCAAAGGAAAAGAAATCTTCCACGAATTTCTGAAAACTCGACCCGAAAAAAAAAGACAACACTTCATATACTTGGAAAAAGGTCAACAAACAAATCCGAGAGGGAATAAAGAAGAAAAAGTCTATGAGAAAAAAAGAAGACGTGTAATCGCCCCACGGAAGAAAAGAAAAGCCGTGTTCCCGGCCATCGAGAAAACTCCGACTGAAGAGGGACATAGTCAAAGGGGAGAAAAGCGCTCCAAGAAAGGGGGGTCGATTTTGTCTGTTCACAAAAATTGGGGAATAAGGGCGGACACATCCCGCGGCCAAAAGGGGGAGTTCCCTCGGGGGACCGCCCAAGGTCCTCTCAAGGGGAAAAAGGTTGACGAGAAAAAGGGAAGGGGTTTTTCGAAAGGAGGATAAACTTGACTTAAAAGGGGGGGGGAGGCTTTGTGGCCCCCACGGGGTTCCGGGGGTGATCTCGTCCAAAAAAAAAGAAGTCCTCTCGCAAAGGGGGAATAAAAAAGGAGGGTACAGAAGAAAGGAAAAGAGGGGGCACAAAAGGAAGAAAATCCCACTATGAGGGGAACGTGAGAATGCAACTCGGGCAGGGAACCCTCTGGACCGACAGGAGGGGGGGTTTCAGAAGAAGCAACCATCTTCCTCGGAGAGGAACCCATCCAGAAAGTCTAAGAAGAAAAAATACTTCCGAAGAGGTAAAGACAACTTCGGCCCTAAGGAAAGGGGAAAAGAGTTGCAAAAAGATTGGAGCGTACACGAAAGGGGAAGCCTTCACAGGAAGGCCTGAACCGGGAAAACAAGAAAACACTTCTTGTGCCAAAAAAAAAACCACCCATATCGCGGGGAAAAAAAGAAAAAAAAACTGGGCCTGCAGGGAGGGGGGGGGACATCACATGGCAAGGAAAAGGACCCTTTACCGAGAGGAATGAATCACCTTGAATACCTGGGGGAAACAATGGTTCCTGCAGCCAGGGGAAAAAAAAAAAAAGGTCATTCACCCACCGAAAAAGGAGAAGGATCCATATCTTCCTGAAGGAGGATGGAAGGGGGGGAGAAGGGGGGGGAACCTCGAGGTTTGTGAAAAAGGAACCCCTCGCAGCACAGAAAAAAAGCCTTAATTCACAAGGGAGGGCAAAAAAACAACAACGGGGGGGAAGGGAAAACTAATCGGAGAGTTTTAAGTCCGCGGGGGGTCTCGGGGAACCAACAGGAAGAGGAAACAGAAGCCTTTTCTGTTCCGAAGCCGACAGGAGAAAAGGGAAATCTATTTAGTGGGGGGAGAAAAAGCATCCCAAGGAGGGGGGAAACGAAGGTAAAAGAAAAGGAAAGGGGGGCCTTCCCAAGAAAACTCTTCAGGGGAGTTTTCCCTGCCCGGGGGAAGGGACAGAAGGGGGGGGAAACCTAAAGATTGCACGGGAAAAACATAAATTTCACATTCCCGCCAGAGGGGGGGGTGGGGTTTGAAAAGGGGGACTCGGAAGGGACTCTTTTAAGGGAAAAAGAACTTCTTACCAAAGGCATCAGGGGGAAAAAGGTCACTCTTTAACTGGGGAAAGGGGGAGGCTCCGTTTTGCAGGGGGGGAAAGAAATAAGCCTACCTATGGGGGGGACGACTGGGGGGAAAAAGACCTATAAAGGGGGGGAGTCCTTTTGGAAACCTCCGCCAGGGGGAGTATTTAAGAAAAAAGGAGGTTTCAGATCCGACCGGGAGGGGGGGGGGAAGCTTGCGTAAAAAAAGGGGGGGGGTTTAACGCGGAATCAGAAGAACAAGCCAAAGAGAAGTCGATCGACGAAAAAAAAAAGGCATCCTGTTGGCCCCGAAAAGGAAAAATGGGGGAAGAAAAGGAAAAATGCGACAAAAGAGCTCTATTACGAAAAAAAAGGGATCGCGGAGAAAAAAGGGGGGCTAAAAAAAAGGTTTGCCGCGTGGAGTTGGCGGCGGAAACATCCCAGACCTTGGGCAAAAAATCGCAGGAAAAAAACTCTTGGAGCGGATCAAAAGGAAAAGCTGCGCCGAAGGGGGGGGAATGCGGGAAAAGGGAAGAAAAAACCCCTGATCGTGTCGGGAAAAGGGGAAGAAAAATTTCATCGTCTTGTACAAAAGGAAAAGCTACTCTTCTGGGGGGAAATGGCGGGCTGACGGAGAAGGGGGGGGGTTCTGCCCGAAGGGAGGGGGGGGACTCTGCGGTCGGTAAGGTGGTGGGACGGGGAGAGGGAAATGTACGGCCTGCCGGAAAAAAGAGGGACCTTGTCGGGTAAAAGAGAGAGGACTGGCGGAAAAGAAAAAATGGAGGGAGAAAAAAGTTCGTCGAGTGAAGGCAGATGAAAAGGAAGGAAATTTCTCCAATGCCCAATAAAAGGGGAAAGGAATAGGAGTACATCCGAAGTCGGGAAGAAAAAAAAATAAAGGCAAAAAAGAGTCGCCAACCTACGAGAAAAAAGAACTCCGCCTGATCGGGAGTGTCATGTCGGCAGCAAGAGGGGGGGGGCCCTAGGGAAAGAGAAAAGGCGCGACGATAGGAAAGGGGGGGATCCACCGTAAGAAGGCCCGGGCCAAAGGGCAAAGTCTAAGAGTCCAGAATCAAGGAAGTGGGGAAAAGGAAAAGCCTGCCAGTGAAGTTCAAGGAGAAAAAAAGAAAAAGAATGTTCCACCGCTTGAATACGGCAAGGAAGGAAAAGGCGGAAAGAGAAGGAAGTCCTATGCCTTACCGGACGGGGAAATCGCGAGCAAAAAAAGGATCGACTAAAAAAGGGGGAAAACGTTGGTGAAAACTCCTGCGCATCGGGAAGAAGGGGGGAATCCCATCATTCTTTGGAGGAGGAGGGTTTCCCCGAAAAGAAAACGAAAAAATCCTGGGGGGAAAAAGGGCGTCTTCGGCACGCCAGAAAGGGGGGGGGACTCTTGTTGTCGATCGGCGGAAAAAAGAGGCCTCCTAGGGTCGGGGAAAGGTTCTGTTAAAAGGGAGGGAGCTCCAGCTGTCTGACGAAGAAAAAGAGGGCCCTCCACCTATGGAGGGGAAAAAAAGGGAGGTGTCACCGCTGAAAAGCAAGGGGGGGAAAAAAAAAAAACGTTTGCAAAAAGGAGAGAGCGCTTGTGTGCGGGAGGGGAAGGAAGGGAGCCTTCGAAAAGACGCGCCGAAGGAGGTCATTCGATCTTAGAGCGCGTCCAAAGGGGGAAAGAGATAGGTCAGGAAGGATGGAGAGGTTTTTACCGCTGCCGGTCGAAGGGAAGAGGCTCTGTCCGTCACCACCCCAAAGGGGAGGCGACCGTCCTCCACTCGAGAATAAGCCAGGAACAAGAGGGGGAAGGAGGGGGGGGGGCAACTGCTTGGAAGCGGGAGGACAAAAAAATGAAAAAAAAAAAACGTATGTATGAGGGAAAAGAGAGAGAATAAGGGAAAAGACAGCAGTGCCCGGAATCCGTCCGGGAATAGAAGGGGAAAAAAAAAAACTCCCCCATTACGAAGGGAAAAGCCTACTACCAAAAAAAGGGGGACCACTTGTCCCTGGGGTTGGTCACGAGGAATCGTTCAAATGCAGCATTCCCGCGCCTTGGAGGAAAGAGGAGAGGAAATCCTGAAACTCTTCCACCAAAGGATGCAAAAAAAAAACAATATGAGGCTCCTTCACCCCAGCCAAAAAAAGTCATCGTTCGTTCGGGGGGAAAAAAAAAAAGGCCTGAAGAGGGGTCACGCCTCACACCAGCGCGGAAGAAAAAGAAGGGCCCCCACACGGGCACATAAAAGCTGTAATCTGGGGAAGAATACCGTAAGGAGAAAGGTCCCCTTCAATGAATTGTTAGAGGGGAAAAATTTTGGTCCTTTAACATCTGGGGGACATCCCCCGGTTTGTTCGCAAAATGAAAGAAAAAAGTCGCTGCCCCAACTCGGGATAACTAATCATCGAAAAAAAAGGTATCAGGAAAAAAGCCGGCCCAGGGGAAAGAAGAACAGTTCCCGGCAGCAGAAAAAAAAAAAAGGGGGCCGCACCAGCTCGCAAGAAAAAAGGGTGGAAAAAGATCATAAAAAGCCTGATGGAAAAAAAGAATCCGCTTTTCAAGCTGCCCGCCCGGCAGGAGGACAAGTCGGAAAAAAAGGGAGGTACTTCCGGAAGAAAAACGGGGAAGTCTCCGTGCACTCAAGGTCTCTTGTTGAACATCTCATCCTAATCTGGGATAATACTATGAGGAAGGGAGAAACTTTCTCGCCATAACTCAAAAAAGGAAAAGGACGTTTGTACTGGCTTGGATGAGTCTCATAAAAACTACAGGAAAAAAAAAACGAACGGCCAGTAGGAAAATGCCCGGACCTCTTCCACGCTGAGAGCAGTGAATCATCAAAAAAAAAAGCCAGCCCCCATGTATAGTTTCCTCAAATGACCGTATACACTCTCCCTAATTCCCTCTCGAAAAAAAAAAACATCCCGTTCAATATGGCGACGCAGTCACACACTGAAGGAGATCGCATACCAAGGGGACTTCTAACGCGGTCTGTTTAGGAGGGCGGTAGAAAAAAAAGAAATCAAAGTGCTATGAAACGAAGCGTCACGAAGGAGCCCTTACCTTACGGCTTCTTAAACATTTGTTTCACAAATAAAGGAAAGGCCACGGTCCTTGTTCCAGCCGAAATGCGCAAAGAACGGTTGCTTGTCTGAAAGATTCTGTTGAGACCGGGAAAAACCCAGGACGCTTGTAAAGAAAACGAGGGCTTCGTCTGCCACCAGAAAAAGGAAGGGGGGAAAAGGGGGAAAAAAGGGGATGCAACGGGACACTTCTGCGAAAAACAAGGGCAAAACGACGGCCGGGGGGAACTATATGTGCCTCTCATGTGGAAAGAAAGCGCTCCTTTGTCGCAGGAAGTTATGGGGCCCCGAAAAGAGGAAAAGGGGAGTCATCAAGATGACTCCAACATACCTCCGTGTCAAAAAGACAGCCGCGTCCCAACGCCAGAGGGGGAGCCCTACCCCGGGAAAACCGGTCCAAAGAAAAAAAATCAAGGAAAAATAAAAAAATCCACAAGGTAGAAAAGGGAGATCTGACATAAAAGAAAGACTCGAAAAAAAGACCAGAGCAAGGGGGGAAAAAAGATTTTCACGCCTTACAACAACTATACGTCAGTCAGAGAAAAAAGAGGTCTGGGGAGGACCTCTCCACGTAAAAAAAAAAAAAAAAATTTTTCGATTTTAGGGGGGGAACCTGTTTCACACCAAAAGAGTGCCTGTGCCCGTGGGAGAACCTTCCCTATTTGGCCCAAAGATGAAGAAGGCGCCTATCAAACGAAAAAGGGGAAGGGGAAATACTCTCTGCGAGGGGGTAGCATTCCCCATCCCCGGGGAAACAAAAACTGATAAGGAAAAAAAAAAATTTTCCTGTCTTTTGAGGCCATTCATTTCCTGTTGGGGGGGAAAGAGTCAGGGTCAAATCGGCGTCGGAGAAGAGGGGGAGTTTCCTCGAAGGGAAGGGAAAACGTACCGAAAAAAAAAATTTGGAAAAAAAAAAGGAGGCAACTCTGTTGCACTGAAAGAGACCGCACAGCTTTCCTAGGGGAAAACTCCCCAAAAAAAAAAAGGAGGGCTTCTGAAGAGAAAGAAAAGAAGAACTACATCGCCTGTAACAGCACAAAAGCGACTCGTAAAAAGGAAAGAATGCAAATTCCCCCTCGTTGAAAAAGGGGGGAGGTCTGAGCTTGCGGGAAAAGGGGGGGGTTACAAGGGAGGGGAAAAAAAAAGCTGAACTCGTTTGAAAAAAAAAAGAAGTCACCGGCGTGGGGGAAATTAAAAAAACCATGACTTCTTGCGGGAAAAAAAAATCCTCCTTGGAAAAAAGGAAAAAGTTTCTTTTTGTCAGAGAAAAAAAAGACACTTCCTGTCCTCCGGGAAGAAAATAGCAAAGGAAATTGGATGGGAGGTTCCTACTTTGAGTAGGAAATGGGGTCCCGATGTACCATATGAAGTGAAGCAAATCCCCATTAAAGGGCCATCTCGACTCGAAAAGAAATTTGGGGAGTTGAAAAACTTCGTACCCGACAAGGAGGAGGCCCTCGAGTGGGAGAAAAAAGAAAACAAAAAAAAAAGGCGGCCTTCAGAAAAAGAAA
>Ga0179593_1639867_pt1 | contig 10079 bp, 12 predicted proteins | sample CZODoug2_1_08_16_FD_185931 | JGI IMG/M metagenome (GOLD analysis project Ga0179593, IMG submission 185931) | Vadose zone soil fungal communities from Angelo Coast Range Reserve, California, USA - CZODoug2_1_08_16fungal (PacBio error correction) | ecosystem: Environmental > Terrestrial > Soil >...
CATGGGAATGCCGAAAAGGAAGGGGAACACAGAGGGAATCGAAAAACCGGAGACTAGAAAGACTACCTGCACAGGCTTACCGGGGGAAAACTACGTCCTCAAAACACAGGAAAAGAAAGTACAAGTCCTGCGGGGGGACTACTGCAGAAACGAACTGGCAGGGGAACAATCTCAAAGCTTTGGAAAAGAAGTCAGAAACGTAAAGCACGTGTATCCTGCCTCCAGCGTTCGGGTGTATTGGTTTCTCTTGCTCCGCGTAGCGGAAACTAGACACACCACTTCCCACTCCCGGCTCTGTTGGGGGGTTTGCCAAAAATCCTCAGGGGGACGCGCAGCCATCTGGTTCTTCTCTGGGGAAGGGGACCCCTAGACGACGGGAAGCGGCTGTTCGACAAACAGCAAGGCAGGACTCTTATCGCGCGCAGGTGGAGCATCCTGGGGGAGAATCGGAGGGGAAAAAGACCGAAAGGGGGGACTAGGGAAGAACGATTACCTACTACTTGGCAGCGTCAGTGGAAAGATCTCCTTTCGGTCAAACGTCGAGGTGGGGCTTCAAAAAGAAAGGAGGACTAGGAGGAAGTCAGGGAAGCATACTCAGATAGACGACACCACAAAAGGGATTGCTCCCTGTCAAAAATGCAAATTCTTTTTCAAGAAAGTAAATCCAAACTTTGGGGGGAAGCAGGACGCGACAAAAAAATGGTGGGGATTGTTGGGAAGGGGCACCAAACCTAACCTGTCCTAATCAACCGGCCGGACGATCTGCGAATCCGTCCGTGTGGAGAACCGAAACTAAAGGAAGAAGGGACGGGTGAAAGGAGAACGGACGGCAAACAAAGAGGGACGGGGCGGTTAATACCACAGCCGGTGCTCGTATTTGGTTTACCGGCCTTCACGGTGCAGGACATGAAAGAGCCATCAAGAAAACAGAAAAGTTTGGAAAAAAAGGGGGAGGACACAACGGCAGGTTGGTATTACAAATTGAATGCGAGACGTTCCACTCGGGAAGTTGAGGGAGGCGACCATAGAAAGGACAGGGAGTTGGGGGGAAGGCCGGGGTCTAAGCATAAGAAGAGAACCTACTACCAAAAATGGCTTGCAAAGTTCCTATGCCAATCCGCATATGAAAAGGGGGGGAGGTAAAGGACCTAATAGGGCACGAAAGTGGGGAAACCTGGGTCCTTAAAAAAGAATTTAATGGACGCAATTACAAAGCTACCGCTGTTATACACCAGAGGGAGAAACCTGGAGAGGAAACAATAAGGATCATCATGGGGAATCATCCTAAATAAAAAGAGGTTCCCGATTCTTTTGGCATTGAAACTGGGACACCGAGGGTGCTGGGGGGGCCGGAGAAATATTAGGGATTGTGGAGGAGATTGGGTGGAGCGGAAATGTATGTTGGGAAACAAAGGGAAAACGAAAGGGCTAGAGAAAAGGAATAAGGAGGAAGGGGCGCGATCGGTTGGGAATCTAAGGCACTGCGCAAAGATGACGGATTCGGCATTAAGGTAGGGGGGCACCGTGTTAGTGTGACGGCAGTGTTATCAAATGAGAAGCAGAAGGGGAAGGGCCCGAGGGATTTCGGTGAGAAGAAAAAACTAATCCTTTGGCAGAATTACGAAGTGAAATGGGGCGTCCCCTTGAGAAAGAAGTCAAAGAGAGGGGGGAACCGATGCTCTTCAAGAAACACGACGATGTTCTGAGGCGAGACTTCGGAAAACCGTGACAGAAAAATAAAAAACGAGGAGATACTAAGCCAGAGCCAGATGCCCGATGGAGGCTTCCTCCTGGGAAGGGAGGCACCAAAAGCCTGAAAAGAAGGAAACTGAAAGCTTAAGGGCCGAAGAATAAGCAATCACACGTGGCCGTTACGCATCAGGAGAGTGCCCAGGGCCTGGCCAAAGAGGAAAGAATCAGGAAAAAAAACGAAACTAGCTCTGCAAGCTGGACAGCGAATGGGGGATTTCGGGGCGGCATTTTAGGGCCCGACTGAGGAGGAGACAAGGGGGGGTCGCTCTGCCAGACTTTCTAGACACAAAAAACAAGAGTAGGGGGGAAATAGAGGGGGGAAGATGTTTTGGTCCAGATACTGTACCACCGAAGTACAATTATGAGAAAGGAAGTCCAGGGAACAGAAAAAAGGAAGAGGGGGGGTCAAGAAAAAAAAAAGAGAGTGGGAAATTTAATCTTTAATTGGGATGCGTGAGCCCTGGGGGAAGGGGCGTTGGGAAAAAAAGGGGTGGGGAAAGACCGCCCGAAGAAAAGGGCTTAGCCTATGGTTGTTGTAGCCAAAGCACCATGTCGATGCCAAAGGGGGGCGAAGGAGAGCGAGTCCCGGTGGCAAGAGAAAGGGACGGACCGGCCTCCAAAAGGCATCTGGCTCTGGCCGGAACGGAAATCAATAGATAGGGGAGAAATCCTGGAGAAATCAGCCAAAGAAATCGTTGCGTGGAACTACCGGCACTGTCGTGGGGCGTTATTAACCAGAAAGCCCAAGGGCGGGGGAAAGAGAGGCTGCAAATAGGGAAGGCGACACAAAAAAAGAGACGCCGACACCGGCTGGTCTGGCGTGGAAATGATCCCATTGGGAAAACCAAAAAAAAAAAAAAGAGGGAAGAGACAAACAAAAACACACAAAAAAAAAAAAAAACACCGCCAGGTTCCAAACCACTTTGGCCACGGACGGAAGAACACATTCGCATAAAGGATACGGACCAAAAGAGCATTCCAAGCCGATCGAGGCTCATAAGGAAACAAGGGCGTGTCCAGCGGGCGTGAAAGGGACCAGGGAGAGGCTCAAAAAGAGAGCAAAAAAGGAATATCTTCACCCAGAAAAAAGCCATCGGACGCTACGCTGTCGTTGTGTATGAAAAACTAGAAATTAGGAGGTAGGCATAAGCAGAAGTTCGGAAAAAAACTATTCTTCCTTGGTTAAAGGACCATCCCTTATCCTCTGGATGATACACATTCGGTGGTGTGTACAGGGGGGGGAGGGGAATGGGAAACAGGGGGGAAGGCAAAGGGGGACGAGGTGGGTTCCTTTTGGATGGAGGCCCTCTTCCAATAACCATGCGGATTGTGCTCAAAGAAAGATGCAAGCGCAGTGTGGGAAAATGATGAAAAAGTCAGGAAGGAAACAAAGGAAACGGAGGTGGGGGGGTCGAAGAAGGGGAATAACTCAAAAAGGGTTTGCGAGGAACGAAGACCATTCATTGGGGAAAGGGGGTTGAAAAAAAAGGTAGGGAGGAGGGATAGGCAAGGACGACTTAGTCGTCGCACGGCAGGGTAATAGGGGAGAAAAACCGTGGTTGCCGCTCCAAGGAGGAAGGGTGCCGCTCCGGATCATCACCTTCAACGTGCCGTCACTGAATTTAAAGGATTACGGTTAACCAGCCTACCCAACAATGACGAAAGGAGAACGATCGAATAGGGGATTAGAAATTTTGAGTTTGGGGGCTCCCAAATCCCAAAGAAGGACACTCAAACGGCCGGAGAGGAGAATTTGGGCCTGAGGAGGGTGGAGAAAAATGGAGGGTCGAAAAGGCCATTGGAGGGTTCCATTCTTCGTCTGAAAAGTGATGGTCGCAGACCTCATCGGTAGAGTAGCTTCCCGTACGCTCCGCAAAGAGCAGGTATCCCGACGATGGGGAAAAGTACGGCAGTCATCTGTCTCTTTCAATGCATATAGGGTTTCTGTCACAAGATTTGCCAAGAGAAGTCAAAGACACAGGAGATTTCTCAGCAACACGGAAGAAGGCACAAGGGAAAAGCTGGGAGTGAGAAAAAAGGTACACAAAAGAACTATAAAAGAAAACACCGGGCTTCAAACTTCCCATGATTCCATGAACCCAAATAATCAAGGGGACTTCAAAGGGAGGGGGTGCCAAAGGGAAATAGGAATTCTCAAAAAAAGGAAGACCCAACCGTCTCTAAAAAATCGGGAGGGAACAGTCTTGTAACTTTGTATCAGCCTTTTTATAAAGGAAAAAAAGGCAAGGCTTGAAAGGTCGTCAGGGGAAAACGGTCGTGGGAAGTTGTGTCACTTTACGCCAAGCCTAATGATGCTAGTCGGAAGGCCCGATGGTGGGTGGGGGAAGAGAACCAGACTAAGTATCCTTCGGACGAAGTCCACGATAACTCAACAAAACACAAGGACTACAAAAGTGGAAAAAGTAAGAAGTATAGCGCAGAACGTGTCTAAGAACTGAAAATCTGCGGAAAGACGTATAGACGGAGTTCTGACCGTGACCACCTACGCAGAACTCCTCATTTTCCGAAAAGCCACAGGCTAAAAGAGCGGGCCTGTAACTCCTCCGACACCGGACGATCAAGTGAACGCAGGGAAGCAAGGAGGGAAAAACAGAAAACAAGGGAACAAGGCGGAGGAATTTGGGGGTTCGATTGCCATACATCGGCGGAAAGTAATATTGGGGACGTCTACATCCACTGGGGAGCGCCCGTTGGAAAGAGCTTGCGGGGCCGGAAAAAAAAGACAATGAAAATGAACAAATTAGGGGACTTCTTAACGTTGATAGAAGAGATGGGGGGCAGCTCCTGGGGCGGGTGAAAACCGGAACATGACGACGACTTTGGCACTCAGTATGGCAAGCCGGCAAAGGGTGGGGGGCCGACACCGATGACGAGAAGACGCATAAGAGGACAAAGCACATGAATTACGCCCCATTACAAAAAGTAGGGGAAAAAGAATGAAAAAAAATAATGTGCCGGAGGCGCGAGGTACGCGACTCGGGCCACTTGGGGGGGAGAAAAAAACCCAGAGCAATAATGACAGGCGGACGATGGTGGCCGTCCTGAAGGATTGGTTTCGATGTGTTACCCGAAAGCGAAAGAAAAGGGGAAAAAGAAAAGTGATAAACGGGGGAAAAATAAGTGGTCGATGTTTAAAAAAGGCAAGGGGGTATGGGGGAAGCAATTCCGGTTAGCTACGAAAGAATGAAAAAGTCTCATCCCAGACAGACCCCCCACACACAAAACCGAAAAAAAACCAAAAACAAACCCCCCCCAAACACCCGCCCACAACCCCCAACCAAACAAAAACACCCAAGACAAGAACAAAACACGCTTGAAAGGTGCGGGAGACCAACTGCAGGTGAAGGGGGGGGGAATGGGGGGGAGTCGGGGAATGATTGGTCAAGGCTTCTACCCAAAAAATGATATCCGGGAAAAAAGTTGGCGTTGGGGGAGATCACGGGTCAAAGCAGAAAATAGGCTACCAAAAAAAGGAAGGGAAGATGGGAAAAAGGTGAGCGGGCATAATGGAAAAAAATAGGACCGGCACGGAGGAGGTTCCACCGGAGGGGAATTCCAGATTGATGACGTAAACGAAGGGTGGAAAATAAAAATGAGTACAGGATAATCGTTGGCAAAAACAAGTAGAACGGATCATGCAGGAAGATGAAAGACTAAACTCTGAGTTCCAAAGATAGTTTTGGGCAGTGCCACGGGGGAAATACACCAAAGAAACGATGGAGGGAGACTAAGGAATATGGCGGAGAAGTTGACAAGAAAAAGCACTCAGGAAAATGCTGCACAGGAAAGGAGAATGATACGAATCGGCGTGGAATACGGTAAAAGGGATAAAAAGAATCGACGAAGAAAGCGCAGGAACCACCGCCCAAAAAGGGGGAACAGTGCGAGGGGTACATGGATAAAACGGCAAAGGCTAGGGAAAAAGTACGCCTCTTCGGGGGTGACTAAGAGAGGGGGCAGAGGAGCCGGGGATCTGGTCGCATCGCTGGAGGAATGTAATCAAAAAAACCGGGAGGGGACAGAACACGAAATATTTTAGGGCGGATTCGCAGACAACGGGGGACAAGGCCGGCACTCGACGGAAAAGAAACGAAGGAACCAGAGGGGGGCCTTAAATGAGATCGTGAAAAAAGGGCCTCGCGGACGGCGACAGTGGCGAAAAAGAGAAAGCCTTCACGAAAGGGCAGGGCCGAGAAATACAACAACACGTCCAGGACTACGCATTCGAAAAAAGAGGGCCTCGGTCTGAACTGCCGGGGATCTGCTAAATCTAAGAAAAGATAAAAAGGGGTACAGAGCGGGGACAAGCTTGACAGCAGAGGATTTGAGGTGCGGCAAATGTGGGGCGGCCCTACGACGAGGACTTTGGTGCAAGGAGGGGAAAAAGTACTCGGAGGGAGAGAAAAGAAAAAAAAAAGGGGGAAAGAGAAAAAAGGATCCAAGAGGTTTGGAGAGCCATGACCAACATCTGGAGAGGTTGGAAACACGAGTAGAATAGAAAAGAAAGGGAGCAATGCTGAAAGGAAAAAGTGATTATAGGCTGCATGTCCCTTAGAAACGATCCTGTCGTGGGAAAAGGGGACCGAAGATAGAAAGTGGGTGTGTAATACCACCCCCAGGAGGAGAGGGACCCCGGCGAAAAAAGCGGTGGCGCCGCAACAGCAGAGTCACGGAGCAAGGAGGAACGGCCCCAACAGAAAGGATAGGCTCTCGGAAGTCGCTAAGAGATAGTCTTAGGTCCGATGGGGTCAGAAAGGTTAGGAACACAAAAGTTAGGGGGCCCGCACATGAGGACGGCTCGTCGATACAGACGAAAAGCTGTGCACGAAGGACGAAGGGGACGAAAAAGATAAGGAGTTAGTTGGCAGATCTGTCACCACAAAAACAATGACGGAGGACGCTCCCGGGAGCTGAAAGATGAGAAAAAAGGCGCACAGGTTAACGAACACTTGGCCCGACGTAATCGCTCTACAGCGCGGCGATTTAAGGAGACAAAAAGGACATTCGTATTCAAAAACACCGAGAGCTGCCATAATATCAATTTCCGTGCAACTAAAAAGGGATTGTACGACTTGCTAACCAGAAACGGCAAGGGGGAAAGTCGGAGTACGAGGAATCTGGTGTATGGAAAGTTTCAACTGGCCAAACGAAGAATCCGGAACCCTAGTTTACGGGGAGGATTCAGGGAGGGAAGTCCCGAGGGAAGGGGTAAAAAACCAACAAGAGGAGGGGGGGGGAGAGAAAAGCGGTGTTCCTTGTAGAATGAATTAAATGCGGGAAGACATGGGTGGGAAAAGTGAAGAAGGAAAAAGTGGGAGGGGGAGTGGAGTATAAGGCTGGAAATATGAGAGGAGGTATGGGGGTAAATTGAACAATTAGGAATTTTGGGTAGTATGTAACCCATTGCTGCTGGCGACCCAAAAATCCAAAAAAAGAAGGGAAGGACCGTTTGGGGAAAATGGGGGAAAGACCTCAAAGACTCTTGTGGGACTACGAGGGAACTATCGTAAAAATCAAATGTCCTTCCGTCAAAGCGTGTTGAAAGGAAGTTCTGAGCTTTGGATTAGTCTGGAGACTCTTTCTTTTCTTTCGTCTAGGTCCAGGATAAAGAGAATACGAAAAAGCAAGAAAAGGGTAGGTTCCCTGCCTCCCGACAATCAACTATGCTCTTAGTCCTTAAAACGAAACCTGGTTCCGCGCTGTGAGGGCCATAAGGAACGGAACGGGGAGAGAGATAAAATGGGATAGCAGGACGGTGGTTGAACCTTTAAAAAAAGTGTCACCCCGATGGGTCAGAGGAAGAAAAAACGGGGGCCGGGGCCTCAAAGGCTATTTGGGATGGTTTCAGAGGTGAGAAAAAAGAAAAGTGGGAAAGACAGTCAAAAGAAAAGGCGTCGCTCGCAAAAACTAAGAGTGGTTCCCTACGACAAACCGTCGCCAATTGCCGAGCTGTTGGAAAAAGTCAACGAAATCGCATTAAGGTCTCGGCAAAGAAAAAGATGGAGGGAAGGCGATTCACAGCCATAAGAGAGGACCCCGCCGAAGGGGGAAAAAAAGTGGGCTAAAAAAGATTAGAGGCAAAAAAGACGAAAAGCACTGAGGAAGGACGTCCCTCAAAGAGGAGAACGCAGAGGGAATAAGGGTCTGAATAAGGGGGGGCTCCGTAACAACGTTCTTAGCATTCGACCAAAAAACGAAACCGACGGCAAGGAAACCCATGAGTGAAATAGCTTGGATGGGGGATCAGAAAACGGTCTGTCGAGAGTCACAGGGCCCGTCTGAAGGTTGGGAAAGGGGATTAAGGGGGTAGTCTGTTCAAGGTTAAGGGGCACACATCCGAAGAATATAGTCTCTTTCTCCGATGCCAAAGCGAAAAAAATACAAATCTTCGAGGGACCGGGTTCAACCAGGCAGGAAAAAAAACAATACTACTTCATCAACACAACAACGGAAAAAAAATGAGGGGGACCGGGAACGAACTGATCGAGGAAGGGGGGAACTGTGGGCGAGAGCACTTGATAACACATGGGGGAGAGGGAAAAAGAGAAGAGGGCACCAAGCCTTCGGGGGCGCGACCGGGGGAAGGTAACTCAAAGTCAAGGAAAAATAGGAAAAGGGGGAGAGGGAGGCGGCTTGACCGTTCGGAACAAAGCAGGAACTGATAAGAGGACGGGGACCCAGAGACGAAAGGGAACGTCCCCCCCGGGGGGGGGGGGCTCGGCATTTGGGAGAAGATTACGAAGGGTACGAGGCAGACCAGAAGGAAATGGGGAGGGAGGGGAAGAACGGGATCAGCCAGGGGGGTGGGGGCTGTCTGCTGCCCTCACGTCAAAGCTGGAAAAGAATTCAGGGGGATTGCTTCGGGAGGACGTCTAATATCAAGGTTTTATGGTGGAAGCTGGGGTCAGTGGGAGACTACACTTAGAATGAAGGACCGACAGCTTGTGCTACTCATTTGTGGAAAATCGGAAGGCAAAAAAAAAGGGACGGGAGAGGAAGAAGTTTGCGGTAAAACCTAAAAAAACACGGATAGGGGGACGTGGAGGTCCCGGGGGGCTACTCCTAGTTGCAAATCATTAGAAGGACAAAAAAAATGGAAGGGGGACCGCCAAACATTTTCGAAAGCAATTCGTTTTCCGCACAAGAAACCCAAGGGAAGGAAGTAAGGAGGGGGGGGAGACATGGGAGCCAAGGGAAGGTCTTAAAAAAACAGAAAACGTCATATAACCATGAAAAGGACGAGTGAAAGAACCGAGGTGTGGGAAGAAAAGGAGTGACAAGGAAAAACCAGGGGTCGTCCTTTAAAGGACGGCAAAGAAAGGGTTTGTGCCCACGGAGGGGCACCATCTCGTAACCAAGTCCGGGGTTTAAACTAACTGAAGACAAAAAGCACATAACCAGAAACCAAAGCTTTGGAAAGAGGGATCCAACCGGAAACTGATCTATTACAAATTGATGGGCGTCACGGAAGGTTAGGAAAGGGCAGGCTTCAGTAAGACTCCGTAAAAGGGGAACAGGAGGGGGGCGGGGTAGGCCGGACGTTGACTAGACATCATGGGTGACTTAATCTATAAAGGAAAGAAAAAGCCAAAAAAAAGAGATACGGTGGAAGCTGCGGGGGATAATCAAATCTGGAGAACATAGATATCGGAGAACGCACGGCGAGACTGAAAAGCCAGGAAAGATTCAAGAAAAAAGGAAGGGGGGGAGGTTTAGAAAAACCTGAGGATAAGGGTCATAATCTGGGGGACAGGAATAATCTCGGGGGGTGGCACCAGTAGAACGGGGTGACAAAGGAGGGACAAGGATAGGGTTGGCAGGTGACACTGGGGTACACATATAACGGAGCGTGGAGACTGAAAGTGGAATAGTGGTGGAATGGTGGACTGGGCATTTGAGCAAAGAGGACAGGCAAAGACATCCATGTTGAAGCTGCACGAAAGGTAAATTAGAGAAATTGGGGAAGGGGAAGGGACGAAAGGAGAATTGGTACAGTCCACCCAGAATGGGGTCGGAAAAAAACGAATAGCCATAACCTGGAAAACACATGACGTATTGAGAGAAACTACGGATGAGGGAAGATCAGGGTTACGAACCCAGAACAAATGGGGGATGAAAGAATCCACTTGGGACAAGGATCAGGAGTTGAACTAGGGTACAAGAGAAAAAAGCACCCCAAACGCCAGAGGAGAAGAAAGAATCAAATTAAAAAAAGAAGGGCGAGCGGATGGACGGCTAACAGGTAGTACCGGCGGCAAAAAAGAAGGTAAAAAAAAAAGGTATGGGAGACAAGGGGACAGAGCCCT
>Ga0179593_1682693_pt1 | contig 10079 bp, 5 predicted proteins | sample CZODoug2_1_08_16_FD_185931 | JGI IMG/M metagenome (GOLD analysis project Ga0179593, IMG submission 185931) | Vadose zone soil fungal communities from Angelo Coast Range Reserve, California, USA - CZODoug2_1_08_16fungal (PacBio error correction) | ecosystem: Environmental > Terrestrial > Soil >...
AAAGCCGAGTTAGGACGCAATATAAGTTGAAATACTGGCCTCTTATAGATCGCAAGACCATAGGAATCTCTTTACGGACCAAATTCTCGCTGTCCCTCCCTTCAGAGGAGCTGGCGTTCCGTTGGAAAGACCGCGCGAGCAGACGCTGCAGAGGTCAATCTGCGCGGGGTGTGGACAGCGGAACGACAAAGGGGGTAGAAAAAGGACCCAGCTCTGGCAAGTGGTTGAAAAGAACTCTCTCAACTCAAGGGCATGACTTCGATGAATCAAAGGGGGGAATACCAATGGGTAGGGACATGATAACAAGGGGGGGAAGGGAAGCATCTTCTGATATTTCCACCAGAACAGAAGATCCACAACGGCAGTATTGTTGACAAAGATGTGGAACTCGATGAATAGTCAAAAAAAGTGATGGGATTGGACCCTCGGGAGACAAGTCTGGGCTGTACGGAGAGAGTTAGGGGCCGCATTAACGCTGTAATTTAGGGTATAAACAAGCACGTTTAAAGAAGATACCACAAACAGGGCGCTTCAGAGGGGTTTAAAAAAGAAGTACTACGTCAAAAAAAATGTCGGAATAGCTAACGGGCAATCAAATGTTAGGAAACGGCTGACCTATACAAAGCGGCGATGCTGTTGGGATTGTACGACAACCAGCGTATGAAAAAATAAACAGAGACAGATATTACTCAATGAATAAGCCTGACTAACAATTCTCTGGGGAAAAAAGTTGAAAGGAATGGGGGATAAATTGAACTTTGTGTGGGGGGGGAAGACTTAAACCGTCACCATCGACAATGAGAAAGAATTGGGGAGGACAAAGAAAAAAAAACATCTGATGGGGGGGAAATGCCTCAGGTAGAGAACGACCGTTTGCAAAAAAATACTTTACTTTCCCGAAACATCTGCAAAGGAAGAGGAGCTACTAAAAACACGATATAAAACGTGGCGGATTACGGAAAAAAGTACAACGTTGTGGGGGTCAGTCGCAACAAACGGGAGATTCCCATCAAAAAAAATTGTGGGGAGGCGGCGTTAGGGCAGATATCGGGTGGACTACTCGCAAGTTTTGGGGCGCCAGGCGGAGAAGAAGAAGGAAAACCGATTATCACGAAAAAAGAGAAAACCTTCGAGCAAAAAGTTGGCGAAAGAAATCAGAAAAAAGATAGGAAAATTAACTGCGGAGATGATGCACGGGGTAACGCGCTTAGAAGAGGGGAAGAATCAAATCAAGAGGTGGGAGAGAGGTTCGAATATCCCAATGCCCTGGTCAGGACGAAGTTCCGCCGGATTCTAGCAGGAATTATCTAAACGGGGAAATAGAGAACGCGTGTTTTAGGACGCCAACCTTCGTATCAAAAGAAGGGGTACTAATGGAGAGAGGGACTTGTGAAAACAAAAAAGGTAGTTTTTTCTGCGATAAAGTCCATACATGGAAGAGTGTAGGCAGGTAAATCACAATAAAAAATAACTGGTAAACTCGGAGGAATCTGAAGCTCAACACCGAGGGTACCACTTAGAACGCCAGTCACATTTTCGGAAAAGAGAAAGATACCAAGGATGACCAGGTCCTACCAAGTGGGAGAAAGGGGTTCGGCCCGAGAAAAAACAAGTTCCGTACGTCAAAGGCTTGAATACGCAACATTTAAGGAGGAGGGGAAAGCCGTTCGGAGAAGGTGGGCTGAAAACAGGGGAGCCCGTCATAAAGAAGAGGCAAACCGCTGGGGAGGACTTAGCGGGATCGGATAATTCGGTCAACGCCAAGTTGGAAGCGATAGATGAGGGAAATCAGACAATAGAAGGTGGCTCGGAAAATGGGTCTGCCCCCCAAATTTAAATCCACGTAGGGATCTGCGGGAAAGGAGATATGGCAGTGGAAGATTGAACCGCCGAAGTGAGGGCGATGCCTACCCGGAAGGAAAACTGCAGGCGCACCAAAAGAGAACAACGCACCCAGCTATCGGGTTTTGACAATGAATGAGAGGCGTATAGATTGGATTGAAGGGAAGAAAAAGGGGAACCACCTAGCCTAAGGAAAGCGTTATAAAAGCCTCGTTACACCAAAGTCGGGCGAGAAGGAAAGAAGAACTGTGCATTAAAAAAAGGGAGGACGTAAAGTCCTAAAGCGCTGGAACGAAGGGTCAGAAATTCGTAAGTAAAACAGGGGGGGGGGAACCACTATGGCCAGGCAGAATGCTCAAAAAAAAGAAGGAATACGCCATGTAGTCGGAGATACTCTCACATCGAAATCAAGATAAGACAAAATACCAGGGGTGGGGGTAAATGGGGGGGGGTATATTCGCAGGACAGCAGCATTGGGGACCCATCGTTTTCATAGGCATGAACAAACATTCCTCGGTCAGTGCTCGACTAATACTTCGGCCAATGAAAGGGGGGGGCAGGACAGAACTAAGGTGGTACGAAGGGTGTATCCCTCCTACATGGGAAGAATTAGGTGTGAACTCGGGGGTCACCACCAATCCAATGAAAAAACTGTGGATAATTAGAGAATATAAAAAAAAGCAGGGCGGTGGTTGGCCCTTTACTTGTGGGGTCGCCCGTATTGAGAAAAAAGGAATCGACCGAAAGAGGGTACGGGGGGATTTGCAAGAAAAACACGGGAGACTGTCCTGGGAGAATACGCGTGGGGTTTAGATCGGCAGACAAAAAAAATCTTTAATAAAAAAGGAAAATGAAAGATGGTCGGTGGCGGCCGCCAGCTTATCCACTTCGAGGCAAAGGGGCTGTTGGAAAAATGACGCGAGTCCCGTACTGGCAACTGTCCCAAGCGGTTGTTCAACGCATAGAACAGGCGGGCCTGGAAAACACCGCAGAAATGCTGAACCATTCTTTCAATTCCACCTACTCAAAAAAAATTTCTAATCTTCGCCGTATAGGAAGCAAGATAAAAAAATATGGGGGGAAGGGCCTGTGCTAAAACCCCCGAGTAAACCCGTGCTTGTAAGGCAATGCTTTTTCGATTCTGACGGGGAAAAGTGAATTTTGAGGGTACGAGTGCTGGGGCCTCATAGTGGGTGTTCTCGCAAGTCCTATGGCCTCCTTTAAACAAACACCGTTCGGTCCCGATGGGATACGTGGTTGATCGCAAGAGGTTGGAAAAGAAGAAACAACTTCAAAACAGCTTTTGGAAGATAACATTGGAAGCCGCAAAAAGTACGGGTTTGTTTGGAACAAAAAAGTGGCCGAGCGCTTGCAGGTTGATGGATGTGGTATTGACTAAGGACAACGGAAAGGCGAACGGGTGCGATTAAGTCGGTGGAGGGGCTACAGTAATCAAGGAATTTGACTGGACTTTCTCTGCCAGCAAAGGAGGAACCAGGTTTGGGATAGTAGACCGTAGAGGGAATCCGTCTTACGAAGGGGAAACAGCGGGTACCTCTTAAGTAAAGCGCAACCGTGCATCCAGCAGTGTCCAGGATATCGTGGTGTACTTGTCGGGGGACCTTATTCACAAAGAGAGCAGGTTGAAGCGGGAGGGTAGGGGGGTGGAACGGTCGAAGGTAAATGCGAAGCAAAAGGGGGGGTTAGTCCAATGGCTAACGGAGATAGGAAAACCACGCAAAAAGAAAATACAAACAAGGACAGGGTGAATTGCGTTGTGAAAACGACCGTGGGATTTTCTCCTTGGGTACAACAGAATTAAAAGGATAAACATGACTTTGGGTAAAGGAGATAGCCCCACGTTGAGACGCCTGTAGTGGGGGGCAGCACCGGCCTCTTGCAATTTTGGGGGAGTTTGCAAGAAAATGGTGGAAAACGTGAGATCCTTGGGCCGCTCGGCAACCCTGTAAAACGTTGGGTTGGGGGCAAAGGGAAAATGTTCAATGCAGGCGGGCATTGTGGTGATGGAAGGGCAGCAGGAGAACAAGGGCACCAATCCCGCATCCACGGTCGTAAAAATCCCGCCGACAGTTTTGCGAGTCTAGAATCGATAAATATCAACAGTCCTTGCCCTTTCTAGTTTTGAAGGGAGCTCAGACGGGGGGTGCTAAGTAGGAACCTAAATCTAACGGGAATCTTGCATGGAGGTCCGAGGTTCTATCCCAGAGCAAAACCCTGGTTGCCGAAGGCCGGGGTTAATCCACATTTCAAAAACATTTGGGAGAACCTTGATCTTCCTCCTCAAAAACGTAATTTCGCAGCTTGGGGATGAAAGCATGTTTGAGAATTTACGGGTCTCACATTAAAAGTCCAATAACCTCGTCAAATCAGAACGGTAATGGCTACTGCGGTAGCATTGTGGACATCGGAGAGGTAGTGGGTCCAAGAGACCGTAGGGTGGACCTGTATGGTGTGTCCATCGGAAGGTTCATGCGATAAAGGGCAAAAAGCCGGTGAAAGGGTCTAGTTGCCTTACTAGGGCTTCCGAGTTAACAACTATCTGGTACCAATTTCCGGCCCGGAGATGAAACGCAACTGGGGATAGTGGCTGGTCAGTCATAAATTGAAAGAGAGTTGGTGGTTTCGCGGGGATCAACAGGTGCTCTGAAGTATTGGGCATAACTGCATCCTCTTGAGCGAAACTGGGGAGTCTCTGATCGAGGTAAAAAAAAAAGAAGTAGGAGGCCGTTTGATGTGAGGTAGGATAGTGCGTGCCTTAGCAAAAATGACGAAACGTCCTAATGAGGGGATGCCAGGCTGAGGGTGCCATAACACGGAAGTTCGCCGGTGCGGTTATAAGTGGTTCGAGACGAGTCAATGAAAAAAAGACCAATTAAGTGTGTGCCACAACATCTCCTATGGTATGCCAATAGTCTCAAACCAGTATGAGAGAGCTTGGACATAACACTGTTTTATGTAAATAAGGGGATTGGGATAAAATAATGATCGTAGAAGAAATAGTGAGATATGCGCTTGCCGGCCCCACCGTCTTTCATCCGCATCGGATTAATGTCCTTCCGGCACAGGGGAAAGCTAGGCGACGCTAGAGGGATGGTGGAAAACCGGAAAATAGTCTGTTCGAAAGGAGACATCAGGGACAAGTGTGTGACAGGAAACTCGATCAACGAAAAAGTCAGTAAACGTGACTACGCCAGTGATTTCCCATTGTGAAAAGGGAGGACCAGGGACCAGCAGGTTTTTAAAAGGCAGTTCCAGTCAAGATCCCCTGAAGCCGCGGTTGCCATCGACGGAATGGAACCGCGGTATACCGTGACACAGTCCTCCGAGTGTGGGACCGGTCGAGAAAACAGCGAGCGACGGCAATGCGGGGCCCTCCAACTGGTGCAAAAAAGTGCTGTCCTCGTTGAAGATCATCCCACACAAGTGACCTGCGTTTGACCGAGGGGAGAAGCTCGGCGTACAACTTTCCGACTTCTTGCCATGTCATCGTAGGTGCTGTGGGTTATCAAATACCGAATCACGCGCAGTATAAAAAAGGCTGGGGGTATAAGATCAACCAGGTAGAAAAAAATCAAACAACTTCTACAACTGCAAAAGCGAATCTCTCGAACCAAAGTAGGCGAAAAATGTGAGGACGGACTTTTTGGCTACCTGCTAGTGTTGGGGGAAAGGCCAATTGTCGCCTCACACAATAGAACAAAAATTAAAAAGGTGATAGCCCGACTTCACTGAGAGCCCTCAATTTGGGAATTGAACTGCCTGGAGAGATCCGGTTTGCACATAAAAAAAAAAACTTATTGGAGGTCGCCCCGAATTCTGCGAGGCTCAAACTTTCGGGGATGACAGGCAAACAAATGAGAAGTGTCAAAATCCACCTAACGTCAACCACAACAGACTGGGGTATTCAGGAGTGGCGGGCGGACGGATCCGCCAAAATGGGACTAAAATCGCACGTCCCCATGCTGGACATAAATATAGGAAGACCGGAAGGACAGCCCGGTCAGCCACTGGGAAAATGCTCGTCAAAATTGCAAGACAAGAGAAACACCAAAGGCCCCAAGATGATCGAAATGAGAATCGGGAAGGAAGATCCGTGGGGAGGGGTAGGTTCGTCAGCGTAAGATACATTCGAGGAGAGGGTAAAAAAACCCTGACAGGGTGTATGTAGAACTAATGCAGAAAGACGTCTATTACCTTTCTAGATCGCACCGAACGCGACGCGGGGGTTTCAGACAAGGGAAGAGTCAAGGACAATTGCAAGACGGAGGGGAAACCAAACGGTGGTCAAAACAACAAACGGGGTTTTCGGCGTAAACATCTGAGTCAGAGGGAGGCGCGGGATAGGTAATCCAATCGAAAAACGACCGGGACCCGGACGGCATGGAGGGTCACAACCTACAATGGGTAAAAGGACGGAGAAAAAGGGACAAACGGTAAAAGTTAGTATCAAACCAAAGGCGGGGGGGCTACCAGAAAAGGGGGTTTCCGGCACGTGGGCACCGCACGACGGAAGGTCTATAAGGCGGAAAAAAAATTTTTTTAATCGGCTGGAAATACTCCGGTTCTGAGGGGGGCTAACTTCGCCTAAGAAGCGGTGGAAGGATAGCACCGCTGTTCAGTCAAGTGAGAGTCCAGAATAACTAAAATTTTCAGGGCCAAAATAGATCAGCGGGGGGCGCAACCGACCATCTGAATCAAATGGCTTCGGACTAGGAGAAGACGAAAAGTATTTCACAGTTGCCCTACGGGGAGAAGTGGGCGTGGGCAGGAATGCCTCCGATTTTGCTGAAACCCTTGCTGAAGGAGAAAAACCAGAAATGCAACAAGCAAATAAAAGTATGAAATACAGACTATGAAGGGGATTATGGGGGAGGTGGTGCCCAGATACAAAACATGAAGAAGCACGCAAGTTTACAAAAGACCGTAGTTAAACCAATCGAGTTCTGGAAGCTCCTCAACAAAGTATTACAGGAATGAAAGAACGCCTTCGAAAATCTTCTACAAAACGTATAAATAGTGATAAAGAATTGGTAAAATGTTCCTGTCGGGAGAAACCTTAAGAAGAAAAAAAGAAGAAAGAACATCAACTCGGGGTCTCCGATTGGGAAGGAGAGATATCATTCACGAAACAGTTTTTATGGTTAAGAAAATGAGAAGGGCAATATATTGGGTCTGGTCAATCCAAAATGTAGACGGACTGCCAGCAGACGATCGATGGAGTTCTCGCGAAGACTTAGGAGTTCCTTTTTGGGAAGCGGCCTGGGGACGAGAAATAAGGGGGGAACGACTGATTTTAATTCTTAAAAATTTCTTTACTGAGTTCGAGCTAGATTTGGGTAGCGTGGGGACTACCACCTTCAAAGGGACAAAAACCTTCTTATCGTTAGAGGGAAATATTGAATGAGGGTTGGTTGGGAAACAGGGTTGTGCCCTTGACCGGTGGTCGAATTCAAAGGGCCAGGTAGCATAAAAAAGAGAGGGGCAAGAGTGATTTCGACACGCCACAGAGGGCGACGCAGAAAGAAGACCGACGTTGGGGTTTGAACGACGCCGCCAGACCCGCTCAGCATGGGGGAAAACAATTTAAAGGTTTGTTCCTCAGAGGGAGATACGTTTCGTAGGGCCACCACGGGAGGTTGCGGGAAGAGGTAAGGGCTCCGGAAAATGCACAGCGGTTTAACGCAATAAGGACACTATAAAACGGGATTTCAAGACACAGAAAGAAGGCTATCGAACCGGGACTGTCAAAAAGCCGACTTCAAAAAATAGAAGATCTTCTTAGCCGAGAAAGGCAAAAAGTCTGGAATGGGGGGGTGAAGAGACCCCGTCCGGCGCAGCTGAGACACACTGGCCATCGGGGGTATTTTGAAGGGGAGCACAGGGACCTGGCGGGGATTCGCCGTGCGATGGTGGAAAACCAGATTTCTGGGGGTTGACGGGGAATATTTGGAAGCCGTTTTAAAACCCCAGCGGGGCAGATTGGGATTTGATCGAAAAGAATGGCACATCATACCACCGGGCGGGGATCCATTGTCTTAAGCCGCCAAAAAAACTGGTGAACCAATCGCGGATGTCAGAAGTACGAAAAGTGTCCAGGAGTCGTAAGGTGCGGCGCCGAAAAACACGCGTAGTCAGCAGGGCGTGCTGCCTACTGGAGGAAGTTCGTCTTGGATCGGGCAATCGAATTAAATAACCTGGCCTGTTTGGGGATAGGAACGCGAAGTGTGCGGCTCTGAACGTAAAAACCTCGGTCCATATTCGGAAAGCATATAATCCAACACCCAGAGAATGCGCAGGTCATGCCTGTTTTAGCGGGGATGAGTTTGCAGCACTGCGCGCAACCAGGGATTCCCTCGATTCGTGAAACTGGGGTTTCCGGGAGGATTCGATAGCCCGTCATCATCATGATGCTGCGTCTTGCCCCAAGGTGGCTAATCCGGCGAGTCGAGGATAATCACACCGAAAACAGAAGGCAAAGGGCTTAAAGGGAACCCCCTAGACCGTGAGTGGGGTTTGCACGGAAACTGCCACGTTAGTTAAATCCGACACGCCCATTGGAGACGGACGGGAAAGTGGGGGAGTACCAGGACGGCGAGAGGGAGGGTTTTGGTGTCTTCGGGTGAAAGCACCGGGTGTGTCCGAACCCTAAAACTGGTCGTTGGGATATACTTGGAACTGCAAACAAAACGTAGCGTAGTGATCCGGGTTAATGTTCAAAAGGCGTAGGTTTAAGGGCCGAGTGCAAGGGAAACCAAAAATAGGCCGCAAAATCAAGGAAGGAACCGTCTGGCTGCCGAAAGAAGGGGGGGGAAGGTCTGATAATCGCTTCCCCTTCCCCCATTAAAAAAGGTAGAAGGGTGAGGGTTAGGCCCAGGTACGTATGACCGACCAGTCCTCAATCCGCCTCGTCGTTTATTGCACAAAAATACCTATTCCAAGAGGTCGTGGGCGCCATCTTGTGGAAAACCTGAGAAAAATAGTATCCTTCTGGCAAAAAGATAGCTGAGGGTGGAGTGATGAAAAATTGTCGCCTACAACTTACCAAAACTAAAGAACTACGTTACATCCTGAAGGACAACAGGGAAACTACGAACTCTCTGTGCGTAGATTATTAACAATTAGAAAAGGAGGGGGGTGCACCTGATTACATAAGGTAATTAAATAAGAGCTAGGGTAAATAGCGCCTGATTGGGAGGCATGGGAGTGAAATGGAATGGTGGACACCGATGGAACAAATCGGCATCAAACCTGGGGGAGGGAAAACAAAAGAGTAACGAGGAGACGCGTGAGGAAAACTTGGGTAGGTGTCAGTGGTAGGTAGATATTCAAAGATTAACGGGGGTCTAGAGCAAAAATCCGTATGTGAGGAGCTGGATTTGTCTTCGCTAGTCAAAAAGGGGAAACTTCACGAATCGGACGGACGCGTTTTCTAGGGGAGTTGGTCGGCGGGGGTTGTGGGAGTAGGAAAAGTGCCGGAAAAAGCGAAAAGAATGTCTGGAAATGTCAATCGTCAAAAAATCCCATTTCCACAAGACTCAGCGCTCATGTTCGTCGTTGTCGGCTGGAGTCATTATGTTAATATCACCGTTGAGATTGTATGCCAGAATCCAAATACGGGGAAGCCATAGGATAAAGACGAGCAAAAAAACAAACAAAGGAGGAGGGGACCCTAGAATATGAAATACAAGGAGGTAGAGGGGTAGCAAATACTTAAGGTGATAAATGATATAGCCGGAAAAACCGAGAATGACGTAGGGTGACCAGACTGAAGGGCGAACCCTGCTTAAGGGATGCAAGCGAATCCACTGACAGCCATAACTGAGGGGAGAACCCGGGAGTGGGTGGTGACCGGGAGGCAGAGCACTGATTTGTACGAAAGGGCCAAAGGTGAATTGTTAAAGGGACAAGGAAACCACTCGAAGCAAGTCAATTTAAATTCGGGGGGAGAAAAGGACAAGTTATTTGACAGTTTGGTTGCAAAGACGTGCCGGGGCCAGAGTGGAGAGGGTTGCAAAAGGGTAAAGCGAGCTACCCGAACAGCACGATGGGTGCCCGAGCGGAAAGTAACAATTAGAAGAAATTGAGCGCCTGATCAGTGCGGAGCATAAAAAAACCCTCGCGCGATTCGGCTATAAATGGCGGGAAACATGGAATACGGTCTAGGTCAGGGGCGAACGTTCCGGGCAATCATCACCAACATACCGAGGAAGCTGTTA
>Ga0179593_1704342_pt1 | contig 10079 bp, 13 predicted proteins | sample CZODoug2_1_08_16_FD_185931 | JGI IMG/M metagenome (GOLD analysis project Ga0179593, IMG submission 185931) | Vadose zone soil fungal communities from Angelo Coast Range Reserve, California, USA - CZODoug2_1_08_16fungal (PacBio error correction) | ecosystem: Environmental > Terrestrial > Soil >...
GACGGGGAAAAGAGGGCACGAACCCCGTCACCGAAGCAAGGGGGGGGAACCTCGCGGTTTCATGGGAAGCGCATACCTCAAAGGGGGGGGCGGATTAAAAAAAAAGACCGGCGGCACGCGACAAGAGGGGGGGGTTTCTAAAGCAATGAAAAAGGCCACCGACCAAAGTCTTCCCCGCCCATTGAAAAACTACTGGTCGAAGGGCGTCGATATCAACAACAAAAAAAAGAAGAAACACGAAACAAAAGGGCTGTCCACAAGGGAAAAAAACTATTGAACCACGGGTAGGCTGCAATAAGGCTCCCCAAAAAAAAAGAGGAACTTGGGACACGACCCTCAACACGAGGAGTGAACCTACAAACGATCTGATTTTGAGCTTAAAGAGTCACGAGTTGTCAGACAGGGGTGGGGCATACGGCTTCTCGGGATTGGTGGGGGGGAGTCGCCCATAAAAGGAGGGAAGGCGTCGCCAAGAAAGAAACAATCGGCCGCGGAAGGGGGGCGCAAATTGCACCGAAGGAACGCTTAGGAAATCCCGCCGAGAAGAATGGGAAAGGGCATGACCGGAATCCATACTCCGCAAGGGGGGTTCTACACTCGCCAAACCTCAACTATAAAAGAGCTCTCCGCTCAGGACGACATCGCGGGGGGGTCGATCCTAATTTCTCCAATAAGGGGGGGGGAAGCCTTGCAAAAAAAGGAGATCCGGATGAAGGTCTTAATTCTGACGATCAGAAAGAAGCGATCGAGGGGAGTTGCCTTCTGCGAAGAACACATCTATGTAGAAGCAGGTATAACAGGAGGAAGGATTGCGAAGGGGGGGAGAGGGTACGTGGTGCGTAAAGCACCTACAGAAACAGAGGCGCTACAGCAAAGCCGCAGCGCCTAATCCGAGGAGAGAGGAAAACGAATCGTTTCCGGAAGGGGGAAGGAACTATCATCTGCAACACAACGGACTTGAAAAAGAAATTCGGCCGCGAGAGATCCGTGGGAGCTCCCTCAGCCGGGGAAAAGGGGGGTGCTGGCGGAAAGTTAAGGGTCCAGTAGGAAACTCCTAAAAAGGGGTGACAAAAGTATCGAAGTCGCAGGGAATGCTTTTCAGGAGGGGAAGAGGGAGGTCTGGAACTTTCTCCGCGGAAAGGGATCTGCCCGCACCAAATGGGGGAGAAGGGGGAAGGAGGTGTGGACGCCAACAGGGTTCTCTGACTTGGATGGCAGAAACCTCCGGGGTGTTTCCGGAGGCAAAAGAAAAGAGAACTTTTTCTTCTGGGAATGTGGGCCTATACCGGGGGAAGCTCTTGTCTGCGGGGAGCACTCGATCATCGGGACCAAGGGGAATCAACAAAAAAAGAGAAATTAATACCTCTCGATGATTCGAGGCGACTTGTGCCGACGGGAACCTCGAGATAAATATTCCAAGTATTGCAGGAAAGGAAAAATTCCCTTCAATAATACTCGAAAAAAAGATTCGAAGAGATCTAGTAGGAGAAACCCAAAAGTGTCATCGGGGGGGGGAAAAAGGGGGAAGCTTCAACACTAGGTAGATGTGGGGGCCTCTTAAAGAGGTGGAAGAGGGGAAGCTTCCTCGGGAGGAAGGTTCTAAAGGGCCAGTCCAGGCTTTTTCCCAGCGGGAAAATGTTTCTTATCAGGGGAAGAAGAACGGCAAAAGAGTAACCCCGGGTGGAGGGGAGATGCTGATATCAAGAAGCCCAGAAGATTTCCTAGAAGGGACCTTCTCTTACTGGGGGGAAGGACATACGGGCCACCGCATGTACTATTTGAAGGGAGTGGCACTTTCTGTACGGGGAAATCCGAAGAAACCTAATATCCTTAGGCCACATTTTTCAATTGAGGGGATAGGGGGCATTCGTGGTGACCAAGGTGGGGTTCTAAGCAAGAGAAGCTTACTTCCCGAGAACGAAGACTCGGGCCTGGAAGGCCTTCAAATTTCAATAGAACCTCGAAAGGGGAACCTCTGCTATAAAAAGAAGTGTGGGAAGAAAAGAGTCACTGGCATCGATTAGGGGGGGAGGAGGTTATGCATGTCAGACATCTTCTCACCAAAGAGGCATCGAGAGGTCTCTCCTGTAACTCGCCTGGAGGGAGGAACACGATTTACTGTCAGGGAGGGGCCCCCAAGCAAAAAGAGGGTTGGAGGGGAGTTTGGGGGGGGCCTCGGGGGGGAAAAAAAGACAAACAAGAGGAGAATTTCCCACAAAAGCGCCAAGAAGAAAAACGGAACTTAGGAGCCGAAGAGGGATCAACAGCAGCGAGGGAGAAGAAAAAGGACTTCCAGGAAAAGGCAAAATTTTCCGAGGAGAGAACAGGAGACGGGGAGAGCAACATTGAAAAGGAAAAGGCCGGTGCCATCCCGAAGGAAGCCAGGAAAAAAACGCCCGTCCCTGTAAAAGAAGCAGAGGAAGGGCGGCTGAATAAGGGAAAAGGGACCTGACAAAAGCCAGGGGAGAGGGAGTCAACCACCAAGGGAGGAGGAGTGAAAAGGGGGAGACCTTTCTTTTTGAAAAATGGGGATGACGGGGGAAGGGGGTCGCTTATAAGGGAGGGGAATCTTTTCCCAAGGAATCTTGACAAAGAAGCAATCTTCTCGTAGAGGAATGGGGCAGGAAAATTTGGGAGAAAGGTAGGAGGCTTGACCTGCTCAAAAGGGTGCAAGAGGGCGCTTGTCGGAAGCAAGGGGGAGGTCGGGGGGGAAGAAAGGACGTGAAAGGCTCCGAAAGAAGGGGTTTTTGAGAGTGGGGGCAGGGCCTTCTTGAGCGGCTCGCCGAAGGGTCGGGTCGTTGATGGGATCTCTTCTTCCTCAGAAGCGGGCTTGGCAAGGGCCTTCCCTTAAATGGGCGAGCTCCCTTCTCGGAGAACTCTCTAAGAAGGGGTATATTTGGGGGGGGGCGAAAGCGCAAGGAAAATTTACGAAAAATCGATTACAGTTTATAATTTCAGACAAAAAAATAGGGGGGACTTGCTCGCCGAGGGTAGAGGTGGAAAAAGAGGGAAAAATGAAAGCGACTAAAAGGGGCCACTTCCCTCTTAAGATCCGAGGAGTTACGAGGGGAAAATTCACTTCTTGAAAAAAAAGAAGGTCCAGAAAATATTCTATCTTCAGAGGGGGGGGGGGGAACTCATTCCAGGGAAGAGGGATGACGGGTCCAGAGAAATAGTCCATCCGCAGCCATTTCCGCAAGAGGAAAGAGGGTAAGTATGTAAACAAGAACGGCTAAGAGCCTGAGGGGGAGATCGGATGAGAGGAACGCTAAAGGCCGGGTCTCTTCGAGGAGCGCTTCTGGAATATGCGCCGAGAAGGGGGGCTGATGGAAACACCTCAGGGAAAAGGATAAACCTCTCACTCCTTCCAGCGGGGGGACCGATGAAAAAAAAAGGCGATTAAACCGAAGCTAGAAGAGTTGGGCTGCTAAGACTTCCAGGACTCCTTTAGAGAAGGAATAAGGTTGCCTAAGATTAGGTTGCTGATTGCATGGGGAAACCTCCTGAGAAGAGTTAATGGTCAGCTAGTTCGAGGGGGGAAAGAGGGCCCGAGTGAAGGGACGCTCCATAAGAAAGGTCTTCATCGCGTAATAGGGAGGGAACGGGGGAGCGCGTTAGTACAAAGAACCAGCAGGAAAGGATCGGGGGTAATCGGCCCACGGCAAAAAAAAGAAGCGCGGTGCTTTCGCCGAAAAACCAGGAAAAGGGTATCGAAGAGAGAAGTCGATACCTAAATTGGGGGCAGTCGAACGAAATAAAGGTTTCGGGAGACCACGAAGGAGAAAGAGTCGATCAAAAAGCATGTCGGGGGCGCTAGATATTTAAACCAAAAAAAACTCTCATCTGGGGTGTGAAGCCTTGACGGGGGAAGGAGTAGAAAATGACACCTGCCCGCCGGCTGAGGAGCGAGGCGAGAAGCGGAAAAGGGTCACTTCCGGGAAGTGAAAAAAGGGCAGGGGTAATTATAGTGAGAAAAAGAAAAGTCGTCGTATGGTCGAAGAGGGAGGGATGGGAAGGAGCGTGAGCATGTCTCCGAAGGGGTCAGGGGGGAGTTCGAAGCACCACTGAAGTAAAGAATCGCCATCCTTGAGGGAAAGGCGCGCTTCTACCTCGGGGGGGTGTGACTGATAAGAAGGGGCAACCATGCCTCTAACTTAGGGGGGGACCCTTATCTTCATGAGGGGGAGAAGGAAGCCTCATTAAAAACCAGTAGTCCTCAACCTTGAGGAAAGGCGATTTTCGGGAGAGCGTAGTGAGGGGCTACGAAGCAAGGGGGTTTCGCTTGTCTACCAAAACGAATTGAGAGGAGGGGAAGGGGAAATTCCATACTTTCCTCGGGAGAGGAAAAAAGGGGGGGGCTGACGCAATTGGAGTGCCATTGCCCGGGGTCATCTCCGCGGCAAAGGGGGGGGGGGGGGATCAGGGAGGATATAGATTGGCAGGGAAAAAAATTGGGGAGACCCGGGATAAAAGGCTTTCAATTCGAAGGAGTTGGAAAGAAAGACAGAAAACTGGGGTGTATGTGGGGGGCTATTCTTTGGGGGGGGGAAGGTGCAGGAAAAAAATCCCGGAATGGTGAGTCGTGGAAGAGCGAAGCCGGGGTTGCAATCTGGGAGGGGGTACAGAAAGGGGGGATCTTGGGGAAGGGGGGAGTGTCCACTTGGGGGGGAGTAAATTTACTTCTGAACAAAGGGGACTTTCTTTTCATATTTTAGGGGGTGTGGCCTGGGGAGAGATAACCACTCCGAGTGGAGCGAAAGGAGGTATTGGAGAAGGGAAACCAACATTTGCTTTGCAAGGAAAAAAAAGGGGGAGAGGAAACCTCTATTCTATAAAGAAAAAGGGGGGGGGAGTCTGGGGGGAGGGGGGTAAAAATATTCATGGCCTCGTGGGGAGAAAATGAAGATCTCGAAAAAAAAAAAAGGCTGAGGAAAGAGAAGATCCTATCTTTACGAAGAAAGGTTTTGAGGGGAAGAAAGGGCGGCCCTTCAAATGAGAGGAAGCAACCTAAGCCAGGGGGGGAAAAGGGGGGGAGTAGATCCTCTCTGTTTCCTAAAAAAAAAAGCGCATCCCAAAAAAGGGGGGGGGGGAAATTACAAAGAAGAAGAGGGCTCGTACAAGATGGGGAGGGAAAGAACCGCAAAGACCTCTCCAAAACACCGCAAAGAGAAGGAGGGGTCTAATTACACAGAGGAGATATAAAAGGGGAAAATAACATCATACCCCGAAACCAAGTCTGTCCAGAGGAAAAGTTGCAAATCGTCCATGATCTGCAAGCGAAAAAGGAAACATATGATGGACGGCAAAGGGGGGACCCTCAACCTCTAGAAGGGGTCCCAAACCTACACCGAGGGGGAAAGGAGGTCACGGGAAAAAAGACCCGCGGGGGGGGGGCTGCCAAGAAAAAGGTACTTTGGGGGGAGAATTCTCCCATCGAGAAAGGGGAGGGGAGGACATGAAGAAAAAACAGACCTCTTTATGGGAAACCGAACCGGAAGGGGCGGAAGAAAAGGCCTCACTATTCCAATATGGGAGGGGGAGGCCGTTCCCTCTCCTGAAAAGGTTTTCGACAAGGAAAAAATATCTTTAAGGGAAGCTCTCGACACAAAAGTGGGGGAAAAGACGCGAATCGTCTCTTACTTTAAAGGGGGGGGACTCCTTCAGAAATTTGTGTAGATAAGGGGCCGGGAAGGGGGGAAAGGAGTCCCTTACTATTCTAAATCCCGCGAAGGGCAAAAGAGTTGGGACCGTCTGACTAAAACAATCTATTTATTAGAGGGGGGGAGGAGAAAAAAACTGAAGAGGGAGGGGGGGGGCCGTATTTATCCCGCCGGGAAGGTGTGCGGACTCAGACAAAGAAGAACTATTTCTACCTAAAAAAGCCTTCAGCGCCTGAGAGGGAAGCGAGCCCTAAGAGTTTTCCTTGGGAACCGAAAGAAAAAAGAAATTTCCCAGACGGAAAGGGGGGGGAAACTTGCGTGGCATCACGAGAAGGGAGCAGCCTCATCCAAAGGGTGGTTGCTGGAAAAGGTGGGCTTAATGAAAAGGACCCAAAAGTAGACTCGCTGAGAGGAAAAGTTGGAAATTGTTTAAATATCGAGGGGAGAAAGGCTTTTCAAGTCATGGAGGGAGTTCTAAAAAAAAAAACTGTGCATTTACCGGAGACGCACCAAATAAAAGGAATAAGAGGGGGGGGAAGGCGACTTCCAACAAGGGTGTGAGAAAGGTGACAATCTCAGGAACCCAAAACCTTTGGGAAAAGACGCGCGAAATCCCCTAGGAGGAAAGTTTGCCGTCTATACCTCTTCAAGGGGTCTTTAAAAGGGCAAGAATCTATCAGCAAGTAAAAACCCTAGAGAAAAGATAGAATCCGCAGTGGCTCTATCGGAAATTGTGCTCAGGAAGGAGACTCGAACTTAGGACAATGATGGGGAGTTGAACATGCCCTTCAAAACGACGCATCCCCAAAGTCGGCACTCAAGCTTAAGAAAAAAAACCTTCTTCAAAGAGAGGGGGGGTACCTTTAGGGGGAGGGAAGTCTGAGAAAAAACTTCGCGATGGGGGGGGGGTGGGTCTGCGTTGGGAGAGGGCGAGGGAAAAAGGGGTCCATGTCTTCAAGGGAGGAAATATTCTGTGACTTCTCCGGAAAGGAGGCCTGATCTTTGTGTGCCACATCAAAGGGAAGGCTTCAGATTCTGAACTGCAAGCGCAGCAAGGAGGGAAAGACCCCCCTTTGAAAAGGTGAGCTTTAATTGAGCTCAGAAAGAGTCATCCGCGACAGCAGCCAGGGATCGGAAGTTTTTTTACCAAGAAGACTTCCCGGCGAGGACGCTTTCCCTCGGGGGCCGAAGAAATTAGAGGAAATGGCCTAGGGAGCAACCTTCCTCGAGGGAAACTAAGAACCTTATCAGGGAAAGGGTGGGTGGCGGGGGGGGGGGGGGAAAATAGAAAATGCACCAGTCTTGGTGGAAAACCAATGGGTCGAAAGAAAGAATCACATCTGACGGACCTAAGATAGGAGGGCCCTCTGGAGGAACTTTTGTAAGGAAAATTTCGAAACCTCTACTAGGGGGGAGAAGAAGAGGAAGAGTGGCCCATTCTCAACAGGGAAAAAAAGGGGGGAATTCTGGGGAAAAAAAAAGGTCGGGGAAAAAAACATTCCGCCGGCTCGAACCAATACATGAAGAAGGATTAAAAAAGGGAAACACTCGCTGTAGGGAAGGGAGGGCGCCCATGAAAAAAAAAGTGAATCAAGGGCAAAAAGAACGAGGATAACTTCCGACTAGGGGGGAAAGGGGGGTTCAAACTCACCGAAAAAACAGTGTCGATAAGGAAAATAATTACAAAGCGAGAAGAAAAAAGGACGGTAGGAAAAAGAGGCGGTCGGAAAAGCCTAACCCCATCTTATCCACAGGGGGGAGTTGCTGCAAATTGAAAAGCCCCGTCAAACCAGACTTTCTCAAAAAGAGGACTCTCCCCCGGGGAGAAGAAACTTGGGAAGTTGGAAAGACGAACTATTCACAAGGAAAAAAATCTCCTTCGGTAAGATCGCAGGGGCTATAAAAACATTCCCATAAAAAAAGGAAGTTTATCTCTCGAAAAAACACAGGGAAGGAGAAGATTGTATCCCTTGGGGGGCAGGAAAGGGGGGGCTTACAAAAATCGTGGCCATTCTAAGATGAAAAGGACCTGAATGGGCTTTTAGTGGGGGGGCCTCTCGGGAGGCCAAAGGGAGAAAGGGAACATTCTTCACTGTAGAACGGGAGAAGTCGGGTCTTTACCTGAGCGGAAAAAGGTGGCCTGGAAAAGAGCTGGGGAAGGAAAGTGTGGCTGGGCGGGGGGGAGGTATGTGGGCAGAAGGCGATCTGCTCCGGATCCTTTTTGGGGAAAAGAGTGGTCGCGGTTGTCTGGGGTGGACTGAGAGAAGAAAGAACGTGCGTTATTTAAAAAAAACATCTCGTCGAGAGGGGGGGGACTTGGGGGGGGGGAAAGGGGGGACCTTCCAGGGGCTCAGGAAACTATGGGCTGATAACTCGAGAAAAAAAAAAAATGATTCATTTAGGGTGGGGGGGGAGAAAACGGCGACGGAAGACTGGCAGGCCATACTCGCGAAGGGGGGGAAGAATTTTCATTCCAAGAGGAGAGCCCGCTGTCAGAGGGGAATCGGAAAGAGGGTGGCTCCCACGGGGGAAGGCCCCTTAAGGGAGAGTTTGGAAAGGGGACGTCCTATGGGGACCTGTGTTTCGAAAAATATGACGGGAAACGAAATTTCGCAGTCGATCGACCAAAAAGCCTTACAAGCTTATGGGAATGGGGCAGGGCGCGGGGGCAGGGCCCTCTGAAAAAAGGGGGCAAAAAAAGCGTAAGGGGGCCGGAAAAAAGAAAGTCGACGGGTCAACCAAGACAGGCCCGGATTCTCTTTCGGAAGGAAAAGGAACTCACATTTTCAAAAAAAGGGGGGGGGTCTCGTCAGGGAAGGCTTTCGCGCTGCGGCGGGAGAGAAGGACCTCCCTGTGGAGGAGGGAAACAATGAGCTTCCGTCTTGCCGGGGGGGAAAAAAGAAAACCTTCCCTCTTAGGGGGACCGAGGAAAAAGGGACTAGTAAACCTCCAGAAGAAGGGGTGAACGACAGAAAAAGTCCATCCTATGCCGCAGGGGGAGAATCCTACTCCTCTTGAGGGAAAAGGAGGGAGGAAAGGCTTCTTGAAGAGGGAAAAACACTCCCTTAGGATTGACTCAGGCTCTCTAGGAAGAGGTGACCTTAAGCCAGGAGATCGCGGGGGGGGGAAAGGAAACGCGATTCTTCATGGGGAAGGGTGGTATCGGGTAAAAAACCTATGGAGTTATTAACGCAGAAAAAGGTGATCTTATCAAGGGGAACCAACATAAGCGAAAGTGTCTTTCGCCAAAAGAAGAGTAACACCCGTAGGGTTAGGCTCTCTGGCAAAGAAGAAAGGATTTTTGTCAGTCAAGGAAAGAGGGAGGGGGATCAGAAAGGGTTCGTTTCATGAGACAAAGAGGGGGGGAAATAGGAAAAATGACAATGTTCTGCGAAAATGGGGGGGAACCATCCAACCTTTAAAAGAGGAAGGTTTCCGACAGGAAAGGGGGAAGGAGAAACTGGGCCAGCAAACCAAAAGGGAGTCTGGACTCAAGAGATCGCAAAAAGGTCACTTCCTTCTTTTTAAGGGAAAGGGGGGCTCAGGAAGGAAAGAAAGTCGTAGGCTAAGAGGGAGGATGAGAGGGAGGGAGGAGATTTCACCTGATGTGGACAGGGGGGCTGTTTCTATACTCCACCAAGGGGAAAGAGGATAATCAGGGGGAAAAGAAGTCATCTTCAGGGAAAGAGGCCTACATAGGGGGTACGGGGGTAGGAACGGCAACCATGTGGAGGAAGAGTCGGTCGCCCGGGAAAGAAGAGGAGAAGGAAAGGGAGCCTCATTCAAAACGAGTAAAAAACCCTTCGAGATGACAGCGGTTTCTAGCTACCGCGAGGGGAGGAGGAAGCGCCTCCTTCCTCTTATAGTTGAAGGGGAGACACTTGAACGAGGAAAAAGCGGAACGGCCTGAAAAAGGCAAAGAAGGGAAAGAGTAATGGGGGGGGCGATCAGCGTAGCACCATTTCCCAGCATATCCGCGGGCAAGGGGATTCATGGGCGAAGGAAGGGAAGGGGCGAAGGCTGAAAAGCAAACAGGGGGATACTCCGGGAAAATCGCTTTCAAGAGAAGTCGTGGGAAGGAGAAAACCAGAAACTCTGGGGAGTGTGAGAGAGAATTTGGGGGGGAAAGTTTCCTGGAAGGAGCATTAAGGGGAAGGTTCATATCATGTAGGGGGGAAATCGTGGAAAAGAGTGGGGGGTACTTTTTTTCAGAATGTTAAATTTTCAAGGAGACTAAGGTTCTACCATTAGTGAGGAAAAGGGCGCTGTCGGGGGGGGGAGAACGGAACCACTCCACCATCTGTCGCAGAAAGAGGGGAGGGGTTCATCTAACCCAACTGGAAGGGGACTAGGGCTCTACGAAAAGATGCGATAGCCATTTCCGGGATCCGGTGTTCGGAAGGGAGTTGGATAGATATG
>Ga0179593_1286262_pt1 | contig 10078 bp, 13 predicted proteins | sample CZODoug2_1_08_16_FD_185931 | JGI IMG/M metagenome (GOLD analysis project Ga0179593, IMG submission 185931) | Vadose zone soil fungal communities from Angelo Coast Range Reserve, California, USA - CZODoug2_1_08_16fungal (PacBio error correction) | ecosystem: Environmental > Terrestrial > Soil >...
GCGAATAACTGCGGGGGGGAACCCAGGAACGGGGGGAACTCAGGGTTTGCTGTAGAGAAGGGAAGTAGTACAAATCATTTGGGAGTCCCACGACAAAAGCTTTCCCTCTTAAAGGTTATTCGAAGGTAGTGACTGCCAAGACACTCGAAAAAAAAACCACCTTGGGGGAAAGGGGGCTATCAGCAAATACGAGTGAAGAGCCCGGGAGGGGGCTTACGCGCCAAGTGAGCAGAAATTCGGAATAAGTACTTGACAAAAAAATCATTTGGGAGGACCGCGTTTGAATAAAAGCTTGAAGAGGATTTGGGGCAGGAGGGGGAAGTGACGTGAGGGAACTTTATTAACAAGGACGGCAGGATAAAAAGCGGGAGGACCGAACCGAACGCAAATTGGACGAAACCAGCCCTGCGAAATTGGAGCGGCTGGGTGGTTCCAGAATGACGACGCCGAGCGGTCAAAAGAAAGGGGATCGTCGCTATCGATGGATTCCAAAGTGGGGGGAAAAAGCGACCAAAAAAGACAGAGCTTTTTAAACGTTTGGCCAAATACTTTGGGGTGCCGATCGTGGTCCATAAGGATTGAAGAGTAGATAGAGAGGGGTAAAAAGCGTGATGGAAAACTGAGTGGTTACAAATTATTGCACCTTGGCAGAGGGGGCGAAAAAAACCAGAGGAAAACAGGAAAGTCCGACAACAAATACGAAAAGGAGGATCAGAAGGAACGCCGAGCCGATAAACCGTTGGGAAGAAATTTCGACTCAGGAAGAGAGGGAAGAAGACTCGCGCAACGCGTAAGCGCATGACGAGTGGGGAAACTCAGTCGCGTGAAAGATGTGGATCCCCGGAAAAGGTCGCGAGGGGAAAACTAAGTAGGGCCGGCCCAACTCGACAAACTCGGAAACGGGGCAAAGGACAAGGCTGAATTTTTGAACGAAACTACACTCATTGATCAAGTCATTAGATCGCGCTGGGCCACAGACCGATCTCCAAGAGGGGGGGAACGGTTGGAAGAATTTTTTTGGCAAAGAAGGCCAACGGTAGTTTACCATGGCCGAAACGAAAAATGTTTTAAAAAACGAGGAAAGGTGAAAGAATTGAAGCGGCCGTCATCGAAGGTCTTGAGTGGAAAACGGACTCTGATCGATGGAAGAACGGGAGGGAACTAGGTCAGGAAGGCGCGATATCACCGTCAAACGGAGCAGAAGAAAAGGCGGAGTAAGGGACGTTGATGAGTACATGGTGGTAAAAAACTAGACTAAGGGTGGGGGGGACGGGTGGATGCCCGGGGAAAAGAGGAAAACCGTGAAGGATGACGAATCTATAAAGGAGGAGGGTGTGGAGAGCGCTAACCGGGCTGGAAAAGAAAAAAAAACGCCTAGAAGCGGTCCATCGCCTGGGGGGCTGATTAAAAGGGAGGGGGGGGCAATCGGGTTGGCCAAACGATAAAGGAAAAAGGAGAACGGACAAAAGGAAGCGTGGCTTGAGAAAAGAAGAAGCACAGCCGTCATTACGATGAAAAGAGAGGAAGCCGGGTTGGACGAAAAGAACGACAAAAGAAGAGAGGGACAAGAAAGAGCAGTTCCGGAGCGGTGCAAGGGAAGGAAGAGCCCGTTAAAAAATGATGTGTAGCCCGTTGACATAGGTGTAAGGGCGCGTCGAGTCGGGGTACTGATCAAAAAAAAAAGTGCGTCGAAATTTACGAAGACGGGAGAAAAGGCGAAGAAGTGCGAATTGAAAAAATGAAACAAGAAAGCATTGCCCAGGCAACAGGAACGAGGGCCTGAGGGACCAGGGAACAACGCTACGGAATCGAAGAGCAAAGAAGGGAAAGCGCATACGTGAAACTGCAGTCGACTAAATTTGGTAGTAGATTCGATATGGTTTTGCGGGAAAAGAAAAGGGGGACACACCGAACGCAAATGCGCTAGTAGGGGGGGAAGGAACGTGCAGGCGGAAAAGGGGAAAGGCAAAAGGGTTGGAGAGGAAGAAAGGATCTGGAGAACCGTTTTCAAATACCATACGAGAAAGGGACGGGAATTTACAATGGGCGAAGTAAACGAAGGTAGGGGGCTGGGAGTGCGCGATCTCAAAAGGGTAGGGGGAAAATCAGCGTTAACTTCATGGGAAAGACGACGTAAGGGAGAAATAAATTAGAGCAACCTTTAGGGTCTTGGGCGGAAGGAAGACGGGAAAGGGAAGACAAGCTGTCGAGGCTTGGAAGGTGTCCTGGAGAGGGAAGGGGTGGGCTCTTGAGGGTAAAGCAGCTGGAGAGACCGTTTTACCGGCCTGCGTAGGACCAGGGGATGGCTTGTCGTCTGTCCTGAAAGGAAAGGGGGAAGAGGGGGGAGGGACGCATGGTGAGAATCTGCGACGGGTGAGGGGGTGCTACAGCTAATCGGATCGTTTCATAAAATGGCTAAAGACGAATGGTGGAGAGAGAGCTATCTTTCAAAAAACACGGTTTTTCGCGAATGGAGATGAGCGCAACAAAAAACTTTTAGGAAAGAGGGATCCTTGCGCGAAAAACCAGGTCCAACGCTAAAAATAGAGGCGCAGAGAAAAAAGGGAAGGACGAAATAATAGAAGAAAAAAGGGGAAGCAAAGACTTATCACCTCTCCGAACTGGAGCCAAAGCCTAAAAACCTCAAAGTCCCAAGGAAACAAAAAAGAAATTGGCCGGAAAAAAAAAACTGAGACGCAGGCCGTTAACAAAGTCGCGAAGAAGCTCAGGCCAAACATAACAAACACTATGAAACCCAGCCGAGGACACGAAGACTCGACATCATGAGTAGTCACGATTATCAAACCGGAAAAAAAAATGTGCATCGATAGGAAAAAGATCACATAGGTCGCCGAAGGAGAGGGGGAGTGGGGAAGAGAGGTGGCAGAGGAGAGGACTCCAACTGAAGGTACGGGACCATGAAAGTCAACGGCCAATCTCTTCGGCTGCAGTTGTTTGGAAAACGGCTTTGGGTGGAAAGAATGGAATATAGAGGAAAAAAGGGTGCATTACTTGACCAGAAGGGGATACGTAAGAAAGTCCGACGTGCTTCAAAGCATACACGGCAGCGAATGGGAGCGGGGCGTACAGTTTGTGGGGACCAGCAAACGAAGCGAAGCGATACAACTGAGGTCGGGGGAGGAATTAGGAGGAAGTTCTTACAGGGGGGGGGGAAAAAAAAAAGAGAAATTTCAGCGATTGGGCTGAATTGGGCAAGCACACTCGTCCGGAGGGGGCAACTGGAAAGAGAAATCGGAATTCGAAAGCAAAATTGGGAAAGAAGGAGGAATTTAGAAGAAACTAAAGTGTGCAGCTCGTCAATGCAACGAAGACTCGACGAGCTCAACCCTGAAAAAGGTTGTGAAAGGGGCTTAAACATCGTTTGGAACAACGGCCGCGGCCTCAATTGAAGAGGGGGGCGGAAGAAGCCCTATGTCGTCCACAGGAGGGAGGTCCTGAAATGCGCGGGGGCTAGTTGGGTCACAAACCGAGCTCAAAGGGATTTTTAATCGGGACATGAAGGAAAAGGCAGGAAGCAAAGCGAGAGTCTCTTGTGAAGATAACGAACTAGTGGTCAGAGTCTACGGAAGGAAGGGTCGCGCAAACGGGGGGGTGGACAAACGCCATGGGGTTCATCGCATTGCGGAAATGGACGCTTGAGGTAAATTGCGTTCAGACAGCACAAGGAGCAGGGAGCAAAAATCGGGGACTGGGCTGCAATCTATTCCCCTTCGGAAAATCCAGATTGCGGGGCCATATGTCGGGATAAACGCAAAACCACTCAAGATCAGGAGGTGTTAACAGAAATTTAAAAGAAACGGCGTAACCGGCGGATGATGCGATACCGCTCGCATTGATGAGAGAACTAATGCAAGGGCGACGGGCTAAAGCGCTGAGACGGCCCAAAGACTGTCGAGCAAGGGACCCACCTTAGAGTGTCCCGGTCATCAGTGTTAGTGTTTTAAGCAGGAAAGGATAACGGCGGCGAGGACAAAAAATGGGCATTCCAAGTCAACCGGGCGGGGGGAGATGGGCGGGAAGGACGGGGGGAAACTGGCGAGACCTAAGAGGATCAATCCGGTGGGCGTCAAAATTAGCGGACATGGGAGCGGGACGATTGGGAGAGAAATGGGGTTCAAAAATAAATTTTCTGACAAACTTAGGGAGCTATCAGTACAAAATTACGAAAGCCCAACCGCGACGCAGTATTTTCCAACAGAAAAAGGACGAAAGGACTTGTGTGAGGAGAGCACTTAAAAAAAACGGGGGAAGAATGTCGTCGAAAAGCGTCCGAGGGAAGGGGCCCAAAGTATCGTCATCGAAGGGAGAAACAGGGAAAGGCGAAAGAGGGGGAAAATTGGTTGGTATCGGCGTGAAGGATTGTTTTTTCAGGGGCAATGCAGAAAAGCTTCGGCGAAAGGACCGGAACGAAGTCACTGCCCCGAGGGGCGAGTCGAAGAAGTTAAGCCCGAACTCTCAGGCGGTGCCCAAAGGAGGCACGTTTTTCAAAGCGAGAAAGGCGTGGGTCCCCCAGTTCAAGGGAAGATCAAACGCTCAGGAACGTATTTAATTGAACGCGAGCGGTTGAGGGAAAAAGGGAAAGCACCACCGCCAACATCGCTTCAGGATGGTGCTTTCCCAGCCATCAATTTGGCTTCGTCCCCAGAATGGAGGAGCATCTGCGGGGTCGGGTGAGAATCACCCGGAAAGATAAATCACTGAACAGACCACGGAAGGGGTTAAAAAGAGAAACCTACTCGCATCCAACCACCGGAGAGTTTAAATTAAGGGGACTTGAGCAGACATGGCTCGTACGACAAAAAAAAAAGGACTCCCTCGGAAAGACCGCGTTCAAAGAAACGGCCAAACGGGGCGAAAGGCGGGACAGTGCTTTGGCGCAGGAAATAACCGAGAATAATCGCCGATGGAAAGCTTTGGAGTGACTCCAATGGGAGGGGGAAAAAAATTTTGCATGACTTCCAGTAAGAAACAAAGATGGCCAACTCATTGGGAATCCTTAAGGTATAGTCCCAGGCAGATCTATGAGAACAACAAAAACGAAAGAAGGAAAGGAGAGTGGAAAAAAGAACTAGGCGTAAGGTATTGGAAAAGTTGGCACGAAGGGGGATGTCCAGAACTGAATAGAAAAAAAAAGGGGAAAAGGGTTGCGGCCCCGAAGGGCTTTCAAGAGGAAGTTATTCTCGCAGTGGGTCAATGGGGAGCCAAAAAGCAGGGGGGAAAGGCGCCAGTGGAAGACTCGACGCGTAACAGGTCAATGGAACAACTGTAGAAGGGGGAATAAAAAGGTCTGCTAAAGGCGGGGGGAAAGAATTGTTAAAAGCAGAAGGTGGTTGTGCGGAAAGGGACGTTGCGTTTTGTTAAGAAAAACTTTGACCGCAGGGTGGCAGGGGCTTGGGCTTCCAAAAGGGGGGAAACGTGGACCGACCGCGATTCGCGACAACGGGGAAAAAAAAATTCATCTGAGGGCATCGACCAACCTCGCCTGCGAAGCGAGGGACGCGTTTGAGATGAAACGAAGGGAAGAAATCGGTCATTCGGGAAAGAAAAAAAAAAAAGGAAACGAAGAGGGGGAGGCAAAAAAAAAACCTCAACAAGAGGGGAAAAACAACGACGGCATCGGAGGGGGTAGACGAACGTTTTCCTCCAAAGGTGGGCCTGCCGAGCGTTGGGGGAACCTCAGGGAGAAAAAATGGGTCCGAATGACTCGATAAACAAGACTGCGGTGCAGCTTCATGGATCAAAAGACAAAAAGGACAGGGGGGAAGCCATGGCGGCAAATGGGCGAAAAAATCACAACAAAGCCGAAAAAAAGACGCATTCGGAAAAGGCAGGAACGGGAGGAACGGCAGAGAAGTCCCTTTGGATGGCTTTCTGAGGGGGAACGAATTAGGACGAGAGGGGAAGAAGCGACCAAGGGGAAAACGAGGAGCGAGTCCCGCTTGCTCAGAAAGGGGGTGGAAAAGGGAACCGGATCAGGACGGGCTATTTGGAGAAATCGGAAGGCCGGCGGAAGAAACGACCCTCGTACAAAGAGAGAAAAAAAGGGTCAATAGATTTTGTGGGAAGAAAACTGTCATTGAGAGTCGTCAGAACACCGCGGGAAAAAGGGGAAAGACATCAAAAGCACTGAAGTTTTGGGGGGGGGGGAAAGGGGGGGAAGAATTGTTAGAGGGCCAGAAGGGGAAAGGAGGCAAGGTCAAAACGCAATAAAGGTACCGGTGAACATTAGACGGCATGGAACTGGAGGAGTTTGCGGGAGGAGGGGACAGCGGCTGGGAGAAACGTCAGCCCGCTGCATGAGAGAATCAGCCATTCCATTCTAGACAGAGAAGATTAAAATGCAACAGGGGGAGGTTGGACATTAGGGGAAAAGATGAGGGAGAGAGGGGGGTTTGTTGACGTTAAGCCAGGAACGTCGGGGAGGGAAACGGGGACTCTATTCAGCCAGATTAATAGTCACGAAAAAAACCAGCAAAAAAGGCCTAGAATCGGTCCAGCAAAGGAGATTAAAAAAAATGGCTGGGCAAATGAAGGGGGGATCGGAAGGCAAGCCGAAATTGAAAAAGCAAATGCTGACAAAGGAATCGATAAGCGTGGCGCACTCGAGACGCATGGACATCCTTTAGGAGGAAAAGGAGCGGGGGTTTGGACTAGAAAGCGCACAAAAGAATAACGTGTTCAAAAGAAAAGCGATTCCGCGAGTGAAAGAGGGGGAGGAGGGGCCGTGTCAAAATGATGTAATGCCAAGGGACCATAGGGTCAATGGGGGGGGGGAAAAAAAAGATCGTGGACGGGGAGGAGGAACAACCTCGTGCTTCGAAAGGGCGCCACTTCTGCGAGAAACTCAGTTATCAATGAAAAAACCGCAAGGGACCTTGCCCCGCAAACGCAGGAAGAGGAATGAATTTCCAAATTAGGAGTCCAGAGGGGGGCGGAGGAGGGAAGCATACTCTGCATCGTCATACGTGAAAAAAGAACCTCCAATTGGGGACTGCGAGCGCTCCTGGGAAAACTGTGACTCAAAGAGCTACTCGGTTTTAGACAGGGGAAAAAACTGCGGCAGACGTAGAATCATGCGGACAGGATTAAAACCGGGGGAAAGAGGAAGAAATGGCACAAGGAAAGCCGGGTTAAAAGAAACGCGCCTCGCACGGGGCTTATAGGGCGCGTGAAAGAGAGGGCAGCCGGGAGAGATCAACCGATAGTTAAGAAATCTTACATTGCAAGAATGGAGACACTGCGAGCAGGAGACGAGCAAAAGTCGGGGGGAAGGTGCGAACGGAAAAGGGAGGAAAAAGCTTGTCGAGGGGGACTGACTCTGGGTCATTCGTGTGTTTCCGATGGGGGAAGCAGGAGGTTTGAAAAGTCTGAGCGACCTGTTTAACTACGTACTCAGGCTGGAGAGTTCTTCGTCCTTACCGGAGGATTGGACTCGAGGGGTGCTCGTCGCGACTTTTTGGGGACCTAAGGGAGGCAAAGAGGGGGGGAGGATAGTTTTTTTTAGGCTGGTAGAGAAATGAAAGCTTTGGAAGTGGGGGGGGAACCGCGGGGGGAAGGAGAAATGTATGAGATCTCACACAAAAAAAAAAGAAAGGAAAAGGACAAAAAGAGCGATCCAATGGTCGCAACTAGTTGGGGGACCAATGAGAGTCGGAGCCAAACCGACTTAGGAAAAGGATCAGAATAACCACAAGATCGGAAAAAAAAAAAAAAGTGAAAACGGAGAAGGAATGAGCCAAGCGCGACACGAGCCAAAGGTCAAACTCCCTTGGTGAACCCTGCCGCGCAAAGGAGCGTTAAACGGGCACGCAGAAGGCCGGGAAAAAAAAAGAGATTAACAAAACAAACACTCTGCCAACCAATTCCAGTCGAGGAGCGGGGCAGAAGAGACAGAGTGATGCATTCCAAGATGAGGCTAGAAAAAGGGAACGAAGTGTGCTAAATCTGCAAGGCGAAAGAGCGCCCATGCAATTAACGAGGCTTTCAGGATTGCAGGGCGCAGCCAAGGAAAAGATCGTACTTGTCAGAAAGGGGGAAATTCCAGGGAACTCTCGAAAAAAAGGCTGGGTATTTTGGGACGTGAACGGAGGGGTGGTGCAATGAGTTATATCGATGCCAGGGGGGGAAATAAGGGTCCCTAACTGATGAACGTCGTCATCCGAAGTGGGCAGGGAAACAGTACAGTACAAGGAAAGTTTGAGATCGGGGCGTAAACAGGGTTTTCCAAATCGGAGACTGATGGCGGAGGGAAGATCTATAAAGGAATTTAGGGGCTCACCAGCGGATGAGTCAGTGGCGAAGGAAGTAATCAGGCATCGTCCAAAGCGTTGACGGGGACAAGGCGGGGGAGGTGTGTCAGGTGAAGGAAAGGCTCTCAGAGAACGCGCAAATGGCGATGCCATAGGCGCGCGATCTCGGAAGAAAGAAAGAGACAACCTGACAAATATTGGTTAAGGGGCGGTTGCCAAATTTTTGAAACTTCTCTTAAAGAAGAAAAGCGAGGAAGCAGCGCAAGGGGAGGGAAAAGAGATTGTTGGAAAAGGGACGCGTGGAAGAACCCGAGCGCCGGTGATGTTTCACGCAGTAAAAAAAGAGTACTCTATGGATCAAAATCTTAGCGACTTTTGGGAAGGAACTGGGATATTTACGCTGATGCAGGAGAACTTCTCGTCAAACGGGGGTGAGAAAAAAGAAATAGAAAGTGCTAGGGGAAAACCTTCGTAGGCCGGGTTGGCGTGCCAAAAGTTAAAAAAGAATCGACAGGGCGGGGAAGAAGCACAATTAGTGGGGGGGTCAAGAGCAAGAAAAAAAAAAGTGCGTTTCATGATTGGTTACGGGTACGCTCGCCCCCTCAAGAAAGCGCAGGTTTAAAAAGCATGTAATTGCCTAGACGCAGAAGAGAGGAAGGTCATGGATATCCGATCATTAAAGAGGGGCTCAAGGGAGAAAGCGCTGCAAGCGCGTCAAAACACTCTCGAATCCCTCTTAACGGTGAAATCATGAGAGGGTGGGGGGGGGGCCGTACTGGGACAGAAAGAACCTAGGGGCCGTCACAAACATTCTTCCACTTCCAAAAGGTGTGTTGGATAGGGCGGAAAGAAGTGGACACAGCGGGCGATCGGGGAAAGAGATCACATGAAAGGCATCGGGTCAGCTGGACTGTGTAGAAAAGAGTGTCGACAGGCGTCATCCAGTTTTGAGAAGATCCGATCCAAAGGAGAGGGAGGGCCAAACCAACCGCGAAGGAGGAAGTTTCCCAACCTCATGGAGCCTCGTTGAGGGTCGAATGAAGGCGAGAAAAGGAGGAGGAAGAAACGCCCAGCTTTAATCAAAAATTATCGGCTCGGTATCACGGTACTTCAGAAAGGGAAAAGTGAGGTCTTTTTGTATCGGAGGGAAGGGGGGAAAGAAGTGTTTCTCAATTAAAAGCCACAGTCTGAGAAGTCAGGTCAATAGGAAAGGAAAAGGGGATCAGGAGAGATCAAGAAGGGAAAGACCTGAGGAAACAACGCGAGCCGGAACAATTAGCAACGGGAATACAAATAAAAGTCGTGGGGGGTTCACGCTTTTAAATTTCGCAAAATATCGGATCCGAACTTCTTTCGTTGGCGCCGAGAGGGATTGACAGTCGAAAAAACAAAGGAGCCAGAGAGGGGACGTGGTTTCGATTTCCAGATCTTATTTTGAGTTCGTCAAGAAAAAAGGGAGGGAGCATCTTCGGTCGGGAAACGGTCAGAAAATCAATATAAAAAAATGCAAAAAAAGGGGATACAAAAAAGAAAAAAGATCAAGGAAGAAAAAAACACTAGCGTGAAAAGTACTTAGAAAGAATTGAACATACTTGGCGCGAGAATGCAGGGGGCTTAACAGACTGAACGCCTGAAAAAGAGGAAAATTTGGCACGGGGTGTCAGGCGAGGTTGGCGCAGCTAACTTAGAGAAAATCGCCGTGAAAAGTCGTGGGACGCAAAGTGAAAGAGGGGACGGTGAAGAAAGGAGGAGAACAGAAAAAGAGGGAACAACGGGCATTGGAATACATGAGAAGGATTCAAAAGCAG
>Ga0179593_1405177_pt1 | contig 10078 bp, 16 predicted proteins | sample CZODoug2_1_08_16_FD_185931 | JGI IMG/M metagenome (GOLD analysis project Ga0179593, IMG submission 185931) | Vadose zone soil fungal communities from Angelo Coast Range Reserve, California, USA - CZODoug2_1_08_16fungal (PacBio error correction) | ecosystem: Environmental > Terrestrial > Soil >...
TCGCTCCAGAAAACTGGCAAAGAGGGTGGGAAGAGGAACAGAGGAAGAAGGGAGGGGCGACAGTACCGGAAGAGTAGCGAACCACTCCTGGCCCCACATATAAGAAACAGATTCAGGGGAAAAACAGGGAAAAAGAAGAAGAAAGAATGTAGAAAAAAAAAAAAAAAAAGAAATGCGGAGTGGGGAGGGGGAAAAAACACTCTCTCATGGACCGGTGATAAATCCCTCAAACGTCATCGCATATAAGGGAAAGTGGGGAGAGCCGGACAAAGGCAGCTGCATATTTAGTGAATCGGGGGATTGCCTCACATGTGGGGGGGAAGCAGACTGGGGGGGGGAACACTCACTTTTAAGAAGAAAGCAAACGTCAACCGAAAGGTCGGGGGAAAGACTCAAGTGTTCCGGGGGAGGAGATCAGAAAAGAAAAGGTCTCACCTAAGGGGGATGAAACGGAAAAAGCAGGGGAAAGAGGTAATTTGTCTTGAAACTAATACACGTGCAAAAGCCAACCTGAAATAAATCTGACGGTAAAAGAAAAAACAGCTTAGGGGAAGAAAAATGAGGGGGAGGGGGGGGAAAATCAAGTAAAGGGGCGGGGGAACGGGACTTGATGCTCCCACGATTGGCGGGGGAGGAAAGGGGGCCAACGGGAGTATCCGTGGGGGGAGAGGGGGAAAGTAAAGGAGAAACAAAAGGGGGAAAAACGAAAAAAAATCATAGGGAGGAAAAACCGAATGGGGGATCAAAGTCGCTAGAGCGACCTAAAACCCTTAAAAAGGTATGCAGAGGGAGTGTAACGTAAAAAAAGATTTGTATAAAGAGGGGACAGAAATAAAGGAGGAGGAGGATAATAAGAAACGCCACAAAAAAATATACTATACCAGGGAAATAAAAACTACCAGCGAAATCGCGCGCGGAAAAGAAGGGGACGAGAAAGAAGGGAAAGGCTTGTTAACCAAGGGGGGGAGGGGGAGCTCTTAAAGAGAAGGTATAATGACCACAACTGCGAAGCGCCAGAAACTTATGGGAGAAGGGGTCACGATTTTCCGTCAGCAAAAAGGAGTCGGGGGAAAGAAGAGCGGTTGGATCCGGGGAAAATAAGGGGGCCGAGTCGAAATAAAATAATTGGGAATTGCTGGAAAGGGGGTGTACCACTATCGCCCGCCAAGTAGTGACATTTACTTAAGGAATACACTAGGGGGGAGAGATGGAAAGAAGGGAATTGCATGAGGGACAAGTGAAGTCCTTTAAAAGTATCGAAGGGACCTTAGAGACCCCCGGTGTGCCGTGGTATCGCTCGCAGGGGGAAGTGGAATGGCAAGGGGGGTTACAAATGGGGGGGATTTTCATGTCAAAATTGTATGGACCGGGCTAACAGGTTCGGGGGAACATACGTGGAGAGGGAGGGGGAAAAGAGGTGAGAGAGAATTGAAACGGGGGGGGGTATTGCATTGCTGTCAAAGCTGGGATGAAAGAAGGGGAATGAGAAAAGAAAAGGGGGGTCGGGAATAAAATCTCTCGAAATTCTGTGTCATGGTAGATTCCATTGATCGAACGGGAAGAAGGGAAAAACTACAGGCTAAGGGAACCCGAGGGAGTTTAGCTGAAATCCGTCATAAAACCAGCCACAACCGAGGCATCCCGCCCGACTTATAGAAGATCCTCCGTCGAGAAGAGGCAGTTTCGAGCACGGGAATTTTGAAAAAGTAACTCAAAACAAAGAGAAGGGGGTCAAACTAGAAAGGGAAGGAGAATGTAAGAAAAGACGGAAATTGAAAGCAGGTGTCCCTAAGTATGAATTTAAGTTGTAAGAGGTAAGTCAAAAAGAAGACAACGATCAAACAAATCGTGCAAAAAAGTTAAAGGACAAGGGGGAAAAAGCGCGGGGGGGAAAGGAAAAACAGCTGAGTGGTCAAAAAACTTGAGAAAAAGAAAAGAACGTACCACACCCCGGGTATCTCGGGACATTATGGCGACCGCAGGACTAGGGGGAAGGGAAAAAAAGAATCGAAACCCTTATAAGAAGACACCCTTCCGTAAATGTTACCGAGTATCCGAACCATTCCGAAGAAAGAGAAAAAGGACAGAGGGTCTTTTGAAGGAGGGAGGCATACCAAGGGAGTAACCGGGATGGAGGAGAGAAAATATCACTCTCCTGAGCAGCTTGTTGAGGGGGGGTCGAAGGAAACGACAGAGATTTAAGGAGGACCAAGAGAACGATCCAGGTCGGAAAGAATCGGAGGAACGGGGGGAGGAAAGGGGGGGGGGAGAAGGTTGGGGAAGACGGGGAAGGGAACTACATCGAGCTTTTTTTGATTGGGTTCAAAAAAAGGAATTCGGAACTTCTACCAGAAAGAAGAATACCCTGAAAGGGAAAGGACTTCAGAATGGGAGGAGCCGTAAAAACAAAAGAAGAGATAACGTAAGATTAAACGGTTGGCTGTGGCGTTAATACGTGTTGATGCAATGAGGGGGGAAGGGGAGGAAAAAAAACGGGAGAGAAACCCCGTAAGGAAAGAAAAAGTGGAGGTCCAGACCGAACTCCAGGTCGGGCGGGCGTAACCATAATAGGGTGAAGGACGTTTGAGGGCAAGGCAGAGTAGTATGAGGTTAGCATCACGGTTTCCCCGTGAATGGGAACCTACGAATGGAATTATTTGAAAAAGAAAAGAAGGAATAAAATTTTCAGTGTTAGGGGGACTAAGACGATTTTCGGTCTTAGCTAAACAATCTAAGACCCTCTCGCGTCGTGAACAAGTTGAGGGGAAGGGGGAAGTCAAAGTGGGGGGAGGAGGGGCTTGTCAACCAAAAGGGGGGGGGCGAACAAAAGGGGGGGGTGGAGGAAAGACAACTTAACACATACCTGAAGGGGAGGAGGCCATCAATAAGGCCAGAGGAAGAGGACGTGACCTAGGACGTGTAGTGGACTTTTAAAAGGGGGGCAGACAGAAAAATATTTTCACACCTACAGGTTAGCGTCTCGAGAAGCTGGCCGACAACCAAGAGGGGGGTTCCGGGGAGGGAAATAGGGCAAAAAGGTGGGAGAGGGGACTCCGATCTTTGGAGAGGGATAAAACTTCAATTTCGTCAATGTGGGGGTCTTCTAAAAAAGGGTAAGAGTGTTTATCGGAACCACTGAGAGAGAGAAAAAAAGCTACAACAAAACTTAGGAGTGAAAAAAAATAAAGAAAATAAAAGATGTCAAATGAAAAGACTTTGTTTGAAAGAAAAAAAAGAAAAAAAAGAAAGGGGCAGGACATTGAAAGTTGGAAAATCACAGAGAAGAACGGGGGTCAAGAAAAGACCACTGAAACTGGGAGAAAACCTAAATAGGAAAATCGGGGAATTACGGAATAAAAGATGAGGAAAGAGAGAAAAAGGGGGAGAGGACAAAGGAAACAGAAACTGAGAGAAGCACTCTACTTAGTTAAGAGCAATGCAAATCAGAGGAGTTTGTAGCCTTGAGTGGGACCAAAAGAGAAAATGGGGGGGGAGGGAGGGGGGGTGCAACAAACGGCCACTTAGAAAGAGACGAAAAACAGCCCAAAAAAGAGAACCTCAATGTCTGGATGACGAGCAAGAGGAAGGGAAGCAGAGAAGAAGGGGGGGAAAGACCAGCCAGAGGGGGAGTGAGTTAAATATTCACCTGGGGCATGAGAATGCCTCCAAGGAGGGGGGGGGACATGAAAGAAACTCTGCCATTTTGGAGGAATTTGTCACGGAAATTGGCTTGAAGTCTAAGGGAAAGAGGGAATTGCTTTTAAGGGTAGGAAAGAAGAAAGCTCTGAGTAAAAGGGTGAGAAAGATGGAAGACTTCAAGCACCACATGTAAGGTCCATAACTAAGAAAGAACGCCCGAGAATTTGCGCCATTAGAAGGGGTCAAAGGAAAGAAGAGGGGAAAGGAAAAGGAACAGTAGATCGAAGGACAGTGAGGGGAAAGGGGTTGTTATCTGTCTAATTCAAAATCTCGTAACAACAATAGCGAAAACAATCTCTACGTGTAAAAGGGACTTAAAAAAAGACCCAAAAAAAGGAAGGGGGGAAATCGGTCCAGGGCCGATAAACAACAAAAGGAGGGACGAACAAGGTGTAACTCGTAGTGGAAAAATCTACGTGCCTCACAACGGCGAGAGATCCAGCGGGAAAGGAGGGGGGTTAAACTGGGAAAACTTATGCAAGGGCGGGAAAAGAAGGTGTGACAATTATGAAAATGCGCCCGTAAGAAAAGAGAAGGGATCGTGCTGAAGCAGGGGTGGACCAATGCTCAAGACCGCAAAGGGAAGGTGAAAAATTTACGGAGAAAATAGGGGGGAAGAATTGTTGAATTGCTGAGTGAGCGTCCTTGCGGGTAGCATAATTGCGTCGATCGTGAAGAAGTTAATTGTAGATCTCTGAATGGGGGGGAGAAGGGGGGGGGGCCCCTAAGGGGGGAAGGGGACCAAAGAGGGGTCATTTGGAAAGAGGTTTTTTATATCTGGGGAAAATAAATGTCTCCCTGAAATGTTGTCTTTAATAGCGCCGGGTAGGGGGAAAAAAAAAGGCTGGGCAAGAGAGAAAGAAGAAGAAACTAATTACCGTGGGGTCACCAAGCTCAACTCGACAACGATTTTTCAGGGGAAATTTTGAAAAAAAAGGAAAAGGGGGAGAACGGGACGAGGCGACAAGGGGAGGGGAAACTGCAGGGGGGAGTCAGAGAGGAGAGTAAGACAATTCGTACTCTGAAGTGCGATCAACGGGGATTGGGAAAAGGAAAAAAAGAGAGGGGAAAGAGGAGAGGGAAATCATTGGGGGCGGGAGGGCAGAGAATTTGAAAGGTTAGACCCAGAGAAAGAATTTGTCTCAAGTCCCATCGATCACGTTCAAAAGAAAATCGTACCAGACCTGGGGAAGACGGGGGGGGGGGGAAAAAAAACCATTCGGAGTGTGAACCCAAAAGAAAAGAAAGAGGGGGGGGACCAAGACAACATAGGGCGTCCTGAAGGACCTTCTACCGGACTATGAAAATCTCATTCATCAGTCGGGAAAATATGTAGGGGGTGACAGAAGGGGGAGGAGGAGGATTTGTCAAACCCTGATTTCAATAAAAAAGAGGGAAAATAAGTAGATTTACGGGCTGCACTTTAACCGATGAAAGGAGGATGAGAAAAGCGCCTGTAACCGCTGAAAAAAGGTAGACAAGGGGGAACCGGGAAAGAGAAGGGGATTCTCGGAGAGGCAGGTGGGATCAAATGGGTCGTGCATGTCTCACGGTTCCTATTACCACTCAGAGAGAATTCAACACGGTACACCAAAGGGGGAGATCGGGAGAGAGGAAACGCCTGGAGGGTGAAGAGGATGTGGAAGGGGGGGTCGCCAATGGACTCGGAAGAGGCTTATTAACCAAGATAGACAGTCGAAGACGTCCTAAAACGAAAGGTAAAAATCAAGAGGGGGCGAAGGGAAGGCCGAGACTACACCGAGAAATGTTGGGGGGATAATGGAGCACTTCTTAGGGTTGGGAAAGAAAGAGGGAGGGTTGGGGGAGGTTCCGGTGGTTTGAATGAATATTAAAGGATGTCTCTAATATCACTAGAGAACTATTAAACTACAAGAACTGGGAGTTGGAGGGAGGAAGAAAAAGCCGGGAAGGAAAAGGAAGGCATTACCAATTCAAAAAAGAGGGGGGAACCTTAAAAGACACGAAACGCATGGCAGGGGACGTTGGCCGAAAGAAAGGGCCAGGGAAAGACAAAACGGGGACGGGCTGGTGGGTCCTAAAAGACTAGAGGATAACTTCGGCTTGCCTCTTCCACTCAAAGAAAACAAGATGGGGGGGGGAGGATCCCTAGGGAAAAGGTGGGTGGGGACGGGGTCAGGGGCGCGGCTGTTACCTCAAACGACAAAAAAAGTACCAAGCAGGAACAGGGTAAAACAAGAGTCAAACTTTGAGCTCAAAGCATAAGTAACAGGAGATGCGGTGCAGACGTGGAGGTCGGGGGAAAAGAAACCGGAAACTGAAAAAAATGGGAGAAAAAATTGGAAGGTCACGTCCTATGAACTGCTCGTCAATCTGGTCCGACCACGTGAGCGGTAGGAGAAAAAAGGTGGGGGAAAAGAGGGAAAGCGGACGATACGTGATTGGCGTGAAAAAAGAAAAGGGGAAAAGGAGGCATCGAAAAGGTAATTTGGTAAATCGGGGGGGGTACGCCATTCTCTGCAAGCCCATATAGAGAAACAAAAAGAAGGGGGAAAAAAAAGGGAAAGGGGTATTGGGGTGCAAGAGTTTTCAGATCAGAGAAGCGAACAAAAGGGGGTGTTTAAAAAAAAGTACTCTGTAATGACAGGAAAGTTTCAGATCTTGGAGGGTACACCAGACTAGTCCGAAGGACGGAATATGGAAAACGGGGAGAAGAAAGAGCTAAGATGGGGAGGGGAAACGGGGAACTAACTCGCTGCTTGAATCCTAACGGGCGGAAGGTAAACATCATAGAAATCTAATGAAAGGGAAAAAGGAGGATCCTCAAAAAAGGGGGACGAAGGTCACGGAGGGGGGGGGGGAGGCACAGTCGGTTGGTTCAAACGGTTGATAACGAAAACACAGTGAACAAACCACTTGGGCGAAACCAAAAAAAGGGGCCGGGGAAAGGGAGAAAGAGTTTTGTAGATGACGAAAACATCCGAAAGGGAAGGTCTGGGACGAACAGGCGCTGACCGAATGACAGGTGGCGGATCAAACGGGCGAACAAGGCTGGAGAGGGGAACATAAGAGTAGAAAGGGAAGTGCAATTTGATTTGAAAAAAGGAACCGGGAGACTAGTGCGGTCGGTCGTAAGCAAAGTTTTCTAGGCGGAAGAAAGGGGGAAAAAGCAGTACCTTAAACCATCATGAATAAAAAAGGGTAAAAGAAAATGAGTAACCCCAGAGGAGTGGTTAGGAAGGTCAGGAAGAGTGGACCTGTAGAGCCAGAAGAGAAAAAGGATCGACAGGGGGGAAAGAAGGGAAGGTGACAAACAGGTGGGAGAACGGATGGACAGAATAGCGGAAGATCAAAACGGCCATCGGCTAGGAAAAGGGACGCGTACACGACCGAGGCAAAACGCGGAAGAGGGTCCAAAAGAGGCGGGACTAAGGAAAGGAGGTGGGGGGGCGATTGGGGTAGAGGAAAATAGGGGAGACAAAAAAAGCTTCACAGGACATAAAACAAGAAGCGAACGGAGAGGACACCTTGTAGCACGTGGGGCAAAGGTTAAGACTGGAGGAAAAGGGGAAAAGAGCGTGTTAGGAAGGGGGGGACCAAACGAAAGGATCGGACTGGTCTCCGGAGAAGTGTGGAAGGTTTTACCGGACTCTACAAAAATTTAAGGAGAAACTGGATGAATGAATGCGGGAGGGGAGAAAAGTAGTGAACTGGGAGGAAGAAGAGGCCTTCAGAAAACGAGTGGGGAAGTTGAGGGCGGCAGGTTATTTCTGGGGACACTCAGATGTGGGAAAGAGCGGAAGACTTCTGGGAAGGAGAACGATTTCGTTGGGGGGGAAAAGGGGAGAGGGGGCAGGGCATGGAAGGGGAAAAAAGAAGGAAAAGGAACCTGGTCGTGAAAAGAGGGGAGGCCTGTAGGGATAGATTTCCGGCGCGGTCGATTCGTAAAATCCAGGTTTTCAAAAGCGAACCTGAGTGACAAAGAATTGAGGGAACGAGAGAAATAAGAACGAAAAAAAAAACGAGAAAGAAAAAAAAAAAAAAGATATAAGGGCCACCAAAGAGGAAACAAAGAAGAGGATGGTCTAACTCAATTTATAACCGTAACCATCTAGATCTTGACAGGACCGGAGACATCAAGAAGGTAGGAGGGAAGAGGTAAAAAAGAAGGCACATATCAACCAAGAGGAAAGGAAAAAATGAGAAGAAAGAAAAGAATCATCAAAAGAAAACTAAAGTCCATGCCACGAAAGCGCACTACGAGTGGACCAAAAAAGAAAAAACAGAAAGAGGAAAAAGGAAAAAAAAAGAGGAATCGCTCAATGGAAAGAACAGTCAAGTGAGGAAGACCGGACATCATTCCTTAGTCATAGAGTAAAATTTCAAAGTACCTTAAGGAGAATGTCCAACAATGTTTTCCATATGGGAAGAAGAAAAATAAAGGAGAATTGTCCGGGGGAAGGGAGGGAAGGAAAAGAGTAAAGCTTCACCGGGAATGGGAAACGTGCCAGATACAAGGCATCCCGTGGGCCGCCAGGGGAAAAGTGCGTGGGAAGCCAGGGGAACAAAAAGGGAGGGGGAACGTCAAGATCTAAGATAAAGGCGGAAAAAAAAAAGAGTGGAAGTTATAGATTGGACGAATAAGGAACTAGGGGGACCCGGAGGGGGGAAAGAGGAAGGGGAATTCGGAAAGCTTGGTGGGGGTGGCTCTATTGAGCACCCGCATCTATTGCGACAAAAGAATCTAAAATGAAGTACAATGGAAAGTTTTAAGGCGGGAGAAGAAGGGGCCTTCAAAGTAACGAAGGGAGAGGTCACCGAAGGACTTCAAGGGAAGTTTTTGGGGTATCCGTGGGGGGAAAAAATTAAGGGTGGAAGAAAAAGAGAAAAAAGAAGAGACTTCTAAAACGAAAAGGGAATTAAGCACAGCTAGACTTGCTCACATGAGGAAGCCGTGCCGAAAAAAACGTGATTGAACAAGGGCAAGCGAGAGGGGGGGATCAGATCCATTCTGTAAACCGAAAAGGTGGGTGAAGAAAGGCTGATAAAAGAGGCATGGAGGGGGACGGGAAAAAAAAAACGAAGGGGAAAGGAGGGGGGGGGCTGCTCATCAGATCGGGGAACGGAAGGGTCCGGGGCGCAATTTGGGGGGGGTCGGTATAAGGACGGAAAAGGGTGGTTAGAGGGGGGGAGAACAAAACACACAGGACCCTTACTCGCGCCAGGCCAAGATTTCGAAACAAGCCGAGGACGAAGGGGAGGGGAAAGAAGGGGGATTTTAAAGAAAAGGAATTAACGGTTGAGACCTTAAGCTGGTCCATAACTAGCAGGAAAAGGGGACATGGCCCGAAAGAAAGCGGGAAGTCAAAAAAGGGGTTTATAGGGGAGATAAAGGGGGTACATCGGGGAAGAGTAAAACTGGGAGGGTGTAAACCATTAAAAGCAGAAAAACCGGGGTACTGGGCTTAGCAAAAGAGAAGGGAAGATGGGGGGAAAAAGAAAAAACAAAATCAGCAGCAAAAAGGAAAAGGAAAGTACAAGAAGATAGAAAGTGAAACAAAGGAATTTGGACAAAACCAAAGGTACAGGGAAGAAACTTCTTACATGGGGAAGTGAGTTAGACTCAAATAGAGCCGGGAGCATCCGTAAATCCTAGAGAAACGATGGGGCGGAACCAGCAGAGACCAGAAGTCCTAGAAGGGAGAGGGGAAAACCACCAAAAGAGAGGTAAATCGAAAGGGTGATAAAAGCCCTACAACATATAGGGGACTATTGCCGAGCCGAGAAAGGGGAGAAAAAGGTCTGGGGGAGCGGAGGGGAAGGTCATACTCCAGGGGGTGGCTGGAGAGGGGATGAAGCGCACCTTGGAAACAAAGGTTCTCACCAGGACTAGTGGCCTCAAATAAGTGGGGGGGGGGGGGGAGGGGAGAGGAATAAGGAAAAAAGTGAAAAGAGAGAGACGGAGGGATAGAAGACAAACATGACATCTGAGGTTGGGAGGTAGAATTCATTGTTCTACTCAGTTTAAGGGGGAAGGACCGTCTACTAGGATTTGGAAATCACCGTTGGGGTGGGGAGGCAAAGAGGGGGAGGGGGAGAACGAAAAACCGACTTATTGGCGTGAGGGGGGGTATTTCCTCCTATACTATCTCAAACGCATCGAAAAAGGAGACCCAAAATCAGCAGGAACGAACAAAAGGAAAGGAAGGAGAAATCCCTGATGGAGGACATAGTCGTCCGAAAAAAGGATAAATTACGAAAAGGGAATGTTAATGTCAATTTACAAATCTAGAACAAGACATAAAAAACGAGCCCAAAAAAAAATCGAGAAAAAAAGGGAAAAGACCGTAAAACTACACGTGGCAAAAGCTAGGGAAGGGGACGGCTTGAACTTCTTTGG
>Ga0179593_1441284_pt1 | contig 10078 bp, 10 predicted proteins | sample CZODoug2_1_08_16_FD_185931 | JGI IMG/M metagenome (GOLD analysis project Ga0179593, IMG submission 185931) | Vadose zone soil fungal communities from Angelo Coast Range Reserve, California, USA - CZODoug2_1_08_16fungal (PacBio error correction) | ecosystem: Environmental > Terrestrial > Soil >...
TGAGGAAAATTGAAAAAACAAAAAACAAACAATCTAGACGATTGATTATGAGGAACAAAGGTTTACGCCAAATGGCCTTATAGTTTTAAGCGGATGCCACCGGGGAGGTGCCCTGTTAGGAATTACATACACAGTCTATTTCGTGATTGGGTGGGGAAAAGTGCGTTGAAGTGTGAGCTTTAACGACTAGGTACGGGGATTGGTGTCTTCACCACATCAGAAACCCAAGAAAGTTGTGAGGCCCTTGGAGGAACAAAGGTCACTAAATGCCCCCAACAAACTTATAGTTTGCGAAGGGGGCAGTTAGAAAAGCTCCGAGATAACAGGGCCATCTACACGGGTCGGAACCAACTCTTGAATAAGGGCCCTTCCTTTTGGGAACTTTTCCCGTTGTGTTTTCCCCTCTCCTGTTTTTGTTACCCATCGCTTCACCACAAAGACTGGGGGAACCATGAGCGTGGCCCCTTGCTACACACAAATTGGAAAGGAGAGATTAGTTAATCAAAACCTGCGAAAGCGTCGAGAAAATCCCGATCAAAGGTAAAAAGTCAAAAATAATGCGGGGGCGATCAAAGGGCTCCAGCCTCCGCCCTTGGACACAACAAAGGGGACAAGATTTGATCACCATGAGAAATACGACTTAATGATGGGGTGGATGGGAACAGATGATCCAACAAAAAAAAGGGGGAGAAAGGGGCACTCTTCTCAAGCAAAAAAAAGAAAAGAAAAAAAAAAAAAAAAATGTAAACAGCCAAATCATTTAGGAGGCTGCTGCGGCGTGTTGTGAGTTGAAAAAGGGTGCCCCCAATGGGGAAGTGCCAAGGCCTTAGGGGGGCCCATGAAATGCCGCGTAAAAAAGGGATCCGTTTACAAAAAGGTGATCCGGCGAGGGTCTCAGCTCCTGGAGTCCAAGAATCGAGGTTCAAGGTGTGTGTCATAAACGGGGTTTGGAGCTCATGGGTCCACTCCAGGAAGTTAATTAAGCGAACAAAGGGAGCCGGCCAAACCCTTCCGAAGGGAGAGGGTGACCCCGGTGGGGAAGGGAGGGGCAAGGTTTGGGCGGGACCCTATTAAAGTCGAGTGGTCATTGTGGAGGGTGCACTAACTGACTCTGGTAAAGGCAATATGGAAAGGTCACGACCACTAATGTCCAAGGTGGTGGGATAGAACGTAGAGGGGGAAAAGAGGAAAACCACTTGGGTGGGAGGGGGGGAACAAGTGGGGGGACTAGGGGGTCACGAAAGGGACGGTCTATGGGATTGGAGAGGGGTGAAGAGCAAAAACGGAACAAAAGTTCACCCACCCTCGAAAGGGAGAGGAGGATCTTGAAAAAAAAAAAGTTATTAAAGCCATAGGTAGAATGAAAGGGTCCCGTATAAAAGTACATAGGTGGCGGAAACAAAAGGGATCATAATCTCAATAGTCAATAAACTGGGCAGGTTGGAAGGGGGATTTGAAGTAGCCAGAGGGGGGGAAAAGGAGAAAAACAATGAAGAGGGCGCACTCGGAAAAAAAGTGTTCCTCGTGTTGAACAGTTTATTCCGGTGGGGAAGGGGAAGGAAAAAGCGTGGACGCCAGTGGCCAACGGTAGAAAGAAGGGGAAAAGCCTTCCATTCTGTCAGGGAGGATTACGGAAGTCCCCGCAATCCTTGTCCGTAACGAAATACTTGGGAACTGGTACTAGACGCAACAGGGGGTGAGAGATCGGCTCTCAACAAAAAGGGGAGACGTAAGGCTAGAACCTGGTTAGACTCGGCAAGGGGTCAATCGGGGGTCTTCACCCTTCATTGGGGGTAAAATTTACTCCGGGGGTGGACGAATTGAAGGATACGAGGACACGGGCTGTTTGGCAGTGCCCATGGAGTAAAAAACTAGCCATGTCCCTCCGCCGAACTCCGGACAATCAGAAACTAAGCGAAGGTTACAAAAAGAGCAATGCCTGCCATGGGGCTGGCACGGCGAAAAAGGGGGGGACCAGGTCGTTTCGAAGGGGGAATCCAACGCCAACTGCAGGTTAGACTATTAAGATTCCCGATGGTTTACGAGGACGTCGGTACTTTGGTTCGGGAGGGGCGGCCTAAAAATTTGAACATACCCTGGTACAATCAGAGTCAAAGGCAACGATTCTCGGGAAAAGTGGTGGGGCGTTGCCGGGCTTCTTTAACATACAAGGGTGTGTGACTGTAATTGGTCGCCAAAATCGTACAACAAAAAAACACGGTCCGCAAAATAACCTCGGCGGGAGAAACCCAGGAGTGCCGGAGAGAAAGGCACACCACCAAAGGGAACCCACTCCCCAACTTAGCAAGGACGATCAGGGAAGATTCAAAGGACAAAAAGAAAACGGGCGCCACAAACGACCAAACTAAAATAAACCGAAAAAATTGATGCCCATTTGTCAAGCGGTGTTTGTAAGTGGTTGGTAATCCGACTCGACTTTTGGTTTTGACCCATCGGGACTGGACCAGAAAAAGTCCGTGGGACAAAGAAAGAGAGTGTAAACCCCAAGGTTCGACACAATGTGCAGCTGCTAGTGTGGTACGAATCTCTGTAAGGAAAATAAAAACGAATGCAAATTGAATCACTGGGGCAATCCTTCCCCTCTCGTTAAGATCAAACCTGGCCAGAGCAGGCCCCTGGGGGGGCTCACAACAAATGGGACAAGCTTCATCACATGGAAGGAGCACAAGGGGAAAGGGAGGATTTTGAGAATGTTTGCGAAGGGAGTCTCGCAAAACAACGAGCTAGGGAAGAAAGGGATCCAATGCAAGGAAGCATCATGCAGATTCGCCCCTAGAAGTTGGTGTAACGTTACCAAATGGGGTATTTCGTGGAGGGAAAGGGCCTGCTTTTAGCTTGCAACGGTGGGGGGCACCGGAAGCGAAGAGAATTTTGGGAGGCTAGAGGACGTCACAGGCTGACCATTGCAAAAATAGGGGCTCAATATGTGGAAAAAGAAAGGAGGGGGAGAGATGGTCCCCAGCCGGGGGGACGTGGGGGGTCAGTCGATTGGGAAAAAGGAAAAGGGAGGGGCTGGGAACCCTTACAAACATGCCACAGTTGAAAAAAGGGGGGGGCCCTGGCCTGATAGAAAAAGAAAAAAAACAGGAAAGAAAAAAAACGGAGAGGTTAGTAGGAAAACTGTAAATCTAGGGGAAAATGTTGTTTGGAAGGATAAAGCTCTGGCTGGTCCCAGAATCTGGTCATCCAGAAAGGCCAAGTTGCGGGGGGAGCGTCCAAGGGGGGTACTATCCGCCGCAGGAAAGACCACTAATCTTGGGGGGGGGGGGCTATTGTGAGACGAAGTATAGTATTACCGGAGTGAAACTGAAAAAAAGGGGAACCAAAAACCCTCAGCTGAAACGAATCTGGGGAACTGAAGGGTAAAAGAAGGCAATAGTCGGGGATGATCCCGAACCAGGAAGTCCATTGGAAAATTCAGCCAGAAGGGGGAGAAAGAACTATGTGAAACTGTTTGGAAGGGGGGAGGGTTTTTTAACAATGAAGAGAGGAAAAGAAAGGGGACCCTGGGGAAAAGCTTGCCAAAAGAAAAGCCATTTAAGCGTGACGGCGCTTAGTTCAGTCCGGGGGAGTAGATAAAGGGGGGAACCTTGCCCGGATATAAAATAGGAAGAAGGTGAACAGCCTTCCCCGGCGGGAAGAGACGAACCTCTTTACGGCGTCCAACAGGAAAATACTTGCGGAACAGGAAATGAAACTGTCGAGCTCAAAGGAAAAAAGGATCTCGTCAGAACAAAACACGGATTATGAGTGAGAGGGGAAGTATAAAAAACGCTCGTCCAGACCAAAGAGGGAGGTCAAGGAACAGGGCGTAAAGTGAAGCGCAGTATACCGAAAACAAGCCTGGAAGGGAGGGGTCAAGAGTCTTCAGGAAAAAACTATCAGGGGGCATTTCCAACCTAAAAATCTCCTCTCACGCTAGCTAAAGTTCAAACCAAAAGTCAACTGGGAACCAAAGGACAGGGCCTTGGAAGATGATGGGTCCCCGAGTGCTATCCTTGAAAAAAAAACAAGCACCTCAAGGGGGAGAATTAAGGATTAGCTCCAAGGTGCCCAATGGACAGGATTCGTTAGAGGACTTCAACGTTCTGCCTGGGAGTGAATCACGGCTCCTAACGCATATTGCGCGAGCCTCGGGTGGAATTAGTTCGGTGGTGTGCGGCTTTTTTAAAACTACATCTATAACTAGTTTAAACCGGGTGAGTTCCTGGAGGGAACCACCATGCACTAATTGTCACGACACCGTGGTAAACGGTCGCGGGGAGAGGAAAAATCGACTCACGCCAAACACTTGAATGCCGATTTAGAAAATTTAGACCAGCCACAATCAAGAGAGCATGCAAACAGACGACTATCGGAAAAAAACGGGGACTAAACTCGTGGCATGAAAAACCGCCCATAGGGCAAAATTCAAACTTTTTTAAACGGGTTGTAAAGGGGGGGAAAAAAAGTTTTGTGAAAAAGAAATCACACCATGGCCCGTAAGAAGGACACCCATAGCTACCAATCGGGGGACGACACATTGACAGCTCAAGGGGGAGGATCTGACACACCACATCTCGCCGAGCAAAAAAAATGACCCATTCCACACAAGAAATCCAGGACAGGAACTCTCCAAAGGTGTACCGCCGAAAGAGCATGGCAGCCACAACTACAATTGGGACACGTTCATCCAAGAGAACGCAAGACGCCCATCTAAGGAAGGGGGGAGAAGGGGGACCCGATTGCTCTCGTAAAGACCAACCAACAACAAGTAGGGAGGGGAAAGTGCTAGGGGGAGGAAGACGGCGCAAATGCTAATCATTTGAAAGAGCGCGGCTTGTAGGGAAGGGGTGTGGGATGAAAGGGAGTCAATTGTGTAGTGTCGGGGGGAGGACAAGCCGGACTTGGGGCGTGCCAAACTGGGGGACAAACCGTCGCGAATGGGATGGAAAAAAGTGTCAATTGATCCGGAAATCCGCTGCTCGGGAAGCCGGGGGATCACATAAAGGAAAAGGGTTAGTGGGCGAAGGTTGGACAAGAGTCATGTGGTCGAAGGGGGAAAGAATGGTTTCAGCGAGGTGGAAATGAGGGGGCCCTACAACCGTACAAAATGACACATTTGCATTTTACCAGGGGAGGCAGAGGGGTTTGGGGAGCGCCCAGAAGTTTGCATGGGGGGGGGTTGTCAGGAAATTGACCTGGTCCTAAGCGCGGGGGGATCCAAAACCACACTAAAAAGAAGAGGGGGGATGAGATCGGGTAACGGTGTCTATCCACAGGCCCGGACCGTTTGTGAACAAAAGGAGTTGGGTGGAGAGGGGGGCGAAATTGGGAAAGATGTAAGTATCTTGGCAGAAGCAAAAAAAAGACGCAGGAAACAACCCTATAACTAAAACGAGATCGAGTCGCAAAAAACGAAGGGTTAAGAAGCAAGAGTGTAAAGATAAACCAGTACAAAGAAGTCAAAATGGAAATGCGGAATCGAGGGATGATATAGTCCCTAGCGGGTTTCGGGGAGGGGTTTTGGAAAACAAGGACTCTCAGAAAAAAATCCGGGACCCATTAGAGGAAGACATCTTGCCAATGGGCACAAAACAGGGGACGGGGGTGAACCCTCGGCTTTTAAAAATGTCGGGTGTGAGAGGAGAGGAGGAGGGCTACAGAGATGCGTGAGAGAAGCGGTAACAGCCTGCGAAGGGAGGTAAGAGGGGTCGAACATACGGCGTTGGGCAAGGAATTGGGGCGTGCGAAGGGTTGAGCTACGCACCGGGGGCAGCTAGAAATCGCTAGAACACCCGGATGCGAAAAAAAAGGCCGGGAAAACGAGAAAACCGGTTTCAACTCAGAACGATCACGGAATTTCTTTCAGAACTACCTTAAATTACGGACCTCACCTGCCTAGAACACTAAACACATGGTCAGTCTGTGCGCGTTCTGTACAGACTCTAAGGGCAGGGACCACGAAAGAACGAAAGATCACCAAACCCCTAACTGAAGAAAAGCGCGAAAACACGCTTCAACTGGGCCTGAATTGGCGGGGGCAGAGGCGGGACCGTCATGGGTCCCCGGTAGATAGGAATTGGAAAAAATAACCCGCACAAAACCGGCAACATGTATATGAATTTAAGTGTAGCGGACTAAAGAAGTGGGCACCCAAATGGGCACGTAGGGTATGGTTTGATATCGGGGACTGCCCCTAACCAAACGAGGAATCTTGAATAACTCGAGGACAGCAAAGCACGATTAAGGGGAGAGGGGGTTGAAATAAAGGTTAGGGGGGGTGAAACTTACAGAAAGAGACTGTAGTGCGGTTCCGTCGCAAAAAAAAGGAACCAAGAAGGGGGACCTAAACCGGGACAAGGGAGGCGGGATAGGGACCACGGAACCTCATTCCAACCACAACTTTATAAGTTGGCAGTTGAAAAGCCAGTCTTCTACAAAAAACGGACTCAAGAAAAAAAAGCAAGGCCGAAAAGAACGGGCGCCTAACTAAACTTAAGAAAAGTACGATGAAAGCCTTTGGGATCGAGCGGTGCAAAGGTTTGGTCGAACCGTCCTGGTTGGACCCCTGTGAAAAAAGAACGGTCCCGAGGTGCACCAAGGCAGACCACCTCAACAAACAAAACTGTCAGCCCCAGGAAAGCGCCTTTCTTAGGAAACCTGCGGCAAAAGAACGCCGGGAAAGCGGAAGGATCAAAATTGGGAAAAACCGTAATACTTCCTTCATAAAGGAAATATTCCCAGGTGGCACACTCAGAAAGGCCTTGCAGCTCACGAGACAAATTGCATGTAAAAAACAAATCCGTGCAAGCCGACGCATCTAATTATGGGGAAAGGGTCGGACTATGGGGGCAAAAAACAACAAAAAACAAACAAGAAGAGGGCAAAAAATAAGAATCTTCTAAAACATGCAAATTCATGGGAATAAGGGTGTGCTTTTCCGTCTTGTGGGTTATTCAAAGCTTGAACAAAAATTGTAGGTCTTGGCTCACTGACGGGGACTGAGGAAACAACTGTGTGGAAGCGAAAAAAAAGGAGGGGTAGGTTTCCTTGGGTCAGCACTGCGCGGGACTTCGCTTAGACAAAGGACATACTCAAGCGAGGGAAAGTTGGTTAATAAAACGGGGCCGATTGTATACATGTGTCCCAAGCACGGGTGAGTGTCCATAGTGGGTCAAATGAGGGGGGTGCAGAGGATGCCTACAAAAAAAAAAAAAATCACACAAACCAACTGAGCACCCTGGAAAGTCATGGGCTGTAGTCAACGTTGTACAAATAGCCCTTGGGAGACGTAGGTGTTCCTGTTAGGTGTTGCAGAGATCTCTGTGTCGGGGACACTAATGCTGGGCTCACACAGCCAGATAAAGGGGGGGGGGGACAAAGGGAGGAACAACGACTTGGGTACGGCCATCCAACCGGACCGGAACCGCATCTAAAGGGTGGGGGTGTATATGGGCGACGAAAATTAAAAACAGATGATAAGTGTAGGGGAAACAACCAACGAAACAAAACAAAATCTTACCTGGGGGAAGATGGCGCTTAGACGACTTTATTCAATACTCAAGAGAATTGTAGGAAATGGGGAGAAAAAACAGTCAGAAATCATGTTCGGTGGAAAACTTAGGAGGAAAAAGTCGCTAATAAAGAAGTCCCGAGAACTTTGCGGTTGGCGCAGTTTGGGGTAAAAAGGACTAGCTTGTAACGCCTACAAAATATAGGGGGAAGCACGCGTGGACCAAAAAATGTGCAGACGTGAAACACAGGGGCGGGGGGTGAGGGCCTTATGTTGGAAGGATGTGAGTCGAGTCTCGGGTACAAGGGGCCCTTTAATCGTGAGAGAAGGGACAGCCTTCCCATTGGGGATAGAGGAGGCGAGTCCGGGGCGGGGGGGAAATGTGCCAGGAACGGAAATAGGGCTGGAAAAAGAGAAGGGGTTTGGAGAAAATAAGGTCTCCAACAAAAGGATTCAATAAAAGGAGAGGGGAGAAACCGGGTCGTAGGGGAAAGCGCAATAAAGTGAGAAGGGACAAGGCATTGACGGGGAACCGTGAAACGGGAAAGGACACTTGCAAGCACAAATTTAAAAAGGGCTGCGAGAGAAACGTCCTCTCCGCATTTCCCCGAAGCTGCTCCTCATCGAAAGGACAGAACAAGGACGCCGTTCAAAAAAAAGGGAAGAAGGAAGGCCATTTCTGGCACGTAGGCAAATCAGGAAGCGGGGAGGATTCTAGTAGTAAAATCAAAAACATGCAAAAAAAAGGTTAGAAAGGAGCTTAAGTAGGGGAATATCCGAATTGGGGTCGAAGGGGAACGGACTGAATGGGTTGTGAAAGAGGGGCGTTCCCTGACTATGGGGAAGGGTACACTCGCCGCAGATCTCGTAAGGGGGGGGGTTTCCTGTTTGGGGGCGGCGGTAAAACTTACAAAAAGATTAGATAGGAATGCGAGGGACAGTTCGGAAACACGCGACACCCCGGGGTTAAGGAAAACCGGGGGGGGACTAGGGTGGGCTGGGGGAGATCCAAAGTCGTGACGCATATCCTTGCCCCACAACTTGTGGTCCCTCGGGGAGGGAAAACGACCGTCTCTACAAAACAGATCAGAGAAAGTAGGGTATCAACCAATACACTCCAAGAGAGGACTTTGAAGTCCTACAAACTCTTTCTAAAAAACCGTCGAAAGGCCAGATGTTATGTACTTTGGGGAACTACCTTTGGGTGACCCATCGCTTGAAAACCAGACCAGCGGACAACAGATGCTACCACTACAAGCAACGGTTTCAGCATGGAACGCTTCTTGGGGGATTATGTAAATCAAGCTCGACTACGAACCGAGAACGCAGGATCCCAATGGAACGGAATGAGAATGCGGGAAGAAAAACCATTGTGGGGGCCCCCAAAAGAGGGGCAACTTGGAACGAAACTCAGGAAAAAAGTTCAAATTCACAGACGTGCAGGGCAATCGGCCTCAAGCCGCCGGGGGGAAGCTGAAGGATGGAGATTCGAGGGGCCCAGGGGGATAGTCGCTAAAAACACCACGGCCAGGGGAAGATAAAAGGAGTCTCGGCAATAGGTTAGTCAATCAAAGAATATTGCTTTAGGAGCGGGTCTATTTTTGTAGAGGAGTGAAACTGGGAGGGGAGTGTAGCTGCAAATTCCTTATAGGCCATCCAAGGGGAATCCGAACACCGGGTCGAAATTGTTCAAGGTCAACACATGTGACCTGGAGCTTGAGGAAGCTCTAGTAAGGACACACACATACTCAAAAGGGGGATCCAAGGGTGGTCGAAGGTCCGAGGGGGGGGAAGGTGGGGCCACTCCCGGACGTCCGGGTGGGGAATCGGGGGGTTCAACAAAGGATATTTGACGTGGCCTCCAGTACAAGCATGAGTCACAGTGGGCCTTTCAAGGGATGGAAAAGTGCATTAGAAACAAAGGTTAAGCTAGTTGCAAGCGTGGGGGGTGGCTCTCTAAAGCTAGGCATGGGCGAACTCTTGCTTTCAAGGGGAACCCTTTAAAGAAGGGGGGGGTGTGGGCATGATAGCTCCACGGGGGGGGGAAAGACCAGAAGAGGACCGTGAAAAAACAAGCTCTTGGTGAAGGCTGGGGGGGGAGAAAAAAAGAAGGAAGCTAGATCGTGAGGTAAGAATCCCCAACAAGCATGCCAACCAAAACCTCCGTACCGCCAGCTATCGGGAAAAGACCGGAAATTGTTACAAGGCCCTTTTCCACAATTACGAACTAAACAGGCCAGTGATGTCCAGGGGAACATGCTTCATCGGCGATGTACTAAGGGGGGTCAAAGAGAATTTGCAACAAGTTTTGGTTGAAACAGGAAAGAACTAAACCGCCTTTAACCCTCGCCCAGGGGGGGGGGCAAAAATTTAGGAATTATTGTTGACCTTCGGGGCTGGGGTTCAGTTAGTTGTCTAGGGAAAAAAAAAGAGGGGACTGAACTGAGGGGGGAATGAAGTAAGTCAGCCTTCCCCTGTGGGGGTCGAAGAACGCCTTACGGCCGTCGGGGAACATTCCTTGTTCCGTGAAGGGCGCACACACGCAGGGAAGAGGAACGGGGG
>Ga0179593_1477371_pt1 | contig 10078 bp, 17 predicted proteins | sample CZODoug2_1_08_16_FD_185931 | JGI IMG/M metagenome (GOLD analysis project Ga0179593, IMG submission 185931) | Vadose zone soil fungal communities from Angelo Coast Range Reserve, California, USA - CZODoug2_1_08_16fungal (PacBio error correction) | ecosystem: Environmental > Terrestrial > Soil >...
GGTACGGGAGTTTTAAAGGAAATATCGGGACGGACTAATTTTCTCCAGATATGGGCTCAGTTTGCCAAGTCGGGGGGGAAAAAAGTCTAAACGTGAATTAACACGAGGGGAAAAGGAAAAGGAGAACTTCCAATAAGTACGGGGGGGGGAAAAAGAAGGAAAAGGAAAAAAAAAAAGGAGGGGTAAGGCTGCGTAAGCACTAATCTTCGGGCAACCGGGGTGAAATCAAGGCAGTGTGGAAATAACCCTGGTGGGAAACAGAGCAAAGGGACTGAGAGGGGTAAAATCAACTTTATCAAAAGCCGTGAAAAAAAAAAAAGGGGGTGTTTGACGACGCCCTGGTGGAAGGGGGGAACGAGGGGGGGTGGGAAATCTACAAAAACGAAAGACAGAAACTGGGGGGGTACGGGGAAAACTTCAGGAAGATTTGAAAGGTCTTGAACGTCCAAAGAAAAAAAGAAATGCAAAGGAAGGACAACGTCCATTCAACACAGGGGGGGAAACGGGGTGAAAAAATGACAAACCCGAAACAAAAAATAAGAGGGCAAGACCAAACCATGGAAATGGGAATGGAAGAGAGAGACGAAAGATTTTTCATCAGAAACAAGGGGGGAAAATGGGGGAAAAAAAAAGGGGCAACTGAACCTCCATCGTATGCGAAGAGGGGGGAGAAAAAGCTTGAGGGAGATTAGTGAGGTTCTTAAAAAAGAGGAAAAAGGGGGAGGAGAAAATGAAAAGAGAAGGAGGATTGGGGGGGGATGCACATCAACAGTTGATAACATCTTTCCAACTGTGTGCATCAGGAAGAGGGAGAGAAGGAGAACCTGCTGAACCCCATAACTGGGGGTCAAGAAGGGAGTGGGGGGGGGCCAAAGAAGAGGGACAGGGAAAATAACAACAGACAGAAAATAATCACCTACTAAGCCCGAGTTTCCTCAAGCGGAAAAGGGGGCAAAAAGAAAGACTCTAAAAACTAAACAACAGTGAGGGGGAGGGATAAGATTGTGAAAGGGGGAAAGGGGAAAGGGGATAACAGTTTGTTCCTCGAAGTCGTCCATTGATGGGGGGTACTCCAAGGATAAAAGGATGCTGGGAAAGAAAGGGGGTAACGAGAAAGGGGGGAAAGGGGCTGACCATGGAGGGGGGGAGGGTCGAGAAGTGCTCATTTCTAAAATCTCCTTAGAAAACAGTGGGTGTGAGGGCGGGAAGAAATGTGAGGGGGGGCATCACAAAGCTTTTCATGTGTAGTTAAGAAAAAAAAAGAAGGTGAGAAAGACAAAATCAAGTTTGAACGAGGCGGGAATCGAAGGAGGGCGATGCTTTCCGGTGGGGGGAAGCAAAGGGGAAAGTGGGGTGAGGGAAAGAACGCAGGAAGCAGAAGGGGGGGAGGCAAGAAAGGAAGGGGTAAACGTCGAACTGGGCGAAAAACCGGGATGGGTGGAGGAAAAGAATGGAAATCCGTGTTGAGTGTGAATTCCACCGGGTGGGGGGAAGAGGATGTGGATGTGACCGTCACCGATCCGACTTCTTGAGGGGAAAAGGACACTGCGAGAGGGTAGGAGGTGGCCAAAAAACAAAGCAGATACCCGGCAAAAGGATGTCGGGAACAAATGAAAGGAGGCAATTGCTTGAGGGGAAAGAAACTTGAAGGGGACCATAGAAAACTGTTCGTCAAAAAAAAAAAAAAAAAAAAAAAAAAAAAAAACAAAAGGGGGGACACCAGCAAAACCAAGGGTTGGGGTCAGCCCAAAAACAAAAAACCCACACAACCAACAACCTGAAAAAAAAGACAAGGAGGGGGGCGCGCAGAAGCTGGGGTAAAAAGAAACTTTACTTGACTTGGACCTTTGAACGAAGACAAGGATGCATCGGAAATCGTTATCAAGTGATCGGAACTTAGAAGGGGGGAACCCGGGGCACCCTGAAAAGGAATCGGCGACGATTCTAGAAGGGGCAGGAAAAAAGATAGGGAATGGGGGGGAAAGAAAAGGGGGAGGAGGGGCTGCAAAAAAGGTAATTGACGACATTCTATTAAAGAAACGCGGTTGACATCTCGGGGGGGGGGGGGGGGGGAAGATTTGGGGAGGGAAAAACAGTGTGAGTCAAAATCTTGAATAAGAAGAATAAAAAAAAAGGGGGAAGTGGTTGCAAGGGGCCGAACCAGGGACAGGCAACTGATCAAAGAAAAAAAGATGTCAAAAAGAAAAGAGGGGATATAGCCGCGGTTACCTGCAGGAATCACTGCAGGAAAAGGATCGATTCAATAAAAGGGGGGGAGGTGGTCGAAGAAAGGAAGGGGGGGGGGGGGAAGAGCAAGGGGAGAGGGAGGGTTAGGCTGACCACAGGAAAAACGCGATGGGGTAAAATGGAAGGTCTTTATCTTATAAACACACAAATATTTCACAAGTCGGGAAAATGCTAGAATGAGAAAAAAGAAGGGATAAGGAGAACAAAAAAGGGGGGAACCCCGAAGAACGAGAGAACAGGGGAGTCAGAAAAAAGGCCCTGCCCACACGGGGAGAACAAGGTCACCAGCGAACGCTTGCTGAAGGAGGAAAAGAGAAGAAAGCTCAGACTGAACAGGGAATGGCGGAGGAACTTGACCCGGTGCGATGGATACAAGGAGTCGCTCCGAGGGAGACGATCGGGGAGGGGGAAAAGCGAGAACTAGACCAAAAAAAAAATCGGGGAGGGAGAGGGCAAAAGATTTTTCAATACATCTGCCGAAGAACGAGGTCGGGTGTTAGTCAGGGAAAATTGGTGCTTCGCAGAAAGGGAAGGGTCAAAACGAGGCGGGAAAGGGGAGTTGGTTCGTCTTCCTCAGAAAGGTCAACTTCGTAAAAAGAGGCAGGAGAACAAGGTGCCCGCGTCAAATCTCAGAGAGGGTCAAAAAGGGGGGAAACAGGGGGGAAAAAAAAAAGGGAATTGAAAAGCAGGGAACGCGGGGGGGGGCGCGCCGGAGACTGAAAAAGTCCAATCTGTCTAATGAAAAACGAAAGGCGACTTTGATGGGGACACTAAGAGGGGGAACTTCGGTGAAGGGCATAAATTGAGCTTATTAGGAAACGTGAACTTAGAGGCCAAGAAAGAGGGGAAGATGAACATGCTGCGCGTTCTCGGGGGAGAGGAAAGAAGGCAAGCGGGAGGGGGAGGAAGAAAAAAAAATCGTCGTTTCAACCGGTCCAGAACAAAGAAGAGAACGACCTGAGCGCCTCAAGGGAATGCAATGCAAAGCCTAGGGAGGTCCTTGCGGTGGAGGTGGGAAAGAGGGAACGGAGGAAGTAGTGGGGCGGGGGAGCGGGCAAGTAAAGGAACAAAGCGCTACTGGGAAGGGGGGGGAGGACTAGCCTGAGGGAGCGAACCAACCAACTTATGGATCTCCTCTCAACACCACAGAATGGAAAAATAGAAAGAGAAAAAGACTCAAGGGGGTTGGAGTAAAAGGAAGGAGAAAGGCTATGCTAAACTCAAGGCGAGGAAAAAGGGTGGGGGTTGGAAGGAAAAGGGGGGAAAAAACTCACTAAAGAAACAAGAAAAAGGGGCAACACCTTCAAAAAAAAGGGAAAGAACGTCCATCTGAAAAGAGAACAAACCTATCAATCGGGAAGGGTCTTGAAGTTGGAAGGAAAAAGCGAACGAATAAAGGCCGGGAAGATGCCCCTCCATCTAACGAGAAAACTCAGACCGAACGCTTGAGGGGCCAGACCAGGGCCAAGCTCATTTCCTGGGCTAAGGGGTCAGGATGGAAGGAAAGGGGGGACTTCGGAGAGAAAAGTTCACCCAGCAAAGTAGAAGGGGAAAGAAAAAAAACGGGGGTTGTCCTGGAAGCGGGGTAGCCAAGAAGGCCAGCAAGGGGGAGGAAATAGTGGGAGGCCCGACTAGAAAATATCACTGTGGACCAGATGAAGGGGAGCGACATCGGCAATCTCCAGTAAAAGGCAGTTCGATCGAACAGAAAAGGAGTGATACGTCACCAGCAAAGACTCGAGGAGCTGGAGAAGGGGGGGAAGGGGAAAAGGAGCCAGCAAAAATTCTTGTGAAGGAAGCCTAAGATAATTCGGAGAGGTTGTGAAAGCGGAATTTAAAGAAGGGAGGGAAGGTGGGGCGAAAGTGGCCTTAGGAAATGAAAGGAACGAAAATACGGGAAAAGGAGAAGGCTAGGGAAAAACATAATCAGGGGATACCAAAAGAAAAAGGAGGGAGAGCGAGAAAGCGACTTAATGACGTACTATTTCTGCTAAGGTAGAGGGGACGCGTCAAGACCCAAAGGGAACAGGGGGAAAGCGTCAGCAGGGGAGGGGAAGAACTTTTTGGAGATCACTTCTCGAAGGGATCAGACCTTCTGGGGTGACGTGCTTCAAAATCAGGAGGGGATTTGTAAGAAACAGAGGGGAGAAAGGGGGGGGGGTATGAATGCGCATGGAAAAAGTGGGGTGGAGAGCGGCCTCCCTTAAATATTAAGCCTCAAGAGGCGCGAAAGTAAATTTCACAAGGGAAAAATTACTAAAGACAAGGGAGGAAACGGGTAAGACAGGAAAAAACATAACAAGGGGAAAAGGGCCGGGGGAGTTGATGCAAGGGGGCGGTCCTGGCCTGAAACCGAAGGACGAAAGAGAAAAGGGCAAAAAGAGGGTGGGTGGGAAAGGGAGGGGGTGGGGGGAAAAAAAAAAAAACACCCTGGGGGAGGAAGGGCAAAAACGCGAAAAAAAGGGAAAAAGGGGACGTCTCTTATTTCAGCGAGAAAAAAGAGCACATCGATCAAAATAGGGGGGGTTTCATTCAAATGCCAACCCCCGTAGCACCAGGGGAGCAGAAATAGATGTCGAACAGCAGGTACAACGAAGAAAGAGGGAGCAACGGAGAAGTTGCATCAAGGTCAGAGGGTCGTGCACTCTAGAATAAACGGGCAGACCAGAATGATCCAAATGAAAAGGAGGGGGAAAAGAGGTCGAAACGTGCCAAGGCCAGAAAACTGTGGTTGAATGGAACGGCCAGGCAGGAAAATTGACCTCTTCAAGCAGAAAAAAAAGGAAAGGGCATGGGGGAGAGGTCGATCATAAGGAGAACTTCATATAGGGGACGTGTGAAAAAAAAACTCAGGGAAGGTGGAAAGATGTGTGAACCAAAGGGGGAAAAAAAAGGGGGGCTTCAAGATGAAAGGAAGCTCACACATAGGGTTTTCGCACTATTCCAAGGGGAGGGGTCCGGAGTTGGGTTTTGTCAACCGACGGAAAACAGAGGGGAAAGGAAAAGGGGGGGGGGGATACGGAAGAAGATTCAGAAAGGTCACCGTCTCGCCACTGAAAAAAAAATATTCATTCTTTTGCAACGGAACCATACCAAAAAAGGGGGTCCAATTTCTTGTAAGCAAAAAAAAAAGAAACGGCAGAGGAGAAAGGGAAAGAAACCAGGGCCAGAACAGGAGGAAACGACAAGTCGCTTTAACGCAAACGTGCAGGGGGCAAGAGAAATTTAATTTGTTCGCAATCGATCAGAAAGATCAGGATGAGACGAGGGAGAAATAGGGGTGGCGGCAGAAAAAAAGGTGAATTGGGAAGGGGGAAAAAAAAACCTAAAAGAAGCAGTGTAGTGTATGCACAGCAACAGGGAGAACGGAGGGGAAAAGAAAGACTGGGGGCATAAGCTTTATCTCTTACAGGAGGAAAAAAGCAAAGGAGAAGCGCAGAGAGGGGGGAAATGGGGTGGGAAACAAAAAGGGGAGATTGCGGGTCGGAGAAAAAAAAAAACAAATGAATCAACGACAGAGAAGAAAGGGAGCAACGGTGAAAGGGGGGCAAATCGAATCTCATCTCAAAAAAAAAAGGGGGGGGAAGGGGGGGAAAAAAAGAAAGAGGAGGTGATGGTGAAGGGGGAAAAGAGGGCGGAAACACGTGAGGGGGAAGGTCTTGGGTTCTTCACCGGGGGGAGTGAAAGCTGACAATCGTAACTGAAGGGGGGCAGCCAAAACTTATTGAAGAGGGAAACTCTATGCAACATGGGGAGGGGGGCATTATCGAGCAAAATCTCCAAACAAAAGTTGGAGTGTAATAAGGGAGCACGGGGGGCTTGTCAAAGAGATGATCGTTGGAGGTGAAAGAAGTAAGAAATATGGGAAAAGAAAGGGAAAAAACGAACCATCAAGGGGGGGCCAGGGCAAAAATCGCAAGGGGAGACTAAGAAAGGACGTGAAAAAATCACTGGAATATGACATCACTTGCGAAAGAGGGGAGAAAAGCACCTTCATGGGAAGCTATGCCGTGACTTGGGTGAAAAGGAAAGGGGAAAAGGTCCGGGTGGAAAAGGGAAGGGGATTCAAAACAGAATGGAGGGGTGAAATGTGGCCGTTCAATACGGATACCGAATCTCTGGGGCAGACAAATTGCCTGCTCGCTGAATTCAGGGGGGAAACCAACACCAATACACGCAATTTGCGTGGCAACGGAAAAACGAAGGGGAAAGGGATGGGGGGCTGGAGGGGAAATGGGATGAAAAATAAGCTAAGGAAACCGTTGAAAAGTCTAACCCAGGGATACAAGAAAACAGACTATTGTTCACTACAATTGAAAGACCGGGAGGAAAAGGGTAAAAGAACTTAGATCGGAGTCCCAGAAACTTGGAAGTCTTGAAGGGGGGCAAAAGGAAAAACCGGTGATGGCAGTAAAAGAGGGGAAAAAACAAATCGGGGCGAAAAAACGTAGATGGGGGAAATTCAAAAAAAAGGACTATCAACTGGGAGAGGAGGGATCAAAGGGGAGAGACTTTGCGTAGAGTGGGGGCAGTCAAAATGGACAGGAAAAGTCAAGGGGGGTGTCGTCCTGAGCTATGAATCTTGAGGGGGGAAAGAGATCTGGATGTTCTAAGGACCTATGGGGAAGAGGGGGAGGGACAAACGAAGAGGGGGGTGGGTCTGAATCGTGAAGAGAAAAAAGGAAAAAGTCATGGGGGACACAGGCAAAAAGGACCGAAAAAGCACAAATTGAGGGAAAAAAGAAAAACCGAAAAATGCATGTTAGCACTCGTTACCGTGGAAAGAAAGGAAAAGGGGTCATAAAAGTCCCACAGGGGGGAAAAGAAGGAAAAACCACAATGGTGGGTTGAGAAGAAGAATCAATTTTGGGTGACCCAACTGGAGCGGGAGCTGATTCGAATTAGGGGGGACCAAAGACAAAAAAGGGGGTAGAATGTAGCTTCTTCACCAAAAAAAGAGAGGGTGAGGAGGTAAAAATTTCTAGAAAGAGTTCTTGAGAAAACAGCTACTGAGGAGAAAAGGGCGGGGACACGAAGGTGCCTCACAGCGATCTCTTCGGAAAAAAAGAAAAAACGGAACAACGCGGAAAAAAAAAAAAAGGGGTCTTGAAAAGGAAAAGACAACGCGCAAGACGTGACAAAGGAACCGCCTTGTCGGAGAGGATGTCTTAAAGGTGGGGAGGGAAGGTGACAAAAGGGGAGGGAATGAGACCCTGGCTTTCGGAAGAAAGAGAGGGATCTAACCTGAGGTCTCCAAAATCTGAAGGACGGGTTCCCAATGGGCGAATAATCAATTCACAGCGGAAAGGAAGTATAGGGACTGGGGGGTTAGTAAAAAAACCTGACACTCGTAAGCTCGGATAAGGAAAAGGGGGACGCAAAAGCTCGAAAGGTGGGGCCTGACTTCTCCTAAAAAGGGGAAAGCGTTGGGATGAAAGGGAAAGGGGAGAACAAGGAGATTTGAACGAAGTTCAGCGTCCAAAACGAAGGGGATGGTCCCGCTTGGGAAGGGGGCAAAGGAAGCACTCGATGCGCTTAAAAAAATTCTTGGTAGAAAGAAGGGTGAGGAGGAAAAGGGGACACAAATGAGCACGGAGAAATGGGGGTCACATAAGGGAGAGGAAAAATCTGGGGGGGGAAGGCAAATACTGAAAAATTGGGGGGGAAAAAAGACAAGGTTAGCCTTAACGAAAAAAGCAACTTTCGCGGGCAAGGGGGGGGAAGCGGGTTAGACTTGGAGTTAACATTCCGAACGAAGGAGTAAAGGGAGTAAAAGCCGTCAGAGGGAGTTGCGAAAAAGGAAGAAAAGACGAAATCCTATCTGCATCTCATCTTTTTAGGGAATGGCTCTTTTCAAAGAGGTGTTCGCCGGGCTGGGTTTCTTTGCATTCGGAGGGGGGAGAGGAGGGGCGGGGGGGGTCTGAAACATACAAGCAAAGAAGAACTACAGGGAAAGGGGGAAGAAAATTGTTCTGTCTCTCAGGCAATTATGGGGGGGGGGGATGGGAAAAGACGAATCTCAACAACACAACGTAGTGGGAAAAAGATCCATCATTTTGTGGGAGGAGAGGAAAGACAGGGAGAGTAAAAAAGTCACGTCAGAATAGGGTTTGAAAGGGGGGGAGTAAAAATAACTCACTCGCTAATGAAACTCCGTTACGCGGCAAAAGGGGGAACGAGAAGAGGACGTCAACATTCATCCTTATTCTAGAAATGGAGGAAACTTAGGCGTGGGAAGGGGGAAAGCAAAGGAAACTTGAGGGAAATGTGAAACGGCGCCGAGAAAGCCAGCGAACGAGGCCGTAAGGGTGTCATCTGCGCAAGAGGGCTGGCTATAAAAAAGAAGGGGGCGCATGAACGCTTCAGATAAATGCGTGGAAGGGGGGAAAACGGACCTATCGAGGGTCCAAAATAAGGAAAAACGGAAAAAGAAGTGTGGAAGGGGGAAGCAAAGGAGACTCCTGGGGGTCCAAGAGCGGGAGGCCAAAAAACTTTCGGACCATCTATTTCCCCTCGCCAAGAGGAAAGAACGGTGCCAAAAAAAGAAATACATCGCAATCTCCGTGAGTAATGAAGATAAGAAGGACGTCCAGAAAAATCCGAAAAATCAATCAAAGAAAAAAAAAAGGGGTTTCCTGTAATCGCGCCCAGTCAAAAGAAAAATGCGTAACGAAACCGTAAAAGATAGGAGGGGCAGAGGGGAAGGAAGTCAAAACAGAAAAAGAAAATAAGGTTTGGGGGGGGGAGAAATGTGAGGTTCCGCCGCAGCGGACGCCAGGCCGCAGAGGAAAGAACTGGTATCCAAGAGCGGAAGGACAGGAAAGGGGAGGAAGGGAGAGTAAGGGGGGGACGGAGGAAGGTTACCAGTCAAGCGAGAGGTTGTAAAAGAGGATCGGGAGCAGAAAGTTGCTCGAAGAGAAAGAAGAGCTGTCTCAGTGCAAAACTTCGGGGGTGAAAAGAGAGCCTCAGGAAAAAAAACGACGGGGGAAAGAAAAGGAAGGGGAAAATAAAAGGGGGGGAAGGCCAAGCCAGGGAAATATGCGTTGGGGGGGTTGGGAAAGAAGATGCACAAGGTCTTAAAAGTCCAGGGAACGCGTGGCACAGAAGAATGCACCATCCAGAAAGGGGAGAAAAAAGTGGGGGAGGAGAAGAAACAAAGAACAAGGATGAAGAACAAAAAAGGCCGGGGATTGACTGCGGACAGGGCAAGTTCCTTTACGGCGTGGCTCTATAAAGGAAGCAGGCATTTTGAAAGGACGTGGATGTACAGGGGAGAGGGGAAAAAGAGACACATGGCAAAAAGATAAGCTTGTTGGAAAAAAGACCAGGATCAAAAAAAGACATCACCTTTTCCGCAAGAGGAACCCGGATGTCACCGGAAGGAAAAGAAAAGGATAAAGTGATCCGCATGAAAGAAGGGAAAGGAGTCAGACACATACGTACGAAGGGCAAAAAGGTTAAAAACTCGCGGAATACGAATTGAAAAATACGCCGCAGCAGACATTTGCCAATAGGGAAATAGGATGATGACGGGAGGTCGAACAGGGCGCCAGTGACGGCCGCAGTTGAACGCTTCTTCAAACTAAAGGAAAGGGCGGGGGACTTCAGAGAGAATGGAGCGCACTTAAGGAGGGTATGGGAAGGTGGGGACCCGCTCACGTAGGAAAATGGAATAAGGGGTGCAAGACAACTCAATTGTTAGGAAGATTATTAAGGGAATTGAGAAAAAACGTTGAAAGGTGGGGGCAAAAGCACTAAACCAAGGGGGGGAATGTTATCAAGGGGGGGTTTTTTGAAAAGACGACAGCGGGCAGGCACTGGGAGAAAAGAA
>Ga0179593_1640636_pt1 | contig 10078 bp, 15 predicted proteins | sample CZODoug2_1_08_16_FD_185931 | JGI IMG/M metagenome (GOLD analysis project Ga0179593, IMG submission 185931) | Vadose zone soil fungal communities from Angelo Coast Range Reserve, California, USA - CZODoug2_1_08_16fungal (PacBio error correction) | ecosystem: Environmental > Terrestrial > Soil >...
GGGAAAGGGGAAAAAACCCACCTGGAGAGTAGTCTCATTAGGGCGAAAACTTTGCGGCCAACTGTTTTCTAAGGGGGAGAATCTACTAAAAGGGAGAACTTCTTCATCACCGATTTCTTTTTCGGGGGGGAGGTTTCAAAAAAAAAAAAACCTCCTTCAAGACATTTTTTTCAACCGCAACTCTGGGGAACCATCTCAACAGGAGAGGAAGGCTTTCCTTACACGGGTAGTCTTCAACACGGGGGAACACCTTTTCTGAAGAAGGATTTCTTTGAAAACAGTATCGAATCCAAAAGGGGTGACGGTATTCGACCACGCAGACGGAGAAACGACGGGGAAGAAACCAGCTAGGAAAAAAAATTACTTGCTACCACTTTGGACCAAGTCCCTCCCCTAATGCAGTATGGAGCGCCTGTGAAGGGGAGAATGAATCCCCAAAAGGTAGCAAGTCAACGTAGGGGGAATCTTACTTCGACCCAAAGGGAACTTCCCTGACCGGAAAGATTAACAAAAGAAGTGCCTTCCAGCCCCTGCGGAAAAACGGAACAATTAAATCGGAAAAAGGGAAGAGAGTCGTATTGTATGAATAAACTGCTGTGAGAAGGATCCTTCTGTCGGGGAGTGACGACTCAGTGGTACGATAAGAAAAAAACAGCGCCTCAGCCAGCAGGCTAATCGGGGGACGGCACTACCAAAAAACATTCGAGAGCAGGGAGGAAAACGTTAACCTCGTTTCTAAAGGGGAGAACGGGCCAACTGGAAAGGGCTACTTGCCCCGGGCCGGGCCCGAAGACTCACTGGCGAAGGGGGGGGGACCGGCACGAGGAAAGGAGGATCTTGGAGGGGCAGGCGAGATAAAAACACGCAGCCCATTCGAACAGATCCGAAAGGGGCTACGCATCATCGAAGAAAAAGTTCTGGGCGAAGGAAGAGACGCTGTCAATCCGAAAAAAGGAGAAAAGCGGTACCTATGGTCCGTCGTAACTTAATCGGGGACCTAAAGAGGCGGCGAACGGCGTCGATACAGAGGAACATCTTCTACTACCGAAAGAACTACCTGCACCCTACATGGGGGAAAAGGACGGTCGAAGAGGAGACCTTTAGCAACTGTTTCAGGCGGCTCGAAAAAAAGGCATTTTCAATTGACGTCGGAAGAAGGGTTAAGGAAAGGGAACTTCTAAAAGAGAAAGGTCGCCCTTGAAAAGGCTCGTTCCATCTGGTTTCCGTGGGTGGATTAGATTGTAGAAAGGACAAAAAAAGATCCCTCTCAAGGAGAGGGTTCCCCACTTCTTCGAAGAGAAAAGACTACGAGAAAGGGCAATGAGCAACACTCCCCCGCCATCGTGGACCAGCTACAAGAAAAGGGGGGGGAGAATGCATTTACCCGCTCAAGAGAGACAACAACAGAGATGTATTAAATATAGAAGAGAGAAAAGAGAGAGGGTAAACTAAGGAAGGCCATTCGGTCTGGTCGTATGGTCACACAAGGGAAGCAAGGTTCGTGTGAAACTGGGGAAAGAGTCTGTCTTCAGAAGAAAAGGAGACCTTGGTTTACCATTAGGAAAGGGATATCGAACCTTCTTTGCCTGATACTGAAGTTTGAAAAGAAAAGAAAAAACAGCTGGAACGAGCGGTTCCGGGAAAGTTTCACTGGCCGTGAGGGTTCTCACTTTGTTTGGCGATACACAGAAGGGCTGGAGGAGGCTGAAAGATTCCGGGCAGGGAAAAGAAAAAAAGAAAGGTCAAAATACCGACCCGCCGGGAGAGAAAGACATTCTTTTACTTTAAGTGAAAGGGGGTGAAGGGTCGAGGAGGGGGGAGTGCGCCGCTGTTCTGCTTGTGCTTCAGAGAAAAATCGACTTTCCAGTCGAGAAAAGAAGTCCGTTACGAGAGTACGTACTGAGGCAAGGGGGGACACGCCGCGGTACTAAAAGAGCAAAACCGCGGATCGACTGCGATGAGGCTGAAAGGGCCGCGTAAGTGGGGGGGCTTTTCATTGTAGGTGTAGCGGAAATTCCCTCAGCTCCACAGAGGGCAGGCAAGAAGTCGGGTCGTTTACACGTGGACCCTGTGATGAGCATGGAAGGGGGGAAAAACTGGAAAAGGCAAGTAGCCCTTTCTGTTTGTGTCCATTGAAACGGACGACGCCATGAATGTCAAAATTTGGGCGCGACGGAAGGAGGGTATTATTCCGGAGAAAAATGTCGCCCTGACGCTTGGAGAGAGGGGGGTGGGGAAGTTTTGACTTGTCCTCGTTCACGATAAGGAGGAGACAAGAGAGGAACGACCATCGTGTAGACAGTCCAATCCGAAAGAGAAGGTCTTCCTTTAATTGTTCCGGGCATCCTAAGAAGGGGGCTTGAAGAGGGAAGTGGAATCTGTAGGCGTTTGAATTCAGGGTAAAGAGGGTAGCTCGGGGGAAATCATAGGTCGTAAGGGAGGGTGGACTTGCTACCCTGTCCGAAGGGCTAAAGAGCTTCGGGCGGGCATGGGGGAAAAAATTTGGGGAGGGCATAGGGAGGGTGTTTAGTACGGGGGAAAAAAAGGGTTATTATTAGCGTCAGGAATGGAAAGGGTCGAAAGACTGGGGGGGGGAGGCGAAAAGAATGATAGGGCGTCGGCGTTGAAGCCCAGGGGGAAGGGGAAATCGGCCCATTTTTTAAAAAGGTCAGGAGGAACGAATCTCCTAGCCGGTGATCTGGGGGGGGGGCATGAGATCGAGAAAAACAGGGCGGAGTCTGGAAAAAACTCGTTTTCTAACCAAGCGGGGAAGCACCCTTGCTACATCGTAAATAGAACTCAAGGAAATGGGGGGGGGGGGGGAGATGTTGAAAAAGGAGACGACGCTGTAAAGACACCGGTGGTTTTGTTGAAAGTCTTCTCTAACAAAAAAAGAGAAACGAGAGATGAATCGAGGAGAAAAGTTTCACAGGAACAGGGGGGAGGAAGGGGACTTCTACACAGGAAAAAAGGGGTTGCGACGGAAAAAGCGGCATCTACGACGATGCTCCGGGGGAAACCGAGGTCGGGTGCGAAAAGACGGGCTGGGCCCCGGACTCGCCGTGAAGAAAGGGAAAGAGAACGGAAAACCTTTGCTCGGCGAGAAAGGGAAAAAGACACGTATCTACGAGGGAGCAACACCGGGGGGAAGGGACCCAACTGGTCTTAAAACACGAAAAGTAAGGCGTAATCCCGAAGTTTGAAAGCAAGGGAAGTGAGGAACGGCACGTCCAGTCCGACTCTAATAAGGGGGGACCTTAAAGACAAACAGAAGATGAATGAATATCCAATTTTGCCCATCTCCCCAAGAATGCATCTGGAAACTTAAGAGAAGGACGAGATGCCAAGAAAATCCCCAATTTCCCCGGGGGGAGAAGGGACGAATCTACAAATCTACCCTAGGTAAATACCGTCAAATCCTACGGGAAAACACGCCAGAAGAAGTAGGCTCGAAACAATTAATCATGACGTCTTCTAATGGGGGGGGGGGGGAAGAAACCGCTTGTAGCGGGAAAATCGTGCTTCCTCTTCGATAGATGGTACTATGAGAAAAATATCATCTTGTCCTCAAGCGACATCGACATGGGAAGAACCTACTCCAGAGGCCGTCGCGCCCCACGTAAAATCGGAAAAAGGGGAGGACTTCAGAGGGACTCCCAGACTCGGCTACTTGAGGGCCAGTTCCCGGGAAGAACCACCGGGGGGTTACGTCGCGGGAAAGAGATTTTCGGAAGGTCTACTATCACCTACAATGAACGAGGGCCCACCCTCAGGCGACTACAGGGAAGCATAGAAAGGGACTACTCGGTTCTGCGTCGAAAAAAGAGGGGGTCCCCAAGATCTCACCATACGTACCTAGAAAAATTTCCGCGTAACGAATTCTGTGCAAGGGGGGGGGAGGGGGACTTTTAAAGGAGAGGGGAAGAGGTTTGAACGACAAGCACATTCAAAGAAAAGAGACCGGAAATTCCAGTACCCTCAGGGCGGCGCCCGGGTCGGTCCCGTCGGAGGGGGAGGAGGAGGCGTGCGCGGGAGAAACACTTCATCTTTCAATGCTAGTGAGCAAGCAAAAGAGGGGAAAAACATTAGAAAGTTCATTACAGTCAAAGACATCCAGGACCGCGGAAGGTTTTCTGAAACAGAACAGTACAGGACACAGACTGGGATAGAAAAAAGAGAGGTTTCAAAAAATTGGCTTTATCTACGACCCGACGACGAAGAATACAATGTTTCAACACGAACCTGAGCAAACAAAGGACTACCCGCCGAGGGGAAAGGGGCGCATTTACCCTCTCTCCGGACTGGGAGCAACAAAGAGAGAAGAGATATTCCAAAGGGAAGGGCCGGATCCAAATCTGGAACCATTCGGGGGCGTACTGGGGTCCGCTGGCTTTCGGGGGGACATGTGAGAAACTTGCTCTCGTCGTTTATTGATTCCCAAGAAGAAGGAAAGGGGGGGGCACCAGAGCTTGATATAGGCCTCGGCCCGGCTGTGAGACCATTGTCGTGTTATTGTTTTCAAAAAAAAAGGTCCTGGATGAAGGGGGGGGAGGGCGGTAATTTCCTTTCACGGTAGAGGTTGGATAGGGGGGAGTGGAGGGTGAAAGATTCCGGGCTTGTCACCGGAAAGCGCCCCGCCCGGAGGAAGGAAAGAAACGAGGAGAAGGGCAATCCCTTCTTTACTTTAATTGCAGGTCGGGGGCAAGGGCGGGTTTGGGGGTGTCTTCTTTGTCCGTTCAAAAAGATGGTCTCCGTACGAAGGGGGAAAATTCCGTCGAAGGAAAGAAGAATTCCGTTAGGCTGAAAGAGAAGGAACGGTTAGCATTTGACAAACGCGTATCATGAGGAACAACGGTAGGGGAGCATTTCGTGCTGCAGGGCTGAAAGGACCAGGGGTGTAGGTTTATCTCGCACAGAAAAAATCCGTGCGGCCAAAGAAGAGGAAGGGCGGTACGTGAGAAAGGGGGTAGGAGCATTGACTTAAAGGCAATTGAAGGGGAAGCGAAAGGGGGCCCCTCAGAAGCCCTAGTTTACCGTTGGAGGGGGAAAGGGGGATCTGTAGTGGGGAAAAAGGAAAAGGGGGGAGGTCGCCCTTCTTGCTTAGGACAAATCGGGGGGGGGGGAGAAGAGCACGATCTTCCGACGGTAAGCAAGGGGGTGCGAAACAATCGGGGGAGGAGCCAATCCTAACTCTTCGGGGAAAAAGGGGGAATTGGGAAAATACTTCAAGCCAAGGGCGTGGGGGGGAGGTCGGTGAAAATGAAGTTACAGAATGGTAGCTCAAAAGGAGGGAGGGAAAGGGAGGAACGACTGAGAGGTTCCGGGGCTCTCGACTAGCCGAGCTCAGCGGAAGGAACCATTTTAGGGAATGGAAACCGGGGGGCTCCACGAATGAAGAAAGAGTTTTGCGTCCGGGGATTCGCCCAGTGGAGGGGAAATTTATTCTTCAGACCTCGAGGGGAAAAAAGGTGAGTGGCGAGACTGATTCGTGGTTCCTACTAAAATTGCATCCCAGTTGGTAGAATCGCCCCGGGGGAAAGAAGAAAGTTCTATAAGGGTAAGGCCGAGCCCCTGTGTGACGGTTGCCGCAAGGGGAGACTAAAAGGGAGGATTCTTTTTCTCCAGCCCGGAGTTGAGAAAAACCGGTGATGAAAGAAAGGGAATCGGTCTTCTATTACGCCGAGCAGCGCAACCAGTTGGGGAGGGTGTAGAAGTCCTGGAACGCGGTAAGACCCGGTGGTTTTGTTATGGGGAAAGTCGGAAAAAAACAACGGAGAGGAATTCGGAGGTCGCCATTTTCAAAACAAACGGGCGATTACCGAGGAGGAAGGTTTCAACAGAGGAAAAAAAAAGGGGAGAAAAAACGGACCGCGCGTCTCTAGACGATGCTCCGAAAGGGAAAATCACCAAGAGGGGAAACTACTGGAGGAACCCGCCCTGTGGTCTCGTGGGACAGAAATAAGAGCGGCCTGAAAAAAATATTCTATTTAGGGGAAGAAAAACGGAAGACATGGACGTCGGCGGGAAAAAGACGAGGAAAAAATTCAACCCGACAAGGGGGAAGAATGCAGTATCGAATCTCAATGGTGGACGTATTTCGACCACGTAAAAAGGGGCGCATCCAACCCGTAATTATCGAGGGAACTCCGGAGGCGTCATCTTGGCTAACTATGTAAGGAATGCTCACCGGCTTCAAGGGGGGTGGAGGGGAAATTATAATCGTAGAGACCAGAAGTAACTAGAAAGAGAGGAATACGAGACCATCCCTACGAAAGGCGACGTAGTTCTAGAAGATCTTACAAGGAGGGGTAATCGTATTTTCATAACGGGGGATCTGGGACGGGACTTACGGGGAGGTTCCTATCTGTGACGCGGGGTAGAGATACAACACGGAAAAGCTAGGGGGAAAAGAAGGCAGCATTTCGACATACGGGCCAAACTTCTATCTGCCGGGAAGAAAAATTAACCTCGGTCTTACATTAGGAGAGTACGCGGCCAAAGGGGGAACCGGCTAAGGGGAAAGGGGAAGTTGTCCGAATAGAAAGGGGCAGGGTACTACAACCAGGCACGATGCATACCTTGTCTCTGATGCGAGGGGAAAAAAAATCATCTTCACAAGGAGGAAAAACTACCAGGAAAAGCAAAAATAAAAAAGAGAAACCTTTCTGGGGAAAAAGAAATTAGTATCTTCGAATTAAAGAGAAGGAAGGGGTACCTATTACCGGGGGGGAATTCTTCCCTTTCCCTGGCGAAAGGCGAACGGCGTCGAGACCATCTTGGGATCCTACCTCAAAAAAAAGAATTCCCTTCAACACCAATTACAAGAAAAAATGAAAAGGGAGACCTTCCAGGGAGAAAAGGGGTCTCTTTCTGTGACAACGAGGAAAGTTCAAGTGCGGGACCTCCTTGTTTAACGAAAGTAAGGGTTCTACACAAGGAATTAAAGGGAACTGCTAAAGGGGAAAAAGGACGTGGTTTCTGAAAACAATAACAAGGGAAGCAGCCAGCAGGGACGAAGGCTACTGTGGACAAAAAAGCCACTTTGGCGTGATCTACCCATCACGGAAAAGTTCAAAACCACAATAACAAAGAGAAAACAGTACTACCCTCCTAATTTTCCGGGAGAGAATGTACCCGAGAGGGGAATCACACCACCAACGCAGGAGGAGGAAGAAAGGGAGATTCCCATCTGCCTGGGGCCGGGTAATTGAAAAAAGAAAGGGGAAGGAACTGGTCCAATGAGGGGTTTCTTCCTGTTCTTGGAAAAGGTAGAAAGGGAGCGGACGTAAAACGAAACCAAATTCGAAGGGAATGTGGGAAAAATTCGCCGTGTAGCTTAAGGAGAATCAGGAATACCAGGGGGAGTTTATTGTTTTCATAAACCCACTTGAAAAATGGGGAACTAGCGTTCCTGGAGGGTTTTCTGTAGGGGGCGGTTGCTACCGGGAGGAAAGGTTCCAAAAAGTCACTGGGGGAAAAGGCTTTTTCAACCTCCAAAAGAGAACCGCCTTCTCAAAGACCCTAAGGGAGAGAAGAAAAAGGGGAATGGAAGGTCCTGCGGGGGGGGTTTGCGATTAGTGTGAAAAAAGTTTGTCTTTCCACAGACCGAGGGAGGGAAGAAGGAAAGTCCAGTCTACTGCAAGGGAAAAGGCCGGGGAAAGGTACCAGGGGGAGGTGAGTCCATTTTAGGAGAGTCGGAAAAAATCGAGGCATCTACTCCAAAAGGGGGGATATACTTGGTGGGGTCTTTATCTCCTTCCAAAGGTGGGCGAAAGGAGGTTTAGTGAGGTGGAAGTCGCCTTCCCTCCGGTCTAAATTGAAAAAAGGGAGGGGGGTCTTAACATAAAAAGAAAGGGGGAGCATTTGTACGGTAACTTTCCCTGGGAAAGGCTGGGGGAGGTCTAAAGCCCCGAAATGAAGGACCTAGGTTTTACCTGGAAGAAGAAGGAATCTGAAGGGGGAAAGGGTATTGCCTCCCAGGAAGTCCGCCCTGCGAAATCTTCGCTTTGGGGGGGGGGGGACGTGTTGATATCGCAAGAGGGAAAAAAGGTCCCTATCGTTCCAAGAAGGAAAGGGGGCTACCAAGAGTATTCCTAAGAAGAGAACGTCCGTAAGAGTTGGGTTAAGGTCGCGCCTACGCGGGCGGGGAACCTCGGGGAGGGGACGTCGTGGAAAGAGTTAATAGAAGAAGAAAATTCGTCATTTCACTAAGGGGACTGACGAAGAAGAAGAACAAGGACGGAAACCCATCTTCTCTTGGGGAGGGAGGTGGGGCAAATTTTGAGACTTTTTTGAGTAGAGCCCCGTTCGTTTTATTAGACATAGATGGTCGCATAAAGGAGAAACCATTGAGGATTCGATACTGGGATAAGCGTAGAAAGGGGGGTCCTAAATCGGAAAGGCCGCCGACTTCCATGGAATCAGGAGGGACGGGAAAAGGTTTGGCAGAGGGAGACGTAGTAGTTTCTGGAGACGAACCCAGGCGATGAGGGGGGGAAAGAGGACCACTAGGAGGACCCCTTCTACATCGTCTAATACGCGAAGAGCAACCGGGGGAAATATGTTAAAATGTATAAGGAAGGAGAAGGGTAATCGCCCCACTTTTTTTGGGGGAATGGGGGAGGAGTAGAGACAAACAACAGGATGATTAAATATATATATAGGAGGGACGGTGAAAACAAAACACCGGGAAAGGGAGACATTACTTCTACAACGGAAAAAAACATCGTCACCACTTTTTTTTGAACAAGCTCGGAGAGAAAATGTGGGGGGGAGGAAGAACCTCGGTCAGGGTGAGGAAAGGAGGCTTTTCACTACTCCTCCAGGGGAGAGATCTACAGAAAAAAGAAACCCTTTGGACTAGGAGTGAGGGGAGACACGGGATACTGGCATAGAAGGGCGAAAGGTTCGACCAAAGGAGGACAACGCTACCTCCCCTGTCACAAAAGAAAGCATTATCTAAGAAAAAAAAGTTTACAGAAAAAGGGGGTACGAAACATTAGGAACGAGAATCTCCGTGATCAAAGAATAATACGTTATATCCAAGAACATCGCCCCGCGAAATTCAATGGGTAAATCCTTCTTTCTAGTCAGAGAGCCCCTTACCATTTCCAATCCAAGGGAGAGGTACAAGGACTTAGAAAACGACTGTCTTTTAAGAAAGGAATCCTAAGAACAAATAAGAAGGCGACTGGGGGGCGCAGAAAGGACGACGGCAAACGATGAGTCGTAGGGGGGGAGTAAAGCGCTGCGCACAAACAGGAATCGGTGGGGGATGAAAAGGAAAGGCGTGGAACAGGAGGCAGTGGGGGGGGTCAACAGACCGATCATCTTTGTAAGCATCATTCCGCTCGGAGGACCTAAAGAACTTCTATCGCCGTCAGGACAAACGGTACCTAGAAAACATGGAGTCCCGCGTGCACAGGTAGAGAACAGACCCCTGGCAAGGGTTCTCCTCACCTTTCTAAGGGGGGAGAAAAGCAAGGGGCCTCTCTTTTTCTCAGATATCACCTGAAGGGGGGGGAAGCATCACATTGCTCCACCCTAAGAAGCAGAGAAGAAGAATCTGGAAAAACACTAACTGGGGGGCTGCGAATGATTACGAAACGGCGAAGAAAGGAAAGACCTAGAGGAAGGGGGGAAGGCGAACGAATTCTTTCCCTTAAGGAAGCGACGGCGTCTATACAAGAAAAAACATCTTCTAAACATCCAAATCGCCATAAACCCGAAGGAATAAAAAAAGCGGTCCCGCCTGAAAAAGAAGAGGGTGCGTCTTGGCGGTGACAAGAAGATGGCAATTGGACATCAAAAATCCTTGGTTACGTAAGGAAAACACGTTCTACAACAATGAATTAAGGACGCTCTGTCAGGAGGGGAGTGTGTTTCTTAAAACAACAAAGGGGGTAGAAGGCACAGCAAGATATCCCTCTAAAAGGAGAAGGGGCCACCAAGGCGTCGACTTTGAGTGAGACAAAAAAAACGTTTCTAAGGGAAAAAAGAAAAAAACTGAGCAACACGCACCCCGCCATCTAAGAGAACCCGCCGAATGGTGAAAAAAAGTTCCACGTCTCGGGGGGGA
>Ga0179593_1697076_pt1 | contig 10078 bp, 12 predicted proteins | sample CZODoug2_1_08_16_FD_185931 | JGI IMG/M metagenome (GOLD analysis project Ga0179593, IMG submission 185931) | Vadose zone soil fungal communities from Angelo Coast Range Reserve, California, USA - CZODoug2_1_08_16fungal (PacBio error correction) | ecosystem: Environmental > Terrestrial > Soil >...
AATTAAAATATATATATGGCCCGTCAAAAAGGGCCAGAAAGAAGAAATCTTCCTCTTCTTTGGAAAAGAAAAGAGATGGAAACGTGCCTCCTGTCACCTTGTCCGGTCCATGCCAGGGAAAAAAAGGAAAAAGGGATGGGGGGAAACACCTTACCTGATCTCCCTCCCATCTTGGAAGAGAGAAAACCGTTCTCTATAAACGGACACTGTTAAAGAGAGAGGAAAAAAAGGAATGCGCCATCATACCTTCTGTCAAGAAGGGAAGGAAAGAAATTCAGATCGTCCCTTCGCAGTGACTCCCGCAAGTTACACAGGGAGGAACTGAGAAGCTGAAAAAAAGAAAAAAAAAAGATAAGGTACGAGGGAAATCACCACCACCAAAAAAAAGAAGAAGAAAGAAAAGCGTTTCCTCGTTATCATTCTTCTCGGATCCCCGGCCTAGATAAGAAAAGAAAGGAAGGGGAATCCCTGTAAAGGGGGGGAAGGGGAAAAGGAGCGCTTTCTCCCTTCTACCGACAATAAGAAAGAGAGAAAGATGGTCTTTCCCGTGAGGGGGAGGGGAGAAGTCCATCTACCAGTATCTGAGAGAAAAGGCCGGGATGGAAAAAATTCTTCCCAACCCTTTTAGGAAAAAAACCCTCTCCGTAATTTCATCACCGTAGTCGTGAGGGGAGGGGGAGCCTCCTCTTCCAAAAAAAAAAAAGAAAGAAAAAAAAAAGGGTGTCATCTCCCCTCCCGCAGTCTGGATGGAAAGGATTCGAAAAAAAAAGACAGGGAGAAGAAAAAAGCCCCTTCCACCGCTACCTGGGAAGAAAAAAAAGAAAGAAGGTATTGCCATCTCAGTCCACACTCCCTGCAGGACTAAAAGAAAAAAGCCGCGTCCACTCTTCTATGAGAAAGAGAGGGAAAGGGCATGCTCGGCGATGGCTCTGGGGAACAGATAACGAAAGAAAGGGGAAAAAGGGGATAAAGGAAGAAAAGAGCGTCTTGCTCTTTCCCCTGCGGGGAGGAGGAAGGAAAAAAGGGGGCACCCATTCCCTGCTGGCCCTTCCCGGAGGGCAGAGAAGGGAACGCTTGAAGAAAGAAAGAAGAGCAGAAAAGGGGGAAAGAAGAAAAGGGGGAAACGTTTCCGTCCATCTCCTACCGGGAAAAGAAAAAAAGAAAAAAAGGGGGAAGGGCCACGGCTCATGATCTCCCGGCGTTGAGTATCACGAAAGGCAACTCTGAAGAAAAAAAGGCTGAAAAAGGAGAAAAAAAGAAAAGGGGGAAATGTCCTTTCCCTCAGCCTCCCAGTCGGGAAAGGTAAAAAGGGGAACTAAGCACGCTCCGCCACAACCCACGCCGCAGAGAAAAGGCCCGGTAAGGTTGAGAAAGAGAAGAGGGAAAGGCTTTTCTTCCTTCTCGCCAAGGGAAGAAAAGGGTCCGTTAACCGTCGCCCTTATCTTGACTCATCGCCATGGGCAGCATGGGTAAGAGGAGGGGGGGGAAAAAAAAAAAGGGGAAGGGGGAGAGGGGAGGAAATCTATTTCTTAGCGTGAGAGCGCACTTGTCACCGCGGTTCACCACCCAACGGGTGAAAGCAGAAAGGGAGAGGGGGAGGGGGGGGGCCGCTTTTTTCGAGGAGGGAAAAAAATCGTCCCGTACTCGCTGGCCGGGGAACGGAGAAGGTGAGGGAAGAGGGGGTGACTTCCACTTCTCCAAGTTTAAGGGGGGAAAGGAAGGGAAACACCGCGCACCTGGCCGCGTGCGCTGAAGACCGAGGGAAAAGAGGAGAAAAAGGCGAGGTGCGTCACCTTTTTCGGTCGTCCTGAAAAGAAAAAAAAAAGAAGGGAAAATGAGCCCGGTGCTCGACCGTCCAAGGAGGAGTTCCCAGAAACGAGGTGGGGGGGGGAAGGAGAGAAGGTGGGAAGGGCCCTTTCATGAAGGGGAGAGGAGAAGAGGGGACGGTATGTCCCCTTCTCCGCCATCATCGACCGGCGAGAGAAGAGCCGGTCCCGGGGAAGGAGGAAGAAAAAAGAATCGTTTGTTACTACTCTCAAAGGGGGAAGGGAAACCGGTACTGGCCTTCTTTTCCCTGTCCTGTCCGTTACCAACTGAGGGGGGAAAAGAGAAGAAGGGAGTGCCTTTCCATTTCCTAAGACCAAGAGGGAAGAAGAAGAAAAGCCTAGCCTCGAAGGGCGGGCCAAAGCTGAGCACGCGCCCGCTGGGGGTGTGGGGAAAAAAGGGGGAAAAAGAAGCCCTTCTTCCGATTTTATGCCTGCGGGAAAAAAAGGAAAAAAAAAGAAGAAAAAAGGAACCTGTCTCCGCTTCCACGCTACATTACCGAAGGTTTCGAAGAGGGAAATCGGAAAAGGGGAGGAAAAAAGGGAAGCCGTTCCCTCTTCTGGGAGAATGGAGAAGGAAAGGGGGAAAGGAAGATCCGATCACTCCTACTTCCTCGTCCTCTCACGCGGGGTAAGGTCGGTCAAGTGGGGCAAACGGAAGGGAGAAAAGAAAGGGGAAAGGTTGGTAAAGTGCTCCATTTTTCGCATCCAGGGGAACAGGGAAAAGCCGGGCTCCTCGGAAAAAAGGAAGGGAAAGAAAGGACCACCGACAGCGGCAGCGGATCACTTTTGCCCGCCCAAAGATAGGGAAAGGGGAAAAGAAAAAAGGGGGGAGGGGGACCTTTCCCTGTAACCCTCCTTGGGGGGGGAAGGAAAAAAGGGGGGCGGTTGAACTGCCCTTCATTTCCCAAACGAAAGGCGGGAGGGAAGACAATGGGAAGGGGGAACAAGCCTATTCTCACTGAAAAAGGAAAAAGGAAAAGAAAAGGGACGGCTCGTCGCTCATCCGTTCTATGATGCGGGCTGGAAGAAAAGAAAAAAAGGGAGATAAAGAAGGGAGAGGAAGAGAACGTGCCATTCCTCTTTCCCAGGAACAGCTCCTCGTACGACGACACATGAAAAGGAGAACAAAGGGGATGCTGGCCTTTTCCGGAGGAAGAAAGGGGTAAGAAAAAGCCGACCATTTTCCACCCTCGAAGGGGGATAAAGAAGAAGAAGGGAAGGGCAAATCTCTTCTTTTATGAAAAGAAAAAAAAAAAAGGTGCTCACTCTTTCCCATGGTCGTCGAATGAGCAGGAGGAGGGGGAAAGGGGGGGAACCACTCTTCCAAGGAAAATCTCCTTCCTCTTCCAGCGCGAACGAAGAGGGGGGAAAGGGGAAAAACTCTAAGAAAAAAAAGAAAAGAAAGAAGAAAGGGGGTGATCCTCTCTAATCCCCTTCGGTTACACAGGGGGGGTTGACCTCTGGGGAGAGAAAAAGAAGGGGGGGAAGTAGTCGCCCGAACCCTTTGCTTTCCTCCTCCGAAAAAGAAAGGGAAAGAAAAAGTCCAGATCCGGCTACTTTTAACGGCACAGAGAAAGGTCAAGACAGTGACGAGCCGAAAACCCGAAAGAAAAAGAAGGGAAGGAAAAGTTCGGGCTGCTTTCTTCTTGCGGAGGGGAAAAGAGGGAGGAGGAGAGCGGCCGGTCCCTTTCCTTCTTCGACTCTTCCCCGAAGGGAGTAGGGGGGGAGAAAGGAGGACGGAACGGAAACGATTCACCCTTTCATCCTGAGGGGGGGAAAAAAGGAGAGAAAGTCAAACAACACGAAGGGAGGAAGAAGGAAAGAAAGAAAGGGGAAAACTCCTTCTCCTTCCTATTCTAGGGAAAAAAGAAGAAGAAGGGAGGGGAGTCTCTCATCTCTCATCGTACCAGGATGAGAATAGCTTAAAAGGAGGAAACCTGCCTCTTCCCATCCTTGAATGGAAAAAAAAGAAGGGGGAAGAAAGGGGAAATCTCCACCTTTACGAGAAAGTAAAGGAGGCCGGAAGGAAAAAAAAAAAGGAGAAAAAAGAGGAAGGTTTATCCCGTTGAGCAGGAAAAAAAAAGAAAGGGGAAAAGGAACGCGACCCTCATCTTCTTCTAGTGGCGAGATATAAGCTGTAAAGGGGTAAAAAGTTCCAAGGAAGGAGAGGGGAGGGGGGGGAAGGAGGAACTCGACTTCCGTTCTGGACCATGTCCTGGTGAGGGTTGAAAAAGGGGGGGTACAAAGAGGGGCATCCTTTCCATCAGGGGGAAAAATAAAAAAGAAAGGTCTTCTCCCATTCCTCTTCGGCATTTCCTGGCGAGAGTGAGGAAAAGGCTAGGGGGTAGGAAAGACCTGCTCTTTTTTTCCTCACTGGGGGGAAAAGAGAAGGGGTTTTCCATCATTTTACCGGGACCCAGAAGTCCTCGAGGGGGAGAAAGAGGAAAGAAGGGAACCCAATCCCCTTACCAGGGGGGGGAGAGAGAAGAAAGCATCTCTCCTCTTATCTACCCCCTACAGGAAAAAGAAGGAAAGGGGATGAGTGTTCATTCTCTCTTTCCTGGGAAAGAAAAAGGGGGGGGGGGAAGGAAGCTTCACTCTTTTACGTCGTGGGCGAGGAGAATGCAGGGGAAGTAGGGGTCCTCTTTGTCATCAAGGAAGGGCTTCGTTCGCAGCAGCTGGCGCACGGGAAGACCTGGAAAGGGGGGAAAGAAGAAAGAGGGAAGAAAGCTTAAATGCTTCCTTCTGGAAAAAAAAAAAGGGGAGACAGCCAGACTCCTTTTCTTGCGGGGAGCAGTCAAAAAAGGAAAAGGGAAAATAGAGCAAAGCTCTATTTCCCCTATCTGCGAGAAGAAAAGAAGGAGAAGGAGTTTTTACCCATCATCCATTTTACCGTTCAAAGATACGACATAGCTGGAAGGGGGGGAACGGGGGAAGGGAGGAAGTTTAATTATCCTTTTTCTAAGAAAGAAGGCAATCTTACTATGTTCCTTGCGGGACGAGGTGCTGGGAGGAAAAGGGAAAGGACAATTCTCTCACAACAACAACTTAATGGGGGGGGGGGGGGGGGGATTTTGGGGGGGGGGGTTGTTGGGGGGGGGGGGGGGGTTGGGGGGGGGTTTTTTTTTTTTTTTTGCTGGGGGGGGCGGGGGTGTCTTGGGGGGGGGGGGGAGCGGGTTTTTTTTTTTTTTTCCCCTTTTTGGCGGTGTGGGAGGGGTTTTTTTCCCCCTTTTTTTAGGGGGGGGGGGGGGGGGGGGCGTTTTTTTTTTTTTTGGGGGGGGGGGGGGGTGGTTTGGGGGGGGGGGAGTTAAGTATTAAAATATATGCTTTCCGTGAAAGGAAAAAGGAAAAGGAGTCAAAAAGAAGGAGAAAACCCCTTCTCCTTCCACGTGAAGGAAGGGGAAAAAAGAAAAACTGCGGAGCGGGAACGGACCCTGCTGTGGGTAAAAAAGCGGAAGATCGCAAGGAAAGAGCGGAGAAAAAGGGGGGAGAGATGAACCGTTCTCGGTTTTACGAAAAAGGGGGGGGGAAAAAAAGGAAAACTGCCGCCCCGGCGTCCTTGGCGAAGAAAAACTTAGGGAGGGGAAGGGAGAGAATCTTCCTCTTCCTTCATGGAAAAGAAAAAGGAGACCTTTCGTAAGAGAAGCTGGGACCAAAAAAAAGGGAGTCTCAGGAAAAGAGAACTATCGTCGCGTACCTGCAAACCAGACAAAGAGAGAACAAACCTTCGCATCAGGGCGAAGTGGGAGAGAAGGTCCTTCTCACCCGGCCGAAGAAGAATGACGAAAAGGAAAGGTGGCCTCCCTTTCCACCTTTCTTTCAGTCCGAAAAGAAGAAAAAAGAAAAGGGGTGCTTGTTGGTTTCCACGGCGATGGATGGAAAGTGAGAGGGAAAACGAAAAAAAAGAGAAAAGGAGCTGAGCCCTTCCTTTTCTCCTGGTCCCGTGCATGGACAACAAAACAAAAAAAAGAGGGGAAAAAACCGAGAAGGGACTCATCCAGAAAAAAGGGGGAGAGGGAAGTCTTTCTCCAGCAGGACGAAATAAAATGGGGAAAGGGGGCAGAGCCCCGCGCAGTAGGGGGAAAGGGGGAAAAAGAAGGAGCCGGTTTTGCTCACCAGAAAAGAAGAGCAAGACGTCTAGTTCCTCGGCCTCAAAAGAGGAGAAAAGAAAATGGCCTTACTACTACCTTCCCGGGGAAAGGAGCTGAAAGTGAAAAAGGAAGAGCGAGACGAGGGTTTTGCGTCAGGCTAGAGGGGGGAGGAAAAAAAGAAAAAAAGGGAAGTGGCCGCTGTTCTGTCCGCTCGGGTGCTCAAAAAAGAAAAAAATGACACTTCTGTCTAGAGGGAAAAAAGGAAAAAGGGGGCCCATTCCCTTCTTCCATTCAGGCTGGCAAGACGGCCTGAGAAAGGGGGGAAAAAAGAGGAGGGGGAAGCCTCCCTTCACATTTTTAAAGAAAAAAAAAAAAGAGAAAAATCGTCCTTCTCATTTTTTTCTTCGGAGGCAGGGGAAAAATGCTCGAGGGAGAAAGGGAAGCCGGAGAGTCCACCACCTCCTTAAGAAAAAAAGGGGGGGGAAGGTCGTACTCATTCCCTCCACCGTGTGGAAATGTCACGGGAAAGAAAGGAAGGGAAAGCAGCCTATCATCACTAATCACGAAGAAAAAAAAAGAGGAAAAAAAGGGACCCTTACATTCCTATTTTCCTTCCGGAGCACGTAGAGGAGAGGGGCTTGGGGAGAAAAAAGGAGAGGAAAAAGAGGGGGGAAAGAGAGAAAAGGGAAAAAAGTATGCATTCGTTTTCAGTTGAGGAAAGAAGAAAAAAGTGGGGGGAGGGCGATCTCTCACTGGTTCACAGAGGTGAAAACCAACGAAGGAGGAAGGGGGGGGAAGAAGGGGGAGCTTCCTTTATCGAGTGCCCCCCCGAAGGAAAAAAAAAAAAGGGAAAAAGGAGAAGGGGAAAACACAGCCGTTGCTCACCTTTCCCTTCCGCGGTGTAAGGAAAAACGCGAGAAGGGGTTGGAAAGAAAGAAGGGAAGGAGGTGCTCTTCCTCACACCTACCTCTGCAAGGAAAAGAAAAAAAAGGGGGGGAAAAGGGGAGGTGCTCACCTTTCTTCTTTCCTGCGCGAGAACACGCCGGGACAGGAAGGATGCAGGTTGGGGAGAAAGGAGAAGAAAAAAAAACGTATTATCTTTTTCCGGAAAAGAAAGAAGGGGGAATTTCCCTTTCATTTCAGAGGAAGAGTAATCCTTTGAAAAGGAAGAAAAGGGGAAATAAAGAGAGAAACGGCCTTAGCTCCTACCTTCCCTTTACTGGAAGGGGAGGGAAAGAGGGGGAGGTAGCGCCCCTGTTGCCATCGGTTATTACCGGGGTACGGGCCACCTTATCCGCAGGAAGGAGGGGGGGAAGAAGGGAAAAAAAGAAACCCATTATTCGTTTCCGGGAAAGGAAAAAAAGAAAAGAAAGAAGGCCTCTCATCCTCGACTGGCGGGCCAAGCGGAAAAAAATTAAGCCTGACCCACGCTGAAAAAATGTTGGGAAAAGTGGAAGGAAAGGGGGGAGAAGAGGGAGGAGGGCCGCCCGTATTCTTCTTCTGCTCTATGGGCAAAAAAAAAAAAAGAAAAAAAGAAAAGAAAAAGGGTCGCCGACAACTCGTGCCACCCACGATGCCGGAAGGAGGACACCAGTTAGCCGGAAAGGGGGAGATAGGGGAGGGGGAAAGGGAGAAAAAGAAAAGGGCCCGATCACTCTCTTCCCGTCCGCGAGAAAGAAAAAAAGAAAGAGTCGTTTCCGGCACCCCAGTGCGGTCAAGGAAGAGGTGGAGGGTCGCACGGGGAAAAAAGGAGAGCCAGAAGAAATCTCTTTACCGCCTGCCGAAGAAGAAAAGGGGGAAGGAAGGAAGGCCAGCTGCCCATTACCACCAGCATCGGGAAAACCGGAGAAAGTGGGAAACTTAAAAGGGGAGAAGGGAGGAGGGAAAGAATAAGGTCTGGTACCTTCCCCTTAACTCCTCCCACGGGGGGGGGGGAGAAAAAAGAAGTACGGCTACTTTTAAACGTCCCGGCCAGGCCAAGAAGGAACCGAAAAGAAAAAGGGGGCGCTTATTAACCCCGCAGAGGGAGAAAAAAAAAAAAAAAGGGAGAGGGAAGGGACTTCTCGGCTCTCAGCAGCCGGTCGGATGGAGGGAAAGGGAAAGAAGAGGGCAGTTCGTACTCCTTGGAAAAAAAAAGGGAAATTCCTTTCCCCACTGAGAACGGGCAAAGGCTGCAAAAAGAAGGGAAGAAAAGGGTAGAAAGAAAGAGGGATCATGATCACCCACTTTATTCTTTCGCGTTCAAGGAAAGAAAAAAGAAGAAGGGGGCACGCACCCTCGAATGGGATCTCGATCGAACGGACACTGCTTGAATTAAGGAGAAAAGGAAAGAAAAGCCTTCCATTTTCGCGGTGAGGAAAGGAAAATTTCTACGAACGACTTGTATCATGCAACCAGAAAGAAAAAAGAAAGGAACTTCTTACTCTTCCAGGCCACGGTGCATCGAGGGAAGAAGGAAGCACTCTCTCAAAGAAAAAAAAAGGAACCTTCTTCCAAGAGACACAGGGGCGAAAAAAGGGTGTGTGTGAACCTCTTTTACATTGGGGAGAAAGAGAACACTCTCATCCCCATAGATGCCTTCCATCGACACGCACAAGAAAAGAGAAAAGAAAAGGAAAGAAGAGAAGGGGAGAAGGGGGGTTTAACTGCACATAGCAGTCATCCAGGGAAAAAAAAGAAAAGGGAGAAGGGAACGGGAAATCGGACTGTCCTGGCCCAGTCGGGGGAGTGAGGGGGGGGGGGGGGGTGAGGCTTATCTTCTGAAAAAGGGAAAAAATGGAACGCCTTTTCTTTCCTGAGGGCCAGTACAATCACCACGTGGAAAGTATGGGGAAAAAAGGTTCATCATTCCCGGGGGAAAGGGGGGGAAAACAGTTTCTTCTACTGCAAATGACAACGCAGGGAAAATGAAAAGAGAAAAACCTCTCCTTACTAGGCCGAAAAAGGAGAAAAAGGGGGAAGGGGCTTCTCTCATCAGCGGATAGGAAGGCCGGAAAATAAGAGAGATAGAAAAGGCTAGGACATCCTTTATTTTCCATCCTTGAATGGGAAAAAAAGGGGGGAACGCTCCCATCCTTTAACGCTCAAAGAAGAGAGACTTTCGGGAAGGGAAAGGAAAAAGGGAAAGGAATTATTTATCCCTTTGAGAAAGAAACTCCCCCTATCCCTCGAATACCTAAGAAAGAAGAGGGGGGATAGGGATACTAAATCTTTTACTTTTGGAGGAGAGAAAAAAAGGGGAAAGTACGGCCCTTTATTTTGGACGGCCGCGTGGCCCAGATGAGACAGAAAAGGGAAGGTTGTCTTTTTAATCAAAAAAAAAACCCTGATTATGTGTTCAAACTAGGGAAAGGGGGGAAAAGAGGGGGGAGGGTCTCTTTCACCATTTCTCCTCCCAGGGAAAAGGAGGGGAGGCGGCATAATCTCTGCTCTGACGCGGGCAAGTGAAGGGGGGTAGAAGAAAGGGGGTTGTTCCATCACTTTGGAGGGGGGTGGCCAGCACTTTTACCTTCCAGTCAGGGAAATCTAAGGAGATGGGAAAGAAGAGAGAGGGTCCTCCCATCTCGAAGGGGGAGAAAGAGAAAGGGGGGTCTGTTTTCGACGGGGGAAGGAGAGGAAAGGAAATACAATTTTACGGGGACGTCCCCTTTCCTTCAAACGACCGTGGGGAAAAAGGCTTCTCCTTGTAGAAGGAAAAAAAAAAAAAGGAACGCCTGTTACTTGGGCGGAGAAGGAGCGGAAAGAAAGAAGGGGGGAAAAGAGAAGTTGAGAAGGAAAGGGGGGAAGAGGGAAAGACCTACCGGTTCGGGTGGAGGAGAGGGGAGCAAGGAAAGGCCTCCCTTTTACCGGGAAGGAGAGGAAGGGATCCTGCTTTCCCATCCCACCATACCATCCTGTGCTGTAGGGAAAAAGACTCCTTTTCTTTTCGGAAGAAAGAGAAAGAGGGGATATTACAACCCGTCCGTTACACATAAAAACGAAAGGAGAGGCAAAAGGGATCAGAAAGGAAAGAAGAGGGGGAAAGTGTGTACCCCCACATAAGGGTAAGTCCCAAGAAGAAGGGGGGGAATGGGAAAAGCAAGGGAAAGAGGGGAGGGAAGCCTTGTTCTACTTGCAAAGCCTCGAAGATGTTGGGGGAAAGGGGGAGGGGGGGGGAAAGCC
>Ga0179593_1265863_pt1 | contig 10077 bp, 7 predicted proteins | sample CZODoug2_1_08_16_FD_185931 | JGI IMG/M metagenome (GOLD analysis project Ga0179593, IMG submission 185931) | Vadose zone soil fungal communities from Angelo Coast Range Reserve, California, USA - CZODoug2_1_08_16fungal (PacBio error correction) | ecosystem: Environmental > Terrestrial > Soil >...
AGGAGGGAGGAAAGAGAGCGAAAGAGGGAAGACCTGGCTAAAGTAGTAACGTGGAAAAAAGAAAACTGATGCTGGTATGTGTCTGTCAGGACCTGAAGAGCACGGAAAAAAAGCTCCCAAAAGGCTCGGGGCGAGAAAACACCAGCCAAACAGAAGGTCTAAAGACGACAGGAACCTAACCTGAGAAAAAAGCATGAAATCGCGAAGAGGCCTAAGAGTCGTCTCCACATATTAAGTTTTGGCTGCAGCCAAGTAACCGGGCGCCCCGTAGAACTGGGTGTGCGGACAGGCAAAGGAGACTGCAAGTGAAAATTCAACCCGCTTCACGGGCTACCACGAAGGAGAGGGGGGGTTATCGGGATTCAGCTCCCCCAGAAAGTTCGGGAGGACGCCTGTTGCATAGAGAGAATGAACAGAAGAAAGGGGGGAGGGAGCGGGAACTCAATGCGGAAGAAAAACAACGCGCGTGGACTTAAACTTATTTCAACAGGAGGAAACGTCGCCCGAGAAGGTTGAAAACAGCAACGTCACGAGGGAAGGATCGCCAAGAAAAGAAAGAATCACAGCTCAAGGTTCGACTCCGGTGAGAGCTCAAAACAAGAGGGAATCCTTCGTCGGAGAAGGGACAAGAAGTATAGCCAAGCGAAAAAAAAAACTCTTTGAGGACAAAGAGAAACAAGGAAGCCTGGTGAAAAAAAGGGGAAAGCACTTTCAGGCCAAGAGGCGAAAGATGTACGGGGGAGTTCCTGATGAAGCAAAAACCTATACTCACTTAACCAAGATCATGAACCGCCCAACTTACAGGAAACCAGCTCCAGGGAAAAGAAATAAAGAAGGAGAAGTCGGCGCGTACAAAGACAGCACCATCACCAAAAGGGAAAAAAGAATGGGGAGACAGAGCTCTGGCCCGGGCGGACTGTGGGACAAATACAACGAAAGGACCATGCTGAAGAACCACCGTCCGAACCGACGAGAAAGCACCGCTTGAAAAATGCAGGTCTCTTATAGGCGAAATAAACAAGCCCGTCGCAACGGAAACAAGGAACGCTGCCGGATGCAAGGGGTCCGATAAGAAAAAAGTGATTGGGTGAGAAAGAAGGAAAAAGCTAACGCTCTCCTCGATCTCCGGGCGCAGAAGCCGAAGGGAGTCGAAAAAGCAAGTAACGATCTGACCCTCTGAAAAAACTTGGGTCCAGACCACGAGTCCGGACGGACGGTCGAACCGGGGTCCAAAATCGAGGTCTTCGACTCAGAAGAGAAAGACACAACCGCAGGCCTAGTCGCTAAAAAACCTGCTTTAACCAAAAGCGCCCCTCGCTGCCGGAAGTCCAAGAAAACAGTCTAAATCCTGTAGGAAAAGTTTTTTTTTCAGAGCAGAAACGGGGTGCTGCCGGAGGCGATCAAGGACAGTGACAGCGCAGGCCAACTGAGGCAACGATCAAAGATCTGGCAAGACAAGTTTTTCCTGAAAAAGAAAACAAAGAAAAAAAAATGGGTAGGGGGGGAACAAATCGTCCCGCTGCCAGCCAAGCAAAGAAAACGCTCGGAGATACAGTAAAGAGTCAGTGCGCATAAGGCCCAGCAAATGGACCGTGAGATGCGACGGGGAATATGCAACTTCTTGCGATGGGCCGTTCCAGGGGGAAATAAATCAGGGTATTCCCTGAGAAAAAAAAGGAAAGAAGGTGATCTCAAGAGTTGAGTCAGCAAAAAGTGCGACCCAGGAAAGGCCTGGCGAGTTCGCAAAAACTGCGGTTGGACGTGTCCTGGGGGGTCTGGATGGCGTGAACGGAGAGCGGCCATAAAAAGATAGGCTTGGTCTTGGCGGCGCAGGAAGTTCAAGTCAACGGGCGAAAAAGGGAAGAGTGGGGATGGGCCTCCCCTTACTTAAACGTAAAGAATTGGAATGAGGAATGGGGAATCTTTTACTGGAACGGCGCCGACGTTGGTCGCGCGGATCCGACGCCGCCAAAAAGCAGGGGAACCATACCGGATCATGGGGAACATGCCATTCCAAGCATAAGGATCGTTGGCCACCAAAGGCTTGGACGAAAAATCGCAAGGGGGCAACCGGAGCTTGACTCGCAGCAGCGAGGAAAAATAAGTTTCGGGGGTCTGACGCCCTTGGATGTCGCGGCAGGTGGGGGAGGTTCGTCTGGGGGCGGAAGCAAGCGCGAGGGGGGCTCAAGGGAGCACTCCGAGGGAACTCCGGGCAAACAGACTGGGAGAAAAAACGGCCGGACGGGGAAGAAAAACGAATCGACCGTGCCGGAGATGAACGGACGTGATCACGTCACGAGCGGCAGAGCGAATGTCGCACTTTGAAAGGTGATCGCCTATCCGCGGAGTCGGGGGCTTCTCGATAAAAAGGACTCTCAACAGAAAAAAATGTACGAGGCAGTATTGCTTGGATGAGAGGCGTAAAAGGTCGCTCGCAGCCGGCAAAGCGCAGTCCACACCAGAACAAAACGGCGAATAGAAAAAACTGGGTTCTTGTCAAAACATCTCTCTCAAACAAACAGGATGCACATATAATGCAAACGCAAAAAGGGGGAAGAGTTGCGAGGAGCTCTGCTACGTCGTGAGGGGACTGGGCGCTTCAGAGAGGCGCGAGTGTCCGCTGCAAACACGTCGAAAGACAGAAGCCTCGTCTACCTGATGATATTATGTGAGGACGGAGGGGATAATCACTCCAATAAAGGAGGGTGCGACCCTCAGGAAGAAAGGCGACCGGAAAGAGGAGCCGTTTACACGCGGTAGATAATCACACGGGGGGCCTGCTAGTCGGCATCGAAGGAAGGGAGGAACCATAATGGACGAAAAACAAGAATGCGCGGCGAAAAAATATTACGCAAAAATAAAAATCAAAAACACAGCAGCCCGACATCAAGGCTGAAAAGGATCACACGACAACGCGCATGCGCAGAAGGCGTCAAGGTCGTTCCAGAGAAAGGGGAATGCATATGGCAAAAAATCAGGGGGCTTTCCAACTAAGCAAGAAACAAGGCTGGAAGACACAAAGACGGAGGAGGCAAGGGGCGTCGGGAGGCATAGATCACAGGATGACTAACTTCTTCTCCGGGGACCAGTAACATGGGTCAGGCATCCCGGAAACAAGGAAAAAAAAAAACGACGAACTCATGGAGTTCTGGAAAAAGACAAGCTTGAGGACTGAGAGGAAGAACCGAAGGAAAAAACGCATCAGACCTACGACGTGTTTCTGCCGCGCTGGCATCACCAACCACCAATAAGGACACCCAGGGAAGCCAGAATTCAAAAAGGAGCAGTCGGAATAAGTGGCTAGGCAAAAGAAGACCACAGATCTTTCGAAACGTGAAAAAGGGACGAAAGAAAGGACACAGAACTTCATCAAAAGACCGCAAATCAATGTAATGGGGAGTAGTGGCTTCTTCGAAAAGAATCAAAAAATAAGGGAAAAAAGCCGAGACAAAGTGAGAGGCGCCGCGACGGTGTGGGTTGCGCGGCGGAAAGGGGACGAAGTTGTGCAAGCAGCGTGGGTGGTTACAAAAAAACAGTGGGCTGATTAGTCAAGCTCTTATCGGGGGGAGTCGAATGGACTCTGGAGAGTTCGCGGACTAGCACGTCGCCCTAAAACAGGTGAATCGAGGCCACAACCCAAAGCGCTCGGCGGGGGAGAAAGCTGCGTCGCTGGTATAGCGCATCGCGTCGGCGGGAGTCACACCGGGGTGACGCGAAAACTCGGATGCAGGTGGTGGCGGGCGACGCTCATCGTCCTCCCTGGGGAGGGGGAGAACTACCAGGGGGAAAGACTCGAACGGATTACGGGGAAACGGGACAAAATGTGTCGAGTACACGAAGCGAGCCCCTTTCAGATGAACTTCTCGACGCCCTAAAAAAAAAGTACAGAGCCGGCGCAGGAAAGATCGTAGAGGCGTTCAGCGCGCGTCGGAGAAAACCAGGCAATATGCTATCTAAAGTGAAAACCGTGCGGAGAGAGGTACAACGGCCGTCCTGCGAACGGGCAACTTGGGACTGGGAACGATAAAGCGAACCGCTGTAGGAGAAAAAACTCTTCGAGCGAAAGTAGGGTCGAGCCGGGGCATGAGCGGAGACGGTGGAACAGGCGTAGTCGGTCCCTATCCTGCGAAAGCCGGCTTTGATGCTGCCGGAAGGGGGCTGGGAGGGTGGCGCTTAAAACGTTACTCAGGGGAAGGAACCTTAGGAGAGGAAAGTTGAAAGAGCTGGAGACCGGTCATCGGCTCGGGAGCGCCGTCAGCTGGGAGGTCAGCTCGATTGATAATCAGGACAATCACCGACTATTCGAAGTCATAAGTTAAGAAGGGAAATCTCTTGAACGCTGAGACCCAAGGAGCAACTCAGGAAAAACTTCCCGAAAGAGTGGGAGTCACTATCCAAACCTGGGGGAAAGGCCGCGGATGGCCAAGGGGAAAAATAGTACTTTTAGAAGGGGGGCTGGTCGATCACGGAGCGTCGAGTGACCGGGGAGACCGTTTCGTATGAATAAGGGTATAGGCGAATCAGTGGACGCCAGGGGCGAAATCTCAACCGTAGCAGGGCGAAAGTGCTACTTCAGAAGCTGCTACCATCAAGTGAAGGGAAAAGGTATAAACAATCCCAAAGAAAGACACCGAATTATCTCTATGAGCAGCGAGCGAACAGCACGGGAAAGTACTCGGGGAAAAAACAGTCAAGAGAATGTAGACCGTCAGAAGAGGGTGCCGGGACCGATCACTTTGAATAGTCCTGACGAGGCGCAAAATCAAAGTAAGGGGCAAGAACCTGGGCTTCCGGGTGGCTGAGAAAAAATCAAAAGGTTTGGACAGAAGGCGTCGGGTCTAGCTGCGTAGCATAGACGGGTGCTTTTATGACTACTAAAAAAACTACTTTGTCTTTGGGCATCGAGACCTTTTGCGAACGACAATCGGAGAACGTAGGCGAATCCAAAAATGACTGAAACACCCAAGCAGGTGGGGGAGATAAACTTAACCACTTAGGAACGGAGCGGTAGAGGTTGTAACTCCAGTACACCATCCTAGTTATGGGGAGCAAAACATGGCGCATGGGCAGCAATTCCTTCAAGGGACCAAGGCGGAGGAAAAGGTTGGCGCGGTTGAAAGAGAAAACAAATACTCATGGGAAAGTGTGAGGTGCACGAGATGACCTGAGTTAACAACCTTTACTCAAAAAAGACCACTGGCCGGAGAACTCGCCGTAAAGATGTGTCTCGAAACAGGAAAAACGCTAGGCCCAAAGGAGAAGCGAGCTACGTACGCTGCCCCTGCAGCGGTCATACTGTCAGAGAAACTACGGAAAAAAATCCAAGCAAGGGGAGACTCGGTCTCAGCAAAAAAATGGGAGCGGAAGCGGGAAAGCAACCCGTAATACTCGATGGCCGAGATACAGAAGCAAGAGCTCGAAGTCTATTCTCCCCCCTTCCTACTACAAAGAAAAAGGCCATCGAGAATCAAGAGAGAAAAAGTTACGACCAGCAAAAGAGTGCCACTACCTGTCCAACCTACTAACGTGCAGGCGATGGCGTCGAAAGTCATCCAAGAGGGGAAGGGGCTCTAGAATGAGGCCGCCTATGGGCAAGCAGGCATCAACTCAGAAAGCGAAGCTTCAAAAAGGAGGGACTTACGAAGCATCTTATCTGGGAAAAAAAACGGCGCTCGAAGCGGGGGAACAAGGCAGCGTCCCTAAAGGCTCGTAGAGACAAGCCTAAGACTACATGGTAGACGCGGAAAAAGGAGCCGGACAAATGGGCGCCTCCTGAAAAGGGGGGAGCTCTACCAGAAGGGACGAGCCAAAGACCCGAGCGTAGGCAACGGCAGACTTAAGTTCGGCAGGAAAGGCCGAGACCATGCTCTAATCCGCGAGAGAGGACACGAGCATGGACACTAGGAAGCTGCTCATTAAACCGCGCACTAAAGGGAGAAGACGAAGATAAATGACGTTCAGCGAGAGTCCCGTCTGGAGCCCAGAGCGGCAATAGAGGACGGAGAGCGCCCCGCAAAAATTCTTCTCTGAGTGTCGGACTACGCAAAAAGGAGAAAAAAAAGAGAAAATCTAAGGGGGGAGACCGGCAAGGAGTGAAGAAAGGAGGACGGGGTCGCCTAGGTGGATAGACGAGCCGAACAGGCAAAGAGATACCATGCGAACAAATGCGGAAAGTACTAGAACATGAATCGGAAAGGGTTCACCGACAGGGAAATCAAAAGTCGAATCTAAGAGCGACAGCTATACTATAATGCCAGAAAAGAGGGGGCGTGGCAGAAGAGATTCTAACCTAATAGATCCGATTCCTCAACAGGGAATGGTACTGCGACGCAAGAAGGAGAGAGGCGACCGAGAAACACGTAAAAAAGGCTCTACTCCACAGCAGGTAGTTTGCTCGAAGTAGCGAATCGAGAAAAAACAACAAAACGGGGGGGAAGAAGAGACCCCGAGGGCCGAGCGCACAAGCTCGGGAAAAGTTGAGGGAGCGATGGGCACGTGGAGCAATCAAAAGGGGTACGCTCCGCGGCGCGAATCACCAAAAATAAAACTGAGAAAGGTGGCTCGTTCATTGAGGTCTAATCGTAGGCGGAAAAGTCATCTGCTGGTACTCCTGCCTCGAGCACAAAAGTCGAAGATCATCTCGGAGATAAGGCGAAGCGAAAGGCGGAACGAAAGGGGGGAAAAAAAACGGGGGTCTGGCCACCCTCAGTAAGAGAACGAATCAAGTCATATGGCGGAGGGTGCGTGTACGAGAACGCGCAGCCAACGGCTACAAAATCGCCCGTGATGCCTACCTGATACGTAGTTGTAGAACCAAAACGGAGTGTTGAGAAAAGAGAAACTGGCGAGGGACCCTCTCGCCAACAGAGGAAGGCCAGCGGGAGACTAGTCGAGGGACATTGCCGACGAAGCCACCGGGATTAAGAAGAAATCGGTAATGGCATCGGAGAAAGGCAAGCGTGCGCAATCCTAGTCCGAACTCAGGGCTTCCTCGATAGAGCGGGGCGATGCCGACATCAGCAATCGCGTCGACACTTCAGGAGGACAAACACCAATTCTCTGGCCTCACGTCCACGATGGAAAACAAAGGGACGGCGAAAAGAAGAAGCAGGAACAGGGAAAAATATAAAAAGGGGGGGCAGAGGGGGCATGACAAAGACGAAGTGGGGCTCCTGTGCTGCGCACGCCGCTGCAGGGAACCGCAGGGGGGGGGGTGGTCGACGATCTACAGCCTCCCCTCTTGGAGAAAGTTAGACGAGGGGAGGCAGCGCATGTCGACTAGTCGAGAATAGAAAAATCGAGAAAAAGATATGAGAAAACAGCGCAAAAGTGTTTTATCATGGGGTATTGAATAGACAACCCGGGTTAGGGGGGCTGGGAGACGAGAAAAAGCATGATAGAGGTGATCGCCCAAAGGAATGGGGCTTAGCTTGTTGGGGGTCGGCGAGGCCGGAGACTGGAAAAAGGCAAGACGCTTATCATGCATCAAGCAGACGAGGTCTTTCAAACGAATTGCGGCCGCATGGGCGAACATGGGGGCCGAGTCATATCCCAAATCACACCGAGGAAGATTGGAATACTACGTCGCTGGGAAGTAGACAAAGACAGGGGCCAATAGACCCTCGGGCGCTTCCTGGTCCGAAAAGGAATCCTGGATATCTCCGAGGCACGAGGGAGTTCTCAAAGTCGGGGAGAGAAAGGGGGTAGAGGCAGGCACTCACGAGATCCCCCTGCGCCACGCGAGGGATGGTCCGCAAGAAAACACAACCGCTAACATCGGATCAAAAAGAATAAGAATGCTGAAGACTACAGGGAAAAAGCGAAGCCTGATGGGCGCCGGCGTTCACCTAAGCGAGACGTGAAGGAGAGTCAAGCAGGTCCACAGAAAGGGGTTGGGAAGGTAGACTCAGAGCCGTGGACCCGATCCGAGAAGCCAAAAGGCTCGACGAGACCCAAAGACCAACCGAGACGAGTGATTAGACAAGACCTCCCAAATGCAGAGAAGCTAGCCCGACAGTCAGGCTCCAACCGGGGGGTTCTCACCACGGAACAGGGAGAAAAAGAAATGTTGAAGGCATGAAAGAGAACTGGGAAAGATAGAGCCCAAAAAATACTCACTGGAGACCAAAGAACTCGATTACGGTTTTTCAGAAACGACGAAGCTTTCAATCTCAGGGTGAAAATCAATAATCAAGGCGGGGGGTTAGATGGGAGTCGGTGCCAAGGCGAAGGCCGACCCTGAAACGCAGGCGTCTCCTAGTCAGACTAGAAAAGTCGCCCGCGGGGGAGAGGGAGTGCGTCATCGCCCTTCGACACCGATTCCCTGCATCAAGACGCAACACAGGCTCAAGTAGACGAAAGGAAGAAATAAGGCGGGACCAGTCTCTGAGAATCCAGCTGCTGCGAAAAGTGGACGACGACTAGAGCTCGAGGAAAAACAGTGATCGAAAAGAAAGGCCGCCGGGGAAGGGACAGACAAAGTAAAAAATCTACTCTGGGAGGATGATGCATCGTAAGAGGACCAGGAGAACCGCCCTACTGCCAGTCTATCCAGGCCTGGCCATAGATACAGAAGAGCGCCGGAGGCGAACAGAAAACTAAAAAACCCTCCTGTAACATCAGACTCGGTAGAACAAGGCTCGGGAACGAGGACGAGTGGGGAAACAGATCCTAATAAGACAGCGTCCGACCACCGGCCGGACCGCGTGTAAAAACCCGCTGGTTAGCGGGGAAGACTAAGGTCGCTCCCAGGAACGATCCCGTTCGCCCGGAAATGCCTAACACCCGTCAACGTGCCGCCGAAGAAGGGGCATGTTGCGAAAAAACAGCGATGAGAATTTCCGGACAACTCGCGAATACGGAGGGAACTTGGGGAGTAGAAAGTGACACTGCCGGCAAGCTCTTTTACCAACAACAAGTGGTCCCGCAAAGGAGAAAAAAAAAGCCCATAGAAGGAGACCCCCTTTTAGTCCGAACACTAGAAGGAGGAAAGGGAAGTTCGAACTGCTCCACACCGGCCCAGAGGTCGCAAAACCGGACGGGGGAACAGATGAACAGCAAGACTCGCTCCTATCTAAAAGGAAAAAAAAGGGGGAGCCCGAGGCTCACGAATTGTGGGGGGGGGGCCATATCAACCTCGATGGGCCGCGGGCGAAAGACGTGAAACGCAAGGCAGAAGCTCAAGGGATCCTGAAATCAATCCCGAAAGGGTGGTACACGGGGCCACCCACAGACAGGACTTCAAACTGAGAACGCCCGCGCAAAAAAAAAGCAAGAAAAAAATAACGTTACATAAAGATGGCCGAGGAGGGCATTGTCACGAAGAAAGGCTTTCCACTCGACCGGAATTATTGTTCCGGTAGTGCAGAAGTTCGTGACGGTCATGAGGCCCGCGGCACAAGTCGAAAGGGAGCTAGAACGTTGGCCTCTGGGGCCAATTAAGTCAAAGTAAAATTTCCTTGGCGATGACAGAGAGTCCGAGGAGGCTGGACTTGGAAGTTGATCTGGTATGGGGTCACTCAGGACGAACAAAAACGTAGGGAACGTGATTGAGAACTTTCTCCTTCCGGAGATAACGGGGAAAAGTAGGTAAGGGGCAACTTATTCGTAAAGAGGGGCAGCCACCTTTGGGATTTAAAGGGTGCTGACACCTCATATACTGAAAAGGGAGCCGACGTTAGTGAAGCAGTGAATCTAGACCCACGACCAGAACAGCATGCGCGCCGTAAAGGGATGCGCCATCGAGCCCGTCAGGTGGTCGAAGGTGGCCGGAGTTGGCGACACCCCAAAAGGACAGCGAACTGCAGGCAAATGCCTGACGGGGAAGACGAACGCGGGGAAGGTGAAGGTAGGGGGTGGGGGGGGGGGGGGATCGCCTTGATGTCGTGCTTGGCGGGTGTTGATGAGCAGGGGGAAAGGAAGAGGCGAGACGCCGAGAGTTAAAGAGAAAGAGAGGGCCAAAAAAAAGAAAAGGAACGACAAGACGTAAAGTGTCACGGAAGATACACACGTCGCATCACGTCGCGCGAGCGGGGAGTGTCTCCCCTTTACTTGAAGGTCGAAAAAGAGTCGGGACGG
>Ga0179593_1404475_pt1 | contig 10077 bp, 13 predicted proteins | sample CZODoug2_1_08_16_FD_185931 | JGI IMG/M metagenome (GOLD analysis project Ga0179593, IMG submission 185931) | Vadose zone soil fungal communities from Angelo Coast Range Reserve, California, USA - CZODoug2_1_08_16fungal (PacBio error correction) | ecosystem: Environmental > Terrestrial > Soil >...
TGGGAGGCTAGGACAAAGCGACAAGCGAGAAGATGGCCCTCCCTTTCGGTTCTATTCTCCGGAAGGAACAGGAAGGAGGTATCCGAGAAGCTGATTCCTCGGTGAGGGGGTGGAATGGGAGCCCACCAAAGAGAAAGCCTGAGTGTTGAATTTTCAGCCTCAAGGGGGAAATACATCTAACATGGCTCTAAGGGGCTTATGGGCGGTCGACTAAAGAATGGCCCCGGGATAGAAGGAGCAAAGCGACGGTTCGTCCTGAAAGGCGAAGTACCCGGAGGGGAGAATTATGCTATAAGGGGGAGGATAATCAGATCGAAACGGATTAATTGAAAGATAGAGATCCACGGCCGAGAAAGAGAGGAGCAATGATCCTCTGAGGCCCTTTCAGCCGAAGAGAGACGAATGATAGGAGAAGAAAAACGGCCTCTTTCGGGCAGACTTACTCCATCATCTAAGCAAAAATAAGGGGGGACGTCAGCAAACGTGAACCGGAAAAGAAAACCTGAAGTTGCTTGCGGAAGGGTTGAACCCTGCCCCAGCCGGGTACGAAACAACAAGATGGGGAACGGTGGGAAGGGGAGCTCCACATAAACATCTGACCATTTGTAGGATGGGTATCAGCTGAGGAGATACAGCCAAAAAGAAGTTAGTAGGGGAGGAAAGTATCGCTGGGATATCTGAACGCCGGGGGGCGAAGAGACCTGGAAAGGGAATCATCTCCACTGGGCGTGCGACAGGAGACCTTCCAGCACGGAAAACGGTTCCAGTCGTGGGTGAGGGGAAAAAGGCCGTATAGTCAACTGGGCGATTGAATGACGCGATGACACCGGGACATGGGACTGAAAGTTGGAACAGGGAATCGGCAAGAAACTGATTTGAGAATGGAGGAGTATCAGGCTTGGAGGGGGGGGAAGGGAAGCAGGCCGTTGGAAGGAAGTGTTGCGCTTCGGCACCACGAAAGCTTGGCGGCCCGCTCGACAAGGAGAACGAAGTACCTTTGTGGGCGGCACAAGGAAGCACCTCGGCACGCTCTCCATCCCTCTCCCAGAGGTGAAGAGCGCCAACGCCGGATCTTTTGGGAGACCCAAGCGGAAGAGAAAAATTGGTGAGGGGTTCGACAGAGCGTGGTAATATAGGAAAAAAAGCCTGGGCGTCTAACACGATATTAGAAGCGATGAAAAAAAGGAAAGATACGCCGCTCCTGCTCCAAGAGCGCACGAAGGGGGGGAACAAAACAAATCTTTTCCGTCGCGCGCGGTGATCTTGAAGGGAAATTTCAAAAGGGGAGACGGACCATCGGATGAAGGGGGGGAAGGGAGTCTCGACCGGAGAATATATTGGGTTGTCTTAAAAGGGGAAATTAAAGACGGAAGCTTGGAAGCGGGAAAGAGGGAGAGGTCAAAGAAAGAAGGACCCTTCCCTCAAGGAAATTCCCTGGTCAAAAGCAGGGCACTGGCAAATGCCAAGCAGTGCAAAGGGAAGGAGGGAGGGGGAAGTGGAAGGCTAATTTACGACAGCCATGAACCTGTCGGGGGGGCCAATGAGCTATCACTCCTCCCACGAACAAACGTAGGCAGGCGTCGCAAATTAAAGTAAACGGAGAAGACACGAGAGAATATTGTGGCGGCAAGATGATTGGGGGGGTAAGAATGTCCCCTCCCACGCGATAACACAAATCAGACGGAACGGCGGCATTCCCGGTTAAGCAAGAAAGACAGTGTCCTCTCCTCTAGGTTACTACTTTCAGGGAGGAGGTCATACGAAACGGAGCAGGGAGAGGGGGAGAAATGGAACTACGACGGCGGGCTGGAAGTTTAGAATGCGAAGTCTGGGGATTACGGAAGAAGAATCAGACGGGGTAAGAAGGAACCGAAAAGGGTTCATCACCGAACAAGAGCGGGAACGGGACAGCAAAGGAAGAAAGAATACCATCTCTATCGCATACCTTGTTTGTTTCTGGGATAAGGGTGTTAACCGTGGGAAAACCGGCGCAAGGCAGGAAGGGGAACAAAATGCGGGTTGAGCTATCAGAAAGGAAAAAGTTCATCGTGATGGGAAAGGGGTCAGTGAAATAGGAGGGAAGGGGAGGGAGGGTGCGGGAAGTAATCCCGGAAGCAGGAAAACGGAGGGGATGGTCTAGGTTCGTACACAGGAAGCGCTCAGAGCTAATTCGGAAACTGGGACTAACTAAAGGCGGTGAAGCGACGAAAAAGTTGACAGGGTGGTGTGAAGGTGAGGGCGAAAGAGACTGGTTGGCGTTTTGGGAATTACGGATAACAGGAGGGGGGGGTCAGGCTCGTAATTCAGGCCAACGCGAAAAAAAAAAAAGCTCAAGAAAATTAACGTACTTTGTTCTAGCGTCAGCCTAAACGAGCGGGGGGGGGGGAGCTTTTGTCGTAAAGGAGAGATCAACATGTGGCACCATGACAGAAAGCCGGTCCAAGGACAGAATCAGTAGAGTGAATTAACGGACACTTTCAAAACACTCCCTACTGACAAGTGTAAAAAAAGTGAGTGCCAGCTAAGCTCGTAAAAAGGGGGGAGGGACTGAAAGCTGATGCAGGAGTCAAGAAATCAAAGAAATCGCTGCCTACGGGGAAAACCAGTTCAACTTCCTCAAAACAACTGGGGTTGGCTCCAAACAACGGTAAGAAGATGTTTGGGGGGGTGGGACAGGAACGTATAACGTAACTATTGGACTGAGATGAGAAGGAACTACACTTCACCGACACCGGAGGGAAGAAGTGTCTTCGTCGACTAAGAGATACTCTCTAGACACCAAAGGGGGAGGGGAAGATATATATCATTTGAACGAACGCCACCAAGATAGTTCTCTGTCGTTCGGAAGGACTGAAAATATCAGAAGGAACTGGAGAAAAAAGGGGGACAATTCTTGTGGGACCCCAAAGGGAGGGGGCTAAGATGTTACGGTACTTGTGGTAACATTCTGATCAGCTTGAGGAAGGTCTTAAGCGACCGGTGCAGGATGGTGAGAAAAGAGAGGGGGAGGGGGAGAGAGAGCTGTGCCCTTAGGTAACTGGACGGAGCCGAGGCGGAAGGGGAAGACGGGTGGCCCATTGATCTGGATTCTTAACTGTAGATTCGGAAAACAAGTTTCGAGTAAGGGGGAAAAGGGTAACAGCCTACACAAAATCCCCATGGAGAATAGGATCTAGGTAAGCAAAAAGGTTAGGTAAGGGGGCATATCCGAATTCTCGCGGGGGTTAATCAATTAAGACGGCTAAGAGTCGGTATCACGAAGGAAAAAACGCAGGCGTACTAGTGAAAAAAACGACCTGCTTCAGCTCGCCAATAATTAGGCCGTTGCTGAAGGGGGTTAGGATGGTATTGAAAAAAAGCGCCGAGCGGGTTTTCTGGGCGCATTGCGGTAATTCCGGGAAACAGAAAAACCTGGAACGGGCAGGGTTCGCCATTGATGAAGAGAAAAGCGGGCGACTCGGGGACCCCTGATTGGGAATTTGGGAAGAACGGGACAAGGTGCGGGCTACGCACAGAAAACGGAGCGAAAAGGTAATGGAGATTTCGTCCCTTAAATCTCTGCGGGGGGGGGGGGGGGGGGGGGGGGGTGAGGGACTGGAATGAGGTATGGAAGTATGGATAGACTTCAGAATGAACACTTCAGAAATTCGCCAACGAGGCCGAGCGCCTGGAGAAGTCAGCAGAATGATTCTAAAAGGAGGTCGTAGGACTAAAGGTCTCCAATTTAAGGCCTTCTCAACCCAGTCAGGAGACAAGGGGGACTCTTGGTCGGCCGAGGAAGGAAAAGGCCTTCCGTCGTGGGTGGCGAGGAGGGGTGGGGGAAATGGTCGATAAAAGAATACGTCTCACAATGCCAGAGGAGAGAGAAAGGAGGGTGGAGATTGGGGAGGGAAGATCTCGAATACTTTCCTACTGTTAGTTTGGGCGTCGGATAGGGAAATTTACCCCTGACAGGTAAGGGGTTGAGGGCCATGGAAACATCAATGGGGAACGAAAGAGGGGAGAAAGCTCATTGGGGGGACGGATGGAGAATCGGGGAATTATTTGTGCTTTTCAAGACCCTGCTTTGGGGCGCCTTCAACTACAATCAAAAAATTGCGCGTCGAGTCGCAACGTCTGATTGAATGCGGAAAAAAAGACGCGAAGGGAAACCCGCTCTCGGTCTTCCTAAGGAAATGGCGACCGCTTCGCGCCTGAAAGAGCACCAAAAAGAGAGAGGGAGAGGGGAAAGGGATCTTCTGTCTAGAAACGCTGCTGGGGCGCCGGGGGTGGGGGGCATGGGGAAGGGAGGAAAGAGGGTGCAGGTTTTCCTCGGAAGGGCATCCTAGAAGGCGGCTGAGTAAAAGGGGGGGACGAGAGGGGGGGTCCGAAGGGCAGGAAACCCACACAAAGGCAGGAGCTTGAAAAAAGGCAATATCACGTTCGTTCGCTTTGAAAGCCGTCTTTGGACAGTGAAGTGGGCTAACCGGAAACGGAGGGGGAGGCGGCGTCCACACAAGCAGGGAGCGGACGGTAAGCGAAAAAAAGAAAAAAAAAAAAAAAAAAAAAAAAAAAAAAAAAAAAAAAAAAAAAAAAAAAAAAGAAAAAAAAAAAAAAAAAAAAAAAAAAAAAAAAAAAAAAAAAAAAAACACACCCCCCGCAACAGAACTGCGGGGCCGAAAGAACTCTTTGAATCAAAGAAAGTGACCAGTCCGAAAAGAAGAGACAGTCCTTCCTCACACTCCATGAGGTCCTCTGCCAGATCTCGAGCACCGTGTCAAGGCACAGGTTTTGCTGGGGTTAAAAAATATGGGGCAGTTCGACTCTTTTAACCACGTTACCCGTTCATCTCTTATGCAAGGGAGACAAATTGTGCTCTACTCGCGGCGATGAAAACGAGAGGAAAGAATCTTCTATGGGGTCGGGCAATCGTGCAGAGAACGGGGCAAAGGGGAAACCCTCCCCGACCAGGTTGTGGGGGCTTTGACGATAAGCGGATAAAAAGAGGGAGGCCGATTTAGAGTGATGGTCGGGAGGCAAGATGGCCGGCTTCTTCCTCGCCGTCTTCGCGGGCTCGGGGAAAAAGAACACTACGAAAGGATGAAGGAGAGGGGGGGGGGGGAGGGGCACCTCACGGGGATGATAAGGGGGAGAAAATAAAAAATGCTATTAAGCTTCTCATTTCAGGATTGGGGGAAATGGGTCTTAGAGAGCGAAAGGCGAGATGGGAAGAAGGAGAAGAGCTCATGGTGAGCGAAGGCCGATGAGATCGATCAAAAAACCAACGAGGAAAAGGGATATCTTCGCTGCCGTCTGAAAAAGAATTGGAGAAAGCGGGAAGAGAATTGGTAAACACTAGACGATGCTCAGAAGAAACAAGAAAGAGGTAGTTCAGATCCTCCCAAAGTCATCCCTCTAAACGGGAAAGGGGAGGGAAGATCAGCACAGGTGAAGGCCAGGAAAGAAAACGAAAGGTCTTGGACTGACGTGGGGGGCCCGGACCAAAGAAAGATCTCAGGACGACGATTTGGACGTCCGATGCTACAGCAGATGTGGGAAGGGGGGCCGAGAGTGATAAAGTCAAAGCCCAAAAAATGGGGAGGGGGGGGGGGGTGGTTAGGGCGGTATCAAGAGAAAGAAAGGCGCTTGAAAGTGCAAGAAGAAAAAAGATACGTTCAGGGGGATTCACCATCGGCAACGCGGAGAGAAAGAATTGCTAAGAGGGGGACGCCTGAGTTTACCGAAAGGAAAGGGGATATTCGCGTCAGGAATGAAACGAATGGAAAAAAAAGAAGGGGGGAAAGCGCGGTGAAGGTTAGGGTGGTCCCGGAGAGTGCCTCTGAGGAAGCTCCCGGAGAGAAGCAGGAGGAGAAATTGGGGAGGGCGAGTATGGGGGAGTAACGATTGGTTAGGGATCAGTCAACTCAGGTGTGAGAAGGATCGGAATTCGCCTCGATGTAGGAATGGTGTAGCCACGATAAATGCCTGCTCTAATTCCCTGCCACAGGAAGGGAGGAAGGGAGAAGACGGGTATTTTTTGTGATAACAAGCGTCTCAGACGTGTGATTGGGAACGTCTCCCCATCATCGTCAAAAGTCTCGCGCAGAGATAGGGCAGGAGAGAGGGAAAAACAACTGTCAAGCCTAGGCCCAGCCAAGAAGGCAGCCACACGCTAAGGAAGAGGTATAGAAAATCCCCACACATCTTTGAGAGAGAGCTCGCGGTTATAGGTAAGGGAGCCCATGCTTTCGAAAGGAAAAAAGACTTCGGCCTGAACGGGACCGGGAGAGGGGCTTTAATCTCCAGAAAGGGGTTAGGTCAGGCAGACTCTAAAGAGGAAAATCGTCGTGAAGGGAAAGACGAGGAGGAGAAGGAGACATTTTTACTCAGGAAAGAAATAGGAAAGGGGAATCCCTCGGGCCGACCCCCCGATCCTGCCCCCTTCTTTGGGAGATAAGCCGGGGGACAATCCCTTTCCCTGACCAGTCCTTGCCGACCTCTGGAAGAGAAAAGGGTTTTTCAGCCGAGAAGGGCCGACTACCCAGGAAAAACTGTCTCTGGAAGCAGGGACAGGGATCCGCCGCTGAAAAAACCGTCTTCAAGTACCGGCAGACAAATGAAATAAAGCCTCCAAGGCGCGACAAGGAAGGGTGCACGGGGAGGGGTATAACCTGGCCAACCCCGCGCCGGGCACACAAGGCGGGAAGGCCGCCTGCTATCAGAAATTAAATCCGGAGGGGAGCAGCTCAGGAGAAAAAGGAATACTGAGATGGGGAAAGAGGGCGGTAATAAAAAAGAGAAGAAAGGTTCTGAACGGCGCTCAGGAGGCGGTTGGAAAGTATTGTATCGTAATCATCAATGACGGTAAAGTGGTCATAAAGAAAGGAAAGAAGAAAAAGAAAAGAGGCAAGACAGCAGGGATCAATAAAGGCCAGGAAGGTTGTGCGGGGGGGGTGGACCACTTTTACAGGAGAAATCAGGGCGGAAAAGGCCGGGGTGGGAGAGCAGCAAGGAATTTCAGGAGAGCATTGAATTTGGGGGGAGAGTCATCTCGGACGACGCAAGGAGTGTCCGTTTGGCAGAATTAACGGACGCCCCGGAGCCCACGGACCCAAGTAGGGGGAGTTCTTCCCCCAACATAACCGGACAGATCAAAAAGAACGGGCCAGATCCCCGTTACTTACCAGAAAGGAGGGCAGAGCATACTGGGTTATTGAGGAGTACGGGCCTGTGAGGGGTTTGGAAGGAGGGTTCTAGAAGCGCGAGTTGCTTTTACACAGGAGTAATCGGACTAATCAAAGGTTGGATTCGAGATTAACCGAGAAAAAGCGGGGAGGGGGGGACTGCGGGTAAATGATGTCGTCAAGTCTTAAGACTTTGCAATCCTCCAGGAGGATAAGGAGCCATCATCTTTACCCTCGCCGAAGTCGATTGGAGATAGGAAGGACAGCGAATCAGAGGGAAAGAAACGGATGACTAGCACGAAAGGGCTTCGCCTCAACGAGAATCTGGAAAGGGCAATTTTACATAGGAGAGGAAAAGGACTGGATTGGGTTGGCTAGAAACCACGGGAAGAGAAGGGGATAGGGGGGGAGTTCGGAGAGGAGAGGGAAAGTCGACAAAACACCGCCCCTGCGTCATAATTTGGTTGTCTGGAAAGGAAGGGAAAGTTAGAATAGCGGAAAGAAGGGGGGGGATCGCAGATATGATTAAGGTTGGACGAAAGTGTATTTAGTCGGTGGCGGGGGAAGTGGTAATGAAGCGGAAAATTTCGATACGGAACTGAAAACAGAAGACGAGGCATGTTTTGGGCACACCGTGTCCGTCGTTATAGCGATTCTGGTTAAACAGTCGGCGCTTTCGGCCGGGTGGAATCAACGGTCAGTTAGGTGGGAGAAAAGAGGGAGGGTGAGGACCGAGATGGAGCGGCAGTCAGGGAAATGGACTGGAGGGAGGGGGAGGATGGGCAACTTGCTTAAATAGCTACATGAGAAAAACGTGAAAGGATTCGGGAACATGTATATTAATTTACAGAAAAGAAAATTGTCAAGCTCCACAGCCCAAAAAGTGAGCGGGCTGCGCTCGGAAAAGCAAGGGGGGAAGGGATTGTCCATTAAACTTATCAGATGACGAGTGAGGCGCGGAATTTAGAAAACCTTCCTTTTCATCTCCCCAACACAGAAACCAGAAAGACAGAAAAGTCAAAAAAGAAGGAAATGAACTAGGAAAAGAAGGGTAGGACCCCCTTTGCCTTACTTGGTCGAAGGCTGAAGAGGTTGATTGTTGAAGAACACCCAGAGGTGCAGGCGGGGGGGGGACGGAAAGTTAGGCAACGGAAAAACGACAGCTTCGAGCGCGGGGGACGAACCCCCGACATCATTAGAGAGATTGGAGGGCGATCGCGAAAACAGATCAAGGGGGGGGAAGCCCTGGGTGACGAGTTCCACGCTGGAGGGGAAAAATCAGAAGCCCATACCGTAGCGAGAGATGGCTGGGAGGGAGAAAGTGAGACCCGTAAGCTCTGTGGGGGATGATGTATGGGGGAATTTACCACTTGGTCTGCTCGCCTGAACAAAATCGGGAGCAAGTAGACAACGCGGAAAGGCGATAATTGACCATCGAGGCACGCAAGGGACGCCTTAGTACCCGAACCAAACTGAAAGGGAAGAGTAAAAGGGGGAAGAGAGGGAGCAAAAGAAAATCATGGTCTTTCAGGAACGGAGCGTACGGGCGTCACGAGCGGTCTCTTTAAAAAGGGTCTAGAAACCATCCTCGCTCGCCAGAAGGAGGGCAGAGTGGAGGGAGGAGGGTTAGGAAGGCGCCAGAAGAGGAGGCGGTCCTACTTTTTGAGGTTGGGTCCGGAATCGACGTGGACCTCTAACAAAGGGTTTGGGGGTCTCGCCATTATCGCAAGAAAAAAGGGGGGGAGACCTGAGGTCGTCAGGGAGAGGGGGAAGGGGGCCAAGGGATGGAGATCATTTAGTTGTGCGTTCAGATGTATTAGGTCAGCCTTCTAGAAGCGAAGAAAGGAGCTTAGATTCGGAAAGATGAAAGGCATAGGAGCTAACAATGGCTAGGGAGAATGGGGGGGGAAAGAGAATTATTCATTCCGAGTCCTACTGTGCGATCGTTAGGGAAAAGGAAAAAGAGAAACAGCTAGACGACTAGAAGGAAAAGGGGAAGGGGTCGGGTAGATACTCTCGCTGGGGCAAGCCGCGTCGGCGGTTTAGAGTCCTAATGACCTATCGCTGTCTGCGAAAAGAAAGGGGACGTGAGGGAAGCACGACGCGGGAGAAAATAAGAAAAAAGGAAGCGTACGCCGTTGTGTCCACAAAGATCCAGGGAGTGCTCTAAGGCCCTTCTTGGGGAGACTTGACTTAAATCCGGCAAGGGAAGGGTGCGGGAGGGGGGGGGGCGAAAAACAAACGGACAGGAGGGGGATCTGCTCCAAGGGCTTCGTGTCGAAGAAAGAAGTCGTACAGAAGGAAAAACTCCCACTCCAACGAAGGGGAAAATGCTCACACTTCATAGGCCGGGTCGAAGAAATTAACCGTTCAGTCCAGGGTAACGCAGTGTTTTCTAGTTTAAGATGCGACTATCCGTCGCATTTGGAAAAGGAAAACCACGACTGAAAAGGTTTCAAAGGGGGAATGTACCGTCGTCGGGTCAAGGACGAAAGTACTCTCTTCGCGAATAAAAAAATCGAGGGGGGGGGCTCTTAGGAAGTCGGAACAAAGTAATATCATGGAAAACCAAAAAAGAAGTTTGGGGGTGTGTCGTTCGGACGATCAAAACCCGATCCAAAGGGAAGAAGGGGAGGAGGGTCGCAGGGCCGGAAAAAGTTACAAAGACGCCCGCGCCGTAATCGGAGCGGCACACAAAAGGGGGGGGCTCCACCCCACTCGGCAAGCCTGGCAGGAAAAAAAGGTTGGAGCAAATTTGCAGGGAAGAGGTTTCCCTAAATACCAACAGTGACGGCAAGGGCTGCGAATCAGAAATAGGGGCCGTGGTAAATGAAGCAAGGACAAGCTCTCTGAGGGGGTTCAGGGACAAGGAAAAGGAGAGTCAAACAGAGGAGAAAGTCGTGTTCAAACGGGG
>Ga0179593_1503568_pt1 | contig 10077 bp, 9 predicted proteins | sample CZODoug2_1_08_16_FD_185931 | JGI IMG/M metagenome (GOLD analysis project Ga0179593, IMG submission 185931) | Vadose zone soil fungal communities from Angelo Coast Range Reserve, California, USA - CZODoug2_1_08_16fungal (PacBio error correction) | ecosystem: Environmental > Terrestrial > Soil >...
GAGAAGACGCTTTGGTTTGGGGGAAAAAAGGGGAATGGTTCGATGTGACCTGGGGGAGAAGGGACCTTGGGAGGGGGGGGTTGGGAAGGAGGAACTTTATATGTCGGGTAATAGCGTGTAAAAGGGCAGCCTACGAATCGACATCTCACAAAAAAGGAAAGGCGCCTCGCCAAGAAAGGAGGAAGCGGAAAGGAAAAAGTTGAAGTAACGGATCGGCGGTACAACGTCGCTAAGACAACCAAAGAGACGCCGTAAAATACCAGGAAGAAAGGAGTGAGAACTACGCCAAGCAAATGGGCAACCGCGTTGAAGGAAAAATGCAGGCAAAGCGGGTATGTATCAGTGTCAAGTTTACCCAGTGGACCTGAGAAGGAGATACCGCCGAAGAAGAAAGGAATCCGCGTGCCATGCGGTCTGCAAACCCTGCGATAACAGAGAGGGGGAACGAAGGATGGGGTCTGAAAGGGGAGGATGGAAGATAAAGCGTCGACGGGGAGGTCGGGGGGGGGAGGTTTTGGAGAATAAGGTGGAGGGAGTTGTTTTGGGTTGGGGCCGTCGGGTCCATTTAAGAACGAGAACCGGGAACCAAACATAAAAAAAAAAAGCCAGAAAAAGACAAAGTCCGGAAAGGAATCGGGAGTGGGACTGTGGCGATTCAAACCGCGCGGCTACGCTGCACAAACTTGAACAGGGAGGGTGACACTCGAGCGAAACACCCGAACGCTGGGAAAACGGCGAAAAAAAGAAGGGAGGGCCCTTGGTAGGGGGAGGCTTTAATGGAAGGAAGGCGGCTCTGGAAAAGACAACGGGGGGTGCTGGGGTGTAAAATAGCTGTGAGAACGTGAAATTTGCGGAGAGATTTGGGGGGGGCCTGAAAAATTGAATAAGGGGGGACGAGAAGGGACAGAAGGAGGGGCGGAGTGGAACCAAATTACATCGAACAGGTATGGTCGCGACCCAGCAACAGGCAGGGTTACAATGCGTGGGAAGAGGTGGAGGGGAAGGGGAACACAACGTCCGTCAAGAACATCGGACGGTTCCGATCAAAAAGTCAACATCACGTTGCCTCGCAAAGCGTGCCACCCTGGGATGCCCTAAAACAAGATCCCACTTCTTGCCTATAGCGAAACCGAGGGGGAGAAGGTAAGGAGATACACCGTTGGGAAATGGGACGCACGATGCCTGTCAGACAAGCGCCGGCCTTCCAGTATAGTAAAGTCCGTGTAAGTGGAAACTGACGAAGGTTGCAAAGGGAGCCGCAGGTTAAGGATGTGGAAAGAAAAGAGCAGGGAGAGGGGGACCAGGAAAAGAGGGATCACACGAGTTCACCATTACGATAGGGGCATTCATAGGTGTGTGTCCGTATTGCTTATTTAAGGGAAGGAAGGGGTGGGGAAAAAAAAAAATCATTCCCTACCGTTTTCGAACCAGGTCAAGAAGGGGAGCAGGGAGGAGGAGGAGCGCCGCAAATTGTGCGTTAAGATCTTGTCGACGCGGGGGGGTAAAAACCATTCAACGGAGAGCAAGTATCCGGAAGAATCGCTCATGATGACGCAAAAACTGGTAATTCGGGATGGGGGCTGGGTTCAACCACGGAAACATCAGGGAAAGACGGCGGAAGGAAGGAAGGGAGGGACAAGGTGGCGTTTGACGAGGGGAATTCGCCGCGATGAATTGGGGTAAGCCAATCGACTGCCACGCAGTCCTTAGGAGGATCCGGCGGAAAACCAGCCGCCTGAAATCCGAAAGAGAGAGAAACAACGGAGGGAGAGGCGAGAGATTAGCGAAAGAAAGGAGGATTTTTTCCGGAGAAGAGACGCATGGAGAGGGGAATAGAGCCGTCGGAGGTGCGCAAAATCGGAAAAAACCGAGAACCCCAAAGGAACCAAATTGCTGAGAAGGAAATAAACAAGTCGCCGGATTCCGAACGGGGAAAGTTGGGGGGAAAAGAGAAGGGGGAAGCCCTCAACAAAACCTCGCGGCAAAGAGCAGGCGCAAGGGATACCCGGGACGCCATGAAACAAGCTACAAGATCGCGAAAGCGCCACAGGCTAAACGGGGGGAGAATTAAACTTGAGTGGAAACGGGGCGAAAAGTGAGGAAGAATAACACCTCAAATGAAGGAAATTTTAAAAACAAAGATACAAATTGACAAAAAGAGTAAGAACAAGTAAAACCAGCTCTTGAAGTCACTTACGGGTGGCACTGAGAGGGCGCAAAAAAAGGAGAAAGTCACCCGACTAACCACACCAATCGACTTTTCAATTGGCGTCAAGCAAACAAGTTGTAAAGGACAACAGGGCACGAACAAAAAAGCAACTTCAGGGGAGGGGCGAGAGGGGAAAGGAAACAAGGGCCAAGGAATTGGCGACACTGACTAATACAGGGTCGCAAACTAATTTACTAGCTAAAAGCAGGGGTAACTCGTGTTAGAAGTGGAAAACAAAATTGGGCTCAAATTGGGAGGTAGTTGAATCGAAAAGCAAGCGGGAGGAAAAAGGAAAAGTTTGTGTTAAAGCCCGCATCGAGGCAGACTGGAATCTATGAGGGGTGACCCCCCGATAGACAAAATGAGGGGGAGAGCGGGGGAATTAATTGGCTCAATAGAAAGATAACCACGGATAAACCATGGAAACGAAACAAACAATCAAGGAGCAGCAACACAAAAAAGGGCAAGCGTTTTGAACAACAAACCCCAGAACAAGAGTGGAGTGAGAAAGAGGAAGCAACCTTCAACTGCAAAAAGATTAACCAAACCACACCCAACAAAGAATCCTAACTCAGATCTCCGCTAAGGGGCTGTTTTGGGTCGCCCAAAAACCGAAAGAGGTCCCACCTTATCAGAGAGGAAGAAGAGGGGGTAGAGCACAGCAACACGAGAGGTTTAATCCCGTCAAAGAGTGGCGGAAAAAGGGAGGGAATAGTGATGTCATCAGGGGGAGGACCGGAACGAGAAAAAAAAAAAAAAAGAAGATTAGGGAAAAACGAAAAAGGAACTTACACCAGGACGACGACGTCGAACGGGACCTAGCGCACCTAACGAAGGTCAAAAAGACGGGAAGCAACGCTGCGGGAGAGAAGGAGGGTCGCGGGAGAAACTTTAAAGGGGGATGAAAAAGAAAAAAACGGGGCAACTGGGCGTGAGCATCGGGGGAACGCGAGCCACCCCAGGTCAAACCTCAACTCAATGAAAAAAATCACTTTGCGTTAGGTATAACGCTTGATGAGGCGAGAGGGGGGGGCGTGTCTGCGTGTTGGAGCTGGGTTGGAAGTGGCGACCTCTATACGAAGTCAAAGAGGCGACGGAGAACTCGGCTGAGATGACAACACGACCTTTTTGAGGAGGAGTGAGAGACCCGCGGGGGGAAGAAGCTAAAGAAGATAAGCTAATTCACGAATAAGCGTCCTAAGGACAAAAACCAAGGACTCACAAAATCGAAACATTCAAACCAACAGCAGGGAACTGTAGATCCCGCAAGCCACCACCAGATCACGAAAAAAAAGAGGGAGGGGGAGAGAAAAGGGGAGGAGAAGGGGAATGAAAAGGAGGCGTTGGTTTTGAATGTCAATGGTTTGATCTTTATGGGGGGGTGGGGGACTGAGAAGGTGACTGGAGGAAACATCAAGGGGAGAGAGAAAAAGAAGACAATCAGAAACGATCACGAGTCTTAGGGAGCCGGGCGGGCAGGCCGCCGCCAGTCGACACGGAGAACTGCGCAATAAAGTGACGCTGAGAGACCTCGGAGGAGACCAAAAAAGAAAAAAGGAATAAAAAAAAAGGCGGACGAGCCAAAAGATGAGTTGTACCAAAAAATGATGCCCAAAGCGTAGAACGTTGACGGGAAGGGGAGGGATTTAAAAGAGGGCCTTCCAGTTGAACAGTGAAGAAGGAAGAGGGGGACAAAAAGAAAGAAGAAAGAGCGTGGCCATGACTAGAGGGCAAAACTAATTAACTCGCAGGGTAGACGAACTCGACGACGATGTAAGTCGGAAGTGGTTAGTTCATGGACTTCGGGGGGTTGGGTGGGGGGGGGAAGGAGGGAATGGAAGAGAAAGAAGACAAGGGACCACGCTCCATGAGACCAAGTTGAAAAGCGTGACGGTGAATCAACTCCGTGTTGCGTTTGCGGCAACAGCGGAAGGGCGGAAAAAGGCAAGGACACAAGTTTAGGGGAAAGAGAAACAAAACACAAGGAAAGGGGAGGAGTTACGCTGATTCAAGCGATTAGGAGGGGTGTTTATGGGTTGGTTTGAAAGGCGCTGGCGCCAACGAAACGCCGGTGGAAATGCAGTTTTGGTGTTCAAAAGGGCGGGAAAAGTGGGAAGGGGGGATACTTGATTCGTGGTTTCATCATGGAGGACCGTCTAATTAAAAAAGTTTTCTGTGAGGGACGCAAATCGCAAACAGAGATACACAGAGGTGGACGGCAAAAAAAAGGGGTAAAGAAAGGGGAATCTGTCCAGCGACGAAAAAACACTCCTGGGATTCCCTGCACGGGCCGGTGACACCGATGAAAAGTTGATCAGGGAAAAGGGGGCCCCCGGGGGGAAGAAAACTCGACCTACCAGGATTGAAGAAGGAAGGAAAGAAAAGGGGAGTAGTAAAAGGGGAAGAAACCAGCTGGAACCAGGGGAATAGACGAGAATGTCACGGCCACAGTCTGCCAGCATCTATCCGTTAATGCGAACTGGAAAAGTTGGCCCGGAGGGAGGGCATGAAAAAAAAACAAAAAAAAAAAAGGAGGGAGTTGCGGGGTTAGCTATCAACATCGCTCGAGCAAAAAAGGAAAAGGCACGGAAAGACAGTCATCACGCGAGGTCTATAATCTTTTTCTGAATAGGGGGGTCCTGTGGGGGTAGGGTCAATGTTAGGGAATTTCCAGTGAAAGGGGGTGGGACTGTTTCAAAGTAAAAATCCACGTAAGGGGAGGGAAGCGGGAAAGAAGGGGGAAAATAGGAGGAAAGGGAGCGCAGCCAATAATTAAGAGGTACTAAGATCTTGTCGGGCGAAAAGCAGGTCGGAAGTTTCAAGGGGCCGTAGAAAGGAGCCGCCGAATTGCTCGGAAGATTCTGGAAAATTCGGGAAGACGAAAGGGGGAAAAAGGGACCGGAGAAGGGTTGAAGGAAAAAGAGACGGGGAATGGACGCAGGGTATCTTCCGGTAATAAGTGCGAAACGAGCCAATACGACGGAGGGAAAGAGGGACGGGAAGAAAGAAGAAAAGAAAATCAGCCTGATGGCGTCCAAATCCTCAACTCTCAAAAAAGGATGGAGGGAAAATGAGGAGGCGCATCAGGCGCTATGGTTGGAAAAGGAAAGACCTGGTCAGAGTCCTCCTTCTCACGTAGGATGGCACCGCAAAGGCGAGGACCCGAATCCAAAAAACCCTAAATCCGGACTCAAGAAAGGAGGAGAAGGAAGTGGGAAAAAATAGAAAGTCCGAATTCCCAACTGAACTAGCAAAAGAGCGATCAAGAAAAAAGCGGATCAAGGGCCATGAAAAAGGGGGAGAACCTGAAGGACGGACAGAAAAGGCATAAAGAAGGTAGGGGGGGGAGGGAAAGACGCGCGCATCTGTCGACATTTATTCACAAGGAAGAAACCGGGAAATTAAAATAAATTAAAACAACACACAGAATCCTAGGACATCGAATGAGGAAAAAGAGAGGGCGACGAGGAAGGGAGAAAGAAAGCTACGGAACGCAGGAACCATGATCTGGGGCAAGTGCCCGGAAAGGCAAACGTGAAGGCGCAGCGAAGCCCCCCTAAGAAAAGGAACAGGATAGGGAGGGGAAACGGGGCATCGTCAGCCCCTGGGGGGCCACGTGTTACGGATTAAATTACCTGACGGAAATGCCTGACCGTTCCAACAGAGGTAGGGGCGAGGAAAAAAAAAAAAAAATGGGGAAGCATATCTAAAGGGAAGGATTGGGAAAGAGGAAAAGGGAAAGAGGGCGGGAATCAAACGGAAGGTTTGTGGAACAGTCAAAAGCAGGGCATGGACCATTTTTACACGCCCGCCGAAGAAATCGTTGTGAGAGCTTGGCTTTAATTGGGCAAAAGAAGAAAAAAAGAATGAAGGCCAGATAACAAAAGGAAACCGTTCAATTAAAAAAAAAACACAGGGCTCAAGCGCTTTGAACCAAACAACCGCAACACGGCAGTGGGGTGCATCAAAGAGACCGAAAACAAAGAAAAAAGGAACACAAAAAGAATCAACACCGCCTAAGAACGCCTCAAAGAGGTGAGGGGGGAAAAAGCATATTGCACAGGAAAAGGGGACCCTAGTGTGAAACTGAGAATGGAAGAGGGGGGAAAGCAGCAACACTAACGGCTGTGTGCCCGAAACTTAAGTTCTTGGAAATGGGGGAGAAAAATGATCCAGGGTGAGGGAGCGTTAGGCAAAAGGAAAAACAAAACACAAAAAAATAAAGAAAAATTAAAGAAAAAACCAACACAAATACCTTCGCATCGTTCAAGCGTGATTGCGAGAGAAGAGGGGACCTAAAGCCGCTTTGCACAGACTCCCAAGGGGGAAAGAGTACGGAGGGGCAGGGATTGCGGCGGCAAACCGCCCGTCTTCCACTCAAAAAACCGCAACGGGATAACGATCCCTCGAAAAACAGAAACACAACGCTAAAAGAGGTCCGAGGCAAAGGGGGGATTGGACTTACCAATGGAGGCTGAGAAGCAAACGTACGGCGGCTTTCAGGGTTTGGGGAGACGAAAAACACGAACATTAAACCGCGACGAAGGACTGGCATAAGGCGCCCTCAGAGCATCATAACGACTCATGGTACTCGATGGGCGACCCGCGGAGGTGGAGAAGAGCCACCTCCCTAAGAGAAGCAAAGAAAAAGGGGAAGAAAGGGTCGGGCAAAACAAACCAAGAAACGGAACTCACATTAAACTCAAAAAAATTCAATTCACGCAACAGCATTACGGATCGCAAGAGAGCGACGCTCAAAAACAAAAAATAAAATATAGCGGGGGGGATTAGAAAGTTGTTGGGGGGGGGGGGGGGAAAGGGTTAGGAGGGGGGAAGGGGAGGTTGAAGGTGGTCTTGGTGGTTAACTGAGGATTTTCATGGGGCGTGATCGCGTAGAAAAAAATATCATACCGAGGGAGAAAACCGATGGGGGGAATTGTTTAATGGAATTGGAATTCACTCTACTTCTTTTCCTAACCGGAGGGGCCATGAGAGGAAAGGGAATTGGTTAGTGGAGAGAAGGGAGGACTGCATGCTGGCTCCAACCCCGATAACACTTAGACGCCTTCGGAGAAGAAGCAAGATGGGGAACACAGGACACCACCAAAATCTGTATAAAACGTAGGGGAAAAGGCTGAGGGGAGCTAGAAGGACACTTCCATTTCCGAAAGAAGGAACGTGGAGGAAGAAATTTCCCCGTAAAGAATGGGATCTTGGAGGGACCATCATAAACGCTATGGAAAAGAGGATATGAACGCGGGAGAAGGAGTAGATAGGGGTGTCGGGGGGGGCATAATCTTGATTGGGTTGGGTTTGTTCCTTAAAAAGATCGTCCACGATAGGGAAAGAAGAATCCTGCCCCAAAGAAAAAAAGGGAAGGGAAGAAAAGCGAAAAACAGAGGGGTGCACGGTTCTATGACACACAGGGGGCGGCAGGCTAAGCGGCTCAGAGGACATTTCTTTGCCGTAGTAAAAAAAACAACCCCGCGGGAGAGGAGCGGATTCCAGGCTGTGTTATGAGTGTTCAGGTTAAAGGGAGGGTAAGGAGGGGAGGGAGAGGGCAAAACGACCGGAAGGGTGGAGGAGTGGGGTGCAAGGAGCTGGTTATGGGGCAAGCCCCTTGAGGGGCTAAGTGGTTTCAGATGTCGATCCGTCATAGAGGGGGGAATGGGGGGAAAAAAACAAGGAAAGAAACAGATAGCAGATTTCGGGTACGAAAAGCCGCTTAAGTGTACACATTAAGGATGTAGCGAGGAGGGGGGCCGGGGAACGCCCGGGTGGATTTCCCTGAGCGGGGAAAAAAGGAAGGACCCCCTATCAACATGTGCAGGTAAGGGCCGTTAGGCCAAACAGCCAATAATCGCCGCCGTTATATATATGAAAAGTAAGCTATAGAGGGTGAAGAAGAAGAATGGAAAAGGGGCCGGGAGAGATCGGTTAACGAAAAGACCAGCAGAAGTAGGGTCATTCCCGGTGGGGTAACTGGCATGCAAGGAAAGAAAGTGGTTAGATTGGGGTTAGCTGGACCGGAAGGGCAGCTACGGGAGGCGGGGAAAAGGTCGGAAGGGGGGAAAGGAAGCAGCAAAGAGGGTATAGGCAAACGATTGGAGGAAGGGTGGTGGTACAGGTGGATTGCATGTTATTAGGCAAAAAATGTTTCCCATTCCTGAAACGAAAGGGGCGAAAACTGTTGAAAAAAATCGGGAGGGGAAGCTTCAACGGACAGGGGCCAGCAGGGGTCAGAACAGGGGAAGAAAGTAGACGCCCCTTGCAACTGCAAGGTCGCCGGTACGACTACAGGGCGAGCGAGCAGTTGCTGTACGGGGATGAGCTGCGTCCCACACTGGATAACTCATCCGTTGTCGTCTACTTTAATGCAGAAAGGGAAAAAGAAAGGGAGAGGGGGGGAGGAGGAGGGGGAAGGTCTGGTGCGTGCTGAAGCACAGCGAGAAGGAGGTGCCGAAAGCTAGGACAGTCAGACCTATGTCGCCAGAAGACAATCTCTAGAACACAGAGGAAAATATTGGGCTAGAACAGGGCGAGGGGGAAAAGAGAAAAAGAGTGAAGGGATAAAGAAGGAACTTAGGATTGGAGCAGAAAAAAAAGGCGCCCAAGGGGGAAAAAAAAACACTGCTCTCCATTCGCCCGGCAAGAGGAGGGCCGTAAGTGATTTGAAAAAAAACCACAAAAGAAAGAGATCCCGAATCCAGAACTGCTCAGCAAAAGAATTGAAACCCGGCAACGCCATTGAACTGGGCGACGGCTAGAAGACAAGATCTTCGGCAGAATCGACCGAAAGGATGCGTTCGGGAAAGGAGCGACGATGGCAAACGGTGACGGGGCGCAAACTTTCGGAAGGAAGGAACAGCTCACGAAAGAGAAAGGAACGAAAAAAAAATAAAAAGGACAAAAAGGGAAAAATAAGGATATGATCTCTTTATGTAAGGCACGACTGAACGGAAAGGGGCGCGGAACTTCAGCCCGGTCCCCTCTAACCCTGTAGGGGAATGGAAGTGTGAGAAGTGACTAGACTCAGGGGAACAGGAAACAAGGCCTGGCGGGTAGTTCTTCGGGGCACTTGGGCGCTTACCTTGAGATATTAAAAAAGGTTACTATAAAGAAGATACCCGATCCTTAAGAACAGAGGGAGAGGGGGGGAGACGGGTGGGAACACCCTTGGTAATGCATAGAACTGACGTTTGGAGACAAAGCCCCGCCGGAAAAAGAAAAGTTCAATAGGGAATGGGGGGGGGGAAACAGGGAAAAAGAGAGGAAAGACGAGAGATTGGTACAAAAAGGAAATGGAAGAACTACATATTTGGAGAATCGTGGGGATTTAATGTGAAAAGAAAAAAAAGGAAGGGAAAAGGGAAGAAACCCGGTGCAGACAACAACAATAATGAACACGGCAAAATAGGTTTATAAGGCAGTGTGAACAAAACAAGGCGAAAAAGGTCATTGGGGCAAAAAGACAGAAAAAAGGGGGCCGAAACAAGTCAGTAATAAACCCAAATCCAAAAGACAGATCTCACGGTCAAAAGGGAAAAGCGGCGGTTTGTGGGGGGGGAACAGGAGGGGGAAAACCAAAAGGGGAAAAAAAGGATGAGACGCTCCTGACCTCTTGGGGTGCATAGGGGGGGAACCTCCACTGCAGGGCCGCCCCTTCACGGTAGGGGCAACTGGAGAAAAGGAGGGAAGGGAATGGGGACTTTACTATCCGGATAACCTGAAACTAAAAAAACAAAAAAAAGAAAAAAAAGAGGAAAGGAAAAAAAAAAAAAGGAATTTGAAATACGTCGCCGATCATCCTCGTAAAATCAGGGGACGAGGAAGGCAAGACGTACCAGGACCGATCTGCCGGCGTCATA
>Ga0179593_1260056_pt1 | contig 10076 bp, 6 predicted proteins | sample CZODoug2_1_08_16_FD_185931 | JGI IMG/M metagenome (GOLD analysis project Ga0179593, IMG submission 185931) | Vadose zone soil fungal communities from Angelo Coast Range Reserve, California, USA - CZODoug2_1_08_16fungal (PacBio error correction) | ecosystem: Environmental > Terrestrial > Soil >...
CGGTCTGAAAAAATATTTCCCGCAAGAATGGCGTGTCTCGTCGAAAGTTGGTGATACTATAAATTGAACAGAAAAAGGGCTAAGTGAAAAGGTTATTGATTGATAGAAAAACCACGAGAATCGTGATTGGGCGAAAAACCGTTAACGCTCGGCCCTAGGTGAAACGAATAAGCGGCTCGACACGGGGCGAACGCCAATTTCCGGTGCGGGTGGTATTAAAGGTTAAAGCAGCAATTTAGGCGATGACGCACTTGGACACCCGGGACGTCCATGTAGTACCGCAAAACAGAGGTCCCCAACGAAGAAAGCGCCTTCCCAATCCCGGGCCGCGGTCCCATCGCATCGAAATCCAAGGGAAACCTGTTGACACAAGGCGGCTCTCGCCGGAAAATTATTGAAAGGAGATTACCGGCACAGGAGAGAGCCCCGACGGGGCGCAGGCATTAGGATTAACTGCGCATCCGGTTATTGGGGGAAAGCGTGCAGGCGGCTATAAAAAAAGTGCACCAAAAGCGGAGACGAATAAAGGACGCGGGCGAGACTTACATGACACGCCCGCAGGGGCAGGGCGATAAAAATCGCCATCATCAAACCTACTGACTCCAGCCGGAGGGGACCTTTTGAGCAACCTTGCAGAACGGGGTGCTGCTCGGGCGGGCACCGCCCCAAATTATCGTTTGAGAGAAGCGAGGGAATGACAAGGAAAGCGAGGCACGGGGTCAAGGGAATGGCTTGGGTGGTCGAATCCACCGTAGAAATAGAAACTTAAACTCAACCAGGTACCGGAAAGATGTCTACGGGGATCGCAAGAGGACACTCGAAAGAAACCGGCAAAAACCGGTGGAACTGGTCCACCTTCGGCGTCTATATGGGGAAGAAAAAAGTCCCTCGTCACATTCTTATGAGGGGACGTTTTCCCAGGTACGTACGAAAACGCTAACAAGCCTCAAAGAAGTAAGGAAAGGGGGGCGTCGACAACAGAGGAAAGACTGCCTTGAAAGGTTCCACTTCCCCACTGACGGCATCGCCCCAGCAAAAAAAAAACGCCGGTACTACACGATTTTGGCCCAGGAACGGGGACTCCCTTCGTAGGGGAGAATCCAGCCGACGAACGCGCAATCAACCCCGCCGGGATTCAAAAAGCCGGGCGAAAAACCGGTCACGTGGGGGTAGGATCGAAACGGGTCGTGTGCATTGGATCCCGGAGACGAGACCAGGGTGGTCGCTGAGGATAGGTGGTTGGAAGAAGAAAGCTGGACCCAAGTCGTCACGGCAGGGAAAGTTGGACGGGGATGTATTTCTTGACCGAAGAGAAGGGGGGGTTTTGGTTGTTGGAAAAAACGCCGCTCGTAGGTGGGGCCCAGTTTCGGTAAAAAGGACGAGAAGAGGGAGGTCGTGAACCCGGGGAAGAACTGAAGGGAATGGGTGGGGAGTCCAAAGACCAGCAGAAGCTCGGGATTCACGACGTTAGGGGGAGGAAAACCCGTGGGCCGAATCCCGTAGTAAACCGCCAGGCGAAAAGGTAGTGCGGATTCAAAGTCGTCGGCGGGCGAAAAAAACTCCTTGCAGGAACAGTTCCGAACTGACTGGCACCCGGCCCGCGCCCAGAAAAGGAGGGAAACCCATTTGGCCCGGCACGAGGTAGGGGTCCGCTGTTCGGGCAAAAAAGAACGGCTGCAAAGTTGTAAGGAGGGACTGCGGAGCCGGGGCACGGTAGAACTCGAGAGTCACCGGGAAACACCGTGGGTGGCGACGTTCAGATAATGGGGGTTTCAGCCTGGCTCGGGCAGAGGGGCCCGGGGACGTCTGGGCGGGTTAAGCGCTTCGAGAAGGGCGACCAAAGTGATAGTAAAAAAGGCTTGAAATCCGGGGGGAGGAGCCTTGGGATAGTGGGAAGGCAACACCGGAGAAGCGGCAAGTGAACTTTTGGCGGCGAACTTCAACGAGGGCTGGCGGAGGGGGGGGTCGGGGGGGGTGTACTAGCCGAAAAAGCGACGTGCGGGTAAAAGGCGGCGCACAGGGGTCCTCCTTTCTGCGGCCACTAACTGATGGCTTTATAGGGGAAGGGGGCTGTCTCACTTCAACACTCCCAACTTTGTCACTGTAAAGGCGGAGTTCAATCCGGGGGCAACCGTGGATGCTCTAGTAAATACGGGGCCTGGGGAACGCGGCGTCGGGTGGCATTTCTCCTCAATTGTCACGGGGTCACCTCTTACAGTCAATTGTTGTCACCTTCGCAGGATGTTGGCGACCCGTTCCCTTGTGGGCGTTGGAACTCCTTTCACCGGGGGTCTTGTTAGGGGGTGTCTCTCGAAAACAAACACAACTAAGTAGGAAAAGGTATAACGAACTACCATGAGCAGAAAAGCTAGGAAAAAAACGTCAGCCAAGAAGAACCGGGGCACACATAAGCGGGACGGTCAGAAACTGCGAAACTGCAAACCGGGACAGAAACATCTGCAAACCCTTAAATGAGCTCAAGAAAGAGACTGTCAAACCACCGGGACAAAAAAGGACCTGGTAAATGATCATTTCCTAAGGGAGGCGAGGTGGAACGTTCTCCTACAGACCCGAAACTGACATACGTCGGTGGGTCTAACACGGACTTTCGCTGGCGCCGCAATGAACAAGAAGGGGGGCGCAAAGGTCCAAGGAGGTAGTACTTTGGACCCAACTGAAACGGGTTCTCCTACACCAGGGAAAACAGAAATTCCGTTATCATCGGGGTGACCCAGATACACAGGATCCCAAGGAGAACGACAACGGCGGGGGAGAACAGACATCGGGGGAGAAGCCCGATCGATGTGCTCTATGGGGGAAGACATTCATCAGCTTTACTAAGGCTCAGACCAAGGTGAAGATATAACGGAGGAAACCCGACAACGGGGGGGGAAGGAAGTACTCCTATGCCTTGACCTTTGTCGACCCAGAAGCAAATGACCTGACCCTTCGAACCGGAGAAACATCGTTCTTGAAAGCGGGCAACGGAAGGGGTACTCCTCAAGCATTTCCTGGAAGGTGCAGTCCGCCGGATAAGGGGGGGGCAAGGGAGGCAGTCATCACTAGATCAGGCAGAAATAAAAATTCTCTCTTCAAGAAGACATTTGTGGAGAAAACCTTCACCAGTTAGGCTAAAGCGGGAGATATGCCGAGGGAATGCTCGGCGGCGACGGATAAAAAAAATCTTCTGCCAGTTCGTCCCGAGTTTTTCACGAAACTAAGGGGGAAGCCCGGAAAACCGCTAAGAGAAAGTCGGGGCAAAAAACAGTCTTAAGACAGAGAAGGAAAACGGGACCCTGACAAAGGAACGTGACTGCCGGGGGTTTCAAGCCGTACTGTCAAAAACCAAAGGATCCCTCAGGCTAGGTCAAATAGTAATCCGGGAAAAAAGGAAAGGGTGTTGGGGGGGGTGGGGGGGGGGGGGGGTGTTTGGTGTGGTGGGTTTTGAGGATGGTGGGGTGTTGTGGTTTGGTGTGGTGATTGTTGGGGTTGGGTGGAGGTGGTTTTTTGGGGTGTGTGCGGGTGGTTTTTTTTATGGGGGGGTGGAGGGGAGGGTTGGTTGGTTTTTGTGTTGGTGGTTGTTGGGTTTTGTGGGGGGGACGTTGGTTTGAGTGATGGGATTAGGGTCCCGCTGTTCTCCACCGTGTGAGCCAGGACTAATTGTCAAGAGGGAAAGTATCGGCTCCCGGCCACTAAGCAGAAAAGCTGACCTAAACGGTCTGGGCCTCTTCTGGGGGGCTCCCCTCCCTCCTGTCTAAAAATTGTGGTCGTTACAGGAGGCAGTCTTTTTTACCGTCGTTTAATCTTCCATCACTGGTTGACCTGGCCAGAGCGGGCCTGTTCGAGCGGTCAGAGTTTCCTTCCTTCAGGGGGGTTCGCGGGACTAGTCACGGGCGGCTTACCACGTAAAAAGCAAAAATGAGCTCAAGACGAGTGCGTGCGGATAGCGGTAACGGATACGTACATCAGTTGGGAATAAAAGCAACCAGGGGGTCAGTCCTTTGGCTTGGAGTCAGGGGGAGGCTGCTATCACCGATAAGGGTTTTAAGACGGTATCCAAGTGAGGTCCAGGTTTCCGGGGGGGGTAGGTGAGAAAGTGGCTGCCGCACCCAAAATAAATGCCAAAGCCACGTACGTGACAAAAAAGTCCGACTCCGGAAGACAACTTTCCTAATTGGTCCAGGCTTCGCAGTACGATGAATCCTTCGGGAGAAAGGCAGTCCGGACCGAAACTTGCCACCGGGGGGCGAGACAACTACTGTAGACGACCTTATTCCATAAAAACGGGGGGCTCTCGAAGGGGGGGAAGATCTACACAAGAAAGTTCTCCAAAACGGGGGGAAGCATCACATGGAGGAAGGGCAAGGCAGACGCCAAAATTGGTGCGGTGCTGAGGGCCGACGCAATCGGAAAGACGAAGGCTGAGCCGGGGAATCAGGACAGGTTCTGACTTGCGCCGGCTGGGATATCAGAAAAGGTGAAACGGCAGTGGGGAATGGCCTACTTGGTTCGGAGAAAAAGAGAAGGGTGTTCCAAGCCCGGGATGGACCGTTTCTCGGAGGACTTGGCCGCAAAAAAAGCTTGTCATTTGTGGAAGGGAGGGGTGATCGGCTGGTCAATTAAGAAGACCAAAAAACCGTGTGAAACAAGGGAGAGAGAAGGGGGCAAGAGCAAACCTCCTTTAATAAAAGACAAAACGGGACCGGGCAGGGGAGAACGAAACTGGGAGCGCAAGAGGGGGGATCCGTGCAAAAACGACGGGGGTAGACAAATCACTTATAGAGGGGGGTTAGGGGGCCTGGCTCAAATAAAGCTCTCCGCGAGTGTCATCGAAGAAACGGATAGCTCGGGGAAAGAAGGGCTTACAAGGGGGGGAACAAACATCCGCAAAGGCAATCCGTGTAAAAGTGATAACGAAGAGAGTCCTTATCCATCATCAAAAAAAAGGAGAGGGATAAAATGGTCTCGAAGAGGAGTAGGGATCCACGAGGCACGCGAGAATTTGCTGGTGTGTGGGCGGGCCATTGTAGACGATAAGTGGCACCGAGAAAGATATCCTGTGCGGCGATTAAGTAGAGGGGAGGGGAGATTCGGGGAAGGAATTCCCCGAAAAACAAGATTCATCGTTCTTGGGAAAAAATGGCGAACACCGGTGCCTGGAACGCAGTGGGAACTTATCATACGGACTCAAAGGGGTAGGAACGGAGCGCGGCCCCGGCACGAGTAACATGGTGGGGACGTGTTGAAAGGAGGTTGCCGAGCATTCACCCCCAGGCGATTACGAGGGGGTAACCTTGCGTCGTAGGGGAGGGAACGAAAAGCATTAGTCAGACGCAGCACACAGAAAAGCACAGAGCGTGCCCCTTCGCCAGGTAAAAGGGAAAAGCAAATGAGGAACGTCAGGCGACGAGCCAAAAGAAAATTAGGGGACAGGAATGAAAGCAAAGGGAACCGGGAGGCTCAGAAGACGGAGGGAGATAAAAGGAGGCTAGCCTGTGACAGAAAAGTAAGGGTGATACGGCAAAGAAAACAGAAAGGTCGAGCCGGCCTTTCCAATCGGTCGAGGGCAGGAGCACAAACATACGGGATCCGAAAAGGGGTGGACGATATATCCATCCTAAGACCTTAAGAGAACTACTTGGACCGACTTCGTAAGAACCTTCGGGGGCGGCACGGTGTCCACTGTGGGGTGCCTTGCGTAATGCACAAAAATCAGAAGACTTTTATATCAGAGGAGGAAGGCGGTCTCAAGGGTCATCAGAAGACGGCAAAAGGACAACAGTGATGTTGGCTGATAGGGTGCCTTTCAGAAACAGGTAAATGACCATTAAAAGGAAAAAGGAAAACGTTAAACCAAAAAAGGATCGGGATAATCGTCAAAAAGCTCAAACTGGCGCAGCAAATCACACTGCAATGAATTTTCAAAAGATGGTAGATGGCACTTATGGGAAACAAGAAACCGGGTCCGCGCCGAGCTGATGTGAAATTTTCCCCCGAACGGAAAAACCAGGACAAAGGGAAGGCCGTCCCCAGAAGGGAAACTTTTCTTAGCCCTAAACAGAGGCGCTGAAATGGTCCTTGGCCGGCTTTCCCACGGACGGGAAAAGAATACAACAGCAGAAGCGTCAGGGGAACAAGGCATTGTAATGTCAGTACATGGCTCGTCCCGCTGGGGGGAATCAACGGCCTAAAGACGGCCTCCCAGTGTCCCAGCCTGATTACGGAGGGAAGGGGTCTCAAGGCTACAAAGGTAAGCAGGGGAAATTTTTTCGGGTCTCACAGTGTATCACCAGAACATACCGCGGCTAATTTTAAGGGAGGGAGTGAGGGGATAGGTTGGGGGGAAGAAGAAAAATCAGTGGCACAAACTGATTAAAAGTGAAAAGGTTCACCTGGGTCGTTAGGGGTCAGCCCTCAGCCGGTGAGGGGGGTGGGTGGGGGGACCAAGACCTCTCTTGTTTCAACATTTGATCCGGATCACAGGCCCGTCCGGTAGGAAAAGGATGAAAAAAGTACTTGAATCTGGGAAGAGAAGGGTTGTTGGGGGTCACTCTCTAGCAGAAGAAGTAAGCCAAACTCGGAACTCCCGGAGCGTACGGGGGGCTGTACCGGGGGGTCCCAGGGGAAAACATGTAGGACCGCTTCCGAGGCCAGAAGGATGCGGGTTTAGGTATAGAACGCTAGTACGTCCTTTCTCAGGCCAGGATTAACATATCCGTCCGGCTAACCGGCCCGCCAGAAAGAGGAGTAACCCGGCATTGGAAAGGGAAAGAAGATGGTAAAAATTCCGGGCTGTAGAAGGTGTACTGCGGAGGGGGCTGGTGGGGGGGTCGACACAGGCAAAGGGAGAAAAGCGTCGGCAACAGGTCACCCAGTTGTATGGGTTGACGGGGAGGGAATAGGAAACTGTGTTTGTGAAAACGTGCTCTATGATCATAAACCCGGACATTGTACATGCGGGAAGGAACGGAGGGCCGAGGGGGCTCCTGAAAGGTGATCGTACTGATTCTGTGACGCCGTTTTAGGAAAGGTGAATAAGGGGACTCCGTTATCAAACACCGGAAAGGAAGGAACAGAAAAGTTATGGCTGGGAACTGGAGGCTCGAACGGAAGAAGGTCCGTGTAGGCGGGAGGATACCACGTAAACAACATTACCATCACGAAAGATCAAATTTTTAAGCGTGGACAGAGCGACAGGCCGGATGGTAGAGACACGACTTAGGGGGTCGGCTCGTAGATGGGGGAAGGCACACTCGCAAGGAAGGAGGTCAGTTGGGACTCTGATGCCCAGGGGAAGTGGGGGGGGGGGTCCCCGTGTCGGAAAAGGTAGGTCAGAAGGCGGGCCGTGTGCCGATAATGGCTTCAAACCGTGAGAGCAAAAAGGTCAACTATGAGTAGGATGGGGCCGCGAAAGATGTTTCTCCCTTTAGGGCCATGTTCGGGGGGAAAGCCTTGTAGTTTGACGTGGGTCAAAAAGAAAAAACAACAAAAAACCTATGAGGAAAGAGGAAAAAGAGTACCACGACACAATTTCCAAAAGGCAGTTACAAAAAGAAAAAGAAGTGAACCGGCGCAAAAGGTCTCGGAAAATCCAAAAGCCTTAAGAAAGTGACCGTGACTCAAGCACTTCGAACGGGGAAAGCCGGACTCACTGCAAAAGGCCGGGTCTTCACTAGCCTAAGCGCAGAAAAAAGGGTACTCTTCAAAGGGGGGCTCAATAAACGCGAAAAATGACCGAGAAGGGGAGTCTAGTTGGCAATCTCAAGAAAGAGGAAAAAGAGACCGACAAAATGCTACGTCTGTTTGCATCAAAAAGGCTTTTAACGGGGACTGGAGCAGACGGAAAAGACGCGCAAACATGCGCCAGGCGGATTGAGAAGTGGTACCCAAAGAACGGACCTTAGAGGAGGGGCATGTTCAGACTACCTGTAAGAATCAAGGCCTTGCAGAAGATGGGGGTTGGACAAAAAAAATTGAAACCGTCCAAAGGGATCTACAAGGTCTGCAGACGATAAGAGGAGTCAGGCGAAAAACTCATGTAGCAGAGCATGAAAAGTACATCAGGTCCAAGAGGAAGATCTCTAGCCCGGCTTCAAAAAAAATCTCTGTCACGTGGGACAACAAAGAACACTGGGTGAAGGGGACGGGACGAAAAAAAAAAAAGGGGAGACCTTTCCCGGGGGCCGAACCAACCCATAATCAGCCGACACCATGAGAAAGCCCCTTTCCAGAACAGCGCGAAAGAGGGGGTAAGGGACAATGCTTTAATCGAGAGACTTGAGCTTTCCTTTCCGTCAGGATGGAGAAGTTCATCAATTAAAATAAAAAAGCAAGACGAATCTGGGGGGAAGAGAACTACTTAGAGCGGGGAAGTATAAAATGGTGGATAGGGAAACACTTTTAAACCACTGGAGAAGGCAGGGGGAGAGACTGCCAGAGCTTTCTGAGAGAGGACTCTTTAAAGGACCCACATCTTCAAAAAAAAAAGTTCCAGAAGGTACTTGGTTCACGACGCCTAAGGAGAAAAGAGGGAAAAGAAGAAAAATGGGAAAAGATACGATCTCAGGGAAACAAAAACAAATCCCCGGAGTCCGGGAAGAAGAAAGAAGCAGGAACAATTTGAAAAGGTACGTGAAAGAAGGTTTTTTCAATTCTAGGGAAAACCCACAGGCCCGAAGCGAACTGGAGCATATCTTCTACTGGGGGTTATCAGAAAAGGGGAGAAAAGTCTTGCACGACCAATGGGTAAAGTAAAAAATCTTGCTGTAAAACGCCAAGCCGGAAGCAGGGCTTGCTGACTAAGGAGGAGTGAGCCCCGGAATGACCTCCCTCAGCAAGGAAGACACATGGCCTTATCAAATCTTGGAGGTAAATTTCTTCAGGGGGATTATGCCTTCCGGGTGTGAAGGCTCAAAAAAGCTGGGGATGCCAGTCGCGATGGTCTAAAACCAGTGACCCGAGGTTTTTGTGGGGGTTTGGTTTTGGGGGGGGGGGGGGGTGTTGGGAAGGACGTAAGTTTGTCTTCTTTTCGAGAAGGTCGTCTTGCCAACGTCACAGGAAGAGAGGGGGAGCTGAGGGCCGGAGGCTTCCCCTAGGCAAAAAAGAAAAAAAACGAGCAGGGGTACAATTAGCACCGGGGCTGCCATGGTGGTAAACTCCCTTTCCAGGGACGATCCCCGATTTGGTTCAAGGGGAGGACCCCGTGAGGGGGGAAAGTTGCCGTGGGAGTGTCTAAAAAAGGGGGCTGCCCGGGAAAACTCTCAAGAAAAAAGAAAGGACAGGGTACCAGGGGCCGCGCGGAAGAAGGGACGGTCATCCTAGAGGAGATAGATAGTGGGGGCGGGCAGTGCCGAAGGCCGAGGAAAGACAGTGTGCACAGGGGGTCTGAAAAGAAATTAAGTCATAGACCTTCTCCATAGGAAAATCGGGGTGAAAGTCTCTCTTTGGAGATACAGAACATCTCCCGTGCAGTTCAGGGTTAACAAGGACATCGCCGGAGTGGACTGCGCGACGGTCTGGGTGCACGTTTAATGACACAACCCGGGCAAGCTTATGGGTCGAACGGAAGGGGCTGGACTCCGTATAGATCGGCTGCAGGAGAAGGAGGGGAACTCGAATGCCAGGGGGCATTGAGGACCTATTTCCGGCGAGAGCAACAGGGTGTTTAAAATCAGTGCTTCCCTGTTCAGGAGTCCTGGGAACGAGGCCGGGAGGGGCAAAAGGGTTTAATATATCGGGGGGGCCGGGGGAAAATTTTTCGGCGAAAAAAGAAAAGACGCCCTGTACAAAGGGCGTCAGCGCCAAAGGACTGTCAGCAACCTACGTGAAAACAACAAAAAAAAAACGTACTCTGTCGGGGACGAGCCTGGGGGGCGCGAAAAGTTATAACTTTCAAGCGGGGGACGAGCGTAACTTGGTGCAGCCCCAAGAAAAGGAGGGAGGGTTTATGGGAAGTAGAAAAGAGATACGCCGCTTCAGAGGGAAAAAAAAAGATGATAAAGAAAGAAGAGTAAAAATGGAAAAAAAAAAACAGAACAAAATCTCTAGGCCGCGGGAGGCAACGCCTCTGTTGCCGG
>Ga0179593_1401657_pt1 | contig 10076 bp, 13 predicted proteins | sample CZODoug2_1_08_16_FD_185931 | JGI IMG/M metagenome (GOLD analysis project Ga0179593, IMG submission 185931) | Vadose zone soil fungal communities from Angelo Coast Range Reserve, California, USA - CZODoug2_1_08_16fungal (PacBio error correction) | ecosystem: Environmental > Terrestrial > Soil >...
CTGGACCAACCTCCCCCTGCAAAAGGGAATTTCACATAAACGGGGGGAAACAGTAACAAACGAACTATGGCCTGAATCCAGGACAATGTTAAGGGGGGGGAAACAAGTAAACTGGCGGGGTGCTTAAAGGGAGGAAAGAACATCACTCGACTTTAAAAAGGGTGGGAAAGCGGTTCAGTGGGGGCGAAAAATGAGCCGGGGAAAATGTGCAAAGCAGCAGGTAAAAGACCTGACGAACGGGAAATTCAGGAAAAAAGCAACGAAAACTTTCTTGAAGGAAGCTAGAATGATGGAAAGAAAACCTGAAAAAAAAGAAGAAAGGGGACAAAGCGGGAAAGGGGGTGGAAGACTTGACGCCTCAAAAAACCAACCGAAGTACTTAAAGCACTAAAATATAAAAAAAGGAACCGCTGGATCTCAGTGTAAAAAAACAACTCGCCCTCCAAGGAGAAACAAAAAAAAACCCGTGGGGGGCGAAAAAACAACGCCAGCGTAAACCGGGAGCGGCAAAAAACGGTGGTTAAAAAAGCAGGTTAACAAGAAAAAGGAAAGAGGGGGTAGAACGGAAAGTCGGAGGAAACACCCGCCAAAGAAAGGGGAGGAATCACCAGTACCTACTGGGCAAAATTGAAGTGTGACCAGGAAAGGAAAAAGCACTGAGGGGTGGGTAACCGGGGGCCGGTCCAGCCAAAAGGGGAAAGGGGAAGTGCGGCAGGGAGAAGGGGGGTGGATGGGGGGGGGGAGAGGAAGTGTCGCCATAGGAGGGGCAACAGAAGATAATGGGAATCTTAGGCAAAACAAAGGCAGGCCACGAACCGAGGGGAGAAAGGACGTTTTCTGGAGGAGGTCAAAAGTAAGGGCCTGAAAAGAAGGGAGAAGGGACCACCGCCAACACACGCGTCACAGAGGCGAGAAAAAAAAATCTGCCAGACAGGAACAAAGACCCTCCCACGTGTCACAAACAAGAGAAAAAAGGAAGCATCCGGTGCCAACTTCCAGGGGAAAGAGTGCAGGAGTAATATTGGGAAAGAGGAAATAGAACACTTGCACGGCCCAACAAGCCACCGTAACCAGAAAAATACACAGAAAGGGGTATGAGACAAGGGAAAGGAGGTAGATCGGCGGTTCTGGAAGAAAAGACACGAACCCTGCTCAAAATGACTCAAAACAAGGCATTTGTAAAAGAGCCACAAGGTGCTCCACTCGTCGCTAAGCTTGGTAAATCAGTCACGACAGTTGTGTCTCAACGAAACGTAGATACCTTCTTTAAGAGAGGCCGAAGAAGAGAGGAGGGAGGTCTTTCGGGAAAAAGAAGAGGGATCGTGAAAAGTTTCTCGAAAAAACCAGAAGTGTTGGGGAAATCTTGTTGAGTGGTTGCAAAACAACAACTCACCGACCCTTCACAGGGGACGATTCAGGGTGTAGAAACTAAAAGGCGGATGGTTCGCAGGGGGGACTATCGACAGCATCAAGTAGCGGCGGGAAAAAAAGGGGTCAGGGACAAGACAAGACTTAAAAAAAAGAGGTCCCCCCAATGCGAGCTGGAAACCGGCTTTTGCAGGGAGAGGGGACAGCCTCGGGAAAATGGAAACATAATATCAGCCGGGTTCAAAACAGGAAAAAAAGACAGGGAAAGGGATTGGATTCGAAGCGCCGCCGGGGGGGTGCGAACAACATAAGCTGAAAAGAGACCAATTGTGTAAAACGGAAAATTTGATCGCCGGGCGTCGACAAGACCAGGGGGGTAAAGCAGTCAAGAAACCTGCCGTTTTGGAAGGGGAACTCGGAGATAACGCCGCGGGGGGTGGAAAATGCCGCGGGTCAGACAAGGACAAAATCACGAAAGACAGAAAAAAAAGTCAAGAGGGGGCTCTTCTGTCAAGGGGGGAAGGATAGGTGGTGGAATGTTTCTTATCGAAGGGTGGAAGGAGAAGACCTCGATGCAAAAGGGTTCAAACCAGTTCGGGGGACTCAAAAGACAGGCCGGTTGAAATCTGTGAGCGTTGACTAACCGGGCGGCCGTCAGGAAGGGAAAAAGTTTTGGCGAGGGACAAATCAAAGGGAAAGAACGGTAGCTCGAACGAGACGTCAAGTTATATGTGAAAAGGCAATGCACGGGGGAATATGGATGGCCAGGTATGTTGGACACATCAGATAGCAGGCTGGCGCAAAAAAACGGGAAGGGCGGCGTAGATTGGAGGGCTGTCATCAAACCTCAAAACCAGAAGAACAAGAGAGCTTAAAAGAAAAGGAAGGGAAGAAGCGGTGGGCCGGACGGGAAAAGAGGCGACGGGAAGGAGACATCTCGAGACAGGATCGAAAGAGGGAAAAAGTGCGTCCAAAATGAAAAGAAACGAGGGGCAAGGGACTATATTCGCGGCAACAGGTAATTGCAGGTCCCTGAAAAAGGAAGGAAAAATCCCCGATCTTCACAGACAGGTTTCCAAAACGGGAAAAGCCCGCGAAAAGGGGGGGAAGGGGGGGACAATCTGCACGGATTGACGGGGTGGAAAAAATCGTGACTGGAGAAAAAAAAAAACGGACTGGGAATTCAACTTGGGAAACCACCCTTGATCAAACCAAAAAGAAGGAAGAAAAGGGCGGGTTGGCAAAACGGGAGAGGGGACATATTGGGAAGGGTACAAACGTAAACGGGAAAAAGAAATAAGTCTCGACGCCAGGAGAAAAAGATAAAAAAGGGGGGAAAGGAGAATTTGGCCAGGGGGGTGGAAACTTTCCGATTATACAATGAGAAAGAAAAAAGCACCGATCCTGTTAACATTGTGCAAATCACCAACCGCGGAGGAAAGGAAAAGCGTTTTTGGGGACCGGCTCCACGACCATTGGGGGGAACGGACTTCAGACTTGGGTGAGAGTATCACAAGAGGGAAGCGGTTTCTAACGGCCCTTCCAAGCCAGAAGACGAGAAAACAGGTGCGGTCAGAGAAGGGAAACTGGGGGGGTAGGCTGTGGACGTTCTGTGTGTGTTTTCAGGAAGGGGCGTGTCAGGACGGAGAGATGCCAACAAACGGGGCTGGGGTCCCGAATCGTAAGAGGGACAGTTGGGGAAAAAAATAGAAAAAAAATAAGTGAGAACGAAAACAATTTACTGGTCTTAGTGGAAGGGAAAAGGAGGGGAAAAGGTTATCCGCGGGGATACGCAACCAGACAGATAGCCCAAGAATTACCTATGTAAGGAAGGGAACGTGGAAACTCAGACAACACAGGGGGGGGGGGGGGGGGCGAATTAGTGTGAGTGAGAAAAAGAGAAATATAGAGTGGAGGAAGAAGGAAAAAAAGGTTGTTAATGGTTCTGTGAAGAAGGTATGCCCAAAAGGGGGAGTATCAAATAAGATAGCAGAGAAGCAACTAGAAAGTAAGCGTATCGTATCACTTAAGTTGGACTAGGGGAGTGACCCAACAGATAGATCCGCCTTGTCAAGAGAAGGGGGGGGAGAACTGGTCTAAGAAAAACTGAAGAAAGGAAAAACGTGGACGCTAAGCAACAACGAAGGCTTCAAAAAAATCCTCCTGCCACGGAAAGGGGGAGTGACGAACGGGTTCAACCCGCCCCTCTTTTTTGAGAATAAAGAAAAACGCGGAGGTCCAAGGGAAAAAATGGGGAAACGTGGAGCCGTCCAAACGGCCAGGGATAAAAAAATAGTGTGGGGAGTTGGGAAAAAAGGGAACCGGGATCGGGACTTTTGGAACAAAAAAAATTTCGTAAAAAGGAAAGAAGCACAGAAGAACGGGACCAGAAAAAAAAACTCGGAAATGGAAAAAGGAAAAAAACCAGGAGCGAGGGGGACTAGAGCCAGAACGGCAAGTGGTGTTGGTGGGAAAAGAGACAACACTCTGGCAAAATCTCCCCGCCTGGCCCACACAAAAAGGGAAGAAGGGCCCCCCTGCGTGGGATCGAGGGGGTGGAAAGGCAAAATCCGTGCGCCGACCTGTTGGTAAACAGGGATACAGGGTTCAGACAAAGAAGACTGCCCATCACCGGAAAAACGTCGCGGCGGCCGGGGTTGTCCAAACCAGGGCGCTGAGATCGAACGCAGAAGGGACCCGTCCTTTGTGGAACCCGACAGTCAAATAGGAGGCACCGAGAAAGAAACTAGAGAGGTCCAATGGGACTAATGCCTCAGTGGGCGAAGAAATAAGACTAATCCTGGTGGTGGGGGGGGGGGTGGTTGGTGGGTTGGTTGGGTGGGGGGGGGGGTGGTGGGGGGGGGGGGGGGGTTGGGGGGGGGGGGGAAATCTAATCTGGGTGAATCCATGGTCTAACGGGGCGAATAAGATGTCCCTCGACGGAAAACGCCACAGGAGGGAAGCCCCAGCAAACGGGAAAATCCGGTGGGAAAGGCACGAGTTAGTGTCGACTGTAAAAGTTTTATGACGACGGAAAAAAGATAAGAGGCAACGCACTCGACTGGGTGGAGGGGGGGGTGAAAAAAAAAAAAAAAAAAAAGCACTGGCGATTCTATACACGCAGGGTCAAAAAAGAAAAGAGGGAAAAAAAAAATGGCATTTGAGAGGGGGGGGGGTCCTCAGAAAAAAAAAGGAGAGTGGTCCAAGAGAGACATGGGGTGACTACGGTCTTTACCCAAGACGAAAAAATAAAACCAGCCGTTAAGTGAGAAAAATAAAAACACGCCCTTACAAGGGTCTACGGCCTGGGGTCCTTGTTGGTCTGCACAAAGGAAACGGTGGAAGTTTAAACAGTTGCAAGGGAGAGGTCTTCAGACGGCCAACTAACCTTCAGAAAAGAATAAAGAAAAATTGGGCAACCACAATCGTCCAAAAAGGAGGGAAAAGAAGCAGCTTTTAAAAGACGCTCAATGCGTCGTGCGGGTCGGGGACAAAAAGACGGGGGCATGAGTGAAGGGACAAGGGGCAGAACGGGAACATGGCCGTCACGCGAGGGGACTCGTAAGAAAACGGGCAACCAGTCCGGCGAAGGTCAGGGGGGCAGGGAAACAAACGACCCGTGTGGCTCGCAGGGGGGGGGGGGGGGACCGGTCCTGAATCAATCGTGTGGGTCTGAAAGACAGCGGTTCTCATGGGTTGCGGCAGAGGAAGGTTGTTTAAAGACCCCATAACGGAGGATACGCCGTGCCCATCACATGACCAAGTAATTGTACGGGAGACAAAGTTGATCGGCGGGTCAAATCCCGAGCTTGGGACAGGCAACGAACAGAAGACCGCAAAAGAGAAGAGGAAGTACCTTCGGGGGGACGACGTAAAAAAAAGGAAAGGGGACAAGCTGTCAAAGGAGGAAAGGGTCGAGCGCAAAAATACAGCTGAGGCCTTTCACCGAACTCGAATAAGGGGGGTTAGGGGGGAGTTTATGGAAAAAAAAAAAACTGCAAAGAAAAAAAACATTGACGGGAGAGAAAAATAACCTACGGAAGAACGGAAGACTTGGTGAAAAACGAAGAACCGGACGGTCGGTAAAGCACCACACGAAGTCCCCGAGGCAAAAGCAGAAAAATACGGGCAATCGTCTAAGTCGGGCTCACCATTCTTTCCGAAAAAATGGAAAAAGGACGGAGCGACGCAGGAGAAGTTGCGCAAGTTTACAAAAATCAAAATTGAAGACCTTTTTGAGCAGTGGTTTGGGGCAGTCTTGTAATCAAAAAAGAAGGATACTGGCGAAACATAAGCCGCAGGGGGTGGGGAATCACTGGCTGAGATCGGGTAAACCGCAGGGACTGGGACACGTTTGGGGGTTTTCTTGATTCCAGGACAAAAAAGAATTCAGAGGGGGGAAGAATGTACCGCAAGAATAAGAGGGAGCCAAGAAAAAGAAGTTGCCAAACCAATTCTGTTTCTCTTTAACAAAAGTCGTGAGAGAGTGGGAAGGCTGCGAAACTACTGGAATCAGTGGGGGGGCTACAGGAAGAGCGCTCCATCAGGAGGTGAACGAAGGAAGGAAAAAGACAAAACAAAACGACTAGGGAAAGGGGGGACCGCCCAAGTGCAATACAAATTCCACAGAAGATGGATTGTGACGATCGGGCCGACACTGAACGCGGCAAAAAACAACAGATAAGCGCAACAGAAAAAACCATAAAAAAAACCTCAGAAAGGCGATCACCTCCGGCAAGGGGCCTAGAACCGAGGGATCAAAGGGATGAAAACCCTTCCAAACCCCAGGGTCCAACATAAGGCGTTCAGTAAAGAAAAAAATAAAATGTGCCCCATTAGCTTGACGGGGGATGAGAGAAAAAGAAGGGGTGCGGTTCCTCATTAATGGTAACGTTCTACCAAAAAGAAGGGGGGGAAGTGTCGTGTTGGGTAACCTCCAGAGGGGTAACAAACCGGGTTTTCAGATAACAAATTTCGGGGGGGGGGGGAAAAAAAAAAGCTGGCAAACCCTGGTGTTGACTGAAAAAAATCTTCCCTTTTGGGGACTCAAGGCGCGGCCCGAAGTGTTTTTGGGGAACAAGTGAAGATCCAAACAAGTGTAGGACTTTGAGATGTTGGACTGTGCAGCAAGGTCCCCAGGGGGAAGGACCAGATCAAACCGCTCGGCAGAAGGGGAAAGTTTGAAAGTTAAACATAGGCGGAGACAAGGGGGACCCTGGGGAAACGAAGCAGGAAAAGAGGAGGGTCCTCAAGAACGCCGGGGACTGAAAATGACAAAACAGGGGCAAGTTTCCTGCAAAGCCGGGCGTGCACTGAGAGGCGTGGACCAAAGGGGGAACCCCATACCGGAGGCGAGGAGGCCCGCCGCCCCGTAACCCGCGAAAAAACCACTTTTTTCAAGCGAAGGTAAACAGGACCCGGGGTCCGACCTGCCCTGGGCAAACAGAAGGGTCCTGTGTCCATCACAGTTCGAAAAGGGAGACAGACACAATATTTAGGTTGTGTTTAAGTGTTGGAAGGAGACAGTCAAAGTACCCAACCCCAAGACGTGATTGGAGGTTTTAGATCACAATCAACAAAAAAAAAGGAAGTAAGTAGGAAAGAAAACATCTCAACCTCCCAAACACGCGGAATTTCTACGATCAAAGGGAAGATAGGGTACACATCGCAATAAGGGAAAAGGGAAAGCGGTGAGGTCAGGCGGCACGTTCACCAAGCAGAAGGGAGAACCTGGGAAAAAAAGAGTTTCCGGTGAGGGGCCGAAGACGTGAGCGGGTGCAAAAAATTGGAAAAAAGGGAATCGATTGAACGCCCGAAACCGGAAAAAGGGGAAGTCGAAGTACCTCCCGCGGGTCTTGGAAAAAAAGGAGAGGGGGGAATGACGATAATCCATTGTCCCTCCAAGTGGAAGTGACAGGGGCTCATATATTGTGGTATTCAAGCCTCAACAAAGGCTGAAAGGGCCTTAAAAAGAAAGACAACTAAAAAACTGGTTGGCTCATGTAAAAAAGGAGTAAAATACATGAGGATCAAAAAAATTAAGACACCGTGGGACGTGGAAAAACCAAGACATCGTTAGAAAAACCCCGAAGTAGCGGAACACGCGGGTTTGAGCATCGTGGGAAAACAAGAAAAAAGAAACTCGTTGTTATACGTAAGGAAGTGTTCAAAAAGGAACGAAGTTGGTTATCGAATCACCCGTACAACCTCCAGGGCCAAAAATTGATGTGTCCAGAGGGAGAAAAGGGACTTCTTTGGGGGGGAACCGGTTTGTGGGGAACGGGGAGGAAAAAAAGGGAGCACGGGTAGGTGGGCAACATGGAAAGAGAGGGTGGTGGATGTTTGGCCGTCTTAAGGGGAAAGCCCATAATTACGTGAAACAGCAGCAGGGGGGAGAACACTGGCAAGGGCCATCCTCGGGGTGTAGCCAGACACTTTTGGTCGCTTGAGGGAGAGGGGAAAATTCGAGCGCTGCGCCTGGGGGACAACTCAAACAAAAAAACACAGAAACTTGCGTCGCGGGACCACTGACACTAAGAAAAAAGACCCCAGCCAGGTTTCAGCAAAAGAACAGCATCTGTTCCCGCCAAAAAGTCTGGAGAAAAGGGATGCAGTAAGGGGTGGGGGAATATGAAAAAAAATGCCAGCGAAAGGGGGAACAAGCTGACACCGAGCCTCAACATCCAGGTGGTAGAAAAAGGGGTCCGGTAGGGGTCCTAAAATGAGACGGAAATTGATAACAGCATAAACCTAGCTACAAAAAAAGCTCAAGGATTGTAAACGTAGGGGGAACTTCTAGCGTCGCTAAGCGGTTAAAAATAGGAAAAGGTGTGTCGCCAAACGAACGTAGAGGGGTAACGCGGGTTTGAAAGGTCCTCTGCTGGGCTATCGCACGTCTTCCGGTCAGCAGAGGGAGGAGAAGTGGATCTGCTAAGAAAAGAAAAAACTGGTTTGGTAAAAAAGAAAAGGTTCGTGGAAGGAAAATCCACCAGACCCTTTCAGTGGATTGAGGGTGGGATACCAGCAAGCGATTTTCCTAGGGCGAATAAGACCGGACCTGGAAAAGGCCAAGGGGAAGGAAGATTCCACCAGCAGTTCTTCGCGAGTAAAAGGAGGCGGGAGGAGGAAAAAAAGTCCTAGGGGGGTAAAAAAAAAGTGCACAAAAAATCAGCACCGTTTCGCACAGAAAATCGGGATGTGATGAGTCCGATATCGCTCAGGGGGGAATAAAAAAGTAAGCGAGGCAACAGCAGAATAGGTTAGCACTCCGGGTGAATCCGCAAGGGGCCGCGGACAAAATCTTCCAGTCAAGAAGGAAAAGGGGGTTTGGGGTGCCCAGAAAGGCATATCAACGTGAAACTTCGGTGATACATGCCCGAGGGGGGGAACTCAAGAACCAGCAAGAACGATAGAGTATGTTGGAAGCGAAGCTTTCCTCAGGGTCGATCTGGTGCCAGGGGTTTTAAATGGGGCATCAAGGTGGGGAAAAATCCGGGAAATACGGGAGGGAAAAAAGGGGCCCAACACGTCGGGGTTCTCAAAAAAAAGAAAAGACCTGGTAGAAAATCTAGAAAAGCCCTTGAGGAAAGGCAAAGGCTGGGCCACGTTTTGAATGGGCATAGGAGAAACTTCAAACAATGAGAGAACTAGACTGCCCAGTAAAATGACAAAAATGAAGATTGGGGTGAATAATGTAGTTTTGGCAGCGAATGGGTCTCTAAGCTGAGCGGGAAACCACACAGCAACACAGTCCGAGTGTCGCCGGGAAGTAAGTTTCACATCCCAACTCAAACCGATAAAGGGAGATTCCAAGAGGCTGGTTATTACCGCAAAACGGGCGGGGCCTATAGGGGGGAAATCTGAAGGGTAGCCAGCAGTAGAGACAAAGGCATAGATGTCTGCAAGGGAAAAATAGAAAGTACCTGATAATCGCAGCCCGAAAAATTTTCCGGGCCGGTCAAAACAGGGGAATCCCGCGCCGATCTTCCGCCTTCCAGGGGGAAAAAATAGGCAGCCTAAAAAGGTAAAGGGTGGCCAAAAGGCGGGGATGGGGGATTAAAATAAGCCCCGCGAAAAACTGACGGGTAATAAAGGTGCCAAAAAAAAAAGGGGAAAGAAAACACAAGCCTTCGACATTTCGGGTGGACCAACGGAGGGTTATTTCTACTTTTAAACTAAAAGGACTTGACGGGTCTAATAAGACACTAACCAAGCAGGGGGGGGGAAATATCGGGGGAAAAGGAGGTCAGGTCGGACGGCTTGACGAGAAGAAAGGGAAAGCTAAAACAGAGACGGGTTCCGTGGTTAAAAAATCAACAACAGTTATGAAAATGGGTTGAAGGGCCGTGACCTTCCACGGCCATTTTTACCGGACGGGAAGAAGGGTTATAGTATCAACAAGAAAAGGGGAAGAGGGAAATGGCTCAAAAGGAAAACCGTCCGAAAAAAAGAAAAAGGGGACGTTTTTGAAATGAGGCGGCCGACAAGTTAAGAAGGGCGGAAAAATACTGACAAGGAACAGACAACCCCTGGAGAAGCCGAAGCGTAATCGTACGGGGGGGGGAAAAGAAACAAAAAGAATACGAGTACGCCAATGGAAAAGGTTGGATAGGGGGCCGTATAAGGGAAAAAGGGAGGGGAGGGAAGAGCAGACAGAAAGAGGAAAGAAAGTAAAAGACACACTCAGTTGAAAGGCGTGGGACTTATAG
>Ga0179593_1559262_pt1 | contig 10076 bp, 5 predicted proteins | sample CZODoug2_1_08_16_FD_185931 | JGI IMG/M metagenome (GOLD analysis project Ga0179593, IMG submission 185931) | Vadose zone soil fungal communities from Angelo Coast Range Reserve, California, USA - CZODoug2_1_08_16fungal (PacBio error correction) | ecosystem: Environmental > Terrestrial > Soil >...
CAACTGAGTCACTGCACAATAACGTAGGGGAGGAAGAATGGCGAAAAGTACCTCAAGAAGCGAACCACCTTAAATATTAAATCCAAAATAAACCAGGGGGGGAAAAAGAAACTAAGGATTTATAAAAAAGGCCTGAAGCTGGTGAAGATCAAGGGAGCCTACACCGAGACCCGCAGCCCTCGAGAAGGACGATCTACAAGCATGGCCCAACCCACACAAAAATCGTTAGTAACTTCATACAACGGACCTCTAGGGATCATAAGCGCTGAGATTGGGAAGGGAAGGGACCAAAGGACGGGTCAATCCCATGGGGAAATTATACCTATACAGAATTGAAAGCACTTCAATGGGGGAGTGACTGAATATTTCTGTCATAACCGATTTGAACCAACGGGGGTCTGTAAAAACACGTCCCTTCTATCACATGCTGTCGACGTAATCATCTTAGAAAATAATAAACAGCCAACCGCTGCTACAATGGTTCTGACTTTGGGAAATCGTAAACATAATTTGGATCACGAAAACACTAATTCCTACTTGACTGGATTAAAACAGTCTTACTCCCCGAAGCAAGTCTACGCGCGGCCTCCGGTCCTGAACTATCCAGAAACAGCTACAGTCGAAAACCTTCAACCAGTGCTGCAGCTTCACCACGTCCCTTCCCCCCTGTGACAGGCTAGCAAGAAACATCCAGGCAACGTTAGGGGGAAGAATCTTACGCCCGATATCACAATAGCAATACTGTGTGTTTAGGGAAAGTTGATCATCATAAATCGTTACAATGGGCGCTTTGTCCAAAAAACCGTGCGATCAGCAGCCCAGAACGCCCTCGTGAAAAACATGTCACTTGCTTGGATGGCTGGCAAAAGATATCCTAAAGGGCTTACATGGAGACTTAAAAGAGGGATATGTCGGTCCTGTCCTGGGGGGATCAAACCGAAAAAAACTTTCTGGAGGGGGTGCCTTTGGTGTTGCGTCCCAACCGTAGGGGGAAGGCGGCTAACTGCGAACTGCTTGTTCGGAAACCAGAGCGTTTTTGCAGAGAAAATGGCAACAACAGGAAGAAGGAGGCGGAAGGACGAAAGGAAAGAGGAAAAAGGAAAAAAAAAGAAAAGGAAGAAACACGTTTCTGCGGATACCCGCCTCCTTGTGCCACTGGCGGCCCCTGAACGATGCGTATCTTCCACACCATCGTTACAATAAAAATGCCTTAAAAGCGCATTGTCGGGCCAAAGGTTTTAACGCCCAGAGTTTGGAAACCTACTGCCCCCGCCTGAAGGGAGACCACATGGGCCAAAAACTCTTGTCCGGAACTCACCCGGCGCACGAGTCTCAACGTTCCTTCGCACGGTGCGGCCAAAAACGGGGGCACATCGCTCAAAAGCAAAAACCCGCCCGTGATGTCGATACAGCCGGCACAGAAGCAAGGGGAGGACAGACGGCTGTGGACGACCTGGGTTTGCCCTTTACTCCGTGCAGGGGTCGAGGTTGAAGGAAGGAGTTGGGATTGGTCAAAGGTCGCTGCTTCCTAGTCTAAAGGTCAGGTTCCCAACCGTTTCCGTTTTTGGGGAAAAATAAGACCAGCTCGCCTGAGCGGGATCAGCAGGGGGGGGGTTTGTGTGTCGTGCGGCGGGGTTGGCAGGGGGAAACAAAAAGAAGGGTTTTTTTGGGGCAAAGGGGCCAAACCGCGTTAACACGACAGTCAACGAAAAGGGGATCGTTGGAGTTCCAACGATTCTTAGAATATGAAGAACCGGCACAACAGAGACGAAAAGACAAGTTGTCGGAAGGGCAAAGACCGTGTGTTTGTCTTGAGGCGAGCTTGCGGGACCCCTCCCTTAACGGTCGCCAGATGTTTGAGGAAAAGTAATAGTGCGAAAGACTCCTCAACACAAGAGGAAAGACGTGGAGTAAAACACCACAGCCCTGTACTCTATTCATAAAGTGTGTCTTCCTTCTAACTCAAGACTTGGTCGGAAACAGTGGTGCAGTAAAAGGGGGGGGGCAACTGGGGTGGGATATGTAAAAAGAGAAGCGAGAAAGGTTTTCATCCACGAGGCCCTTTGCTTTGCTCCCGAAAAAACAAACAAGTTTTTGTGGAGCGTGAGGGGGATTGGAGCAACCGTCCTTCGAAGGGGGGGTGGGAAGGAAAAGAGAAGGGCTTGTTTTGTGGCAAGAGTGAGAAAAACCAACACGGGGAGGAGGAGGACAAAACGGGGCAACAAGAAGCGACTTCGAGTACGAAACCCCTCTGGGGTAAGTGTCAGCAATCCCGAACCGCCAAAAACCCCACTTTGCGCAAAAACAAGAAGGGGCCAGAGGGGATAAACTGGAGACGGACGAGACGTTAAGGAAATGACTACAAATCGACCATTGGCACGGAAACTGGGGCCGCCACGTGAGGTTGGACGAAGGAAGACCCAGCCCGGAGAAACCTCAAGTCCCGTGCTGTTGGCAGGTTTGATACACCGGATGAAGGTTCCGCGGTGTAGGAGGCACTACTATTCGAGCTTAGTGAAACCAAAGGGCGAAGTGCAGGATTGGGCAAACCACAACACGGCCACTTCGGCCCAAAGGGAAAACCAAGGCGTTAGCACTCTCTACAATAAGGTCATACTTCTAATAGCAAGGCTTGGGTTGGCGCTGAGAAGAGAAGGAGACACTTGAACGCCGTCCAAAGGGTAAACACAACCTCTCTGCAAAAACCAGACCGACGGGTTAAAAAAAAAAACAGCTGCTTTCTCAAACTCGAACCGAAGGACTGAAAAAGGGCCCGGCACCTAAAACACTGAAAAGTCCTTTTGGAGCAAGGCTGCGAAAATGCCTCCCTAATAAAACAAGAATCTTGCACCGAACCGGGGTCACGTTAGTCCCACCTAAAGGGAAAAACCTCCAAACTAAAGGGGGAAAGGACTTCTGCTATAGCCACCCGAAGAACTCGAGGGCGAATGGTGGAGCCCCAAAAGCAGCGAGGGGGCGCGACATCAGGGCGGGGGCAGGAAATCCGGCCTGAAACATGTGCATTACAAAGCGGGGGTCGGGACAAAAAGGTGGTACTCCGAACGTATAAAAGCAACTGCCCGGGGAAGGCAAGAACAGTTCGAAAGGGTCCTAATACTAAAACAGGGGGAGGGCCTCAATCGTGGAAAAAAAAAAAAGCCGCCATTGGAGTGCCCGGGGTGACCTGAGGGGTTCCTTCCGTCATGTAAAACTAAAGTATGACCCGGGAAGGGGAGTGCGCAAAAGCCACGACAGCAAAGTTCGAAACCACTGTCTTAAAAGGTCATAAAAAGCCGCAAAGTGTGGTTGTTCGGTTGAAAACCGACCCGGGGCAAAAAAAAAAAGCCCTAACGCGTGCTAACTAAAACATCCCACAAGAGGGAAAACAGCCTCCTCGAATCGCGAGCCGTCAACTCATCATCTCCACCCTTTAAGAATTGACCGTTCGCTGAGGGGGGAATCGACACTTTGTCATCTCCATTTGGGCCCACGCGATGGCAAAACACAGAACGACCCTCAACAAAACCCCAGAAAAAACTTGGGGGGGTCTGGTGATCGGGAGTATAGCTGCCGCAAGTCCGGCCTGCAGCCAACGAAAACGGTCAAAGGACTCTTTCATGTTCTAAGCCCAAAAGTCGAGACGAAGGGGAAAGGGTCTAGGTGCACTGAGGAAAAAACAGTAAAAGCGATAGGTCGGACGAAGGGGTGTTCTCGAATGCCGCGACTCATATGGGACAGGTTCACACCCCTCGCCCATCTTCCCCCACTGAAAAAATCAACGGGGGGGCGAAAAGGACCGGGTATCGCCGCCCCAGCTCCCCCGGTCAAAAATGTTTTAGAGCAGGCAAGGGTCCCTTGAAAGCCAGAAAGGAAGGGAAACCTCCTCCACTAGACCGCCCATAACCTCTGAAGCCTGTGGAAGGGGACAGAATTTGAACTGTCCCACCTGCACGAGCGGACTAAGCCCGTCAGGGCGCCGAAGGCGGGGGGCTGTTCGGCAAATCGGCTCCTCGCCGTTGTAGTTGTCCCGTAGACGGTCAGTCCTGCTTCTGGGGGTGGGACTTTCTAAAGGACTCGAGCGCGGACACACTCACGAGAACACGCCTAGGTCAAGGAAGGCAAGCGAGCAAAATGGAAAGTCGGACAAGAAATGCATGACGGGGGGTCCCCAACGAAGGGTCCGTAAGGTACTCCGAAAAAAAAATGAGATGAAATAAGTCATAAGTTGGCGGAGGACATACAATCTAAGGAGGAAAGAGAAGAAGGAGGAAACAACGTTGATCATGCAGGACACCTTCGAAAAATGTGTTGTTACAACACCCCCGTAATCGTTCCAATCTGGGCCAACAGTAAAAGATTGCGGTAGGCTTGCGGCCAGGGAAAGGGGAAAGGGCCTCTGGAGAGAAGCTCTCTCGGCAGCGGAAGTATCTCTCTACCCCCTACAAAATAGCGTAGCGGGCACTCCAAAAACTGGACCGATCCGCGCACTGATGAAAAGTTGAAACGAACCACCCCAGAACCTCGGGTACGAGCGACTCCTCAACAGGGCCCTAAAACTGGTGCCGGACGAACACTCTGGGATGAAAAGCGCTCAGCGCGGGGGATTCCTCAATCCTCAGGGGGACCTCGAATCATGAGTAAGAACCTTGAAGCGGGAAAAAAAAATGGAGTCTACCTTTTGGATCTAAGCAAGTACTTGCAGGTTTCCCGATAAGCGGGGAAAGTTCGAAGGAAAATTAAAAGCGAAGGATTAAAAGGGGTCGACTCCTCTCCCAGTCCCACAGGCCATGGGGGGAAGCCTGATCGACACCATTATGGGGTCACACTAAAAAAAAAAACACCTAAAGAGGTGGCGATGGAAATAGAAAGTCATGAACGGGCCTCCGCAAAAGTACTCCTATACCAAAAGAAAAACGGTGTTGGGAGGGGGGTTTTGGGGAGGGGGCGAAAGGAAAAAACTTCAGCGAGAAGCAAAACGTTGTCTTCAAAACCTGGCACCAAAGACAAAAGGGCCCGGACGAAAAGCCGGGTTACCCAAAACTTGGGAGAGATTGGCATTGAAAGGGAAGTTGAGGGTACGTCTTACTTCCCGACGGGATTACCGGGTCGGAGCAAGGAAAATGCTACAAAAGCTTTTGCCGGTTCCACGAAAGAGGGCGAAGAGCTTTGGTGAGGGCATGTCGATTCTTCCCCCGTAAAACACTTTTCGTGTTGGGAACGAGAAAAAACAAACAGCGGTCTCAACTCGGGTCTGGACTCGAAACACGGGGGCTTGCCAAAACGATCCCTAAGACAGCCTCGAGGGCAAACCAACCAAAAACTGTGAACGGTGGCAGTCCCGAGTGGGAACGCACGATGTAACCAAAAAAACTTGGGTACCAAAACTGCGTGTCAGCCTTCAGGCTGGGCTGACGGGAGCAGTGCCCACCGGACTGCATCCACCACCAACGGCACAGTTTGGTCATACCAAAGAGTGCGGGGGGGTAAGACGCGAAACTTATTTTCTAAAGTATAGAATTATGCACCTATGAAAAAGGAAAGAAAAAGGGGGGGGGGGGAAAAGGACCGGTAATTTTCTTGGGGTCGGAACTAGGCGTGGGTGACGAATGTGGGAAAACGTAGGTGCAAGGGGGTTCCTAAAACCACTTCGAACGTAAAGGGCACAGGAAGAAAGTGGGGGAACCAAGACAAGGGTTGGTTACGTGAAGTGTCTTCGGTCGCTTTTAAGCGAAGGTTTTTTGTGGAACGTTTTTTTGAAGGCGGTTGCAGAACGGCAACCGAAGTTGTTGCCACCAAGGGGGGGGAAAAAAGAGGTTGGGCAACGGTGTGAGAAAGGGAGGAAAAATCTTCGCCCGGCAACAGAACGGTGGCAGAGGTACATTATGACAGTCAAAATTTGAGGGGCGGCGAACAGCAGGGAGTGGATTCAAATCGGTTAGGGACCAAAGGAAAGTAGTCTTAGGGGGGGGGGGCCGAGAATTCGCCAATCACGTGGAAAAATCCTCCTCCAAAGAGACAAGCAAACTTCTGCGACAAGGCCCAAGCACCTGGAAAGTGTTCTAAAAACATGAGCAATTCCCTCACGACAACAATAACGAAATGGCGGGAAGTGTTGGGAAGGTGTAGTCAATGGGGGGGCAACTTGGTCGTTCTAGGCCTAAAAAAAAAAACTATAAGGCCAAATTTTGACACGGATTGCCTTCTTGGGGATCACCAGTGGGCAGAGGTTGCAAGAAGTGTCCTTTCAGGGAATAGTGTAGGGGGGAAGAAGGCGCAGGGGTCCTGGACCAAAATGATCCCGAAAAAGCAAACCAACGGAAGGAGGCTTAAAATAAAATAAAAAGAACCACGGCCATGCAAACCTTCATGGGAAAAGACTGGGGAGGGAAGAAGGGAAACTCACCTGACCGGAAAGGGGAGAGGGGGAAAAAGGAAAAAGGGTCCTCGAGGACTTGTGGGAAAAACTAATCTGAGGTGTAAAAGTACCGGTACAAAACAAAACGGGGACAAAACAATCGGGGATTTCCGGCAAACATCTTGGGGAAAATGTTATGGACGGAAAGAAACCAAAAGGAGACCAAGTGCGTCCAACCATCTTTAAAATGGTGAGACTACGTTGCAGGGGGTCGCGGTTGAGGACTCAAACAAGGAAAAAAGAGCCTCTTGAACCAGGGAACGAAAGAAAGGCGGGAGTTCAGGAAGGCCCGGGAACGTCAACAAAACAGGGGACTGCGCCCGCGGGGGAAAAATTTTAAAGAAGAATGGGTATATACCGAAGGGGGTTGAAAGCGAACTAGAAAAATCTCAAGAGGACACGTTCACCTAGGGGAAGGGGTGCAAACAACGGGGGGACAAAAGGCAAAAAGCCCGACGGTAACAAAAAACTGCAGAAAAACCTGCCACGCAGACGAAGGGGAGTGAAAGGCACCTGGGGGAAAACCTAAGCTGTTCCCGTAGGACTAAAAAAGGTGACTGGAAGGGGGACTAGACAGGAAAGAAACAGTCGGAGAAAACATTGCACGGGATACGCAGGAACACAAATAACGCTCCCAGGAAAAAAAGGGCTTTAAGTTCAAATTTCAAGACCTCTCCGAGGATCGGTTGGATCACCCAGGCTCAGAAAACAAAAATCATGACAGGAAGGGGGGGCGGACCTAAAAAAAAAAAAGTGGGGCAGGCGACCGGTGTCGGCACCAAAGGTCCCTCCATCGGGGGAGAACGGGGTTGGGGGAACAGGGCCAAAAGTCGGGGGAGGAAAGTCGCGGGGGAATTTAAGGAGCATGGGGGTTTACAAAAAAAAAAACCCAGAAGGTCCAAAGGGGGAAACGCGGGTTAACGTAGTTTTTCAGACGTATGGACACTGAAAGACGACCGAGGAAGACCAAAAATAAAAACAGAAAGGAAAACCGCCGGCCGAAAAAAGGCGCGCGCCGGGGTGTGCGGTTTCCCAAACGCCGCAGGGCAAATCAGGCCGCACGGTCAAACACAAACGAAACGTGAACCACAGAAAACCAGGTGCCCTTTTAACTGGCAGGAACGGGAAGAAGTTCAAGGGCTCATGCGTAGATCCAAGAACAAGGGGCCCGTAGCTTCTGTAAGAAAAAACACGCCCACCGTTATTTGCAGTGATTAGGGGATGACAGACGTCCGCTGAAAACGAACGACCACAGGGTTCAAGGCACATACGTGAAAACATTAACCTACTCCGCAAAAGGGTTCCCAAGGAAAGTGAAGTGGGAATCCCCTAACTGGGGCCCACCGATAACTATTCAACGGGAAGAGTGAACGGAAACTGTCACGGGGCGGACTTGCTCCGAAAAAAAAAAAGGGGAATCTCGTTAAGGCCCATTCGAGTCAAAGAGGTGGACTAAGGGGGGGGGAAAGGAAAAAGGAAAAGTGGAAAAGCTCCAGGAAAGGGTCTTGATTCGCCAGGGATTTCCACTTTAAGCTGAGAGAACTTTATCCGAGGGAAAAACTACTCAAAAAATCATTTCACACCCTAAAAAAGCAACGTCCCCAGTCAACATTAGAAAGTTTCCGGACAAGAAAGGGCTACAACAGAGTATTTCTAAGGGGAAAAATCTTGGATAGGGGGAAATCTCAAGACCTCATCGGAAGTGGAAAGGGCTTCGAAGAGCGGGGGGTAATAAGAAATACCTATCGAGCAAAAGCGAAGCAAAAAAGGCTCCCCTGCGATCGAGGTAAGCTAAACCCGCTTGAAAGAACACACTCTTGAAGGGGGACTTGGAGAGGGGAGGGGAAAAAAAACTGGCCCTGACAAAAGACCAGAAAAGAAGTCGTCCTGCATGGAGCCTGGCGAGCGAGAGCAAAAAAAAAAAAAAAAAAACGGATTAGAGGAAAGATATATGAATGGGAGGAAAAAAACTTTATCAGGACAGGGAAAGCGGGCCGAGAACTTTTTCCAAACCAAAAAAAAGGGCCGACATCGTGACCCTGATTAAAAGTGCTCTAAGGGGGGGAAATCTTTAGAGGGACCTGAGAGGTAAAAGGACGCGAGGAACGAGAAAGACTAAAAAAAAACATCAAAACGCATATCTTAGCGAAAGTAACGACAAAAGACTCAAAACAGGGAGCTGCTAACCCGGACGACTTCCAGGAAAGGGAACTTTCGGGACTGGACGCGTAGACGAGCGAAACTCTTTGAAAAGTCAAAAAGAAGGCGCGTGGAGGAGAGGGGGGTTAGGGAAAGGACATCTTGTTGTTTCCCAGTGAGAGTTGCGTGGTTAAAGGCAAAAAAAAAAAAAAAAGGGGACTTCCCGGAGGGACAATCAAGCACGCTCAAAAGGAGTAACAACAAGCAAGGGGAAAAGCCAAAGCAAACGTCTATAGAGCCGGTGATATAACTCCATGTACAGGAAGAGGATGGGTCAACCGCTAAATCCACATGTCAGGTGTTGACTGTAAAATCGGCGGGCTCAGTCTTCCTCTACTGAGCGATTTTCATAAAAGGGCGGAACCTTTGCATCGCAGTGAAAACCGAGGGGAGTATACAATCAAAAAGCCAGGGGGACCCGTCTGGTGGACAGTCCTTTGGGGAGGCTAACTACAGGCAGGATAATCTACATACGCATGGAATGAAGAAGGGGGGGGAACGGGGGTTTTATTCTCACGGGTACTCTCCAAAGGTGGAAGCTGGCCTGCCCACCGGGGGCTAGCCACGAAAAAAAAAGAACTGCACTTAAAAGCATTCATAAGAATGGGGTCCCGCAGGGCATGAGATGATGCAAATGCTGCTCTTGGGGCCGTCTGTGGTGAAATAGGGAAGGGGACTTCAGAAAGGGATTCCGGGAGGCAGGAAATGAACACAAGGGACGCGGTGCGGGGGTCCTATAAAACTTGCACTTTCTAATAGGGGTCCTTGGGAGGGGGGACCGCCTGAGGACTGGCCAAAGAAATGGGGTTGGGAGAAACGCAAACTGTCCTAAAAAGATCCAATTGGAAAACAAAGGGACTCTTTGAAGAAGGCAAAAGCCAGCAAGGGGGAAGTCGCCATGAATCAATCCTTTTCTTGAAATGTTTAACCGGGGAAGAAGCCCTGGTAGTTAAAAGGGGGGGCACCAGGGAAGGAAGGAAGACTGAAGCCCGGTAAAAAGTAAACTCTACTGAAAAAACAAAAGGGCGCACCAACCCGAAAACTACCCGCCCCGCGGGTTTGGGGGGGAGAACCGAGCCAGGCAGACAGACGGCGGCAGAACTGCATAAAAAAAAGACCCTACTTGTGGGGGGGGGGGGGTCATGGGGGGGGGGGGAAAAAATGGGGGGGGGCTTAGGGGGACCAGGCAGGGGGCGATTGTGTAGTATGCAAGCCTCTTTTCGCAGCAAGCCATTTGCTGGCCTTACAAAAAGCTTCATGGCCAAAGGCCGGGTGTGAATGGTAAGTATACTGGGAAGAAGGCCCAAAACCAAGAAAGCAGGGGGGGGGTGGGGGGGAAACGGAGTGTTCAGAAATTGTCACAAGAATGGGGCAGTCCAAAACCGTTGCCGGTGAAAAAAGCAAAAAGAAAAAAGCTTCGCGGCAACACATGGGGCTTGAAGAAAAAAAAAACAGGAAGGAA
>Ga0179593_1636296_pt1 | contig 10076 bp, 11 predicted proteins | sample CZODoug2_1_08_16_FD_185931 | JGI IMG/M metagenome (GOLD analysis project Ga0179593, IMG submission 185931) | Vadose zone soil fungal communities from Angelo Coast Range Reserve, California, USA - CZODoug2_1_08_16fungal (PacBio error correction) | ecosystem: Environmental > Terrestrial > Soil >...
CAAGAGGGGGGCGCTGATTAAAAAGAAAATTTCACTTTTTTAATCAAGGATTTCGGCGTTCCCGATAAAGACGAAAGGTATGACTAGAAATGGGGGAAAAATCTTAAATGTCTGAGACGCGGGCTAAAAAGGGGGGGAGAAGAATAGGCGGGCATACTCTTTGGGACTTTCAGAGAGACTGTTCAAGGTCTCGGAGGGACTAAGCTGCTAACGAGGTGCCCCTCGGTTAGAAGTGGAGACTGAAGCGTTGCAGAAAGGGGGATAGCCGCTTGGGGTATAGAAAGGAGCTGCAAAGGCATCCCTACGGCTCCTCCACTTGGGAGAAGAGGAGCGAGAAGGTCTGTTTTTGGAGACTTGAGGGGGGTACCTTCTATTGGGCCGACATGACTATAACAGGGGGAAATGGTTTCTTGGGGAATGTAAAGAAAAAGGGAAAACCGAGCAAAGTCGGGTTTCGAAGAGTGTAGTCCTTCAGGAGGGTCTAAACGAGAAGACAAGCTTAAAAGGGAAATCAAGCTTCAGAAGGGGGGGTTCAATTTGTGGGGAAAGCGGGACGACGCGATCCTTCGTAAGGACCGGGGGGCCCCACGCGGCATAAAACCGAAAATAGCGCGGTGAAAAGGGGGGATCCCCAAAGATTTCGTTGCGGGGGAGGGGGGGGGGGAGCGCACCCTGACTGGGCAGAAACTCCGGGCTGAAAGTGATGAGGATGGGGAGAAAGGGAAGGAGGTCCCCGCGCGTCTTTGGGATCCGTTGTTCTGTTGCAATTGGGGATTAGCTCCAACTCGAGGGATCAAGGGACAGAAAAGGGAAAGAGGGCCAACTACGCATGCAGGGATCAACGTATGCTCAACTGGGAGTGATGGAAGCTCTTAAAAGTCGGCGAATAGTTTGAGCATACGTCTAGAGGGTTGGTGCGTTTCCAACACTGCTCCATTTTGGAAGTTTCGCTGAAGATTCCAGCTTTCTTCAAGAGGATGGGACCCGCAACCCTGACGAAGACACGTACGGCTACCAGAAGTGACAATGGGATTCTTCCGGATTGACTCTAAGGCCCTTTTGATCACTGCTGAGAGATTCTCCGGGAGGAAGACGGGGCGGCCTACGGCTCTATAGCTGGGGGTGTCATGCGCAAACTTGGGGGGACGCCAAGGATAAAATTCTGTTCGGGGGCCGATGCGGTGACGAAGGCTGAGGAGGGGGGGTTCGGGAGTTTTTTTGGGGGGGCAGTATCTGACGTAATTCACAGGCTTCTTGAGTCTCGGCGTCAGAGAGCGTGCTGGCCCTACTTTTGAATGTGTCAAACGCGAGATACTCCGACCCTTATGGTTAGTTTTAAGAAGGGATTCGGCTTTAACCGGTGGAGCTCACTAAGGAGGGAAACTTTGGGTTGCAAAAAGCTTACTCAAACACCTCAGGGAACGTAGCCCCTCACGCGAGAAAGAGGCCTCACGGCACGCGGAGCGGGATATTCTGGCTTTTCACTAAGGGGGGGGGAAAGACCGACTGCAAAGGGAGGGTTGCGGGTGTGGGATGTTCACCGATCGGAATCCTGGTGGTGGGGGGGCCCCTGGATATCCGAGAGACAAACCAACTGAGTGGGAAAAGCAGCTTCCATGGGTCGGGGAATCGGGGACCAAAACCCTCAAAGCCGGAGAGAGAAAAAAACGTCCTTTCGTTCTGAAAGCAGAGAAAACAGATGTTACCAGCCCAGACTACGAGAAGAAGGGCCGGAAACAGAAACCTCTTGAGGTAAAAGGGCTCCTTTAGATTGGGGGGTTCTGGGGTTGGGGGCCTCACCACTCTCTTTGGAAGGAAGAGGGGCGTTCAGACTCGATCAATGTGGGATACTTCACACGAAATTTTCAATGTCTGGTATGATCTGGGGGGAGGAACCAAAGTAGTAAAGTAACATTGGAGGGTACGACGAATACCTAAATCAGTACCTCGGTAAAGCTGACGGCTGATAATATTAAAGAAAAAGTCCCACACACCGCTCGAAGAAGAGAAAAAGCATGGCCCGAGATCTAGAGGCCCTCAATGTCGAAAAGAAAGGCGCACCCGAAGGGGGACTTCGTGACCTCATTGAACCTCCGTATCATCAAAGTTCGGGCCACCGGTGATATCATCCGAGCTCCCCAGACTACAGATCGCCTGGAAGAGGTCGTCCGAATTTGGTTCTGAGATGCTTTGTTACCTAAGAGATCTGGGCAGGGGGGGAAAATTTTAAATCTCTGGGACAGTGTGGGGAAGGAACCATAATTTCTCATTGGAAGTGCCCCCACCCCTACATAATAAGTCGAACTCGGGTCTGCACTCAAGCTGAGTCTCTAGAAACCCTCAAACAAATTACAGGTATTCTCGCTAGCCGGGACCACTATTCTGTTGCACTTCCTTCGCTTGGGGATGGTTCTCTATTTGTATCTCAAATAAAAAAAAATCCGAAGAAGGACCCCACTTCTCCCACGAATCTCGGAAGGAGATCTTAGTGTGAATTTGTGGCGAACCCGAGTGGTCGCGCGTGTCGAGAGAAAGAGGGGGATAGCCATGTTAATAGATTCTCAATCAGAGAATGCGAATATTGGGTTTCTTAAAATAAGATCCGGGGAGACTATTTTAGGTTTGCTTACCAAAACGGGCTTTGAAAAAGGCGACAAAGGAAAAGCTCTATCTCAAGACAAGACACTAGGCTAAAGCCCAAACTCGGGCTTCCTTTATCATCGAAAGGGTGCGTGGAGGGCTCTACGAAAAATGCCTTAATGAACGTAACACAAGCGTGAGAAAATCCCCGCTCATGTCCTAATGGGGAAGAAGTGCAGCTCGCAGGGGGTTTCAGGAAAACACGGAGGCCGATCGCATTTAATCAAACTCCCAAAGAAGAAGAACCGATTCTGGCGGTTGGGTGCCTAAAGGGGGTCATTGGGGGTGATTATGCCGAGAGTTTTTGAGGGGGGTAAACCCGCCGAGGGGGGGGGGGCTATCACAAGGGCGAAATCATTGTCTTGCCTAAGAAAATGGTGACCAAATAAGGTACCTCTGTCCCGCTGTTAGAACATCTTCTTCGGGAAGAGATCTACACACGACGAGACTAGATGAACGCAAAAGAGGTGTGGACAAAACCGAAAGGAGCCTTATGTCTTTGGCAAAGACCTTCAGGGATCACACTTTCTTACACTCTGAAGTACCCGGGGAGAAGCAGACTAATGGTTGGGACCAATTCAAGTGGAATCGAAGAAAAAGAATGTCGGCTGAAAAAGAATCCCGAAGGGAGAAAAAAAGGCGGGGGGCGCGAAGAGTTATTTCATCGCTTAGAGACTCAAAAATACACAGAGGGATGATGAAGATGAGGATGACATTAATTAGACACGACAAATTTCAAAAGACTGTTTCTGAGCACATCAAGGGGTTCGGTGCGGAAGAACGAAATTCTTTGGGACTTTCGATACGGCATAAATTTATGACAGGCGCACGATTGACGGTGAAAACGTGGCTACTAAAGTAGCTTAACAGACGCTCGGCTAAATTTAGGTCGCGTTTGCGTCATCTCTCTTTCTCGGGGCGTCTAGACCGGGCAACGAAAGTTGTCAATAAAAAAGAAAAAACCTGGCTTGGTCAGAGTGTCGGTAGACAAGAGGTAGAGCACTTGGATAGCCGCATTTCGAACGCGCATACCTAAAAAAAAAAAGAAACGGCGGCACGAGCCATTTCTCGAGGGGAACAAGGAATCGAGGGTTTGGTTTCTGAAAAAAATGGCTGTTGCTGCGGCCACCACCTTGCTATCAAAGGCTGGTTGGGGAGGTAGTATCTAGGGAGACACTGTCAAATATCAAAAGGTGCAGCCGGACCTACCTCGGCGTTTCAGACAAGGTCTTTTCATGGCGGTGAGCCAGTCGCGCCTCGCTAGACTTGGAATCAAGTCAAGCCGAAGGGGGGTGTCGGGGGAGTTGGGTCGGAGGACTTCTGTGCATTCGGATCGGCTGAAGCCGTTGGTCGGAACGTCGAAATAGGGACCCTCAGAAAAGGCTGTTTGCTCCCAAACTATTTACCATTTTCGGGATGGGGATGATAATGGGGGCTCTCAACCCGGAGCTTATGTTAGATGGCCGGGCCTACAATGTCTCTAGGGAGTCCAATATCCTTAAAACTTCGAGAAGAGAATTTGTATCCTGGTGGGAGGAAATAGTTCGGGGGGTGGATTTCGTCGTGCACGAGGCTATCAAATGAAAACAGGAAACCGAATACTCCTGTGTCATGGGTTCCGCGTCAAACTTGGGGGGACTTTTCTGGAAGCTATTCGCAATAACGGTCGTGGGAGTGGATTAGGTGGGGGATGCGTTTTGGTGACACCCTGGCAATTCTTGATGTTGTTCTAGGGGATCTCTCGTCCCCTCTTGTACCATCCCAAGGAGGGAGAGTTATGGTACAACCCTCTTACTGGACAATGAGAGAAAAACATGCCTCGGAGACGTTAATTAATGAAAAGGGCAGTGAGGTTCTGAGATGCCGGTGTCTAACTGATGAAAGAAGCCGTGTGAGGTCAATCTTTTAGGTTGATGCAGCGCTATCGTTTCCTATTCGAGGGTTGGGGGGGGAGCAAGCTTGGCCGACATGACTCTTGTTCGATCCTCGTCTGGGGTGGGGGGACTTTGTGCGATCTTCAGGAGGTCATTTTGTGATGCTGGTGTGGGTGTCGTATCATTGGACGATTAGAGTCCTCCGGGTTTCCTGTCTGTCGTTTCGGGCTCATCTTATTTACTTCCTACGTTTTTCTGGGGAACAGCGAGCTCGCCGAAACGGGGGGGGGGGTCACCCTTGCCGTGAAGGGGACCAGATTCCTGATTCTTGCCGGGGCTTCTCCACGGTCCCAACTTCCGGGGAAGGGGGACCCAGCAGGTTCCCCCGCCGCCACACCCAGCCCCCTTCGCTCAACTCACAAACGTTCTTCCAGCTGGGGACTCCTCTATCTAAAGGGATTCTAGTCTTTAAAGTGTAGGCATCATTTTTTTAGGTCCCCCTCTCAATCCCGAGAATTCACGCTCGGGCGGGGCTGTTTTGGGAATGGGAAAGCGGCCCTGGCGCCAGGGAAAGGTAGGAGAAACTCAAACAAACGGGAGGAAGGAATAGAGCGATAAGAACAACAACGCTTCCATTAGCGAAATGGGTATCGGTGAAAAGAAAAAACCAACAGACTGTCCGGTAGCGTTTCATCAGGAACATCGATGCTCCCCAACTAAGAAAGGGCGAGGGGTGATCTTTCCTCCGGGCCTTATAGAGGTTGGCCTTGTTTAGCGTTTGCCCACCTAAAAAAGTGCTGCTGATTGGCAAGGGTTACGAAAAAAGACAGCATTGAATACAAAGATAAGACTTCCCCGGGGGCAAGGGTCTCTGATGAAAGTCGTAACTCAACAAGTAGGAAAAAGGCAGCCGGCCGCTATAAAAAAGAGGAATAAGCTAATTAATAAAATAGGTAGGTCCTTTGCGTCTTAAAGTAACAAACGCACCGACCACCCAGCAGAAAGAGAGAACCGGCATGCTAAACGCAAGGAAATCTAACGGTCTCAGTCTTCACAAATGGCACCCAGCACTATTATCGGAAAATGATAACGAAAATTTCCCGCACCTGCTCGAAGCATGGACAGGCAGCCTGTAATCCCATCGAGTCCAACGACGGGAACAAGAATCCCTCCGAATCGTGGTTAGATGTTGGAATACTCAGGCAAAGTGGTAATCTTGAATATCGATCTAGAAAACCAGATGTTATGGCAGCAAGCGCATGCTAACACGATACCAGAAGGAGGACCTCCATCAGACCTCATGTATGAAAGGATAGACACCTCTCTACTTTGTTTGGAGGGCCTGGGAGTTGGGAGAACGATCGGTGAGCGCATCGAAAAAAAAAACAGGAACCACCAAGCCACGTAATACACCCAGAAGCGCCTAAAGCTGCGGAAAGTTTCTGGACCTACATGTTCAGTCTCGTCGTTCGAATCCGCAGGGGTTGCGGAAAAAAATAAAGGCCATCACTCACGCCAATGGAATAAAATATGGGGAAAACTCTGTTTACCTTCTCAGAGGGTGGGACAGGGATCCGTCTCCGGGTTGTAAAGGAGTAGGAAGACAAAATCTCTCGGGGGTACAAGCAGACGAGAATGGATCCATCTTCTTGTGAGGCAAAGGGTTCACTTCGATCTAGTACTACAAAGAGCAATGAAATGGAAAAGAAAGAGTAAACTCTATTGTTCTCAGCTTCTTTCAGAACGAAAATCATTGCAGTGCCTGAGTCGCTTGTTCGACCAAACACCTCCTCTCGGCCAAATTCTTCAAAACAACCCCAGGCAAAACTATATGTCGGGTGTTTGCACCGGTGGGGAGGGTTATTATCGCTAGTGGGATTGAACGTTGCCTCTAACTGTCAAGGCCACGAAATGTCGCCCTACCTAATTATCGCCAAGCCAGAAAAGATGCCCCTCTTTTAGAAGGGGGGTAGTAACAGAAGGGAACGAGACCTATATGGCTCCAAACGTATATGGAGAACCTGAATTATCAGAATTTGGGGCCTTCGTAGAATCATCACCCTGGTGGGTTCAGCGGGAAAAAGAGGGGGTCTTTCCTGAACTCATACCATACCTTTTCTCGGGGGATAGCGACAACAGAAAAACAGGGCAGAAATTTGACTGTTTTCTCGTAATGGCGGAGCGAGTAGAAAAAAGAAGAGAGAAAAAAAGGATTATTAAAATGTATCGAACTCGCTGAACATTAAATTGGCCCAAACGAATTATTAGGAGGGTTAATTTCTTTCACTCCGAGAAAGGTGGGAAAGGAAGAAATGTTGGATGAGGGAGAGTGCGCGGAACCACGTTGATATACCGTGGAGAGGAAACGAGCGCTCCTTCGTTCTCCATCTCGGTTCTGTTAACACGCGGGGGCCACCCCCCTACGACTGAAAATACTTTCATAACTCGTGGAACTCGGGAGGCTTTCTTGGGAAACGGTAGCAGACAGGATCTCTGGGTTATTCGCCCGGCTCGGCCAAGGGACCCACGAAAGAAGAAAAGGGTTGGCCCTTCGGAGGGGGGAAACCCGAAATCGGGGATGTTGTTCATGGAGAAGGGCTCCGGCGATCTTCTTTTTGCTCCACAATGGAGATAATATCACTGAAGGGGGGATGGCCATTGGGGTTCGGGCGAAACAAGAGAAAGGAGTTTTCACGCTCCGTTAGATCAGAAAAAGAGCAAATATAAATACTCACCAAAAGAGGTCACCGTATTCATAGGAAGGGGGTCAAATCTTTCTTCTTGGACGTAGAGGTGTCCTCCTGCGTGGCACCAAAACTCTAGCAACCGCAACATCGCTCGTATCAAAAGAAGGGGTTGCGGGAAAATTTAAGAAAAGTGCGTGTATGGCCGGATGATCAAGGGCAAACCCGCGGGCTTCTCCGCCAGAGGCTGGTGGCGAGGAATGCCCCTATCCTTTTCGCAGAGAATATATGGGAAGAAGTTGGGGGCTTCTTAGGTTCTGGAGGGGGTTCTGGGAGGCAAAATATATCTATCAAAGGCCTCGGGAGTCCTGTAAAAGAGAATTGAAATTGAGACGCTCGATCATGGTTTCTTGTGGGAGAAATTGACGAAGGAGAGAAAAAAGGGGGAAAGCATTCGGCGATTGTTTGGGTGGAAACTTCCCCGGCGGTTCCCGATATGTATGCGTCATCATCCTGAGGAACAGCTTATTCTTCTGGCAACCAGCGACCATAAAAACACCGATACTTAGCTCTTTGGGGGGGAAGTAGGTCTGGTTTCTCTTAGCTCGCTTGTACGTTTGCGGAACTAAAAAGGTGGGGGGGGTCTTCATGTTGAGTACTCTAAAAAAAGGGGAGGCGCGATAATCTTCTCTATCCAATTTCTCGACAGGGGGGGAACGCAATTATTAACAGAATGAGGGCTCTTTTAGTTGTAGCATTAGGGGTAAAGGATAGACATGGGGGGTTTTTCTTTCGTCGGGGGGTGGGCGATATCAGACGCCAGAGGCGAAAGCTTTATGGCGGGAGTCGCGCGGCATTTACTTGTCAGAGTTGGGAGGGGGAAAACCGCGTAACTAAAGACACTTCCAAGAAGGGACGTCTGGAAGCAATTATCCGGCGTGACGGGAAGGGTCCGCTTCCTAACTGAAATGAGGTTAAGAACCACTACAACCGCAGGGGGCCCCGGTAGGTACGAAAGGAAATCTCATTTCTTGAAGACGCACTTCACTTCTGAATATAGTCGGCTGGAAAATCGTTTTTTTCTGGGAACGCTCAGTAATTCTCGCGAGTCTGTTTGGGGTCACGAGCACCTGGCTCTCCGGAATTTTTTATCGGAGGACACCAAACCAACTTTCTGGAGTATTAAAATATTATACGAAAAATAGGAAATGAAGCCGGGCACGTTTTGACCTCAACACCCTCAAAGAGAGAGTTCTTGAGTTCGATGTGAAGCACCACATCGGGATTTGAAACACAGAAAGAGGCAAAGTTTCATTATCGCATTAGGGGTTGAGGATAGTCCGTTTCAGGGGTGTTTCTTTTGGAAAGGGGAGGGACCGCGAACACGCAACACTGTTGGGTCTCGTGAGGAGAGGTCGAACCGGCTATCAATTCTTGGCTTCCACTTGAGTTACTATTAGAGTGGAACACAAATGGGGGAAGAAAAGTATTCCGCCTTGACGTAAGCCACTCCGACCGGCACTAAATCGGGGCTTGAAACTAGGTCGAGGGATACGAACCACGAAGAAAACCGAAAAGAGGAGAATAAGTCAACCTGCAGTTAATTCTCCCAGCTTTAAAAAAGCTTCACTCACCCCGGATTTGCGCACCCTAGATAGAGAAAAGCACTATTACGGGAGAAAGAAGGGAACCCAAATGAGCCCTCCAGGAAATCTTCAGCATGGGGAGCATTCAGAAAAAGCTCCCGAAAAGAAATCCCACAAGACGATCAAGGGGGGAAGAAAAAAGGGGTCGCGTAGGGGTTTGACTCCGACGAGTCGTGGTGTGTCAGAAGAGGGAGCGAAAGAGTGAGTAACACCACCTTGCTCATTTGGCCAGGGTAAACCCGGGGAGAAAATGTCGAAACCGAAGAGGCTACCAGTTCAAGCCGACATAAACATACGGTTGTAGGTATGAAAAAGTAAGGGTCGTTTTGCGGCCAGGGAAGGGAATTTAGGTCGATAGAACGCATCACTAACACTCCAAAAAGACATCCGCACGGAAAAAATAGAGAGAAAAACTGCTGCGGTTAACTGATTCGGAACCCCTCATCTAATCGGGTGAGGGGGGGGAGGAAAAGAGGGTTTCGAGGCAAGCTGGTTCATAGGGCACAAAGAAGCAAGGGCGAAATTATTGGTTTCTCCAAAGTGAGAACAGGAGAAAGGGGGAGTTTGCTGAAAGGGAGATCCTGCCGTTTACAAGAACGGAGAAGAAGCGAGAAAAAAAATTCAGGAAACCGGGGACCGTTCGAGCCAAGTCCCTTTTCCCACACCGCGAACCACCAGTAGCTCATCTTCTGCGTGATCAGGAAAAGGGAAAGGAGGGCAAGATAAAACGCGAAGACCGCCTTAATGACGAAGACAAGGGAAACCGCAGAGTTTTTACGTCGTGCAAAATGGCATCAGATTGTGAATCGATATGGTCTGCGGAAACACCACTCCTTCCATGTAGCAGAAGCCCATCAAGAAAACACGATCTCGTGTTGGCCACCATGATTCAAATGGGATTAGAGATTGGGTGCGGGGCCCTCGAGGGGCGATCAAAAATCGATCAGGGCTTGCCCATGAGTTGATCTTCCAAAATAAACGCGGGCCACGAGTTCTTCATCCCTTCTTAGTGCCAGGACCGTCAAGGAGAGAAAAAAAAGAACGCAACGAGATGGTCACACTTAAATGGCCGGTCTGGAAAGAGACTGGGAAGGTAGCACTTTCCGACACTCGGTGAGGCACGCGGCGCCGAAAAAGCTTCGTCATCATAAAGTTTTCTCGGCCGCGACGGACTTTAGAAACCAGTCGGAGTTTGGGGGAAAAGCAGAAAAAAAGGGTGGGAGAGTCGAAAG
>Ga0179593_1656768_pt1 | contig 10076 bp, 18 predicted proteins | sample CZODoug2_1_08_16_FD_185931 | JGI IMG/M metagenome (GOLD analysis project Ga0179593, IMG submission 185931) | Vadose zone soil fungal communities from Angelo Coast Range Reserve, California, USA - CZODoug2_1_08_16fungal (PacBio error correction) | ecosystem: Environmental > Terrestrial > Soil >...
AAGAAAAATTCTAGACACATACCCACAGCTCGGAAAAAAAAAAAAAAGGCAAAAATGCGGAGGGGGGGGGAGGGGAAGTCACCTCGTATCTGCGACCGGGGGGGGAGGGGGAAGAAAAGCCTCCACCAGTAGACTCAAAAAGATAAATATTTGATGTAGACAGAGAGCCACACAAACAGAGGAAGTGGAAAAAAGGAAAAGAAGTGTCTAATCGGCGCTCGGAGGGAAGGTGGTCGGGAATACCTGCACAAGGTTGGGGAGATGGAAAAGAAAAGGCTCTATACTGGCGGATGGGAAAAAAGCGGGGGGGGGGGGGGGGGGGTGGGGGGGGGGAAAAACGCATCAAACAGAAACAGAAAGGTTTGTTTGGCATTTTGAAAGGGGGATGGGCCTCACGGAGAAACAGGAAAAACGCAAGGAAAGAGAACGGCTGGGTTTTTTTGTCTTGGGAAGGGAGGGGGGGGCTAAAAAAAACTTAGGAGGAGGAAAAGAGAGGAAAAGGGGGTCCAGAAGCCAAAACCCAGCAGCCACTAAAAAGCGGGGGGGGAAGTGTCGGTGGGGGGAAAAAAGGTGCGTGGCGTTGGAGAAGAAACCTGAAAGCCAAACCATCCTCTCAAAGAAAAAGGGGTCTGGTTCGCGGGGGGCAGGCGGGCTGCGTGGTGAAAGGAGGGCCTGGCCCTGGAGTTTTTGAAGGGCGGACCGATTGCTCCTCTGTTGGGGAGAAAGGGGAAGGGAGAAGTTCCTCCGCTAAATTCACGGGAATCACCAGCGGGAGAAATTTCCTCCCATGTAAAGCAAAGGCGACCAAGGTCTTCTTCTTTTCCGAGGGAAGAAAACGACGGGAAAAAAGGGGGGTGAAAAGTAAGAAAATTCATGGCCCGGACCTGAAGAAAAAGCAAAAAACCGCCGCCGAGGGAGGGAATCGGCAATGAAGGGAAAGAGTCATTGCACGGCAAACACGGGTATTTTTCCGGGAAGGGGTGCGACTACGACAGTTTGCCCGATGGCAGTGAGGAAAAGCGGACTTGTTCACCAGGAATTCACACTAGTAGACAGGGAAAGTCCGGCGGAGGGGAGGGGGGGGAACGGCTGAGCCACTTCAGAAGGGGACTACTTCAAACAGGAAGTATTTTACTGTTCTCCGGGAGGATCGGAGCCAAAAAAGGTAGAAAAAAAATGGGCCCAGAATACGAAAGCAAAGGTTCCCTTTCTCTAGACGTCCAACTTCACGGTGGGTCGGCACGGGCCGGCCATACAGATAAGACCCCGAAACAAAGGAACCAAAAAAAACAGCCACTTCTCTCGGACCTGTTGGACGCGGAAAAAAAAGTATGGATAGAGGGGGGGCGACAAATATGAAAGTGGAAGGCCACAACCATCATACTTCACGGCTCTCTTTCTTGGGGAGAGGGTCTACGCTAAAGGAATCGGACCGGCAAAAGATGGAGGAGCTCTTCAAGAAAACAAGAGGAAAAATCGAAATAGGAGGGTCGAAAAAGAGAAATGGAATCGGAGGTAAGTACGCCAAATTTCTTCTGAGGATTTCGAAAAGGCGAAGAGTTGAAGTTCGGGCAAGGGATGGGTAGAGGCGGGGACTTGGACGACGAGAACCAAAATTTGCCAGAAAGAACGAAAACGTTTCAAAAAAAGCAATACAGAAGACTTCTGGACCCTGCTGAAGGCATGGGTTTCGCGAGAAAAAAGGAAAAATGCGGCGGGAGGGGAGGGAAAAGACAATCGGGGGGACGCGAAGGGGCCGTTAGGACCGTCGAATGAGAGAACTGTGGCTTAGCTGCCCTCAAAGGAACAATATCTTACCAAGGGTGGTCCGGACTAATGGCCTCACGAAGACCATCTTCTCCTTTATAAATCGGAGGGGTTTTGGGAACTTCCAGACGTTCGAGGAAAGTTATGTCCACACCCCTTTCTCTGGAAAAATCCTACCTTCAGGACAAAATCGACGGGCTGGGCCAAAACGACAAGTGGGGAAGTTTCAATCTTGGTTTCTTTACAGAAAGGGAAAATAAACTCCGAATCCCTCCAATTTCCACCGTGGTCCCTACGGGGGTTTCCAATGTTGGAAAAAAGAAAAAAAGTTTAGGAGGGATGGAATTGGGAACGAATAGGGAGGATCTCACCAACAAAAAAGATCGTTCTACATATTCGAGAAAAGCGCCTAACATGTGAGGGGAAAACATTGGAACTAAGGATTCAGTGAAAAGGCAATTTGAGGTCTTGGATGTAGGAAAAGATTTCCAGAGGGAATGGTCAAGGAGGGAAACGATGTTACCGGAGGTTCTACAGAAGAGGCATCACATGCCCGCGAATGGCCTGAAAAAGGCGTTCCGGGAAAAGGAAAGCCGATTTCTTCTCGTGCCTTCCAATTTGAGGACAATTATGGGAAGAGGAGGTCATGAAAAGCAATCTGAGGGGCTTCTTAATCCCCAAAAAAAACCCCGTCAAACGGACAAAAGCAAAGGCCACCGAAACACGATGGGGGGAAGGGGAGGACGCCTCATTTTTAAGGGAAAGAAATCCCATTCCTTTTGCGAGGAAAGAAGAGTTTGCTCGGGCTGGGGTGGTCGGAGTTGTTCCAAAAGGTTGAGGGGTTCTCTGTTTCAGGGCACATCTGAGGAGGGAAAAAATCATAGGTCGGAAAAGGAAGGGAAAGTCACGGACTTTCTTGGGACTCCCTTAGAAAGGGGTCCTCGAAAAGACACGTTACGCGAGGGAAAAAAGGGGGCGCCTTTTCATAAAGAAATTTCTATTTCGAGGGGCGAATGCTTAGGCTCTCTTAGGAACCCTCTGCGCAGATTCCTATCGACGCCAAAAGAGGGAGACTGACTTGACGGGGAAGGAAGGGGGAAAAGAAATTTCGGAATCTACAACTATGAAAAGGTCGTTGTCAGGAAAAAAGGAAACGGACGAGGAGGGGGGAGGGGAAGAATTCTTTTGAAACCTTCCCTTTCCTACACATGGGGCCTTTTCCTTCTTTGTGATAAGGGGTGACCCTGGTTGTCGGGTAGGGAAAAAGAAGCCAATTTTTGGAATCATTTTTTGGGGGGGCCTTCTACCATACGAGCAAAAGAAAGTTCAAGAAGCGTTGTCGTAGTCAATCCATGCAAAAAGCCTTTGATCAAAAAGGGAAACTCCGTCCTCCTGAAGGAAAGGAAACAGGCCAGTGGGAAAGGGAAATGGGGTCCTCCACTCTTTGAAGGAGGGGACCAAACCATCGTTGGAAGGGAAAACTGGCACAAGAAGGGGGTAAACGTCCAGTCCCGACCCGGTTTAAATTTCCTTTCCCTTCAGGAGTTTGCCGGCTGCGTTGGGAAGAGGAAGCAGGAAAGAATTGTTGAAAAGGAGAGGGTTTCCTTTTTGGAGGGGTCCACTCCTCCTCCAAGGGGAAAAGGGGGGGAGGGTGTCTCTTACTCGAAAGGAGTATGAGAATCGCTGTTGAGGGAGGAGGATATATTAACTAAAGACACTTCCAACATAATTATAAGAAAAAAAAAAAAAAACGACTTTCCATGACAGACCTTTGGAAAAGGTAGTCAAAAGAGAAAAGAAGCTAACAGACCCATTTTGGAAAATGATTTTTTTTTCATTTGGGGGAAGGGGTTTTTATAGGGGGAAAAAAAAGGCAAAGGATTAAAAAGCATTTCAAAAACGCGGATAAAGGGGAGAGGGGGCTTCTTTACATTTATCGGGGAAAGGAGGATTATTATTAAAATAGTAGAAAAAAAGAAGCCAACACCCACACCACGAAAGAGGGGGGTGGGAATGGCGTTGTGGGGGGGGACGTGTCTTGATTTCCCAGAATAATTTCAAAATGCCAAAAAAAAAGGAACTCATGGGTCCGTGGGAAAGAGCTGCGTGCCTCAAAGAAAAGGGAGAAGGGAGGGGGGGGGTTTCTTGCGTCCAAGAGGGGGAAAGGTGTGTCCTTTGGGGAAAGTCCTCTCGCTAAAGTCACGGAAAAGAGGACATCACTTTCTCCAGGGAAAAAAGAAAAAGGCGCCAAATTGCGAAAAGGCTGGCGGCGTGGCCGGGGGGGAGGAACGAAGTAAAAGGAAAGGGGGAAGGGCACCCTTCTGTCCCGGAAGAAGGCGCAAAAAAGCCCGGGAGAAAGAGGGAAAAGAAAGGGAACGGCCATGGAAAAAAAGGGGAAGGGTCTGGCCTGGGAGGGGGGGCTTTTACTTGGCGATGTTTTTTTCCGGGGGAAGGGCGTCTCAAAGGGGAGGGGGAAAGAAGCATCTGTTTTCACAAAGGAAGATGTAACGCCTGAGGCCGGAGGGGACAACGGCTGGAGCAAAAAGGGGGAAGAGACACGACTGCAAACGAAAGGAAGCTTGTTGGGGAACTTGTCTCCGGGATCGCGCAAAAATTAACTGCCAAAAATGGGGGGGAGAAAACGCCCCGAATTAATTTCCCTTTCTCTATAAAAAAAAGTCACCTTTGTTCGGCAAAAAGACAATAGTTCCGCAAAAAGGGGGGAAACAGTCCATTCTCGAACCTTTTTACGCGGAAGAGACCCAACGGGCCAGAGACCGTGGCAGGAAGTGGGAAGGAAAACAACCCTCAGGAATCTTCTCTCGGGAAAGGTCTTGGGAGTCGAGTTCTGACGCATAAGGGAGGAGGTCCGCTTCTCGAGGGCCTCTAGTAAGGCCCTCAACTACGAAAAGAATCCAGGGCAATTTCCGGAGAAAAAGGACGCGCTCTAACGCCGCATCGCCTAAAATGGTTTCGCGGAAAGGAACAACAGGGAGGCCCCGCCAGTAAAAGGGGGAATTTCGTCCTCTGGAAGAAAAAAAGGGACTGAACAAGCCTCCTCGATGTGACGGAATCAAGGAAAAAATCACCGCGTGCAAATCAAGAAAAAAAGCACTCTTCTGGAACAAGCTGGGCGCAAAGAGGGGGGGAACGCTCCGTGCCGGGGGGAGGGCGTTGCTGGAAAAAATGGGACGCTGCTCAGGGCTTCCATTTACGGCGATCTTTACTGAAAAAAAGAAGGCCCGCAGGGGAGAAGGCTTTACGCAAATCTTCAAAGAACGAAAACTGGCCCGGAAAAGGGAAAGACTCGACGCATCGGTATCAATGAAATGAAAACCGACTTTTCTGGGGTTCTTCAGGGGCCCCCGATAGGGTCTTATTCCTTTCCCCCAAGAACTTTTCCGGAAAGGGTTGAACATCTTTTGAAATAGGGGGAAAGGGCTTTAAAACCGTCCTCCCAGCTTCCTCCACGGGAAGTGAATCCCGCATGGAGGGAAAAGGAAACGCAAATCAAATTTTAGGAAAAAAGAGGGGAAGGGAGAACGATCTCTCTCACAACAAAGAGCGTTCGACATATTCGTTGAGGAAAAAAAGAACTGAAGGTGATTTCGGGTGGAAAAAAAGGGGGGGGAGACGATTTCAGTGAAACGCGGTTTCAAGGGAATTTGAAAGAAGGGGGGTAAAAAAAAAACGATTTCCACGGAAAGGTCTGCCTTCCCATCCCAGAAAAAAGTTTCGTGATTTCGAAAGAAATGGGCTAGTTGGCCATCAAAAAAGGGGGAGAAACGTACGGGGGGAGATCGTTCCTTTCTAAAGGAGGGACGTACTTCCAGGTGCGAAGGAAAAATGGTTTTTTCATATTGAGAAAGCCGCAACTTCTGTCCGAAAAAACCACTTCCAGAAGAATTCCTAAAGGCCGAGCCGCGGAAAAGGGGGGGGGAGAAAATCGCCAATTTCCCCAGGGGCTCTAAACCCATTCAGAAGAAGAATAGGCCATAAGAAAGTGAAAAGGGAGGTATTGGAAGGTGTGCCTCTGTGAAAGTTGGGGTGGAGTGTCACCTTCATAACATCTTTAGGAGGGGAAAGAAAAGAAAATATTCCTAAAGAAAATGTCTTTTCCTACTCCCTAGAAGGAGTCCTCTAAAACCATCTGGAAACCCGTAGATATCTTTAAGAGAAGGGGGGGGTGGCTATTTCCTATTAAAGTCGGTAGGAGGGGGGATCTCTCTTAGGGGGACCTCTGCTGAACTCTTCCGGGTTATCTACTCCAGGGGGAAACGCTCAGATGGAGTAACCGTTCCTCCATTCTGAGGTTCACGGGGAAAGAGGAAAGAGCCATCCGTCGTTGGGAGTCCACCTGTTCGAAGGAGGAGAGGCATTCCTTTTCTTGTAAAAGGCCGGCCCTGTCCGACACATCTTGGGGAGGCTTGTGGGATGGGGGAAAAAGAGGAAGGGAATTGCGTTAACGTATTCTCTGAAAATCTCATAAGGGGAAGGAGATAAGCCCAAAGACCAGTCACATAAGGGAAGAAAAAAAAGGAAGGAAAAGTTGTCCGTCTTTGTCCGGAAAAACCCCCCCCAATTCCAGGCCGAAACCACCTTGTAAAACAGAAGAAAAGGAGCATCGTTTACCGAAGGACTTCTTGTGAAAAAAAAGCGGTGACGAAGACATCGGGCAAAAAAGAGGACCAACGGAAACCATGCCGTAAAAGAAACAGGGGAAAGGAAACTTGGTCACGGAAAAAACCCGGATTGCGATAAAGGGCAACAGCGCCTTCGGTAACGTGGCCGGGCAAAGAAAAGGACAAGGAAGGGTGGCCGTCGTTTGTCGGAAGAGAAAAGAAAAAGGGGGTCCGGAGTCAATTGGGGAGAAGGGGAAAATTGATGCCAAGAAGGGGGTAAGTGAATTTAGCGAGAGAAAAAGGAAGCCGGCCAAGGAGAATCGGGACGAAAAAAAAGGAAAAGGCATCCGGTTAGGGGAAAGGGTCGCGACATACCCATTTTTGCTTGAGGGGCATTTTGAAATCAGTCGGTGGGGGGAAAGACCCACGCAATTAACCAACGCATTCAAAACGAGGGGTAGGGAGGGGTTGGCTTCTGGAAAGGGAAGAAAAACCACAACGGTTAGGTAGGAAAGAATCCAGAATCCAAAACCCAGCATAAAGTGAGAACCGGTTTTGAATGGCGTTGGGGAAGGGGGTGGGCGTGATGGCCGCATAGAAGAAAAAATGCCAACAAATCCGGAAAAAATGGGTCCTTTTCGCGAAGGGGGGGTGAACCAAAGAACGGATGCCTGGCCCGTAGGGGGGGGAAGGGAAAACCGATTCTCCTTCTTTGGGGGGGGCGGGCGCTTACGAATTTCAAAGAGAAAAGTACACATCAAAAAAAAGTCTGAAATTTCAAACGGCTCGTACGGAGAAGGGAGAAAAAAAGGGGCCGCGCGTGCAGGTAAGAGACACCAGTCCTCTGTTGTGCAAGGTCTGTCCCGTCCCCGGGGAAGGCGAAACCGCCGGCCGGGAAGGAAGGGGGGAGCGCATGACGGGCACGGAAGGAAAAAACCCAAGTGTCTTCCTGGGGGGTTTTACGGCATGGCTTGACAGGAAGAAAAGGTGGACCCTGTCTTCGTCACCACCAGCGGTTCGGCCGCATCAGAGGGGGAAAGGGGCAATTCCGGTGGGAAAAAAAAAGCAGTAATTCCGTCTAAGGGGGGAGAACGATGGAGCACCAGAGAAGGAGGGAGGTGACTAGACAACTACGGGGGAATTTAGTTTTTTCCAATTATGAAGGGGAAATCTATCAGGAAAAAGTGAGCTGACAAAAGGGGAGCGCCGAAAAGGAAACCCGCAATTTCCCGGCAACAACTACGGCACGATACACGAGGTGTCGGCCAGGGAAAAAGGGGAACACACCACCCATTGCCAATTCGGGGAAAAGTGGACGCTGACAACTACTGCTGGAAAAAAAAGGGGGACTAAAAAGAAACCTGGCCGAAACTTTAGGGGAAAAAAAAAAAAGCATGAAAAGGGGGGGCTTTCTTGAGGATTTCGAAGACTACGGGCCGACCGCGGCGCGATGGGGGAGAGCGCTTTCCTGAAGCATCTCCAAAAAGGGGAGCACGGAATGTAACGCGAGAAGGAACGTCTCCAAAAAGATTTGTTTTGAAAAAATCTACAAGAGGGGGCCCCAAGTCAGAGGCCGGGAGGTTCTTTTCCTCTTCAAGACCGGGTGCCGCCAATGGCACACTAGGAAAAAAAGGAAAGAAAAAAAAAGCGTGTGCAATCCGACCAAGACTCACTCTTCTGGAAAAAGGGGGGCATGGGTTTCGCGAAGGATCGGCGGAATTGCTCAGAAAAGAGGGGGGAAAGATAGGCTCCTTTGCGGACAGGAAGATACTGGACGTTGTGCTGGGGCGGCCCTCCGTTGCTGCTGAAAATTGACAGAATTGGGTCCCGGAGGGAAAGGGGGGGAAGAAAAACACCGCGAACGAAAAACGTCTTTATCAATCCCGCAGGGGACATACTTTCCTGTCTTCATGGGGTGCAGTTAAGGGAAGAATCCGAAAGGGTCACCATCGTGGTTTTCCATCCGGAAAAGAGCTTTACATCTTTTTGCCGGAATGAAGAAAATAACAGCCTTAACAGTCCAATGGAAGGGGGGGGTTAGTGAGAAATGATTCACAATGTTGTGGAAGGCAATCAAATGTTAGGAGAGGGGGGCTCACGAGAATCACACACCAGAGGGGATAAAAGAGAGGAGAGAGGGAGAAGTGTCATACATTCAAATCTCAAGAAAGGGGGCGGTTTCAAAGGCGATTCTTGTACCCGTTGGAAGGGTCGGCGGCGGTATTGTCAGGAAGCCCGGCCACAAGGGGAAGGAGGTCAACGTGTCGTCCGGGGAAAGAGGCATTTCGTATTCGAAGAAAGGGGGCATAACACAGGCCAGAACGTCTGGCCGTGACGCGGGAGAGAGCCGATGGCGTCTCTGTGAGGTGGAAGGAAAAAAGGGAAAGTTGAGCCTACCAATGAAAAAAGGGTAAGTGGCTCCGCATCAACCCTTCTTGCAAAAACCACATCCAGAGCCGTCGCCGTCAATGTCCAAAAGGAAAAAGGAACCAGCTATGGGCTTGATGCAAATCACAAGGGGGGTCCGTCCTGCAAAGGAGGGTTTTGCTCGACAGGAAAGAGGTCGATTGCACGCGGGTGTGTCAGGGGGAAAAATTGGAGGTCAGCACACGAGGCAGAGAAAGAAAAAAGAATAAAAAGATTCCGCAAAATCGGGAGGTACTACTACCTCGCGGGAGATTCGGGGATCTGAAACCAGCTATTAAGCGTCAGCGTCGTGAGAATTTCTCTGTCGGAGAAGGGGGCGTCGTTGCGGGGAAGAGGCCAATGCCAAGAGGGAAAGAGTATGCTTAGGGAAGTCTCTCCTTGGAAGGAGGTACGGACTGGTTGTGGAAAAGAAAAAAGGAGGAAAATGAGTGTCGACAAAGAGTGAGGGAAGGGGACTCGTCCACCTTTTCTAAGGGCCCTTGTTCAGTCCTTTTCGGGGGGGAACACCGCGGGTGAAGTGACCTTTGCCGTACGTTGGGAAAAGAGGGGAAAAGGTGCGTGGGAAGGAAGACGGGCCGTATGCCTGCCGGTTTGTTTATTTGGGGGGGAGAAAAGGAGATTTACGGAATCACATAATTTGCAAACTAAAGGGTCGTTTGTCCTTATTCAAAGAAAGGGTGTTTCAAGCCGTTGATCAACCGCAGGGGGGAAAAAAACTCCTGCGTGAAAAAGGGGTGAACCGGCCATTGGAGGAAACAGATGATGAATCGATCGTGCAAACCATAGGGGAGAAAAACAGCACGCCCCTGCCGGGAAAGAGAAGGAACGAAACCCTTGTCACGTCCGTGGGAGAGGGCGCTAAATTTCCATTTCAGGCGGAATAGAAAAGGAAAGGGCCAGAAGTTGAAATTAAAGGGAACACAGGGGGCAAGTCGTTTGTCGAAAAAAAAGGCGACCATGGTTTCCGTTAGGGGAAAGGGGGGGACGCCGGTACTCGCCCTGTGAGAGTGGAGCAAAAAAGGGAATTTAAAGCGAGATGAACTTAGTACGCAAAACGGCCAACAGAAGGAGAAAAAAAGGGGAAAAAGGGGAAACACTACTTGCCATTCAAAGACAAACTCACCCCGCAGGAAAAGGGTACTTTGCGGGAGATGATTTTGGGTTGGCTGGAAAACTCCAGTCCAGGTGTTGAGAAGGGAGAAGGCAACATGACATTAAACACCGGGGAAAGAAGGCTGCTTTTTTTTTTGGGGAAGGAGG
>Ga0179593_1255684_pt1 | contig 10075 bp, 14 predicted proteins | sample CZODoug2_1_08_16_FD_185931 | JGI IMG/M metagenome (GOLD analysis project Ga0179593, IMG submission 185931) | Vadose zone soil fungal communities from Angelo Coast Range Reserve, California, USA - CZODoug2_1_08_16fungal (PacBio error correction) | ecosystem: Environmental > Terrestrial > Soil >...
AGGGGTTGTCACCTGGGGGAAAAAAAAAAGGGGTTAAACCCGCCACGGAGCAGGGGAACAGCGTGGGGTGAAAACTGGGGGATACGTATTACCCCCGGGTGCAGAACACTGCCAATTGTTGGGTCGGGGAAAAAAAGGTGTGGGGCAGGTCCAGCATTCATTAAAAAGCATGGGTGTGGTGAAACGAGCAGAATCTAACGGGGCCTGACGGGTTGGGGTATATGTTGCTTTGGGAGACCAAAGGAGAAGAAAAATTGGTTACTCAAAAGATATCTTAACGAAATAAATGGGGGAAAAGGGTGGGGGGGCCAGATCCGTTACCTACCAACTTGAGGGGGGTTCGGGGAGGGGTAGGCAGCCAACCTCCACGGGCCCATCACTGGGTTGTCAAGGGGGTGGTCAAAAAACAGGGTTCTGCATTCTATAGACAAACTTTGATTGGCGGCAAGCCTCAGCACCCCCCAGGGGGGGGTGGGGGTGTTCCCAGTCGGAAACATGGGGTTGAAACCTGGTGGGTTAGTTGGGGGGTCACGAATGAAGACATTTGTGGGATGTCCGAACCGGCGTCGGAAGTCGGCCAGAACGGCTTTCGAAAGGGTGGGGGGAAGTAACCTGGAAAAATTCCTTTAAGGGGCGACAAGAACAGAAAAAAAAAGAAACGGTTTCGAGGATGCCCTTGCAGGAGGGGGAGAGGGGTGTTTCTGAGAAAGAACCCCGAAAACGAAAAAAGGAACCATACAAGAAACAGGATGGGAGAAAAAGGGGGGTTTCTTTGGAGGAGAGGGGGACGAGATGCCGTCAGTTGTTAGACGGAAAAGCAGGTGGGGGGTTCTGAGGTTTTAACGGGGTGAAATCCGTGGGGAATTTTTATAAGTGGGGAGGGATCTAGAAACCCCATCAAAAACTCTAGAAGGGCGATATACAACTCAGCAAAACCGGCGAGGGAAAGGACAGAAAATGGGGGGGGGGCACGGGACGAAGTTGAGAGGGAAGGCCAAGCCCGAGTCGGCCAAAAGACTCGAGGGGGTAGACCTGGCAGGTTTAACCGGAACCGGGAAACGGCGGAAAAAAACATAGCAGCGCAGGTTTCCCAGAAGACCCAAACAAAACAAAAAACATTTTGGGGTGGAAGAAACAGAGGGAAGCTCCAAAAAACAACGGGGGCCAAAGCCTTGAGAAGAAAAATTGGGAAAAAGACCCTGTAAGGAGAGGTTTTGAAGAAACCACATGGGCTGAACTGGGAGCCAGGGGCCGAAAAAAAGGGGGCGTCTCAAAAAACCCAGGGGATCCAGGAAAATTAAAAAAAAAGGGATTTCCGAAGGAGAAAAAAAACTCGGCAGAGGAAAAGGACAATCGGGGGACTCAAGAAAAAGGTCCGCAAATTCTTGAAAGGATTGGGTGCCGACTGATTCTTTTTGGGAAACTGGTGGTGTTTTTTCTCCACACAAGCTCGCGGGGCATCCGCGTGGGGGAGAAAGGGAAAATGGGTGGCGAGCCGTGGGTGGCGCTGTGGGGAAAGTAAGAACTTTAACAAGTCCGGCGGTCTGCAACAGGCAAGGGAAAAAAAAGCCAGTTTAATAAAAAACCCCTTCGGAAAATGACCGCACGAGAGAGTGATGGGGCTTGGGAGGTCCCCCGGAAAAAAGGGGGACGAAGTTCAGAGAGGGGGAGAAGAAGGGCGAAAAGGGAACCACGGGATGGTGTGAGGGGTTTTTTTTGTTTGTGTCAGGGGACCAGAAGAAAACGAGGGTTTTCGACAGGAGGAAAAAAACGTACGTAACACAAAAATCAGAAAAAACAGGGAGGGGAAAGGGGTTGTGGCCGGGGTTTCCCACAAGGTGACAAAAAGGGAACACCAGACTTTGGATTCTAAAACTAAACAACTCGTTGCTTGGGGGGAGAAATGGTGAAAAAAAGGGATCGAGCCAGGGGGGGGCACGCAGGGGAGACAACTGAGTTGGGTCCTCAAAGTTGCAGCAGAACTCAGCCGAAGGGTTGGCTTAAAGGACAAGAAGGAAGAGGGTCCACTAGGACAGCCTGGGGACACCTGGTGGGGTTTGAAGGGCCGAATGGGGTGCAACCTGGGGGTTGGTGGGGTACAGAGAAGGACAAAAGTGAGGAGGGGGAAGGAGACAGGGGGAGACTTTCAACCAGGGGTGCCTAACAAGGGTCAGCAGCGAGCTCGTTTCGGATTGGCCCTGGAAAGGGGGGGGGTACAAAAAAACCTGGTAAGGACAAACCGTGAAAACTGGTATGAAAGTCAAGGGATACTTGTTTCAGATCGAAGAAAGGGTGGAAATCAAAAACCCATCAACACGACAAAAGGGTAAATGGGAAAATGTGTCGGATTTATGGAAGGGCTTGGGTAGAGTGTTCGAAGATAAAATAGGTCGGAGGTTGATAGGACAAAACCGACACAGCGACGATTCGGGGGGGGGGGGGGGGGGCGGGATCCAGGGAATTCGAAGAATCTCAAAACTGAAATCGGCCACGGTGGTAGGTCTTTGGGGAGAAAAAAGAGCGGCTACTGACAAAGGAGTTGACCGAGTAAAGGGTAAAAAAAGTCAAACAAGTCAACGGTAGAGGGTTGGACTAGACAAGGGAAAGGGGACTCCTGTTGGGTATTGGGCAAGGCAAAGGTTATACCGTTTGTAAAGGTGTGGGTTGAACTTTGCCAGGAAAAAATGGGGATCTGCGCGGAATCACCTAGAGCCATGACTACCAGGCGAAATTTGGCAGGGGGGGTGGAGTAAGGACCGAAAAGGAAAAGGACCGCAGACTGGGGCCGGTCAAACAGGGGGACAGGCGGAGGAAGGGCAAAACATCCTAAAAAATGGTAGGAAAGAGGGGAGTACATAAAACGATTACGAATGTCAACTCCTCGAAAGGGCAGGACCGGGGTGGGTAAAGAATACTGTGTCCAAATCAGAAGGATATTGACCTACTGCAGTTGTGGCCTTTCGGCAAACGGGTCACAAAGGGTCCACTGCCAGGAAGACAGGGGGGGATTTAATGGTGCCATGGGGACCAAGTAGGGGGGAAACTAAAATCGTCCCCCCCCGAAACGGGGACGTGTCGTGTGGGTGGGGGGGGAAGCAGGCCAATCAAAAGAGCAGGCCTGAGGGGGACACCCGAACACGGCAGGCGGGGAGAATGGGGAGTCCAAGCTTGGTCGGGATTGTAAAAGAAAGGCCAGTTATCAAACCCATGAGGTTGATTGGGCCAAGGGGGAAAAAAAGGAAAAGTCAAACTGACGGGGCCGCTCACCAGCCGGCTGGGTCTTCGTTCCAAAAGTAAGGCACACAGCTTTGGCCACCGCGACCCAGGATGTTCTTCTGCAGTCTTAGGGAGCAAGCAAAGCATTGGGTTTGCTTGGGGTCAAATGTGAGCGGCAAAAACGGTGAAAAAGCAACTGGCCAAAAAACAAAGTGGGGGGTATAGGATAAGTACGAGGAATCGAGGAATGGACAGTATCAAGGTTAGAAACAGCAATGGCAACGCCGGGACCCTGGGCCTAGAAAAATACCCCAAGGGAGATCGATAAATGCGGCTGTCACCAAAGGTTTTGACTGGAAAGGGGTGCCTATGGGAGGGGAAGGTTAAAACATCGACTCGGGGGAAAAGAAAAAAAAAAAAAGGAATGGAAAGAATAAATAGGGGTGCCCCCTGGCAAGTCTAAAAAGACAGGAAGACACAGGCCAGAAAACCGTAAAGGGGGAGCAAACTATTTCTCAGGGGGGGGAGAGAACTGGGTGTTGACACTCGAGCCAGAGGTTCAGAGCCAAAATAAACGTGGGTTTGCCATATCAACAAAGGAAAGGACCAAGAAAAGAAACTAGCACCTGACGGAGGAAAAGTTGTAAAAAAAAAAGCCAAATTACACAAACCAAGCTTCCAGAAAGAACAAAAAGTCAAAGACAACTAAAGAAGTTACCAACGCTTGCGATACCCAGGGGAGGAAGAGCGGAAGGCCTTTCTCGAACAAGGGCAGCGAGGTCGAAATAACCACTGGGGACCGAACAAACCACGACGGGGAAAAGACAAGGGAAAAATCTTAAAACTCCTGGAAGCTTCACAAACTTCAGTCAAGCACCCCACCTTAAAAACGGGGGAAAATGAAGGGGGACATGGGGGTGAAACACCCAAAACCATCCTTCTGTACGGCGGGGGGACGAAGGAGGAACGAACAGAAAAAACACTTCACTAAATGTGTCATTGACCGGAAGCATGAACCCCGTACCGCCGGCAAAAAACAACAGCTGGAGAGACGAAAAAAAAAAGAAAAAACCCAAGGCAAACTGCTCCAGAGAAGACGGGGGAAAGAGTAAAAGAGATCTGAAACTATAACTGTGGAGGACGAAGAAGCGCCGACCCGGACCAAGGCAAGGTAAGGAGCAGTGCCTCGACTAAGAGCACCACAAACAGTCTGGCAAGGGGGGTAAAGACTGAGGAGACGCGGCAAAAAAGTAATAAAAGCCCCTCAAAAACGGGGGGAAAAAAAACGTCGTCACCTCACTGGCCTGGAAAATCAAAGTTATGAACCAGAAAGGCAAAGACTAAAAGAAGACGTCAACACGAAACCGGGACAGAACGTTCCGACCGCAGGGGGTCAACTTCACTTGGAACAAAAGATATCCTAGTCGAGAAGATAACACTACGAAGAAGGTCGACGGAGGAGAAGGAGATCACTAAGATCGTCAGAACGGTGCCTCCAATTAACCCTCGGTAAAGACGAGAAACAATTCGGACGAAACCTAACTTAACAAAACCCAGGAAAAAGAAGAAAAAGACGTGAAGCCGGCAACGGCCAGGAGGGGGAACCTGGGGTGTGGTATTACCGAAAAGTCTGGTCGTCAACCAAACTTGAGCCTAGTGTAAAAGGGGGGGCATATTTCCCCGGGGGCTCAAAAAGGCGAGAAGACCCTTCAAGATAAGCGCTGAAGGAGAATCCCAAAAATCTTCCAATTTCAAAAAAAAAACCGGCCCTCCTCGGCAAAAAACAAAGGCAGGAAAAAGCAACTTCTCCAAAAAGGATCAGACAACTTGAGTCTCAAGGATGTTGCCCGCCAGGGAAAACTCACTCCAGAAAAAGAAACATAGGAAAAGGAAAAAGGACCAAAATCGGAAAAACATCAGTTTTGCAAGGCAAAAAGCTTGGGCAACAAAGTTAGATCGGAAGTGGTCAAAACAGACCAACGACTGGTGACACGCAGAGACTTGTCACGGTGGACCTGCGTGGGAAAAAAACCGCCCACAAAAGGGGCAAACTGCATCAGTCTAAAATCAACAGACGGGGGAAGTAGATGGGCCATCCGAAATCGAAGGCGGGGGGAATGAAAAAAAACCGACAGACTGTGAAAGGGGGCGGGGGCCTGCTGGAGAAGTTGAACGAATTCTTCCCCCGATGTGCCGGGGGGCGAAAGAAAAAGAAATCACTCTGCGCGGTCAAAGGCCACGATCATGCATGGCCCTTGGAAGACCGTCCAGTTGGGAGAAGCTCTTTTTCCAAAAGAGAAACGAACAACACAGACGCGGAATTACAACCAGGCAGAAAGGCCAACAAAAGGGGAAACTTGACGAACAGAAGAGCAGGGAAGAAAAAAGGCTCACACATAGAGTGAAACATACAGAAAAAGAGTTGTGGGTTGGGTATAAAGAAAAAAAAAAAAAAAAAATCACGGGAGGATTTTTGACTGAAAAAATGAAATTGAGTTTCAGGACCGAGGGAAGGACGACAGGGAAGAAAAGGGAAAAAAAACAAAAAAAGGAGACAAAAAGGCTTGGGTCATCCAGGTTGAAGGATGACCATTTTGGGTGAAGGGGAGACCCAGAGAAGGGGGGCTGGGGAGTTGTGAACACTTATGGCGGGAAAAACAAAAATGACGGACACCACCCTAGCCTCGCAACGCAATCGGCTTAGGACTCCGCAATCCGGGCAAAAGTAAAACCTTGTCAAGACATGGAGGCAAGAAGGACGCGGGCGGGGAAACGAAGGCCGTGGCCAAGGTAAAAAACCTGCAAGAAAAGGAAAAAAAAGTCCCCCGAAGCGAAGGCATCGGGGAGCCAGACAAAAGAACGAGGGCGCCATCAGAAAAAAGCACATCATCTACAGTGCACCTGGGTAGGGTCGTCTGGTGACACTGCTAGAAGGAAGGGCCATCAGCCATGAAAACCGAACTGGTGGGAAGGTTAGGCCCGAAAAGGGAAAGAGGCAGGTCCGTAAAACCGGAAATAAAAAGTGCACGAAAAAAGGGAAGCTCATTTTCAAAAAAAAAACCACCTTGAAAAAACTGGGGAACCAAGAAAACACCCAACTTCAAGGACTAATGCACAAAAAACACACACGACAAATCGAATTGAAAAGGGGGAAGAACAGAACAAGGTTAAAGACTAATACAGGGAGGCTAATGGGACAGATGAGAAAAAAGGGAAAATGAGGGGCCCTGATTGGTTACCCGTAACTGAGGTGAAATCGAAGGCTTTTTAGGGTGCGGAGGACTTGGCAACCAGGTCGAGAGGGCAAATAATATCCTGAAACAAGGTTAATCCGGGTGGACGCCAGAAAACGTCTACATACAAAAAAACCAAAAAAAAATCCGCGGCCTAACAGGACCGACCGCCGTCCCCACAAAGGTCAGAGTACCATCGTTTACCACCAGGGGAGAAAACAAAAATGGGAAAGAAAAAAAATACAACAAAGACGGGGGCCCCGAAGCTGTTGGGGGTCATCAGAGGGGTACATCTACAAGAACAACTAAGGAGGGAAAAGGGGGAGGGGAATAAGAATCATCTGGACAAAAACAAAAAACAAATATTAAAGATATTTTTTGGGGTTGGGGGGGACCGGCCGTTCCTTAACGGAGGGTTGGACTCGGGGGTTATCCTTAGATTGAAAACCAAAAACGGTTTTCGACCTCCCTGGGGGGGGAAAAAACTGAAATGGGGCCAGTGGTTTCCCATGGTGGACATGAACAGCTAGGTTGGCAAGCCGCCGGGGGAGAAGGGCCGTGTGGGGGTGTGGGGCAGGATTATAAAGAAAGAGACAACTTTTGTGGGAGGTGCAAGCCCAAAAAAATGGACCGGGGTGGCAAGAGGACGTCCAAACACGGAATTGAAGGTGACGTTCGGCACAAGTCCAACCGCACGTGCCATCAAGGGGGAAAGGTGCAAAGGGCCGCATTTCAACAGAGAAGCCCAAAGGGAGGTTGGCTTGGACAAAGAGAGGAACCCGGGGAAAGACAACATGAGAGTTTCGACGTGGGGGGGGGGGTAGGGACACGGGGGGGAGTGAAAATGAGGAAGGGGGAAAATTAAATAAGGAACCGGACCAGCACAGGGAGGAAAAAGTTACGGAAACCGGTACTCAAAACGTTCGGGATCCAGGAAAGAAAGAACAGGAAAGTGTTCACGTAAATAATGGAAAGGACGTCGAGTTGGATGGGTGTCGATCAACCGTCGAAAGCCTAAAAAAACATCAAAAAAAAGGACACGTTGAGTTTTAATTATTGTTGAGGAAAAAAGGTTTCGCAAAAGAGAATATCAGCCTTCTGGGAGGGGAAAGACCGCAACGGGTAGGTTAAAAAAAAGGCGTGGGGAAGAAAAAAGTAAGGGGTTTTAGGGTCACAAGGGACCGCCCCCAGGGATCTCGGAGAAGACGCAGCAAACGGAAAAGGCAGAAAAAGAAAGTGAAATTGCCAAAGAAAAAGAAAGAGGTGAAAGAAATAGCAAGGTCCGAAAAAAACTAGGCAAGTGCTCCAAATGTGGGGGGTCGGACCCCCGACGAAACAAAAACGCCCGGGCGCACCCCGTGAAAAAGCGAGAAGGGCCCCCCCCAGGGGTGGGGTCCAAATAACACCTGGGGGGATACAAAAGCCAAAAGTTCTCCATGGCAAACGGTCCTGCACGAGTTTGCTGGCACACCCCGCGGGGTTGTTCGGGGGGCAGGAAGAGCACCTCCAGGACCACTGACGGCCCGTAATGACGTTTAAGGAGACTAAAAGAAAACCCGTAGGATCCTGAATAAAGAGAGACGGGGCTCTTCTGTTCAATGGGGTAGCCGGGCTAAGTCACTGCTCTTTAAACCATCATTCTTCAGTGCCTTTTGGGGGGGTTCAAACAAACACGCGGCAAAAAAAAGAGTGGGGAAAACTTTGGGGGTACTATGAAGCACCAATGCTGGGGGGGGAAATAAAAAAAGAAAAAGTCACTGGAAACCCAACCCAAGAGGGGACGGCACTGTCCCCACAAGGTTGACTTAAAAGCTTCAATAGGCCGAGCTACCGGACCCTCCAGTAGTGTGGGACTTAATTCAACGCACCGGGCAAGAGGTTACCGAAGTTGAAACGAGCTAGACACGAGGGCAGAAAACGTGGACAAAGTAGGTGTGGGGTTTTGCCCTGGGTTCCAAATCGGGTGTGGTCGATAGAGGGAAAACGCCGGCAACCCCGGAGGAGCGGAAAAGGAAAAGGGTCGGAAGATGTTGTGGCGGGGGTTTGGTACAGAATGAAACAAAGAAGAGCTGTGTGGTTCAAAAAAGCGGGAGGTCAGTGACCGGTGGGAAAATAAATTGGTCGGGCCAGGTGGAACCAACGCTTGAAAGAAGGCGAAATGAACTGAGGGAAAAAAGAGAAAAACGTTTGATGGGGGTGGGGGGAGAGGGGTCGAGCGCAAAATCAAACGTACACCTGGTGCGGAGGAGGCGAGTGTGGGCACGTGGGGCGTTGTTGCCGACGTCAGGAGCGGAGGGCCTCGTAAGTGATAGGTAGCTGGGAACGAAAGAAGAAATGCATCAAAGGACAGATGGGGGGAGACGAAGGGGTGAGCAAAAAGGGGCAGGGAGGAGAAGGGAAGAAAGGAGGAGGAAAGAAAAGGGTCAAACCTGGAAGGAAAGATGTAAAAAAAAAAAAACAAACATACCTGGATTTTCAAAAAGGCGTTGGGGGGGGGTCTTGAGTCATAAGTTTCGAGGAAAAACATGAAAAAACGAGAATTGAACGTTTGATCAAAACCCCAAACGATTAGACGGGAAGGGTCTGTAGAAGAAACGTAAGACATGGGGGCTGGACGAGGGAAAAAAAAATACTTGGAAAGCAAGAGCGGGACACCAATACGGTGGACAAGAAACGGGCCCTTTGGCACGGGAGGGGGGTTGAAAAATAAAAAAACAACTAAGTTTGAAAGGTCCATTGTCTCCTGTGGGGGGGTAGCAAGGCAATGGGGGGGAAAAAGACAGGTAAACTTTGACGGGGGGATTAATCGGGCCTCGAAAAAGACAGAAAGCCAGGCCCACCCTGAACAGAGTTGGGAAAAAAAGTTACAAAGGAAGGCGGGGACATGGCCTGCTTCACACTACTTTAAAAAGGGGCCTGGCCATCTTAAGGTCCAGAGGTCACCATTCTGGAGCATATCGATGACCGAACAGCCAGCGCATTCAAGGTGGGTGAGCTGGGCTCAACTAGCATCAGATGGCCAGATTCCTGGAGGTTCAATCCTGTAGTGTTCATGCAAAGGGAGTTTGGATGGGGGGGGGGGACCGGTTGGAGGATCCAGAAAAAACCCGGAAAATATAACGGGAAAGGTCGGGGGTGGGTGTGTGAAAGCGCAAAACAGAAAAGAGTCCGGCGCTGACCCACGGGGGGCAATAATAAACCGACCGGAAAAAGGGGGAAAGGGAAGTGTCTCGGGTAGAAAAACAAGTGCTCAAGGAGGGTTGAGGTTGCACAAGTGGGGGGGACAGTCCCCACGAGAAAAAAAAGGGGACTTTAGCCAATACCGTTAAGGGACTGAAACACCACAGCGATCCAAGGCCAGGTCGGGGTCAACAACCTAGAGGGGTCAGCTGAGTGGTTCCTCTATCGGAAGTGTGTTGCTGTTGTCAAGCGGAGAGGGATCCGGTAAACAGAGGGGGGTTTTTCAGAATGACGGGTTGCTAGCATGAAGTGATTGGCGGGGAAAGAGAACCAAGGGCCCCTCCTAAGGAGTACTCAGGCCACCGGATGATCGAGGATAATAGGAACTCCCGAGGGGTTGGGTTTTTCGCCCTGGGCGATCATGGTAAAGAGGGGGGAGAATCAGG
>Ga0179593_1334232_pt1 | contig 10075 bp, 10 predicted proteins | sample CZODoug2_1_08_16_FD_185931 | JGI IMG/M metagenome (GOLD analysis project Ga0179593, IMG submission 185931) | Vadose zone soil fungal communities from Angelo Coast Range Reserve, California, USA - CZODoug2_1_08_16fungal (PacBio error correction) | ecosystem: Environmental > Terrestrial > Soil >...
GCTTGGGGAAAGGTGTCGACCAAAATTAGAAAGTTCCTCCTCTACGCAAACTAACGGCGGAGGGGAAATGTTGAAGCCTCTTGGCTTTGAATTAGCCTTGTCTTGAGACTGGATGGATTTCGTAGTAAAAAGGACAAGTAATAGGATTCAAAGCCAGGCCAAACTCACCCAAAAAGAAAAGAAGAAAGAGGACATAGACAGCACAGATGGCAAACAGGTCGAAAAAAATTAAAACAGATAAGAGGAGAATGCTCGCTTAAATGGATAGGGGGAAAAAGACGAAAAGAAGTACTCCATGTTTTTGTTCATAAGACGAGACAGGAGAAGGGTGAGGAATTTGTTTTGCACACTCCGGGAAGATGGTTATAAAGTGATTCACAAAGCATGAAGGTGTATAAAAACTCATTGGCCTCAAAGCAGACTTGGAATCGGGAAGATCTGGCGCAAAGCGGGCATCCAACTCACATAATTCTCTACTGCGATCTAGGAGACAGAACACCTACATTCGGACGCACGACGGAAGTGCAACACTCCGAACATCGGGACAGCATCGCGAGAGGGCCGGAAATTCAAGTCCCCTGGAACCGAGAAGAAGAAAAAAGGAAATCCTTCGCTCAGAAAGTGGGGGGGGGAAGGGCTAAGAAAATGGCGCCAAGAATGGAAAAGGGGGCGTGCGTCCTCGGCGAAAAGGGTACCTCTCTGGACAGGAAAAAGAGCACCCGCCTCCCATCGCTTGGTGACCCCTGTTGAAATCTACGCGACAGAGGGAGAAGAGGAAAGGGGGAACCGAGGGACGAGTAAAGATCCCGAGGGAAGAGGGAATGGGGGAATTTATCGCCCCGGGCCCACGCAATAATAAAGGGCGGACTATTAATTCACATCCTTCGCCAACCGTCCGAACAGGAAGGACGTTACGCAGCGAGAAAGAAAATAAAAAAGGAACAGTCAAACCTGACCAGAGAAGCCTATCCGAATACAGGATAAATATTAAAGAAAAAAAAAAAAAAGAAGCCTATCTGAAAGATGCAAACGTTCAGGAAAAAAACACATACCAAAAAAGGGGAACAGCCCCAGACGGACGATAATCGTGCAGAACTGGTGAAAAAAGACTTCACGCTGGAAATAGAAAAAACTAAAATTTACTCCAAAAAACGCTCGGAGCAAAAGCCATCGGGCAGTCATCCGAACGCCAAAAAGGTGTAACTCGTGAAATTCATTCTCAATTTCCGACAGCGAAAGGATCCACTTGACCCGCTCGTTCCTCACCAGAAAGGGCGCGAAAACAACTCTGGAAAGGAGGAGATGTGGAGAGATGTGTTACTTCCCAAAGGTGCTCTGCCATAGAGAGACCTGTCTAACATAGCCTCGCGACAACCCAGAGTGGGGGACCACTATAACATAGCCACTTCCAAATGTGAACGAAGACGCTAAAAGGAGACGTACTCGTGCGGAATGAGGGGAACACAGGGGCGAGGGTTTGCCGGAAACGTGCAAGGGCGGGGGGGAAAAATACCAAACCGCTTGTGGGGCTGCACACCTCAGACATCAATCGTTAAGAGGGAAGGAACAAGGGGGGAAAAGAAACGGTGGGACGGACGCAGGAGTCTGACAGGGCAAAGTGGGAAAACTCAAAGGAAGGGGGGCCAAGGGATAACTAAAATACCTCTTCCAGAGTGGGCCCCAAACCCGGGAGACAGATAGTCTGCAAGGGGTGAAACAAACGGGTCTAGTTAAAATCTAACGGGAGAGAATGGCTTGGAGGAGCAAGGCGGCTAACTAGAAACAGTGAGAAGGTCTTGGGGAAAGCGTTGCTCTAAAAAAAAAGAAGCGAAGAAGAAAAACCGATTGATTAAATCATAGGGACAGCATCAGAGAAGAGAATAGAAACATTGGCGGGGGGTAGGGGAATTGGCAGCGCTTCAAAAGAAAGAAGACACAAAAGGGACAACTTATTAATTAAGAGAGGAATGGAAGGGAGCATGGAGAAGTCCCACCAGAAATGACTGTTATCCGCGGGGCGGTGCTTTCGTCGATTGGACATGACGCCTCGACTTTTTTAAATTGGAAACTGGAAAGGGGAAGAGCGACAACGAGGTCTCCTCCCGTCCTCAGTGGCGTAGAGAACCGAAAGTTGCTAAGAAAGGAATCTTAAAAAAGGCTCGGAACGCAGGACAGGTATCAGATTGTAAAAGGCGGGGAGAGTTAAAGAAATGACGGAGGTCAGGGGTGTAGGGGCTGCTGTAAAGAAGAAAAGGAGTAAATCCATGTAAGAATCGCTCGAGACAAAACACTTTTGCACGTGGGACCGCAAGAGGAATATTCGGCTAAACGGTGGTCACGCCCGAAGACACGACTTGTTGTTGGTCCGACAATGGACGGAAGGACGGGGAACAGCTTTGGAGGGGGGACTAGCCAGGACTTGTAGAACTATCGGTTCTCGCAAAAGGTCCGGGTCGTCATGGAGAGGAAACCACGATTTGGGGGGGGGTTTTACCTCTAGCAGGGAGCATACTATCGCGTCTCAATGGCGCGAAGCTTCCCAAAAGATCGTACATCGCCGAGCCCCGAGGGTGTAGGGAACTCTAGAAAAAATTTAACGCGTCACTTGATAGAGGGTGTCGTTTTAAGAATGGAAGAGGGGGGTTCCAAAGGGACTGGGGAGTACTTAAGGGATTGATTGATGCGCGAGCGGTGTCTGAAGAAGGTCAAGCTCGGTCAGCGAGAGGCTTGGAAACAGTTCAAGCACACAGAGTGATGGTCCCTTTAACTATTATGTCGTGGAGAGTGGACGGACGGGTCAGTCATGAACTTATTTTCTTTCCGGGGCAGGGAAGAAGTCTAGGGATGAACGGGATAAAAGGGTAGCTTTCATCTAGTTAGCAGACGAGGAACATGAAGACGGAAAAGAAAAACGAAAGCAATCTGGAAGTTGAGGAGGAATGAATGAATAGTAGGAATCGATTCTGGCGGGGCAAAAGGCTTGAATCATAAAAGTCCAATCTACAACAACAAGTCAAAACTTGGTGGGCCGTGCGAGGTGGTTGGGGGAAGGGTGGTCGCGCACGTAGCGGGAACAGGGACCTGGTGACATCATAGCTTACGTGCGCAGGCGGAGGTTGATAAGCAGAGTACAAAGAGCAAGGGACAACGCGGTGCAATTCGAGAAAGAGGATCCGGGAGAAAATAACAGTAAGTTGGCGTGCAAGTGGTAGGTCGCGGCGTGGCAGAATTTCTCATGCCTTCTAAGAAGTCGGTAATGTTCAGGAGTGTGAAAGGAGGGGAGGAGCAAAGGAGAGCAGGGCGAGGAGAGAGAAGAAATTAGATACTTCTTATTTTGGAGGGGTACTCAATCGTGTCTCATAGGTGGGGAGATGTGAAACCAAGGCGAGAAGAAAATGTTTCTTATAAAAAAGCAAGGAGGGGGAAATAACTAGAAAAAGATACGGAAACCTTCTATTGCACAAAAAGGTCGAGAAAAGAGAACGGGCGAGGGTATTCCCACAAAAAGGCTTAGGCAGCTGGGTTGGTGCGGGCGGTGGCACCCCGAGAACTTCAGAGGGGGAGGAATGAAAAAGAGGAACTCTTCTCCGTGAAGAGCGAACGAGGAGGCATCCTGGTGAAAAAAAAAATTGGGGGGGGGACACGAAGTTTCTGGCGCTTTCTCTGTCAGTGGGCCGAGTTGAGGACGCCAGGATGAAAGCGTGAAAGAAACTGGCGCCAGAAATCCATCTCCATAAGTCCTAAATTGCGAGATCCAAAAGGGAAAAAGGACAAAAGCCACTCAGGAAATCGTAGGGCTGCGGAAAAAAAGTTGGGGGGAAATCTCTAAAACAAAACAACACTTATATAGAGAAAGAAGAGAGTGGTGCAGGTGTAGACAATTCCGGCAGCGAATAAAATTGCCCTGTGGTTTGACCTCCGTCGGTTGTGCGCCTTAATGGTAGAGGGATGCGATTCTACACGAGGAATCCGGAGGTAAGAAACCGACTGAACGTTAATCTCCTAAACTCTGGGTGAAAAAGAAGCACGGGGACAGAAGAAGACAATTGGGAGGGGTCACATTATACATCATTAGGGGATAAATGGAGAAGGAAGGGCTGACAGGTTTAAAAAAAAAAAAAACAAGGTCAAACAACCTACGTTCATTTGGTGGAAGAATAATAGGTCAGCCATGAGAATTGCATAATTTTTTGGGTGAACACGAGAAGCCGAAGACGGGGGTTATAGGGAGTCACAACTCCATGATTGGAAACTCCCGCCTCATTTTCAAAACGGTCCCGACAGACCAATTGGCCTCCTCTCTCGGGTCAGAGAGGAAAAATCCCAACATAATAAGGAGAGAAGAAAGACGTGATCGGCGAGGGCGGAAAAACTCTAAACCGAAACGCCGGGGGACAAAAGAAGGAAAAAATAGACCCCCTGCCCGCGAATTCCTCTCGTACAACGAAATAGCACGAAGGAAGCAAAGTCCGCTCCAGAAGAAAAGAAAGTTGAGGACCGCGGAAAATACTCCTGGGGCGCAAAGCAAATCACCGGATGATGAAAGGATAACGAGCTAGCAATCATAAAACACTAATCTCGAGAATGGAGAAAACAATCTCTTTTGGGAAAAATGGAGGATACGCGACTTGCCTCCGCAAATGGCACACGGCCTGTGGGGGGTGAATATCCCTATGCCGTGATGGGGAAATAAGCACGGAAAGAGAGAGAAAGAGGATGAGACCTAGGGCATTGAACCTCCTTCAGAAAAAAGAGCGACCGAGAGAACTTCGTCGATAATGGGAATAGCGCAAGACCATACAACTAAAAAAACTGGAAAGGTGATGGAGGAAGAAGGAAATAGGAACGAGGAAAAAAACCGTTAAAAATCCCGATGTAAAGAGGCCTTCCGTCGAGAGGCCACAAAGGAAAAGTGACGGAATCTGCGTGGGAAGTCGCGGTGAGAAGAGAGAATGGAACGAAGAGACGGTAACAAACTCTCGCACAGAGAAGCCATCTCAAATTCAATATAACAGCACCAGAAATTAAAAACAGTATTGGGATGGGACGCACACTGCACTTAGGAAGTAAAGGAGGGGACGAAAACTCGCTGAGGCGTCTACACCCAACCTTTCCGCGCAGGAGATGTAGAGTACGGAGCGGTTGAAAAGGCGGGGGAATTCTAACATCTAAAGAAAGGATAAAGGATCGAGGACGAAAAGAATAGTGTCATCGAGGACTACACAGAAGTAAAGTGATCGAACTAACTGGCGACAGGAAGGTGCGGCCACTAAAAGGGATGGGTTGTGAAAAAATCACCGAAAGTTGAGAGGAGGAAAATGAACCGCGTGGGGAGTGCAGGGCACAGCTACCTTTCATCGTTCCAAACTATGGACTGGTCCACAGTAAGAAAGTGTGTAGGAAGCAGAAAAAAAAAAACTGCAAAATGTGGGGGTGGGGGCGATTTTCAGAGGCCGTTCGACCAAAACGCAGACTCTTACACCAGGGAGGAAGGAAACCGAGAGAGACAACGTGCTACACGAAGACTCGTAAAAGAGAACTCATATTTCTGATAGAAGCAAGGGCGGGTCCGCTTACGGAGAGGACAGTTTAAAATCGTTGAGGAGCAAATCGAAGAAACCAGAAGAGGAAGAATAAATCACCGGAAAAAGAAAAAATAAACTCCTCCAGCTATACCTTTGGAGGGGGGCGACTTGAAGAATAGGCAAGGAGAGCTCAACAACAACAAGGTAGGAGGAAAATATTGTCTGACAAATAACGCCGAGACAAGGTATATAGGGAGGGATCTTTTACTACAAAGTCCTCGGCGGTTTATTCGACTCTTAGAAAGAGTTTCACAACATCCGAAACTGTTCTATTCGTAAGCCCTTTCTCGGAAGACATCGAGGAACTACGGGCAGAAAGGCTCGAGCCGTTTAAGCTAGCGGAGAGGCATCCTCAGGGCAGAGGAAACTGTTCGTGGGAAGCGGGGAAATAGTAAGGAAAGTAGACACGGAAAAGAGGAGAGGAGCGAAGGGGGTCTGTACTGGAACGGCCATGGAAAAATATGGGGGTCTCTCAGGGTCCGACCCTCAGAGTTGGAGGGGAAGACACCAATGGGGGCATACAAGATGTGGGGGCGCTTGAGACGGCGCCGTCCTGGGTATGAAATAGTCATCACCGGCATGCGCTGGTAGGAAAAAGATTGTGGTTGGTTCACGAGAAGGAACGTGACTTTATAAAAGGTCAAGAAGAGTTAATAAACTTAGAATCGCCTCTAGGGGGAGCCGATCTTCCTAAATCTAAGTCTGAGGAGGGGACGAGCAACGCACGTGGATATAGTGCAGGGGAGAAAATGGAGGAAAATACCTTCTTTGTTCTGTGAGAGGAAAGAGATGATTTCATGAGCGGAGTATACCTCGTAACTCGTGAAGGAGAAAAAGGCTATGGTAGGGGAACCGGTATCCAAGAATAAAGCGGTTTTGTAAAAAAAAACAGATCTTGAAAAAAATGGATTTTTTTGTTTTTAAAAGAGGTTTTTGATGAAAAAAAGGGGAAGGTAAAATGGGTAAATGTCGTTGCGTGAAACGAACAAGAGGGAGGAAAAAGAGTAGGGTGTACAGTGAAAGGTGGCAGAAGGTAAAAATAATCTAAGGGTAATTCCCCGGGAGCGGGATGGTAGGGTCGAGTAAGAAAAGACGACGTAGACGCAGGGGAAACGTCTTTAACGAAATGCGGGGAGAGGAGGAAGGAGTAGGCGATCCGGGCGTCGCTGTGCCTGGATGAAAGCTACCAATTATCGAGAAAAAAAACAGGGGGCTTTCACCGAGCAGGTGAAATGGGAAGAATTAGCGGGGAAAGTGAGAGGAGCCGGGCCAGGTGGTCAAACGATGGGAAGTCGTCTCGGAATCAAGGGAACGCGGAAGACAGGATAAAGGTGAAAAACAATGACAGTCTGTGAAAAGGGCAAAAAAGGAGAGAGCTGAGGCGGGAAGTGGCTAGGGGAGGAGTTTAAGAATTTGAACCAAAGCCGTCTCTGGCGGGAGAGATGGTGAGGGGGCACGGCTTCATCTCCTGGAGAAGAAGGGTGCAACGAAGGTCTTGGCTTAAAAGAGAGAGATATGGGGGGAGGGGAAGCAGAGGGTGACAGCGAATAGAGGACGAATACAAGGGCGATTAGTAAGGCGGAAATTCATTATTGGGAATCCCGAAATAACCGAGGAGGCCAAAGAATTTGGTGCAAACCGCAAAGTTAGCCCGTGCTCGGATTCTTATCCCAAAAAAGGAAGGAGGACGGGGGTGGGGAGGAGTGGGGGTCCCCCTATAACCTGTCCGCAAAGAAAGGAGCAACGGGAAGTCATGATGGGCAAGAGCGCAATTGTCCGAGAAGGACAGTCAGTTCGGCTGAAACTTGGACAGGGCGGAATTATCAGGGCGGTGGACCGGCGTTGCCCCAAACACCACACCCAGAAACTCAAAAGCCAGGGTGACGATTTAAGAATAACAAGACAGACAAGCCGAAGGGAGAATTAAAGAAAAGCGGGGGGAGAAACATGATGGGACCTTCAGCGGCGTCGATTGCAAGGGGAGAGAAATGACCCAAGCATCTAAGAGAAAAGAAACAAACAACGTATGAGGAAGGAACTAAGAGAGGGACGAAGAGGTCAAAAATACCGCCTCAAAAAAATAAGAGAGGAGGGGGGGGAGGGGTCAGAACGTCTGGGGAGGTGGGAAAATTATGGGGGAAACTGGATGCTTAGTTCTTAAAAAGCGAATCCGCGTCACAACGCCACGCAAACGCACCGAGAATCAGCACCAGAAACGCTGCAAATCGCAGCACCAGGGAGACGACGACAATGGGAGAGGGACCGAATGAAGCAGCACAGGAGAAATCTTCTCATGCTCAGTAAGTCTCTGTGAAAAGAAGTAGCACAAAAAGCAAAGGCAGGGGGGTGGGAATAAATAAAGCAAGCAGGGAAAGGGGGAGGAAGGTTGGGGCAACATACAGGGACGTCGGGTAGAATAACCCCAAGTTCTCCCTCCGAAGGGGCGAAGGGCCCGGCGAAATTTGCCGAACATCAGTCGCCACTCTGCGGAAAAAGAAAAACAAATACAGGGTCTGAGCAGGAAAAGAACATAGAGGATAAAGGAGGACAGAACAAGCTAAAAAATACGGACGGACAGGACCGCCGGCAGGACCTCCATAGAAGGGTAGGCGAGGAGAAAAAAGACGGAAAGACGAGGCAAAGCCAGACTTGAACGCTAAGGACGAGGTAGATCATTTGGAATTAAGCGGTTCTAAAGAAAAAGGGCGAAAGAACTGGAAACGGACTTTACAGGACATTCTACTCCTCTCTGATAATCGGAAAGAGATAAGTAAAATCGGAGCAACAATGGGCGTTTAAAGGTAACTGTCGAGGGTGAAGGGAAAAATGAACATATCGACTCTTTAACAAAGGGAGCTAGGATTGGAAAATGGTGAAGACAAACAAGAAACAAGTCCTGATCTAAAGGAATTCATCAGTCCGGCCAGAAGGAGACAGCGTGCACACCGGGCGTCTAGCTAGGCCGGGGGACTCTTCTCACGACATCGACACCAAAGACCCGATCGCAAGTTAATTACAATATAATAACGGTAAAAATTGAATAGACCCGATCCAACAACTAAAAAGGGCCCGTTCGCACTTCCGAACAAACTCTTGAAAGAAGGAAATATAGCGCATCGGATTGGAAATGCCAGGGGTGTAAAAAGCACGACTCTCTAGAAAAAAGAAGGGTGCCCGAAAAGATCAGTAGCAAAAATCAAAATCTTCGAAGAAAGCAAGACAAAAGAAGTGCACATTCAGGAGTATTCAAAACGCAAGATATCCAATGCCTCTCTTGAAGAAACCCGCGATGACTAAGACCAAATCAAAGACGAGGAGAAGGATAGTACAGGGGGTGGGGGTCAAAGAAAATTTCCTGTGAGAGCCGCGCAGAGATAAGAATACAAATCTCTAACAATAGTTTAAGCTCCATAGAAAGGCCAAGGTGATGCGAAAGAGAGCTACAATTACGGAAAGGACGAAAAGCTAATTAGAAAAATTCGTCCCTGAACATTGAGCGGCGTAATAAAAAAAAGCGTTTTAGTTGATTGAGAAGAATCACATTCATCGTCCAATCCGCGGCCGGCAAGAAGGGTCCAGTTTTTTCTGAAAGAGAGAGAGGTATGCAAGGGTCGATTGCCATCAATCGGGCGCTCATAACGAAACATACGCGGCAGAGATGCCTAGAAAATAGCTTCACGGGACTAGGAAGGAAGGTCTCGGAAAAAGAAGACGCGATGTAGAGAGGCAAGTAGGTCCCACAGTGCAAGATGGGGGTGGGAAGAAGAAGACGGTTGTAGAGCAAGAAGTGTCGGACAACGCCGAGGGATGAAAAGAGAAAGACAACGAATCAGACGAGAGAGAATAGATTCGGGTTGGGGGCGATTTCAGCTATTCAAATCAGGACAAACCAACAAACACGTAGGGAAGAGAGAATTTGAAAAAGGGCAATCCGCAACCACGAAACGGTATCGAGGTGAGATCTTTTGGGTAATTCAGTGTTCATCACCTCGGCAGGGTTTGATTCGAAGGTCTGAGAAAAAGGGGTTCCAAAATACCTGCCAGGAAATTGGTCGTCGTAACTCCTGGGAACAGGAAAAGACAGGGGGGGGAGGAAAGTATTACGATAACACGAGCAAACGCGCATAGCACGTTTAATAGCGGCGCGTCATCCTCAAGCAAGTCTGTTTTAGGGGAGGGAGAAAGAGGGGAGAGGAAAAAAGAGAAAGTCGAAACAGCAAAAACCTAACAACCGGGCTTCAACGTGTAAATAGGGCAAGGGAATGAATGGCGAAAAAGTGTGACTAACTAAAAGCGTGTATTGGCCGGGCCTAGCAATTTACTGGCAAAGAAGTGAAAAGAGAGCTTTTAAGGGGGACCGGGGGTCCTTGACCGGGGTCGTCGATCAACGGCACGTTGGCTCCTTTATGGGGGAGAAGGTTGGGTTGTTTGTTGGTTTTGGGTGTGGGTGGTGGGGTGGGGGGTTTTGTGGGGGGGGTTTGTTGGGTGTT
>Ga0179593_1572148_pt1 | contig 10075 bp, 11 predicted proteins | sample CZODoug2_1_08_16_FD_185931 | JGI IMG/M metagenome (GOLD analysis project Ga0179593, IMG submission 185931) | Vadose zone soil fungal communities from Angelo Coast Range Reserve, California, USA - CZODoug2_1_08_16fungal (PacBio error correction) | ecosystem: Environmental > Terrestrial > Soil >...
CCCTAAAGGGAGGGAAAGCTCCTGACCGATCTCCATAGCTTCTGAAAGTCCTCCGCATTGACTAGTAGAAGTCGCCAAAGGAACTCTTTTCATGATGCAATGGGGGGGAAAAGTGCGAAGGGGGGATTATGCGGCTCGCAGACGAAAAAAAAGTAGAATAACGGTTAAAAAAAACACGACTGTCACGGCACGAGAACCGTCCCGGCCCGACCGAGGGGAGCGGTAAAAAAAAAGCTTCCCCACCGAAGGAAAAAGGGGAAGACGAGAATCAGCGGGACAAGTTACCATGAGGTCTAGAAAGACAAAAATATCTCTTCGAGCGGCGCTTCCGGCAGCCGTAAGCTGCCGGTCCTCGGAGCAGAGGATCTTCGCCTCGATCCCGGTGGTCGAAGTGTCGGGCACGACCGTCGGCAAAAAAAAGATAGCAAACGGTCAAAAGGAAAAAAAAACTTTAGGAGGAGTGACCAGGGAAAGGCCGGTGATCCCAGCACTTTCTTAACAGGAAAAGCCTCTCGTTGACTATAGAAACGCATTACTTCTTTACCCTTGCTTGAGGAAAAAGGAATGGTCAGGAAACGACGCCGAAAAAAAAGGGTTCCCAGTCGCTCGCGACGGCAAAGCTCAGCCCGTAGAGCCAAAACTGGCCCTTTAGCAAGAGAGGAACAAGAAAGGCTAGTTCGAAGGAAACCCGGAGACGAGAAGGAAAAAGAGAGAGTGTAGCAGCGTCCGAGGGAAAAGAGCAGGCAGTCCCGCAATCCCTGAAGAAGAGGTAGCTCATAGCAGATGCCGGAAGGATCACGCCGTCTTATGAAAAAGAGAGGGGAGTTGGCGGATCGGCAGGTGCGGATAGGCTGATGTCTCGAGCCAAGCGAGAAATCTCCGAGATGAGCTGGGAAAAAAAGAGGGGCGCCGGATGTCTTGTAGATGGAAAAAAGAGGCGACATTGCAAACACGGTGCGTGTCAGGTAACAGCATGAGGACATGAGCTGCCCAACCGAAAAAAGAGATAAACCGCTTCTTTCCTATCCCCGGGAAGGAGGGGGGAAGGGATAAGGCTCGATGATGTAGAAAAAAAAGGGGAAGAGGGGCCAACGCAAAAAAAGGATCGGGTTTACAAAAAAAAAAACAAAAAAAAAAGGGAAGCCCGAGCGAGATACGGAAGTCTGCGCTTCCAGGAGGGGGAAATGAGGCTCGGAACAGGGAGCTGAGTTGCGAAGCAGATCCCGTGGCTTGGACGAAGGAGATCATCTCCCGCGTGACCGGAGCCAAGGGGGACAAGGGCTTTGACACGAAGAGAAGGAGACAGTTCTCGGAGGTAGTGCGTCAGACGAGAAAGGGAAGAAAGAGGTTGGAGGACTTGCCCTTGTCGGGAGAGGGAGATCAAGATCCTGGGGGCACTCACGGAGTGTCATGCGGCGCTCGAAGGACAAGGAATGGAAAAGAGTGGCTCGGCTAGAAGGGGGTGCTGCTCTTCGCGCCAGGAAAAGAAAGGGCCCCGAGAAGACGGGGTTTAGAGGAAGGGTTGGGATCAATATCTGGGGTAAAAAAAGCGTCTTCAGGAAAACTATGTCCGCCACGCGTGTCCGCTCTCAAAGGGAGAGAAATCGGGGCGTCGCTTCCGAAAAAAATCTACTGAACAAGAGTACAGAAAAGCTACTGACTGAAGAAAAAAGATCGCGGTCGGACTGGAAAGGCGATTAACCTACCAGTCAGCCCCCCCCTACCGTCAGGGGAAAAAAAAACCGAAATTGTAACCAAAGGAGGGGGCACTTGGCCGCAGATGCAGGCAAGGAAGGCTCGGAGAAAGGGGAAACCGCTCCATCGAAACCTGTTGTTAGACAGCGAAGAGACAAATAAACTATTTCGCCCTGAGCACCACCGTTAATCAAGGAGGAAGGGATCAATCAGTCGTGAGCAGAGGGGGAAAAAAGATGGTCGCTGCCCATCTGGAAGACTGACATTCCTACGGGGGGAAGGGGTAGGTAAAGTGCGTTTTTCTAAGAGAAAGATGGAAAGATGATCAAAAAACAAAACTGAGGACGGATCAAGATATCGTCTATAAAACGCAAGGGATGAATTTTCAGCTCAAACTTTGGGGAGGGAAAAAGGGGCATCGACATCTGGGATAAGGAAAGAAAAACAAAAAGACTGATATAAAATTAAGGGGCAAAGAGGGGGGAATAAAACCGAAAAATAAGTTTTTATTTGGCCCGCGAAAAAGAACCAACCGGTTCGAGGGATAGCAAAAGAGAGACTCCGCGCCGGCAGCGCGGAAGAACCACAAAAAAAGGGGGGGAAAAGCTTCGGTTATAAAAACGCACGGGACCAAAAAAAAGGGGGGATGATCCTCTTACCGCGCACAAGGGGCAAGGCCGCCCCCGGGGAAAGAGCTCAGGGCTGACCTCGAAAACATTGTGGCGGTGTTTCAGTCAGGGGGCCGGGCAATTTTGAGTCGAAAAAAACATTTCGTTGAAAAACGAAACACCTTGATCCGCCACGCGAGATATTACTGCAAGATAGGGAAAAGGAAGTTGACCGTCCCATAACAGGACGAAAAAAAAAAGAAGAGGGGCCTTCGTGCTGCAGAGCGAAAGAGCATCAAAAGGAATGTCGATCCGATCAAACCGCCTTCTATTCCTTGAAAGCCGATAGCGCCGAAATGGAAAGCCTTGAAAAAAAAATCCCAGGGGGGCTCTTGATCTCATCTAACTCGTGAAGGCAGAAACAAAAGGTCAAGTACGCCAACACGAGAAAGATGGGGGCGAGAAGGCACCGTCCAAAAAGCTTCTGCGTCTGCTGTAAAAGAAAGCACGGTGCATCGGTCACGCAAGGGAAAAAGAAGAAAGGGTCGTCCAAGAGAGAAGGTAAAAGGGAAGAGGGAGCCGTCCATTCAGAGCCTCATAAAGCGCCGATACTACCGAGGGACTCTTTCATGATCCAACGGAAAAAAAACAATAAGATGGTGAGAAGGTCGGATGAGTTTGAAAAATACATCGAAGCAGGAGCCTGCATGAAGTTCACGGGATCGGAGGACTGTGTCGGGAAAGGAATAGAGGGGGGCCGAGCGAGGGGGACATGATCATTAGGGGAGACAGCAACGTCCGTCGGCATCGCGCGCTGGAGGTCTGCCGAGAGTAAAGATACAATGAAAGAAGGAAAAAGAGGAGTGGCTCGCGACAGTAAGAGGGAGAGAGGACGCGCCGAAAAAAGCAAAGCTCTTCATCTAGAAGACGGCCAAAAATGCGCGCCGTCATCGCCTATGCTCTGTGTCGTTCTCAGCCGAGACTCATCTCGCAGAAAAAAAAAGGTCAAAGTGCCGGCAAAGCGACATTCGAAACGGACAGGGCGACGAAATCATTCGGTTTATCGCCTGATGAAAAAAAAACGTTGGCGTCTTCCTCGGAAAAGATCGGGAGAGCGCCGAAAAAAGAGAGAGAGACCTGAAACCGCCCTGGAAGCGAGAAAAGGTAAAAGGGCCAACCTTAAACGGGACAAGCTGCTCTCGCGGGTCGTAAAGGGAAGCTGGTGATCAACCGGCGGTCAGGTGGAAGGACTGCAGGGGACCAAAGAAAAGCCTAATATGGAAAAAAAGGGGGCGATCGCGGCTTTGTGCGAAAAGCCTGTCCGAGACCGGAAGACGATCCTCAGCCACTAGAAGGAGGGAAAGGCAGCTTCACGCCGCAACGAGGACGAGCAAGCTGACTGAGAAAGGGACGTCGACGAGACCTCGCGCGCTGTCTGCGTGAAAGAAAGGCTGCTGGTGTGGCGGAGGGCCGAATAAATAAAGTCGGAAGGGGCAAGGTGACTGGACACGATAGATCAGAACGTGCCGAGAACGAGTTTTTCGGCATTCGTCAGAGAAAAATCGCACAGCCATCACCAGGCCTCAGAAAAGAAAAACTTCTACTTCGTCAAAGAGGGGGAAAAAAAAAGGGGGGGAAGAAAGAATGGCGATCGGGGACAGAGAGGTCCAAAAAACAGGCCAGATATCGAAAAAAGGGGCTACAACAAACAACACGAGGAGGAGATAAACTAAGCGCTTTGGGATCCGCTCCGGAAAGAAAGGAAAAAACAGAATCAGGGGGCAAACCGAAGAGGGACAGGAGAAGGAAAAAGTCGATGGCGCAGCTCGGGCAGGAAGGGGTTTATGATGCGGCGAGAGGAAAAAAAGAAGGGGAAAGCCGGGGACGACGCACGACCTGAAAGGGAGCGGGGCGAGGAAAGAACATGCCCGCCAGGGGGAGCTGATCGACAATAGAAAAAGACAGCTCCCTCCGGCATGGCCCTCAGGACAGAGAAAAAATCGACCAGGGAGGTCTAAAAAAGAAAGATCTCAGTCAAGAAAGGCGCAGTCATCGGTAGACGGGAAGCCTGCGCGGTCCTCGTATTCTGTTTGGATCGTCTTCGCCATCGATCCCGGTGGATCGTACTACCCATAGGAAAAAAAAGGAGAATAGGAAAACTGGGTCTTCAGAATAATCGGGAGGTACCAGGCCGTTCTGGGAGCCGGTGATCACCAGCACCTTGGAGAACGCGTTTACTATCGCAGAAGGAGACAAGATTAGTAAGAAAAAAAGGGGAGGGGGATTTGTCGCATCGAGAAACAAGAGGAAGTCTCTATCGCCTGGAAGCGTGGGGAAGCCCTGTATAGCCCGGAAAATCCTTGAGTCATAGAAAAAAATCGCAGTCAGTTCTAAAAAAGGGGCAGAACGAGCTCTGGCCGCAACTTGGGGGAAAAAAGCGCGATAGTTCGAGGAAGCCCCCTTCTTCCATCGCCTCGGAGAAAGAGGAAGGGGGGAGCGCAACGCGGGATCAGAAAAAGTGAGTCAGAACGATAAAAAGGCGGCGATCTGGTCGGCAGTCGGGAAAGGTCGCGATGCCCAAGCGATAAGGGAGAGCTCGTGCTCCGTAGGCTTGGGAGGAGACCGCGCTAGAGGTGCAAACAGGGTGCTGGGAAAGGGAAAAATGATCTCACGGATAAAGGAAGAAAAACGATGCGGTCCGCCCCGCCAATACGCAGCGGGCAAAGAGAGGAAGGCCATCGCAAAAAAGCGCCCGAGGCGTAGATCGGCCCGAGGCCCTAGCCGAGATACAGGGGGTCGTTCGTCGCTGAGGAAATGGAGAAGAGGAAAAGGACGCTATGAAGGAGTCGTTGATAAGAAAGAGATTGGACGAACTCTCCTGCTGCTATCAGGAGCACCGTGATCAGGTAGAGGAGCACTCGATCACTCAGAAGCGGTCTAAGGGAAAGGGACTCTCTCACGTAAGAGCAACGGGGGATGAAAAAGGGGCGTACTTTCCCTTAATCACGTGTATGATGGAGATCAAGATAAGGGATAAAAGGAGGGGAGGGAAAGGACGCTCGAGGAAAAAAAAATCAAGGGAAAAAAGGGGTCTCGCTCTACAGAACATGATGCTCTTCGCGCCGAAAAAAAGGCCCTATAAGGAAAGGGGAGGGAGTGAATGGTAATGTGAACGGTAATTAGGTGACAGGAAAGGAGAGGTAGATTGCCCTGCGTCCCGCAAAAAAAAAATCAAGGTGTTTCGGGTAGAAACTAAATCGTGCGGGGAAAAAAAGAAAAAGAGCGCCGCAAGTGCGAAGGGGAAAACCAAGCCGAGTCGAAAAAACATTCCGAAATCATATCAGAAGATGGCACCCTTGAACGGCGGATTACCGTAGAAAAGAAGAAACAAAAAAAAAGAACTGGTATGAAGGAGTAGGTCACATGAAGAAAAATGGGGACGCACCAAGTGACGCTTGTGGGGGGGGAACAGGCGCGGAGCTTATAAGAGGCGAAAAGAAGGACTCTAACCGGTTTTGGGCCGACAGAAAGGAAGAGGGGAAGGAAAAAGTATGCTCCTGAGCACAACCGGGGAAAATAATAAGTCGGCAAAAGAGGGGGAGCGCGTACCGTATGCAAGAGGCGGTCCTCCCCAAAGTGATCTGACATTCCGAGGCGTTTTTGTACCGAAGAAAGAGAAAGATAGCAACACAACCACTGAGGGAGAGAAAAAAAAAAAGAAGTCAAAGAGAATCGTAGAGATAGGACCCTAGAAACCGAGAATGTCAGCTCAACTGGGGGGGGGCCGCTACCATCTGGCGCTACGTAGAAAGAAATGCCGATGTGGATAGACCAACGGAATAAGGGGGAGTTGCAAGATGAAAAAAAAAACTAGGTGACACAACCGGAAGAAGGGCAAAAAATCCGCGCTTCCTAACTCCGCGAACGAGGACACTTGGTGGACAATCTTCGGGTATTAACCGGCGGTCTTGGATGACAAGAGCGCAAGGACGGTAAATCTCCGTTTCAGGGGGAAGAAACCCGAGAAAGCTTATAAAAAAGGAGGGGGCTCGGCGACGACGGCCTGTGGAGGACTGGCGTCCGATTTTCGGCGGATTGACGCATCGCCCCGAAACACCTTGAAAAAAAAAAGGAAGGCGGACCTCAGGAAGTCTTGGAAGAAAAGAGTCGTGCCAAAGATTGACCGTCACATACAGGAAGTCCTTCTCGGGTCCGTCAGGGAAAGCAGCCCCCCAGACAGCGCTGATGGAAAAGGTAGAGCCGATCCACGCAATCGACTTCGGTAAGGGGAGCGAGCGCCGTCCTGACCCTTGATCCCGGTAGTTCCCACAAGGAAAACCCATCATACCGTTAGGCCGGGAGAGAAAACCCAAACGGAGAATACCAAAGAGAAGCGCACCTCCCCAACGAAAGGGATGATGCTGCGGAAGGGAAAAGTGGCTAACGCAAGATAGGGTGGCTCGGTCCGCCGGATGAGGGAGAAGAAAGCGAGGTTAAATCCAGCGGGGCTACCGCACGCAAGGAAAAAGGGAAAAAAAGAAGAATTTTTTTGAAGAAACAGCAGCGAAGAGAGAGAAAATTAATCTCGAAACGCGGCATCGTGCCGATCTAGGATGGAAACAATGGGCGATGCCGTGGGTAAAAGAATGAAAGAGCATTAAAAAAAGACACCGGATCGGCCCGAAGCGGCGGGCGAAGGGTGGGCCGAGCAGAAAGTGATCCTAAGTGGTTCCTGCACCCACACAAAAACAAGAAGGGAGGCGTTCGGCAGAGACAAAAAGGACAGGCCCACGGAAAAGCGCATCTCGGAGAATCCTGCAAAAAGAAGCGGCATCGGCTTCAAAATCGCCGCCAAGCGCGGACATCGAAACGGGAGAAGAGGGGCGCTCCTGGCCAGGAGTCAGATGCGCGCACGCGGGAAGACGAAAAAAAGGCCGGCCTACTAACTCATCTCGGGGAGAAACAGTGCCGGCAGGCTCGTCGACGAAGGCTTTGCGGGTGAGCGAGGAAAAGGAAGAAGGGCGTCTTCCTAGAAGGGAGATAGACGGTTGAAAGAGAAAAAAGCTCAAGGCGCCGCGAAAGAATATCGATGCCGACAAGGCAAGGACGAGCTTGCGCGAGACGAAAAAAGGCTTTTTGCAGTGCTCTAGTTCAAAGGGATGGAAGGCGGTCCCTTCGGGACTCCACCTCCAGATCAGGGCTGTCTTTGTGCAAAGGGGGGGGGGAGGAAGCTAGCGCCTGGAGGGGGGGTGGGGGTTTGGGAGGGGGTAACCACCGGATCGATGCGAGAAAAGAGAGAAACCGATCCGATGACCGTCAGCTTAAAAAACTCTACTTCTACTCTGGAAAGAAGAAAAGGGGGGTACGATTTCCCCATGAGGCGCGGTTGAACGATTTAAGAAAAAAGGAGGGATCTTCGCTCTGGTGTCTATGTCGATCCGCTCCCGTAAGGGGGCCGATCATCAGATCCCAGAGAATCAGGGATCTGACCGAGATGTCAAGAAATCAGGAGAAAGCAGCAGAAAAAAAGAAGGCATCACCGGGGGGGCCTCATTCCCGAGCTGCAAAGAAAGACGTCAATGCGGGCGGGGGGGGGGGGGGGGGGGGGGGGGGGGGGGGGGGGGGGGGGGGGGGGGGGGGGGGGGGGGGGGGGGGGGGGGGGGGGGGGGGGGGGGGGGGGGGGGGGGGGGGGGTGGGGTGGGGGGGGGGGGGGGTGGGGGGGGGGGGTGGTGGGCGGGGGGGGGGGGGGGTTTGTGGGGGGGGGAACCACAAGAGTATTTTGAAATACTGTCGGAATCTCATATCTTAAGATAGACCCTATAATCTCTCCTCAACCAGGAGATTCTTGTCTAGCCGAAGCTATTTGTGATCCAAAAGAAGATTTCAGGAAAAAAGAGACGTCCGAAGAAGTCAACCACCGTCGGCTGTCGCAAGCTGCGGGAGAGGTGCGCATTGTGATGATGCGTCTCTCGAAGACTCGGTCAAAGAAGTTCACAGGACTAGGGGACTTGAATAAAGAACCTGCCCCAGAGAGCTTTCGAACATCATCGCAGAGAAAAGGGAAAACGCAGGACAAGGGTCGCAAATCGGGGACATTGATTTTCTCGTCGAAAGAGATGCTGAGAGGAAGAGAAAAAAGAGGGGACGGTCCTCGGATCGGGTTAAGGAGGGGATGTCTTCGAAGAAAAGGACAGGCGCTTATCGCAAGAAAAATCCCCTATACAGCCACGGCGAGAGACAGGATCTTGAGGGAATGGGTGGGAAAACAAGTCCGGAAAGTCCCGGAGAAGCCTTTGATAAAAAAAAAGGAAAAAGGGAGCCTAAAAGCCCTCGAGGGGAGAAACGAGTCAACACGGAAATTGATCTACCCACTTGATGGAAGGGGCAGAGGAAAAAATAGGAAGCGCCGGCAAAGGGGGGAAGTCTCGATCTGCCTTGGAATAGAACCTCTCAGAACGGGGGGACAACGTCTAGGAAGAAAAAAGGCGGCCCTTTATGTCAAACCTCCTCTCTTTCTAGGGGGAAGCTGCCTGCACTTTGAGAGTAGGTAGGAAGAAAAAAGGGGAATGGCAGCCCTCAATGCCTTGAGGAGAGGGACATAGGCGATTCCTTCTCTCACGGTGGGGGGGGGGGGGGGGGGGGGGCGTCTGAAGAGGAGGGGATGGTCGCGTCTTGTCGGCATTGCGGGGGCGCTAGCCAACGATAAGGATCAAAGCCGTAGTTCTTTTAGATGAGCACCGCTGCGAGAAGAGAAGGGGGAAGGGGTGGAGGGGAATTAACAGAATGAGATAACAAAAGGGTCTAAATGCAAAAAAAGGTCCGCCCCGCCCAATGGCCGAGCACAAAAAAAAAGCTCCTGCTCGATGAAGGGGAAAAAAAAAAGAGGGAAGAACCAGCTTAGGTGGCGGAATCGCAAAATGCCTAATGCATTGTCGAATCCCCTCGGTCGTCGTCGGGAGGCCTGAACTGTACGATAATGATGAGGGGAGCCAGAGCCCGAGGGGGAGGGGGCACTACCTCGGGAAAAAGACAGCGCCTCGTTAACAGCAAGGTTCGCGTTGCACCAGCGGGCAGTGGGACGAAGCCAAGACAGTTCTCTGACGTTGGGTGTAAGAAGACGAGCCCGGTGAGGACCGACCTTGCGCTTGCGGCGGGAGAAATATCTGGTCACTACCGAAGGGGGGGAAAAAAACATGCGGAGGCTCAGGAAGTCAAGTCTCGAATTAGACAAAAGAGACAGAAATCAGCGCTGCTTAGAAGGATAGGGGAATTTCATCCGAAAAGAGGGGGGGTTTCGAGTAAGGGTGGAACTTACAAGAGAAGAAAGGAAGTTGATCTTGCAAACGCCATCCGCGGTGTCGCGCTCAAGGGGGAAAAATCGGTGCGTCGCCTGCCGACGAAAATGAAAAAAGGAGGGGGAGGGGAAGAAAACGTACAAACAGCCGGGAAGAAAAAAGAACATGACTTCGAAATCAGCGATCATCGGGGGGACTTCGGATTACCGTCGTCACCCGACCGGGAAAGAGGATCCCGTCATACCCAGATTGTCCCAATGACACGGGGGGGGCCGCGCTGCCGGCGCGGAGCTTAGAAGAAATCGAACCGGTTTTGCCGACATCGGAGAGGGAAACTTATGCGCCTGAGCCCACCGTAGGGACACCAGTAATGGAAATCTCGTCGGGGAGCAGGCGTAACGGCAACCAGAGGGTTCGGGGGGGGGAAAGAAGGGCTGTACTCCCCACAGTTAGCTGAACAGGAGAAAAAGGTGTGCG
>Ga0179593_1603780_pt1 | contig 10075 bp, 11 predicted proteins | sample CZODoug2_1_08_16_FD_185931 | JGI IMG/M metagenome (GOLD analysis project Ga0179593, IMG submission 185931) | Vadose zone soil fungal communities from Angelo Coast Range Reserve, California, USA - CZODoug2_1_08_16fungal (PacBio error correction) | ecosystem: Environmental > Terrestrial > Soil >...
GTCGCAAAAGAGAATGGGGAGAGGGAAAAAAAATGTGGCTGACCCCTTGGGGAAAAGTTGGGCGTAGGACCTCAGAAGACCGCCTATCGAGCGGCGGGGGAGAAATGCTCCTCGGGACTAACTCGGAGAAGAGAAACATTTCGTTGTTGGAACCACGTTTTGGCCCGCTGATTGGGACCCAGGAGAAGGTTGCTGCAAGAAGCGAGAAAAAGAGGCAGCGTACATTGAGCTTTAAGGAAGTCTTCCGAACTAGGAGAGGGGAAAGAGACAGCGGGCATAGCCCGACGTTTCTTGAAAGAGGGGCATGGTGTCAGAAGCCATTGCCACGCCCGCAGTTTGGAAAAAAAATCCGCATTCCATCTTGTGGTCACGATGCGTTAAAAACGGACTACTGAGAAAAAGGGGAAGTTATATGGCCGGCACCGTCAAGCCGATAAAAAGAAAGGGCGGAATTGGGTAAACGGGGTTGCAGGAGGCGTGGGTCCCATAAAGGAGAAGGACCTCTTTTCGAAAAGGAGGGAGTCATTCCTCAGAAAAAAGCGTTGGGGGGGGAGGAGGAAAGTCAAACGCCCGGAAGAAAGACAGCGCGATAGGCGTGAAGCCGCTCCGAGGTTGCTCGGAGGGGGGAAAGAAAGTGGAGCGCTATCTCGATTCCGAAGGTGCGGCGGCGATGTCTGAAAATGGTATCCGCGCCGCCAAAGAGTCGTCCTCGGAACGAGGAGGAGTATGGCCGGCGCAGGAGAAATCAGTCCACGAAAGATCCCGGAGCAGAAGGGAGGGGAGATTCTACTGCAAGAAAGAATACAGGGCCGTGAAACGGCTTCAGACAACAGTTCCGCAAAAAGGAAGAAAAACTTTCCGATTTGTATCATGAGCGACCCACCGCATAAATAGAGGGGGGAAAACCTCCCTGCGTCAATCCCAGGGGGGGACTATAAGAAAAGGGATCACTCCGAAGGGGAAAATGCCCAGACCGAAAGCAGAATAAGAGGGGGGGAGACCACGATCTAGGGATGAAAGGATTGGTGGGAGAAAAGAGGGAAAAAAAAATTTGACCCGATGATTAATATGTTCAAAGGAAAAAACATGGAGCTAGCGCCCCGTAAAAAGAAACGCAATAGTGCTTCGGGGCAACCCGGATTCCAGCAAAAAGAGTGTTGGAAGGCGTTGGAGCGGGAAGGAACGCAAAAAGACCGCTGGAATGGAAAGGGGATTCTTTGCTTGTGGAGAGCTGGTGTCGGGGGGAAAGGAAACCAGGGGTCTTCATCGCGGTCATACAGGGAGGCAATAAACCGGCATGGATCGTCGCGATCGCCGTTGAAAGAAGGAAGAAAGAGACCGGTGCTACCAAAGAACCGGCGCTTGTGCCGAAAAAAGGGTCCTCAGAAGAGAGGAGTCATCTCGGCCGCCGGAAAAGGGGGTCGGCGCGTGGGAGGCGCGACCGGATCGGAAGGAGGGAAAGAGCCGTAATCGTTTTCGCAATCCGCGCGTTTGCAAAAGTTGGCGAAGAGGGAGGAACCGCGGAAGGAGGGAAAAGGGCGGCCACGGGTCAGACAGGATCGGTCTTTCGGAGGACTGCGCGAATAAAGAAAAAAAGGCGGCCCGAAGGGGACATCCCCATTTAACCTGGTACCAATTGGATGAGGGGGCATATACCTTTCGAAGTGGGCGATACCTGGAAGAAGAACTTTCCATCCTCAAGGACTCAAGATTGAGAAGAGCGTGCATGAAAAGGAAGAATAACTGCTAAAAGAGGGTAATAATGCACTTTGAACCTATCGCGGAAAAAATGCCTCATCGTCCTTCGGAAAAAAAAAACAGAGATAGAATTATCAGAAAACCAGCAAGCGCGCACAAGGGCCGCGAACCGAGTGATCATCGCTGAAGGAAACTTTCGATATAGGGAGATGTAGTATGGCGGAATGGACAAAAAAATTTCGTGTGTATCCCCGTTCTCCGTGTGATTTTCAAAGATAGCACTCAAAATGGAAAGGTAAAAGTTCACCGAGATTTTGAACAACAACACGGAGAGAGATCCCTTAAAAATAACTCCAATAGCCCCTTTCACATTGGCGGAGGGGAGGGGGAGAAGTCAACACCTAAGTAGGGGACTCCGTCCTGGAGGGAAGTCTCCTAATAGAAATATTTGCTCAGCTAGATCAAGAAGAAGGGGATCCGGGGCTGGGAGATTCGGTGTTCCTCGATTATCAATTGGGAAAGAGCTGTTTGCTAAGGGCGGGGCATTATCAGGGGAAGACTTGATTAGAGGTAATTTAAGCCGTTTAGGGAAAAATTTATGCTACGCCCGCACTGAAGAGTGAGGCAACCTGCAAAGGAGGGAGAGAAAAAAGTTCTGCTATGGTAAAGTGCGGCACGCTAAGGGACGACCCGGGGGGTATAGGAAGCACCGCCATGGTCCCGGTCACGAAACAAGAAAAACGGGCCCGGCACGCGCGGATAAGGCCGCCGTAATGAAGGGAAGGAAGGGAAAAGAAGGCAGAAATTTGGACGGTCGGGCGCGCTGAAAAAAGGCTCTATCGCGCCAACAGAATGGGGGGACGCGCAGAACGTCGGCCGACGCGCAAGGAAGAAAAAGGTCCGGCGCGGGGGAGAAGAGCCTACAAACTTCTGCAGAGGAAGAGCTTATTCTAAAAGAGAAGAAAACTGTAAGACGGAAAAATCCTAGGACCATTTTACGCCAGTGAGCCCGGGGAAAAAAAGGCGCTTCACTGCATGGATCGCTGAGGAAGGGAATAGGCGCTAAAACCTGCTATTAAAGAGGGCCACCCGCCAATTGAGAAAAGGGGAGAGGAAATTTGAACACCCAGCCCTCCCCAAACAAAGGGGAAAAGACGCTGCTTTTTTTGAGGGAAAGGCCTCAAAGCCAGAACATCTGGGGAAGAACGCCCTCTTGCGGGGCGGGGAAGGACTTGGAAACAGGAGTAAGAAGGTGGTAGAGCAGAGGAGAGGCAGCGGTCCCAGGTTCGAGGCCCTGGGAAAAATGGGAAAAAAACTGAGCAGGAAAAAAAGGTAGCGTTAGAGAGGGGGTCCTTCTGGGTCCAACTTTGGGAGGAGGGAATCGCCCGTTCATGGAGTAACCAGATTGACGCAGTGAGGTGTGGGAAAGATCAAAGCCGAGGTATGCAGGTGGGCGGGAATGCCTTCAATCGGAAGAGTCAGGAATAAGGGCGGGCACTTGTTTCAATAAAGCAGCCGACTCCCTACTTATCGGGAGAAACGAATCTTCCGAAGTCGGGGGAGTCGTGTCGAACATCCCGCGCCCGGCATAACTTCGAAGAGGGGGGGGGGGAGCGGGACGACTCACCCCGCTTCGGGGATAAAGGATGTTCACTGTCATTTGAAAAGGGGGGGAAGCCTCGGAGCGAGAAAAAGCTGCCTCCAGACTACCACCTCGGCGCGGATCAGAGAGAATGAGAAAGACAGGGTCTCATAACGTTTTAATGGGCGACGTTTCCAAAGGGGGGAAAAAAAAAAACGATTAATACCGCGGGAGGAAAACGAGGATCATCAAAGCCTCCTGCAAAAATAGGGAACGGCCATCTCGAACGATTGAGGGGTGTCCCTGCCCAATAAAATCCTTAAGGAACAAAAGCTTCGGGAGAATTCTCCGGGGGATCAACAGAGGATTGTGTGAAGTCCTTCACTTGCTGTATGGATGCAACCGACACCACCATGCCCCTCTTGGGGGCAAAGAGGGAGACACTCGAGCCATTTCGATCCAATATTTTTCAGACCGCGGGGAGAGGAAGCTCATGGCACGCTTCTTCTCGACAACGCGACGGAGTGCACAAGCTTACTTTGGCCCAATCAGGCACACGGGAAAGAAAACAATGGGCCTAGTCCTCAGAACCGATGGGGGGGGGTTGTTGGTTTGGGGGGTAGGTTTGGGGAGGTGGTGGGGGGGGGGGGGGTCCACTAAGGAGCCGAGGGGCAGAGAGAAAAAAGCCCCTATATTCTTATCATTTGAGAGCGCGGTTACTACTCCACTTGTGTTTTTCACTCAAGGGGGGGGGTAAACTAAAAAAAAAGAAACAGCAGACTCACAAACAAAGGGGAAGAAAGAGAAGGAAGATGTCCGGCAAAAAAAGCGAAGGGGGAGACAGGGGGGAAAAATGTCTTAGCACCTTGGTCTCAAAAGGAGAAAGAAGCCTATTGGGAGGGGAGGCTCGTCGAGCATACAGCGGCTCCATCGTGGACTACGAGGGACCGCGAGGACCTCGGCCCCAAAGTTCGTTGTGCGCCCGAAGGGAAGAAGGGAAAAATAAGTCATCGATCATCTATGAGGGTAAGGGAAGATATCGCGAAGGGAAAAATTGTAGACGGGGGAACCTCTGGCTCAGTCCGACACAATAGGGGGGGGGGAAAGGGGGAAAAAGGGAATACCAGGTTGGCCACGATTGGCAGGGTGGGGGGGATTGACATCCATTTCCCGAAGCCCGAAGAAGATATCCATCTGGGGATGATCAAAGAACGGAGAATTAGAGGAGGAAAAAAGGGGGAGAAGGGTCTATGGCCGGGCCACAGGGGGGGGGAAAAAGAAGAGGAGAATTGTTTTAACTAGTTTGACTGGCGTCCAGTAAAAAAGAGTTCGAATGAAAGAAAAGACTTCGAGGTTCGCCAAGGGGAACGTCCAGGCGGAAAACTGACGGTGAAGAAAAGGAAAAAGAAAAAAACTCTGATAATTAAAGACGGCGTCCGAAGTTTTCGAGAACGGCTTGTAGCGCAGACGAAGGGCGGCTGCGATCTGGCCACAGGTGTCAACTGTACCCCCGGAGAAGCTGTTGAGCTCGTCCCGAGAAAACGCAGGGATGGCAAGGCGCCAAGAATATCCCGCCGACTTCGGAATATAAAAAAATGTCCGAGATATGCGGGCAAAGCGCATCAGAGGTCAGCCGGAGAAAGGGGGAAAGAAACACTTAACAGAACAGTATAGAAGGGGTGGACTGCATTCACAAAAAAAATCCCTCGGCTGGAAAAAAACACCTCACCATACAGTACGAACACAGGGTCTCAAGCAGGGAAAGGAGGCAAGTGACGCAAAGGGCCCCATAAAGAGCATCTAACATATAAATTGGAGAAATAGGAGAAGGGAAAAGGCTTGGTTGTCGCAATGGCGACCGGGACACCGATGATTGGAAACTTCTAGGAAATAAGGTCCGTAAAAAAGCCCCAGAGGGAAAGGGTAGCAAACGGCGCCCGTAGGTCCCAGCAAAGGCCTGAGGGGGGTCCCCGTCCTTTTAGTCGGGAACGGAAAAAAACAGTCAGAGCGTGTTGGGGGAGGGCTTTTCTGTCAGAAAGGAAAAGGAAAGGGGAGGGGAGTCATCGAGGGGGAAAATTCCAAGAGAAAACGTCACTCCAGAGTTATCGGGGAAGGGGGACGGCCCAGACCTCGAAGGAGAACCATATTGTCAAGGATAAAAAGGCGCTTCTTGGACCGTAGTCTGTCCATCCGCCGCGAGGGGGGAAGAGGGGGACGCCGGGTAGCATGGGGTCGGCCGCGTTCGAGTAAAAGGAAAAAAAGGATCTTCCTTCTGGAAGTCGGACGAATCTGAAGGAAAGAGAGGGGTGCTCGATCGAGAACCAGGGTCAGATCGGGACCGCGCCGAGAAGGGAGAGAGTTCTCCTTATCGGAAAAATGGAGGAAGGAATGGACGCGGGGGGGAGTTCGGCAAAGGCGGCAAGAGGAGGGGAAATCATCCCATGTGACCCTGGGGGGATGGCTGTGGCCTGGGGTGGACAGCGGTCGAACGGCAATGGAGAGTGGAAGGGGGAGAAAAGATTAGCTGACCTTTCTCCTCGAAACAGTTGCCGAACTGAGCCGGAAGAAAAATACCTTTTGGAAAGAAGGGGGACAAGATTTAATCCGATCACGTTGAGAGAGAGGAAGACCAAATCCGCTGCAAGCCAAAAGACTCGGCACATACTTTGATCAGAAACAAGAAGAGCGCAAGGACGACGGGGGGGATAGAGATGCCCAGGGGGAGATAGAGAGCGTTGATTTAGGGCGAACTGAATTTCCAACAGAAACCTTCGGTGGGGGGGAAAGCCAAGGTGAAGGGGGGAGGGCGCCAGCGATCTCTCTCAACAAGGAGGGGGAAAGATAGGAGACCGTGGCGGTAAAAGCTCGTCTTCACCCCGGGCACCTGGGAGGGGGGGAATGATCTTCACAAAGGGGGGGGAGGGAAGTCGGCCGAGAAAATAGAACTCCTCTATCGCCAAAAAAATCAACCGTCAGCGGGTGGCTGCCTGCTTGCTAGAAGGATGGGGGAAGACTTAAATCACCTCTGAAAAACCGAGATATCTCTGAAACTGGGCATGAAAGAAAATAGGTCCAACGTGATCGAAGGGGGGGACGTTATTTCAAACTGTAGTTGATGACGCCCACGGGGCGAGAGGGAAAAGGCAAATTATTTTCGGGTCGCATAGGGAGGCCATAGCCGCCTCTGTCTATCAAAAAAAGGAAAGGTCACATGGGGAGAAGGAACCCGCCGACAGGGCCCGCCTTGGAAACAGAGGACGCCTTCCATGCGGCCTGGGAAAAGGAAGGAGACATTGGGGGGGGAAACGAGGCGCGGGGAAGGAACTGCGGATCGAGACGCGCCAAGGATGAGCGCATAAAAAAACGAGGAGCCTACTCTCATAAGCCGAGAAGGAAAGACGAGTATCTCTAAAGGGAGACCGCCAAAACAGAGAGGGAAATCGTCTGATTCGGCGGACCCGCGAAGAAAAAGGAAAGAAAGTAGGGCTGGCCATTTTGAAAATATGGGAGAAAAGGGATGGCGGCTTTCGCAACATGGAGACGCGAAGATTTCTTCCAGGAGAAAACAAAGGGAAACGCTATGACGCCCCCGCCAGAAAAACAAAGGAGCCGATGACCGAAATAAACTCCGCTGGAAAAAAAAGCCAAAGAAATGGAAAAGTCTTTTTGAGTCCTGTGCCCGCCTCAAAGGGAAGATATCAGTAGTACGGACATCCAGGGGGTAGCGGGGAGAAAAAATCTTGGCGTTTGCTTGAAGGGGACCGGCGATAGCGGGGGAGGAGCAATGACGACTGAAAGCGGGTACAGGTTCGAGCCCGGGAAAAAAGTCAAGAACTTTAGCAGGGGGAAAAGTTAAGGCACTTCCTGGGGGAAACGGGGAGTGATCGCCCGTTCATGGGAAAAAAGTAAAGAGACGAAATGAGGGTCCAGATCAAGCCGAGGGATGACGGGGGGAGAGGACCGTCCAATCGTAATCAAGGAAAAAAAGCAGGGAAGGTGCTGGAGAAGTACCAGGCATATCTGGCGCTCACTGCCCGGGAGAAGACAAGTAAAGAATAAAAGTTCCGAGGTCGGCGAGTGAGCGAGGGAATACGTCTCGGCAAAGATAAGTTGAGAGCGGCGGTCGCCGGGAGAAGAAAGAAGGCGTCGCGGCTACAGGAGGGGAAGGGAAAGGGGGGCCAAAATCGCGCGCACGTGCGGACTCGAGCTCGGAGAGAAAAAGAAGGAGGCCTCCATACTAGCCACCGGAGGAAAAGAGGCTCTTGAATGATGGGTCTTCATCCCGGTCCGTTGGGGGAAAAAATTCCAACGATGAGCTACTGGACGGGGAAGAAAGAGCGAGAGGGAGAACGATGATCCGCATTTTAATGAAACGCAATACTTCCAAACTAGGCTCGTATCGGGTGAGAAAACTTATTCCAGTGGCGAGAGAGAGCAACACCATCTTTGAGCTCACTCTAGGGGAAAAAGAAAGGGGGGGGGAGAGTGGAATTCCGTCACTTGAAAAAATGGGAGGGAAACTTACAAACAAGAACGAGTCTAGGACAAGGATTTTGTTTCGGAAGGCCCGCGGGGGAGAGAATGGACGCACTGGGATTGGAGACTCTCTGCGGGGAAACGGCTCCCGCCGAGGAGGAGAGAGGGGGTCCCAATCATTCACACTTTCGGGAAAAAAGGGAAAAATGGAGAACGATAGAGGGGGGTCTCCGCTGGGAAGGAAAAGACGATAGGCGAGCAATTTAGTACAAAAAAGGTAGACGCCACTTGGAAAATTGATTTTTTTGACACTCATGTATAAGAGAGGGGGGGGAAAAGACTCTCAACACAGCAAAAGAAGGGGAGAGGGGAAAAGAATACAGGGAACGGGGTCTCAAGTTGGGCGTGTAAAGACCGGTCAATCCGAGAAATGGACCGCCTACGGCGCGGAAGACCATTGCGCGCCGGAAAGAGGAGAAGAGGATCTCTGCCTCTATGACCTCTTCGCCAAGGGGTGGGGAGCCCGACCTTGTGGGAGACTATGGAGAGAAGAAAAGACTAGCCATTCCCAAGAACGCGTACCAGGAAAAAAGGGGGGACCTAGCTGGTCAAAATTTGGTCGAACAGGGGTATCGGGGAATAGAACTCGTGGGAAAGATGGCATTGTTGTTGTCAATTTTACATAAAGACGCAAAGGGGAAGGACTTCCCATCAAAGTGCGTGTAGAGGCAAGGAGAAAGGGCTCTCCACTTGGAATGGGGAAATATGGCCGGGCATCCGATAACGAAAAGATGCGGAATGGGGAGTTTGGGGGGGGGAAGTCGGAGGGAGAATGATCCTCGTTGCGAAAAAGCGTCCTTCCTCCGGGAAAAGGAAAATGCCGAGTTGTACGTCACTGTAAAACGGGGAGAATGACACCCCTCCCAAACAAGGAGGACTAGGCCGAGTGCCAGGATGCAGAATGCCGCGACGTTGATAAAAGGGAAAAGCCCTTGCGGAAACTGCGAAATGCTGGCCACTGCAGTGAAAGAAGAAGCCGAAGCTGTTTCTGGGAAAAGAAAAAGAATGCCGGCGCAAAGAATATCACGGCGCCGACTTCGGGGGAAAGAGGAGGTCGAGACGGGCCGTGACGTCTAGCAAGGGAGGCGGAGAAAGAAAAAAATTGCCCTCGGAGAGGAAGGAGTTTAAAGAGAAGGGGGGAAGAAAGGGGAAAAACCTCAGGTCATCACAACTGGTCCTACGCAATAAAGGGAGGAAGGCGTCAAAATTTACCCTAAAAAACAGAAAGATCAAAATCTTCTAATTGGGGGGTGGGGGCGCACCAGGGGGGAGGGAATCGAGATTAAGAGTATAGGGGAAAAAAAACTGAGGGCTATGCTCCCCGAAGGGAAAAAAAGATCCAAAGTTAGCAAAGCGACAAAAAGTCCAGCAAATGCCTGAAAAGGGTTCCCGAATTGAGGCGGGCCCGGGAACGGGGGCAAAACGACGATGAGAAGGGATTCTTGTGCGTTTTTTGAGGGGTGGCTGGGGGAGGGGAAAGACTCTAGGGGAAACGCCCGGCGTCAAAGCGAATAGGGTTGCCGGTCGGAGAAGAGGATAAATCCGCCAAGAGTCCGGAGAGCCGCCCTCTCAAACCGGGCGTGGAGAGGGCCATCCGGGGCGCTTACGGCAAGTTCCAGGGTCTAGGGGGACAGAATTTCAAAAATCGCGGAAGCCGCGGTAGGTTTGGGGAAAAGCAGGTCGAGGAAGCGCGGAGACGAGCGGAAAGAGAGTCTGCTCTTCGAAGATGGGGTTTTGAAAGAAAGCGTTGAGAGAGCAGTTTTGTGAGAAAGCGCGAAAAAGACGAATAACGCCTGGACACAATTTCTCCGGTCGGGCACTCTTCAGGAAAAAAGGAAATGCGGGGGGGGCGGCGCAAAGTCGGCGGGGTCATCAAGAAAAAAAATAGGGACAATATGGGAAAGGATGTTCATATACAGCCTTTAGGGGATGCCCAAGGCGATAGCGAACTTTCTCAGAGACATCCTTTAAGGGGGGATAAGACCCGTTCTTTCTTGAAAAAAACAAGAGGGGGGGTAAGAAGGGAAAAAAAACGTTTTACCTATCAGCAGCCGTAAGCAATAGAAAAGAGCAAGGCATCCCACATCTAAGGAAAAGAGGGTTTAGACGCTCACAAAAGGGGCATTCACCGAAGGGGGAAGGACCTTGTTCCCCTTATCCTTGGCTATAGAGAAAGTTTATAGATTTATAGGGAACCTACCCATGGATTGAAGATCATAAGAAAACGCCGGTGAACGGGGTTAATTTCCGGGGGGAGCA
>Ga0179593_1352496_pt1 | contig 10074 bp, 10 predicted proteins | sample CZODoug2_1_08_16_FD_185931 | JGI IMG/M metagenome (GOLD analysis project Ga0179593, IMG submission 185931) | Vadose zone soil fungal communities from Angelo Coast Range Reserve, California, USA - CZODoug2_1_08_16fungal (PacBio error correction) | ecosystem: Environmental > Terrestrial > Soil >...
GAATTGCTGAGCCGCCAGTAAAGGAGATGGGGGGGGTACCCTCCACTGGTGCAGAGAGTTTCCGGTGGAAAGTCCCTGAGAGGGGCCGCCAGTACTCTGACACACAAAATACACAAGCAGAAGCCGGTCGAATCTCTCGCAAGACGAAAGGGGGCGAATGTCAAAAAAACAACCACCGACTATGAACCAGCAGGAGACCCGACCCGAACACAACAAACCCCGCGAAAGCCCTTTCAGGCAGTGGAGGGCGTTTTCAGCAGCCCAGCCCGAGGGTGTCTGGGGCGGGGGTGTGGGGGGGACGGTGGAACGAGAAAATGCAGGACATCTCATACTCCCGAATACGTGAAGGGCGAGGAAGACTCGAGAAGCGGCAACAGGGGCAAAATCTTCTTATTCTCTGCGGTCGAGAAAACAGGTCGGCGCGGAAAGAAGCAGCTGGATCGTCGGTCCAAGAAGAGCTAGGCAACTGGGGGACGACTAGTCAACCCTAGGTGTCGGGGGTTGAAACCCACTAAAAGCGAAATAGGGGTTTCATCCCTATGGATCATGACTGGCGTTAGCATATAGTGTGGGGGCCCGGGACCGGGGAAGAGAGATAGCATGACCGTCGCCCCAAAAACACTGTGATCAGACACATGCACGTATCACCGAAGATTGGGAGAGCACATGGACCGGCGCGGGGGCACGTGTTACAGACTATATCCCGAAAAAGAAGAGAAACAGGAGAAATATCCCATGGAAAAAACCAGGAAAACATCTCGAGGGAAGAACCGGAGAGAGAAAGAAATCAAAAAAGCTCTCCCACAGCTCAGACTCAAAAACAACAACGTGATGAAAGAAACATGGATCTGGGGGTGGAGGATCTTATCAGGTGGCCTCTTTTTCGAAGAAAGGGGATAGGGGGGCTGGTGGGTAAGAGAAAGGATGGTCTATAAGGAAAAATTGGCCAGTATTCCACTGGGTATGGGACGCCTCATTTGAAGACGTGAAAAACGCGAAAGTGTATTTTGTTGAGAGCACCTTTCATGTCAAATCCACACCACGGAAAGAAGGCAGGCGGAGATCCGGGAGAAATGGGGGGTAGAGGAATCAGCCCGAAAAAGAGCGGGAAAAATATAGAAAGGGAACCAGTGTGAGAACATTCTCTCGTGCCCCTGGAAGCAAACTGAGCACGAAACAACAGAGGTCGGGTTCTCGGAAGTAGGAAAAAAAAGGCCACCGCAAGGGGCGAGTCTAAATCGACCTCTTTTCGGGAGTTAAAAGCCGACACTGAGGAGCGCAACGGGATAAGGAAGAGTAAAGAGCAACTCAGACGTGAAGCTATTGAAGAAGAAAAGGTCGATTCCCGAACTCCCGAGGCATGGAACATATGAGGGGAAGCTCCGGTCCGGGAAAGACCGCAGGAAAAAAAAGAGTTTGGAGGAAAAAGCGAAAGAATCTATCTGTAATAGCCGGGTGCCATGGGGGGGGTGGGTTTAAAAACTGCTAGAAAGGCCCGGAGTTCTTTGGAAGAAAAGCCCTTAGAGGGGAAACACACGCTCTTATACCTGGAAATAGGCGCGAAATCAGTCTCCTCGGTATGGAGAGCGCGGAGTTCATACAAGTGGGACCTAAAATCAGTGAAAGCATTTCACGTCAAAGGGAAAGAAACAAGGGGAGCGTGCACCGCTTCGCTAATCCAAAACAGCAACCCTCGAGGTCAGGACCTGAGGGGGCGCAAACCCTGATCCTTTCGCGATTGTACGGTTTAGATGAGTCCTTTCACTAAACCAAAAAGCGTTCGAGGAGACATCTTCAAGGTTCTCACTAGTGCGACGAAAACATGACCGCTATTATGAACAATGTACAGTGCAACTGCTGGGAAAGGATGCCTTTGTACAGATGTCAACGAGATTCCTAATCCCACTCAGCTTAAGAAGCAGTTAGTTTAACATGGCTCTCTCAAGCGGCAGCTAGTTGGGTTGTAACTGAGATAGATGAAACACCACAAGTTATAGAGCGGGACGCCTCGAGTGGGGCCGGAGGCAACAGGTAGCCCTTAGCACCTCAAACCCGAGAAAAATAACAAAAAATAAACGGAAGTTCACCAAAAAGGGAAAATGCGATAGATATGGTGGTTGGTTGATTTTAGATCGGAAATTACTACAAAACCCCGAGTCAACACCAAGAGAGAGGTTGTCAAACCCAGTTTTGGATCTATAGAAAGCCTGTCAACAAGGTTATAGATAAACAGCTGATTCACAGTACGTCATAACAGAAGCTTGTTTGAAGTCTCTGGAATAGTAGAGCGTGTGTTGAATGAATCATCTGCTTAAAGAAATTCTATACGCTAAACGTATTATATTTTCGCGCTACAGCGAAACGACGCTTCAGGGACACCCGAAGTCGGCCAACCTCGTCGTGCAACAAGGGGTCAAAAACGGGGGCGGAGGATGAGAAGGATGTCGACAGGAGACGGGGGACAGGGAGAAGAGGGGTTGGGTCCGGCGGGGAGCGAATCGGTTTAAAAAAATCCGCAGGAAAGAAACCAAGGGGCATCGGAATGGAAGCAGGCCAAAAGAACGCCTCGGGATTCGAGATCACTCTCTTGAATCGGGGGGCAAGGGGAACATCACATGCCACTAAGAGCTGGTTTGTTGAGGAGCCTCCAATGAGGCTGGTCATTCTCGAGCTGGTTGCCGCACTCAGGGGGCTGAGGAGCTATTCCTAGTCTATCAAAATTTTGGTCGATCACTCCTGGCATGGAGAGCGGGCATCCCAGGACCTAATTTGGGAAACTCTTCACCGCAATATATGAGATCAAAAGAACGTACTATGAGGGGGGAAAGATAGGGGGGTAAGGGTCCAATCGCTCTCAAGAAACACTTTCTTAGGTAGGAAACCATGTAAGAGGAGCTGCAATACTGCGATGACAACTTCGGATTATCACGAAAAATAAAAATCAAGATCGTCCATAAATCTTCCAATAACAGGTCTCAAAAAACGCGGAGAGGTCCAAAAGTCCAACAAGGGGTCGAAGAAAGTGACACACGACACTTCGGGGTCAAAACCCGCGGAGTGAGCTCGAAGCACATCGATTTGCACAGAGGGGGGAGGAAAAGAAACAATGTCAACGCCTCCAAAACTCTTCAAGTCCATCAAGACCAGCGAAAAGGCGAAGAAACGGGCAAAACATGAACCGATGTGCGGGATAAATTGGCCGAGACGGGGAAAAAAATAGGGGGGTGATGTGGTCTTGGACCAACATATCTTGTCTGGGGGGAATGTTCAGGCGAAGGCTCGTATAGGTCCAAACCTGAAACACTTCCACTTCTCTTGATCTTACCTGCGGCAAGGAAGGGTGGTCCAAGAGGGCAATCCACCGCGACGACAAGGAAAACACCAATATGAGGTGGGGCCACGCACCTTCTCCGTGAAGAGCTACGCCACAAGAGTGTCGCATAAAAGAGAGTGAAGGAGAGAAATGGAGTGCGCAGGCTATGGCGGTACTAAATCGGAGAAGTTTTGCCCGCCGGTCAAGAATATATGATATGACGATCCAACTCTCCCGACGGAACCACGCTGAGGGGACAATGACCTCTGGAGACGGGGGTGACAGTACCAGTAAGAGAGCAGGCGCACGCCGTCGGGTCATTCCACCAGGCAACAAGCCTAATGACCTTTATCGAGGGCCGGCAGCCTTAAAGAATCAAAATACAATGTGACACAACTCCGTATACCTCTACTAGCTCGCGCCCGGGCCACCTATCATGTTCTGGTCACCTAATTTTCATCTACCGGGGGGAGGTATGCCTCCCAACGACAGAGGGTCGGGTCCCCGTCATGGGACCGGGGTCCGTGATTTGACAAGGGCGGAGTGCCCAGATCTCGAAGGGGAGAAGACATCATCCCTAAGGTCTATTAAAATTAAGCGCGGAGGAGCGTGTCAGAAAATAAGAACAAATGACAAGAGAAAGAAACCAAAAGCCTTCCGACGGCACGAAAGGGAACTAAGCGAAAGAAGCTCCTAAGGGAATAGGGATGAAGGAGAGTTCTCAGACCAAGATTTGGAGGGAACGGCAGGGTGCCAGGGATCGAAGGAGACAATGACATCCCGAGAACCTCCTTCTGCGGAAAGAGGGCTCTACACGTAACCGATGCAAAAAAGGAAGGAAGGTATAAGTGACAGCATGAGGGATTCGAGAGGTGCGGAAATAACCAAACACATGTGAAGAGTTAAAAACCCTCGTTTATCTTCTGCAACTAATAAAGGGCAGAGGGGAAGGTCTCAAAAGCGTGTAACCGCGAGAAAAAAGAACCCTCAGTGTGGGGGGTGGTTTCCAGTAGCTACCCACTCCTACATCATTCAAAAAATCCGCTCGGGAAGGTACCGGAGAAGATCGCTTGCACACGGGACCAGGAGATCGAGAAAATCAGAAAAAAAGTACAGAAAACTCCCGGTGAGAACTCTAGGAGCGGGGCCCTAGAAAAGGATTTGTCATGAAAAGCTCAACTCGTTTCAAATCTAAAAAGGGGAAACTGGTCAGAGAATCCCTCATAACGAATAAGACCGCAATGGAAAAAACAACAAAAAACGTATCCAAGACAGGAGCCACCGACAGGAGAATCTAAAATAACAGAAACAGCTCATCGTTCTCTAACAATAAAGTATTGAGTATTAAATGGTATGGGAGGAGAGGGGGAGACTTAGGGGTTCAACCTCATGGAAGAATCGGGGGGCGCGGGAGGGGGCGGGTTACCCTCCTGACGATTCTGAGATGAGAAGGGCAGAACGGATCTGCGTACTCAGCAAATCCTTCCCATGGAAGGAATATGATGGGGGCAGAGAAGTCACGCTTGAGGTGGAAGCCACTGAATGAGCCGCATTTGACCACACTTAGAAGTTTTCGCTAAGAAGGAAAGGTACCGGAACTAGGAGCGTCGCTCAAAAAACTTGGTTTAGGAAACTGGATCTCCGGCGGTTCCAAGACGAGAATGCAGAAAGATAGGGGGACTGTGGTCTCAAACTAACCCTCCCCGTCGGTGTAGGTCTCAGGATTAGACCAGATGATGGGACTGACAGGTCAAGGCGAATGTAAGGTCCCGATCACCTCTCTACGGGGGTGGTCTCTCCCGACCCTGGTCAAAAAGTAAGAGCGCATGGCCACTCTTCTGCTCCTCTCCGAACCGAACGAGGAATCGTCACAAGAGAGAAAGGGGGGGGGGGGAGTTTCTAAATGATGCATTTCTCGTTCCAGACTCCCCCCAATGAAACGCAACTTTTTACTTGAACGAGCAGGAAAGTGGAGCAAGGAAAGTCGGAAAAAGCTTTCCGTGGGTAGGGCCTTGCAGAGGAGTGTTTCGAGGGGCTTGGTACTGATCCCTTCGGGAAAGGGGGGCCAAGAAACCAGGTCAAATGGAACAGAAAAAGACTCGCCGGGGCAAGCTTCGAATGTGGAGAGCGATGCAGGAGAAAGACAAGCTCCACGGGAAAGACGACGGAACCAATGGGAAGTAAAGAAATCGAAGGGGATGCTAAAGCAGCAAAAAATTACAAGTGCGTCCTATGTAACCAAAATGACAAAATCGGTGTGCGACACATCATTCTAGGTCAGCGAAGGCTTGAATCGAGCAGATCATAGGAGTCAGCTAGAATGAGAGGGAACGTTCAGCTCCGGACTCTTCGGGGGGATAATGGAGGTCTGAATGATTAGAATAAGATCACCCGTACAAGGGGGAAAGCCGCTGATATCGCATCGGTAAGGAGCAACTAGGATACAAGAGTGGGATCAAATCCAGAACCATTCTAAAAAGCTTAGATTCCATAGGAAGTCGCACGCGAACGTAGAAGAAGTCTCACAACTGAGCGTTGGACGGGGCAGGTTGGCGTATAGGAGGCAAAGCGCTAAAGGGAACAAAGGGGGCACTGACCAGAGGTGTTCCCATTGTGGCATGAGTGGGGGGAAAACCGGGCAGAAAGGAATTGAGCCGGTCCGGGAAGTCAAAAAAGCTTGGGAAAGCCGAAAAATGCCTGGGAAGGAGTTGACCATCCCAATCATACCTCCCCTCGCCAAAGAATCTGACATTTGAGGTGGGCAGAAAGAACAACAGACCATTATGACCGTACCCCCACAAAAGGGGAAAGGCAAAAGGATAATAGGGGGAAAGCCCGTGATGGTCAAATAGGGTAACTGGTGCTGCATCTTGCGCGTACAGAGAGAGTATAAACGGGGCGCCTCTTCGAGCTGTTGCAATGGGGTGCACAATGTTGTGAAGGGAAGAAACAAATTCCAAGAATTGGGTGGAAAACTCGCAATCGCAACGGGACCGGGAGGGGACATGAGAGGAGCCGGGGAGGCGGGAGGAATTGTGGGGAGGAACCCGTAGCAGCGCATGAGAAAACCGCGGGGAGCGCCTCAGCTTCGGAAGGGCATACGCTCGTCCTTCTAGAGATCTCGTACATAAGCGGGTGCTCGCGAGACTAGGGGGCAGGCCAGGACAGACAGTGAAAGGGATTGGAATAGTTCCTCAAGGAACACAACCACCACTATTACTTAGGGGAAAAAAAGAGAGATGATGAAATGACAAAGAGGCGTACTCCCTCCAAATGTCTAAAAAAGAAGAGGAGAGAACAAATCCAAATGGGCGGCACGAAAGAACGTAAACGAGGAGGCGCCAAAGGCGGAAAGCCACATTCCTACCAGTCACCAATTTAAAAAGCGTTTCCGCCGCGGTCCCCTCACCGCGTGGCGAACAGACGGCAAAGCTGCAAGTCCGTCAGGCACTTAACGGTGGAAAAGGGGAGAACGGAAAACGCTAAGGAACCGGGTGCATATCAGTATCTAATGAAGCAACGGAGGGGAACGTGTGTGAACCTTACTGGGGGAAGAATTTGAAGGAAAGACGTGTTGACCATAGGGAAGTGGTGAGTGCCCATTCGGAAAAGAAGGTGGGGAGGTATAGTGTCAAAGTGGTCTCCGTCATTATTGAAAGAAGCAGAAAAAGCTACGGAACTGAAAGGGAGGAAGGGGGTCGGGTCTCCACCGAGAAACTGGGGCCCCTGCTATGGCACTGGCCCGTTGGGCGGCAGGAAAAGGTTCCGCGCTACAAACAACTAAGTTCCAACCTGCCGTTTAGCAGAAAGGACGGGTGAGAACTATGCGAACGAGGCGTCAGAAGATATCTCGCAAGAGTGAGCTCAAAAAAAAAACACGCCCGCTGCAACCCTGAAGCGGACAAGGGGGCTAGGTAGAATAGGGCGAGAAGAAAGTGAACGCACAGATATGTACGTGAACCCGAAAACGGGAAGCCCTCTCGTGACCTGTCTTTGCCAGGCCCTTCAGTCTAATGAAAACTAGAATTGAAAAACTGATCAACCTCAGAGACATCTAAGGAAAACCTATCAGTTTGGAAAATAACGAACGGCAATCGACAGCGACTTCCGCGCCATGACGGAGATTGGGGAAAAGGAAGGTGAAGGGTCCGAGGTACCCCGAGGGAGGAACTTCGAGGGAAGAGGGGGAGCCTACAGGAAATGACGCGGGAAGGACTAGACGAAGAGCAGGTAATACGATATAGACCGCTTCTGGTGCAAAAGAGCTTCTTCAAAACGGCGCCGAGAAAAGTTACTAGAAGAGAGCATGCGCACAAATAAACAGAAGAGGGAAGGGAGTACACTCGCTCCTGTCGAGGTTCCCAAAATTGGGGAGCATTGGGGAGCACGAGAAGGAAAGAGAAAGCAAGAAAAGAGCTCACCATAAAAACTCAAAGTCTTTGAGCTCCGCGGACCGAATTAGAGGAAGTGGGGACAAGAGAATCCAGGTAAAAACGTTGCGACAAAATCCGGAGGAGGACCTACAAATAAGCGTGAGAGGCATGTCCTCCGACTGCGGCAAGGTCTCCAAGCTTTTCAGCCACAAAAGGCAAAAACGCATGGTTGTTTTGACTCAGTCAACAAAGAAATCGGGGGACTCCCGAGGATTATCGAGGAACTGCCACTGGAAAGCGAGCCCGGTCCTGAGAATGGATAAGCGCTACCATTTCTAATCAAGACCCATACTAAAAATGCGGATGGCCCTTCGGGTTCAAAGGAAAGATAATACCCGTGCTGGAGCGGGTGGGGGAGGGCAAGGCAAGCGCAGCAAAAGTCGAAAACATTAGAATAACTAGAAATTCCTATACACACACCGAAAAAAAAAAAAGGGGAGCACGAGTTTTAGGACAAGGAGTTACGAACCATCAAACCCACAGAACATCTCGAGACAAAAGAGAGAGGGGAAGAGATAGAAAAGCAAGGGACTTGGAAGGAAGGGTTAAAGCCGAACTTGGGGGCGCAAAAGGCTTATGAGGGGGTTGGGACAGGCCGTCCTGGAATGACAATGCGGAAGGTGGCGTAGGCAAGAGGGGAGAAAAACTGAACAGCCGCAAGGGATAAAAAAAAGTTGTTGCAGTCAACGGGGAGTGTCTCCCCATGACAAAAGATAAAAAAGAAGGGGGATGGGGTCAAGCACAATACGACGCGAATCACAGACAAAGGGCAACCAAGTGGTAGACCAGTTCAGGCAGTCTCCTGGAACCCGAATGGGAAAGGCTGAAAAAAAAAAAAGGTGGGATCGGCTGAGGGAAAAGGGAGCGGAAATGCCGCCGTATTAGGCGAGAAAAAAAGGGAGGGAGGGGAAGTCATACGCGCCTATGGAACAGCAACTGTAGCAAAAATCTCAAGACTCATACCAAGAGGAAGAGAAGGACGCTTCGAGCCGGACAATAGAGGGAGAGAATGGTGAGGGAACAAGTTTCTACACGCAAAATGCCCAATCCAAAAGCTTGATATAAAATAGGCAGAAAAAGCTTGACTCGCAAGCTGCCCGGGGGTTAGGTCTTGGACACGTTCGGAGTGGGGGTGCCGCGGATAGCAAGTACACGGAAGCAGATGGGCACATACGCACACGAATAATCGTGCCCGGAAAAAGTGCAGATGAGTGTCGGGCCTTCGAGGACAACTTCGAGACCGACCACCTAATCCGGGGCGGAAAGACACATCTCGCACTCACAAGTGGAAGGACATCGTACTTGCAGGGAGGCGCAACTAAGAAGATAAAATTCTGGGTAATTCTCTTCTGAGCAAAAAAGGGACTCGGGCAGAAGCGACAGTCCGAAATATACATTTAGGCAGGTCAGAAGGGTGTCATGACCCCAGGCAACTTATTTCATGTATGGGCCGGCGACATGGCCTTCTTACTACAGATGAAAAAATACAGCAATCACGCGCCAATAAGGACGAGCGTCAGACAGCGGGGTGGAATAAAGTAGCTCAGGATAAGGAAGCTCCCTTCGCTCTCTCCCTCGGGAAAAGCAAGCTGCGTATAAGTACAGAGCCCTTAGCATTAAACAGGCTCAGCAGGGCGGGGGCTCTACAAAGGGGTAGTAGGCGACACCAAAGGGACGACATGAAAATTGCGGCCTATTCAATTTGTCAGTAGTTTTATAAACGGCGACATAAAAGACTTCCGATCCGTAAGGAAATAAGCGCATCTGGGTCTGCGGAAAAAAAAAAAAATCTACCTACACTCGGGACGGGATCACCACGGGAAAAACGCCATACTCCGACCCAAAACTCAATGATCAATGGCGTCACGGACAAAGACAGCTGGAAGGAAAACCAGAAAGTAGCCACCGAGCATAAATCGGTTACCACAAAACGCAATCATCTGGTGCGAAAGCGCCTTAGAATTTGCAGGGACGAACGGCATAGCGCCTTCAGGCCCCGGTGCGACGGGGACGAAAAGGTAGCGACAAGTAGTGGGGGTCACACCGACTTAAAAAACTAGACAATACTGTCGGTGACGGGAGCAGAACGCGGATAGGGTTGAGACTAAAAAGTCAGGAAAAGCGAATTATACGTAAACTTTTGGGTATGGGACCGGAACATAAAAAAAATTAGGTTTAATCAGTTTAACTTAGGATTCGCAATACTAATCGCTGGCTAATGCCATTTTAGTAAGCAAGAGGAGCATCTTAATACGAATGGGTGGGCAATCGTGACACTTCGGAACGGGGGGTAGTAAATGTCGAGGTATCCCGAGGGGACACGAACAG
>Ga0179593_1353987_pt1 | contig 10074 bp, 15 predicted proteins | sample CZODoug2_1_08_16_FD_185931 | JGI IMG/M metagenome (GOLD analysis project Ga0179593, IMG submission 185931) | Vadose zone soil fungal communities from Angelo Coast Range Reserve, California, USA - CZODoug2_1_08_16fungal (PacBio error correction) | ecosystem: Environmental > Terrestrial > Soil >...
GGAGCCAATAGAACGGAATTCGACTGGCGTATATGGCGCGGCAACCGGTGGCCGGGGAGCTGACGACATGAAGCGCCAAACCATCTATTTAGGGACGACTATGGGGTACAGATGTGGGGGGACTGAAAAAACAGAGAATCCATGATTCAAGGAAAAATTAACCTATAGAAGGCATGAAAGAATGCAACTGCGTAGAGCATGTATAAAATGTAAGTACCGCTGCGGAAACGATTAGGCCGCGAACCGGGGTTTGAAAAATGGGGGGGAAAAATATATCTGACATGGGAAGTTAGTTCTGTAAACAGGGAAAGAAAAGAAGAGGGGATTTAACTACTGCGCAAGAAAAGAGAAACCAGGACGTAGATCAAGGGGTGAACTAAAAAAACAAAAAAAACCAAAACGTCACGGAAATTACCAAGGGGAAGTTGTGGTGAACGGGAGAAGAAATGGAAAAAGTTTTTCACACCTGGGGGCCACGAATTTGTGGGCATTAAAAAAAGCCTTCAGAGGAGGGGGGTGTTGGGAGGAAGGGGGGGTCAAAAATTGAAGGGTACGGAACTTGAAAAGACAATAAAAATGCGTCAGTGAAACTTATCAGTGCCTGGAAAGAAAGGGGGCACTTCTAATGCATGACGGGGGACGAGGAGTGAATGGAAAGGAGTTATAATTGGGCGAGGGAAGGGGGGGGTGAAAACCCATATACTCTTGCCACGGAAGAGGAAAAATGAGAACCACGACAAAAGAGGGGTACGTTTATACCGGGAGTTGAAAAAGGGGCATTGGGGGATTAGGGGTTTAGGTGCGGCTGGCCTCAAAGGCAGATGTTTAAACCTCTGGGGGAAAGGAACTGGGGGGGTAACGACAGTCCTTTCGTATTACTAGTTTACTTTTTGAACACATGACGGGAGGTTCAGGAGGGAGGGTGGAATCACGGATGGCATGAGTAACTGGGGAAGGACTATCAAAAGGAAAAGGAGGAAATGGTGAAAAACACTTGGCAGAATGTAGCGACAAAACTGCGAATACACAAAAAGGAAAACAGGAAGGGAAAATCAACAGAAGGGACCGGTAGGGAGGACAGTAATCGGGAAAATGAGGCATGGTGCCTTTAATGGACCATCAGGCTAATAATGGGAAGCGAACGAAAAGTCACAAGGTTTGTGGAAAGAAAGGTATGGTAAAAGCTGTGGGGGGAAGGCACAGGAGGGTATTAAACCTGGCCCCAAAAGGCTCCATCGGCAAACAACGTCGCCGAGCAACACGGGGGTTGTGGTATTTTCACAAACACTTTGAACAGGAGATTTGAAACTAATTAAAAACGAAGGGGGGAGAACTAAAAAGAGGAGACTATGAAAACAGGCAACAATACTGACTGGATGGAAGAACGCGGTCAGATATGGGCTGGCAAAAAAATGAGGGTTGGACTTCAGCGGGGGGAAAAATCGAAAGTTTTTGAATTAAGATCATCTAAAACCGACTGGGCAGGGGTAGCGAAAGAACAAAAAGCATAGGTCAGTAAAAACAAAAAACAGAAAGGTCGGGAGGCGTGGGGGGAGTCAACAATAAAAACAACACCTATAATGGGGGAAAGGCACAACCCAAATGCCAACTGTGGAAGTGCAAATATGGAAGAAAAACGAATCACCGATGTCCGGCACGAGTTGGGGGGCTTCGCATGAGCAAGAAGGGACAACTCCGGTAGCTAACCCTGGAAAGCACAAAGGGAGTCGGGGGAATGGCTTCTCACAAAACCATACGAATTAATGTCAGCGATTAACTAAAGGTAGATACCGTATCGGGCTACAACAAGAAAAACGGAGAAAAGAAAGAGGACGGGGGGGGGGTGGTGGGTGGAAGTCCAGTTAGTTACGGATCTACAGGAAATCGGTATGAAAAGCGATCACCACCTGGAGGAAAGGGGGTGTGGGGTGTGCTTCGTGCGGCACGGTCCGGCAACGGTTGATACACCTTTCAAAAGAGTGTGAAGAAGAAATCGGGCGGCAATTGTTGAACTTCTTGGGGTTAAGCCTTCGGGGGAGATTGAACATGGCAGTGGGTGTGGGGGAGCTCCAGTTGATAGTGCTGTTGGGTGGGGTTTTTGAAAAGTAAACCTTCCTTAGAAAAACTTGTGACATTTGGGTTTGTGATAGCCGGGGTATCAGGACAAAGAAAATGAACAGGGGGAGGTGAAGTGGTCTAATGCCAAGCGATGAAAAACCCAGGTCCGGGCTGTAAGTGGAGAACAGGATTGGGGGGGCAATACTTGCTAACAAGAGAGCTTATTAACAAGGGACAATGGAAAAGGGGGGGAGGTGTAGGAGTATCTTGGTAGTGTTAAAAACCATGCAGTGGGTAATCAAGTTTCAAGAAACTCCCTGACAACAAAAGAGTGGTTACAAGAAAAAGTAAAGGGTGCTACCGGGCGAAGGATTCATTATGCAACTGAAGCAAGTGTGCGGGACGTTGGAAGAAAGGGAGGGAGGTCCAAAGCTAGTAAGAAAAACCTGCAACCGGACAAACCACCAGTTTGGAGATCTTGCAAAAAAATTGCCGATATTAAAAGAAAGATGGAAGAACTTAACGCCGAAAGGAGTAAATTGTTGGGGGATACGTGGACAGAAATGGGGGTGCTGTTGGATTGGACATAATGCAAGTATGGGCTTTTTTGTAGGGTGGGGGAGGGGGAGGGGGTAGACATAGGGGGTCAGCCATCTGAATGGTGGTTCCAATAATCCGGGGGCTTAAAGGGGAAAATTGGGGATGTATACCAGTTTAGCAGGTCAGTGAAGTACAAATCAAAGGATGTCAACTAAAGGGTAACAAGATAGAAAAGAGCAAAAAGAATGAAGAAAGGTAGTAATTACCAAAGGCCGCCCAGGGGGTTATAACCACATCGCTGAGAAACCCAAATAAAGGCAAACACCGCAATGTTTAAAGAAAGGACGATAACAAAAGAGGTTTTGGGGTCGAAATAATGGTCAACGAGGGAAAAAGTTATGTCAGCAGGGCGTTTTTTGTATCAAACTGGACTTCAAAAAACGACTAAGCAAATATACATTTAATGGAGTAACTTTATCAGAGAGAATTAGAAGGTGGAGGGTTAAAAAAAAGAGCAGGTAACTAAATCTGTCAGCTCGTTGTAAAAAAAAGGTTGGTCACAATAGAAAGGAAGTGGGGGACCCACTTAACAACCCGAGACAGACTTCTTTTGGGGGTAAAAGGACAGAAAAAAGCAGGGCCCGTCTGGGAGGTGAAAAAAGGGGATCCCGGGAAGTAAACAAAAATCCATTGGGAATGCAGAAAGCGCAAAGTGGGTAGGAGCCCTGTAGGTGGGGTTTTAGGGAAGAAATAGAGAGATTAGAGGGGTTTCAGTGATTGAGGAAGTAATACGGGGGGGGTTCAAGGGTAACTTGCCAAATATATACAGGCAAAGGGAAGGAAGGGAAGTTCAACACGCGCCGAAAATCTGTTAATGTATAGGGAGTAAAAAAAAAAAGAATATGGTAAAGATTTCGAAAAAAAAAGTGGACCGGCCAATGCCCGAGGGATGACAGAAAAGGGGGTTGGAAAGGGGGGTTAATGATTGAGATTGTCGAGTGGGGGGGACTCCCAAACCATGAGAAGTCGGTTATAAAAGGAAAAAAAAAAGGAGTTTCAACATTCGAAGTGAATGAAGGAACATAATCCGACACCGGGGGAAGGGCGAAAGAAACGATGCCGGCTCCGCCTGGTTATATTTCATGCATAAAGGGGTGTAAAGGGGAGGGACCTATACGGCAAGCAAATAACCAGGAGGCAAAAAAGAACTTATAGGGGCGCTAGGGTTTTTTCAAGCGCGTGGGGAAAGAAGTTGTCCAGCAAGTTAAAAAAACTGGAAGATTGAGTAACCATAGGATGGAAAAAGATAAAAGTTGCCCCTCTACTCAATTTATTCGGCGGATCCACAAAGAATATCTACAGGGTAGTAGTGGGAAATTGGTGCGGAAGGCTCCGTTGGAAATTTTCAAGGGAATAATCTGAAAAACTATTTATGCAGCAGGGGGGGCAAAATAGGGTAAGCAGTGGAGACAAACAGCCAGGAAAGAAGCAGAATGTACGGGTAGATGAAAAAGGAAAGGGGGGGCGGGGAATAAGGGTAATATCTGTTTTTTTACATCACTGTTAAGGACAGAAACAGAACTCAAGGAAAAAAAGCAAGCAGGGTGAATCGGACGAAAGATTTGTTCCGGGTTTTCAGGAACTATAGGGCAAGAAAACAAAACGAGTAGGTAATGAACACCCGGCGTAGGCTGCACATTCCGTGCGCGGAGACCCTACTTCGACTGAAGGAAATGTTAATATGAAAAAAAGGCGGGAGTTGAAAGAAAGAACATCCAGGAAAACCAAAATGTATACCCTTCTTAGGGGACAACAGACGGAGAACGGGGAGACTACATAAGGAATAAACCGGCATCAAGGTAAGAACTCATGCATAATGGGACAAAATGTGTGCAAATTGCAGGGTCGAAACATAAAAAAAGGGGTGGGGAAGGTGGGTGAGAACATGGATAAGAGAGCAACACCCGGATCGGAGAAATAGAAACCTGGTAAAAAACAAGGAACCAAGGTTGGTGATAGGTTAAAAACCGACTATTGCAAAAAAAGAGACATGACATGAAGGTGCCCTGAAAAGTAAGCGGTGCAAAGGGGGCACGGTTTATACTTAATGGGTAAAAAGACTAATTCCTGTCAAAAATCGACAGAAAGGAAGGGAAGGCTTGTAATTGGAAATCCTCCTGATATACAACCAAACATTAGCAGTAAAGTGAGGGGAGGTAGGGGGTAAAGTGGGACACAGCCCGGAATTGGCCGGGCACGCTAAGGTTTCATTACGGAACTCCCTAGGGGCATATAGCTAGGAAAAAGAAAGCATACCTTGGTGCCATGGAAAGGGTGAAAAAGCTTGCTTTTTTTATTGAGCTCGAGTGGTTTGTCGGACTAGAGGGAGGGTAAAAAGCTAGGTAAACAATGAGCATCAAAAGTCTTGGAAAGCTACGCTACAGAAAATGGGCTAAGCTGTTGTCGAAAGGGTTATTGACAAAAAAAATTACGATTACCAATGCACTCGCTTAAGAGGGGAATAAAAGTACATATTAAGAAAGGAAAGTGATAAAAATTAGCAGAGAAGAAAGGGTAGAGTCAAAAAGAGAAGGCAGGCGATTATAGGGGGGGAAGCTCACTTGAGGGTGCATGCACAGGGAACGGGAGATGTGGACGGGGTAAATTTCCAAGGTTTGTGGGGGGGGGGGAAAAAACGGTTAAAAAAACGAATATGAAGCTAACACTATAGGGGATTGCAGAATGGGAAAGTGAATCAAGAAAATTTTAAGAGATGGAGACGGCACTGGGGAAAAAAATAAAGAAGAGCAAACGGAGACGTGCATTAAGAGGCGCAGGAACCGGTCCGGATTTGTTTAACCGTGCATTCCAAGAAACATGAAGACGACCCGCGTTGTGAATAGAAGATGGAAGGAAGGAGTGGGAGGGAAAAACAAATCCATTATGGATCATGAAAATGTAAAAAAGGGGAAAGCCCGAAGGGGGAATGAAATGCATATCGACAGAGTGTGATACAAGGAATTCCATCCGAGGAAGGTAAAGATTACTGGGCTACGAAAGGGGTGAATAGAAGTATTAACCGATATTTTCGGGACCATTGGGACAACTATAGGTAGGATACTTGGGACTCGAGAAGGTGACCGAATACAACTGAACAAAGAAAGTTGTATAATACCGAAACCAACAAAAGAATCAGAAAACGCAGACACGTTAAAGTAATTCCCCAAAAAAGGGCGTTGGGGGTTGGACGCCGAAAGCTTCCCAAGTTTGGGTCAAACCGCAACTGGAAACGGGCAGTTTTGATTAATTGAACAAAACGCAAGCTGGGGGGGCGAAAGGGTCAAAAAGTGATTCTATTGAACGAACATACAAGAGCAAAAAGAGAGGAGGGGGAAACTGAGATTAAAGGGCAATCACGGATTACTTGGTACGATAGGGAATTATCATTAAAGGGTTAGAAATTTTTGAATTAGAAGAGTAAAAGGGTGAAGAAAAAATCTTCCTGCTACTGGTTAATGACCATAAAATACGGAAAGTCACAATTATGAACAAGGGGGGAACAGATAGGGATACGTTTATAAACGTAAGGTTAAAGGGGACAGTGTTTAGGCACCTGCTGCGGGTTGATGGGTTTTTATGGGGATGCTTGGTGCTCAAAGTGGGTATCACCCAGGTGGGGCAAGTACTGGGGGGGGTAATTGGGTACATCCTTAAAAGGTAAAGGGATGGGAACTTTGCGCTGAAGGGAGGTGTACACTGGTGAAAAGAACTGAGGCCGGACTTAACTGGGCAAAAGATCACAATGACAAAAAGGATTGGGGGGAAAAAATTGAAGGGACAGAGACAAACAAAATACAAGAAGAGAAAAAACGGAAGAAGGGAAAATCACAGCAGGGAACTTATATAGGAAAGTACGACCAAAAAGGGAAAAAATCAGGGAAGGCCGTGAAGTTGTTACACATCAAAGGATAGTCAATAGGGGTCCAAACTACAACCGGAACAAGGGGGGGGGGGGGGTACTGGATAGTTTTGGGAAAAAATTCCAGAGCTTGGGGGAACGCACCAATCGGTATTAAAAGAAGACCAAAGGATCAGCAGGTCGATAATGTGTAAGTTGACAAGGTAAGGATTGGGGGGAGGCCAAAACCGATTTGGATGTAGTACAGGTAGGAGGTGAAACTAGATACAACTCAGGTGATAAAACGACGAACGAAATAAAAAAAAAAACAGAGAGCGAAAACACAACAATACTTTGTAAAAGGCGTGTAAGTATAAAACAGCTTTAAGTATCAGGGGGGAGAAAGATGCAAAAAATAACGGGGGTTTCAAACTTCGCGGAAAGTTGGGGGGTTTCAGCAAAAAAAGGTTTCGAAAGGATCAAGTAAACCCTCCAATGTTGCAAAACACAGTGGGGGGGGATGCTGAAAGTGAATGAAAACCCGGCATATCTTCACAAAAAAAGAACAAGTTAAGGCCGGGGTTAAAAGAAACAACAGACAAAGGGGAATTCACAACAAAAAAGGAAGACGGGTTGAAAAGGGCAAAAATGTGATACACAAAACGAAAACCCGGGGCCGGCCACATTGATCGGGAAAGCGAGTATCAAACGAATGGAAAACGGCTAAGCCCGCACACAAACGTAATCAGTGAGGAGATGAAAGGAATGTAATGTCAGGGGGAGGAGAACTACCGGGGGTACATAACCCGTTATCGAGGGGAAACAACAAAAAGGAGGAGGAAAAAAAAATAGAGGGTATTACCTGAGTTCAGAAAGGAGAAAAGGTATAGCAGATCAACCTGCAAGGTTGGATGATCGTGCTTAGACGACCAGGGAGGTGGTGAGAACCTTTGGCGTTTCGAGGGAAAATTGGGGTGCTTGAATGGTGACATTCATGGGGGGGGAAAGTTCAAAAACGGAGGCAAGTTTGGGTGTGGGTGCTGCCCCATTTTATATGGGTTATTGTGATGGTGGAATCAAAAAGGAAGAAAGTGGGGAATGTGTTGTTTGGAGATTGCCGTTACTAAACAGAGACCGGAAAACAGGGAGGTTGGAAATAGCTGAAGTTCAAAAAAAGGAGAGGAAAACCCCTGTCCGCTGGAAGGGGAAAAACAGGGGGGTTTGCAGAAATAAAACAAATACTGAAGGGAGGCTGAGGGCCGTTAGAAAAAGAATAGTGGTTGAAGGGAAAAAAGATATAATAGAGGCTTGGAGGTACTCACCGAAGGGTTTAAGACAGTTTCACATACAAGCACCTGTACGACAGAAAGATTTGTTACTACCACGAAACGAAAGGGTGCTACAGGGGCGAATAAGGCAGGATGCATGAGCGCCAAGGGTGGGGCTTTAGGGGGGATACGAGGGGAGGGGTCCAAAGAAATACAAGAACTACTGCAAAACGAAACCTTTTGTTGGTAGGAAGAAACTTTGTGGGGACTGCTTCTATTAAGAATCCGATTTAAAACGACAGGCCGGCAAGTTCATGGTTGTGTAGATGGGGCCGCTAGAAGTTTCAAGGGGGCTGGGGATTTGGCATCGGCCAGTTGGGAAACGAGTGTATTGGATCGTGGGAGAGGGAAGAGTCAAATTTTGTGCTTTAAAGAAAACTGGTAGGGGTGTATGTCTGGCCCATGGAAAGCGGCCATCAGGTGGAGGAAAAAAAACGAATGGGGAAAAACTAAAGGAACAGGGTACAAAATAACTGGTAAGAATGGATTGAATAGTGACCAAGTACTAGAAAAGTGTGAAGGACAAGCACAGCACAACCCCATCAATCAAAGCCAGAACAAGTGGATACTTAGGAGAAAGAATTTTGGGTAGGTCAGGTTCAAATGGGGTCCGAGGGACGGGAGGGGATTCAAAGGAGAGGTACGATTTTATCAAAGGGTAACTCCAGAAAGAAAAAAGGAGACGGGGAGGGATAAGAAACTGAAAGTAAAAGAATTGGGCCGGTTGGGGTAAACGTAGATGTGAAACTAACAGATAGTCAAGGATGGGATTTTTAAAGAGGTAGAGACGGCAAGGTTGGATAAACCTGTCCGCAAAAAAGAATAAGCAGATGTCTTGTTGTCAAGGCAGGCGGCAAGTTTACAGGACTTTGCGGGAAAAAAGGGGGAACCGGGTCGCGGCAAAACTCCGAAAAAAAAAAAAAAAACAAAAAAAAAAAAAAAAAAAAACGGGGAATGACCGGTAACGCTGCGCCGGGGGACGGGCCCGTAGGTTTGAAAGGGGGCAATAAGTTACGGATCAATAGCTTTTTTGGGTAAGTTGGTCGTGGCGTAAAATAAAACTATGAGGGGTCAGACCATTTTACAGAAAGACCGTTCAGATATAAGGGGGGCAAACGGTCGCGCAACTCAGTAGAAGGGGGAATCACAAGGGTAATAATGGGTGTCGTAATGCATTTGTGCCAATACCCTAGATAAGGGAAACTTTTTTTTAATCTGTGCAGACAGGGAGGGAAAACTGGATGGGCGAGGTTTGGTCACGCAAGAAGATAGTCTTATAAATAGAAGGGCTTGGGAAGGGCGGCTTCATTGCGAGGGTGTGGGGAAGGGAAGGGCAAAAGAATCAAGGCAATTTGCCTGCAACTCAAGAAAGGCCGTCGGACCGGGGGGGAGATCTTTATGGGGCGGAAAGTGGCCGTCGGAATAGAGGAAAGGGCTCAAGGAATAAAGCAAGGGGGAACGGACGAACTTAGATGGGTGCTTCTGTTCAATAGGAGGGGTAAAAGGTTCACCAGGCAGGAATCAAGGAAAATCCGGCAATGAAAGGTGGAAAAGATAAAATTGGGGAACGGCGGGAATCAGTTAGGAGGTCGATATCCAACAAAAATCAACGAGGGACGTCGGGGGGATACCTTTTCGAGGCATCATTTCCATTGAGGGAGGGAGAAAAGTGCTATTGGGGGGTTTTCCTTCACATGGCCCGGGGAATAGATTGTTTGGAAAAGAAATGGGGAACACAATCGATAAAATCGGGAAGGGCTGTAATTTAATTGTTGCTTGGAGGGGGGTAGGCAGGGGGTGTTGGTGGTAATCCACTCGGGTAAGAAAAGAAAAAGAGAAGGCTCAAGAAACAAAAAAACTTTTGGGGAAAAGACATCGGGGGAAAGGGCAAAGGAAAGTGCCTTTCAGGGGTTTTCAGGGGGTCACAGCTTAGGGACAGGAAACCATAGGGAGGGACGAATGACCCCTTAGAACGGGCAATCGGCAAAGGAAGGATCGGTAGCAAATAACAGACTAGAAACGCCGGTACTGTACGATCTGGGGGGGGGGGAATATGAAAAAAAAAACGGAGGAAACAATCCCGCTTACATCATTATGAAACTGCGGTAGGAAACAGGGCCGATCGGTTTTTACAATCAGAAGGAAAAAGGGCAGCACGGGTAAATGGGAAAGGCACAGGCATATGTATACAAGGTTTGGGGGGAACATTGGTCATGGGACCACAGAAGACAAAAAAGGGATGGGGGAACT
>Ga0179593_1452068_pt1 | contig 10074 bp, 18 predicted proteins | sample CZODoug2_1_08_16_FD_185931 | JGI IMG/M metagenome (GOLD analysis project Ga0179593, IMG submission 185931) | Vadose zone soil fungal communities from Angelo Coast Range Reserve, California, USA - CZODoug2_1_08_16fungal (PacBio error correction) | ecosystem: Environmental > Terrestrial > Soil >...
TTGAAACGGGGGACTCCAAGGGAAGAAAAAAGTGATGTGCTTTTGATGGAATACAGTTATGGCACACAAAAGGGGGTGCAGGAAATTTTACGGGGGAAATCAGGAGAAAAGGACAAAATGATTCATTACGGAAACGCCTGGAAAGACCTCAAAAAAAAAGAACGGGAAGAAACTTTCACAAAACTGAAGGGAAGCCGCCAGGGAGGGGGGGCCCTTTGGGGAAAAAAACCGGGAACGTGAGAGGATCAAACAAAACATGTGGTGAGGAAAGGGAACGGCAGGCAGTGGGAAGGGAAACGGGAGGGAGTCCCATCCTTAATTGGTGAGCTTTCAGGCGGGGTGGGACGAAGGAATCTTTGGTTGTAGAAGAGGCCGGTCCATTATGCGCTGGTTTTGCCGGACATAAAATTCAGAAACCCAAAAAGCCGGAGCAAGCAAATTGGGGTCAAGGCGTGTGGGGGGAGACTAGCAATGAAAAAACTCAACGCCGGCACGAGAAAGCGAGGGGGAGAAGATATGCCACGCCTTTTACATCGAAGACCTTGAGTATTAAAAAAGTCGGTGAACGTTAAACCAGGCGGAACAAGGAACTTGCTGCCATAAAGGGAAAAAAGAAAAGAACGTACGGAAGTTGGGGAACGCATCGGGGAAGGGACCACGAAAAGGGAAAAGGGGGCATTATTAAAAGACACGGCCGAGGAACAAAATTGAAATCTTTCCTGTGTACTAAAAAAAAAAGAAGATCGCCCCGGATATGTGGCGAGTACCGTTGGGAAGGTCGGACGATAAAGGTAAGAAGAAGGAATGCCGGAAATGGAGAGCCGAAGCGTTTGAGGCAAATCTCCCTCTGAAGAGAAAAAAAAAAAGTGCCCCCAAACGAAAAGCGCAAGACGTGTGACGGAAAAAGCCTGCATCGGGGGATAAAAGGGAAGAAAGCAGTCGATCGTAAGGGGAACAAACCAAATTACGTACTACGATCCAACGGCCCGCCAGGGCAGAAGTGATATCGACCTCCGAAAAAAACAGTTAAAAAAGATAAGGGCGGAAGAAAAAGACAAAAAAAGAGGAGTGGGAAGCGTCGAGACCTGTGAAAAACCGTGGAAAAAAACCTGCCAAAAAGCCCAAGCCTTCCACATTGCGGGATGTCGGAAAGGCGAAAGAAACGGGAAAAAAGGAAAGAAGAAGGGGCAGTATCAGGGTTTGCGACGTGTCAACCATATCGTCAGGTAATCCAATCGGAAGGCCTTTGTAAAAAAAGAGGAGCATGGACAAAATTAAGAAACACCGAAAAAAAGAGAACTAGGGTAAAGAAGAAAGAATGTTTGGTCGGTGGAGTAGCAGGAAGAGATGGAGGGGGTGGGGATGCTAACACGGAAAAACAAATTGCGGCTCCGGGTTTCCGGGGGGGGGGAAAAATTAGACAAGGGAAAAGTGGCTCAAGAAGGAGGTGGGATGGAAAAAATTGGAAATGGGTTTGTTAAAACACAAAGACGTGTAAAACACGGAGGAGGTCCCACCAAACTTGGAAGGGTCAAAAAGGTGTAAAACTGCGAAAGTTTTTCTGAGACGTGGACCGGTGTTACGGGGAATAAAAAAAATGTTTGCCAAGGGTGGGGTCAAACGCAGAAAAAAAAGGGGTGTTCTCATCTGGATGTGCGGGCCACAGAACCGGTGGCAGAATTGTGATCTGCGTGGGGGTCGTCGTTCGGAATCCCAGGCCAACAGCACACCTCAACCGCCGGAAAAAAAAGATCCAAAGAAGCGAACGTAACTGCAAAGACCCAATACGCGAGAAAAAGAACAAAAAAAGTCGTGAGAAAGGGCGTTTGATGACGGATCGGGGGGGTCAGGGGGGGGGGTTGGAAAAAATCGGCCGGATCGGCCGCCGAACACGGAACGCCCTGAAAGGAGGGAAGGGAAAACAGGGAGTATCTTCGTTCCCGTAAGGCAGAAATGAAGTGAGACAGGAAGGAAGGGATTGGGAAGGAAAGGAAGGGGTACTGACAGGACCAAAACTGAAACTGGCTCTTGATAAGGGAAGACATGGGGAAGGATAATCTGACTGCTCAAAACTCAAGAAAAAACGGGAGGAAAGCCACCCGCCTGGCAACCATCGGGTCCAAGAACTGCGGGCGTGGGCGGTTTTCAAAAAACAAAAAAAAAAGTGTGAACGGGAAAGAAAAACGGAAATCTCAGCCACATCAGAACCCGAGCGGGGAAAAGAAACAACTGACAAGGGGAGACAGGAATGACTGTCTTGGGAAAACCACCGAAAAACAGAAAAAAAGGTCCTAATATATACAGAAGCAAAGAAGCTTCACCGCAGTGTGAGGGGGCAAACAGACGGGAGAAATTAAGAATGCCAGTTTAAAGGGGGGATCGAATACCTTTATGGCAGGATGAGTGAGGGAAAAGTGTCAGAAGGGACAGAAAGGGGGGAAGGGAAGATGGGTGAAAAAGTGGGAAAATTGGCTTGCCAGCGGAAGAAAATGGTAAGAAAATGCAGAGGAAAAAAGCGGGGAAAAGCTGAGACTGCGCCTACAAACGACTGACGAAAAAACGACTACCTTTCCTTGCCTCGCAATAAGAAATCCCGTTTGGATTCTGTGGGGGGGGGGGGGGAAATTCCAACACTCACAACAGACAGATCAGGGGAAAGGGGAAAGTTGGCAACTTGTCAAAAAAGAACATGCAGCAGGTTACGGTCAGGAAAAAAGACAACGGTGGCGACATCGGCGTGATCCTCCATGTGCCGGAAAAAAAAAAAAACGGGGGGGTGAACGCGGCGAAAGGGCTTTCTGAGAGCGGCAGAGTGGAGCCAAGATTTCGGGAAAAAAAGGAAGTGGCCCGGAAACGATCCCATGGTAGTTTTCAACGGACAAACAAGAAAGCGGCTTGATAGGGAAGAAGAGTTCCTGGGGTTTTGGCAAGGGGAAGTGGGAACGGAAGGGACAGAGGTGTTTCACAAGGGGCAAAGAGGAAAGCAGCAAAGACGGTTCAAAGTAAAGGGTGGACATGTATTACGGAACCGGTATGCAGCCGTGTGCCAGGGTGACCTGGAAAAAATGTGATCCCGGGTCTCAAAACAAACAGAAATCCCCGGGAAGAGCATGAACCCACGGGGGTGCCCGAAGCGAAAGGAACGAAGGTTTTCGCCTCATGCCTTACATCAAAAGGAAGGGGGACGTGCACGCTTTACCGACGAGTTCCTCTTCTCACCAAGCCGAGCCAGTTTAAGGCATGGGGGGGTTTTCAAAAGCTCATGCCGCCAAAGGAGGGTGGACAAAAACTAGGCCAGAACGGCCCAGCCCGGCCCAACAGCGCCACCCATCTGTCGACGCCAAAGGGAGAGGAACGTAGGGACCGCTAAAAAAAAAAGAAACGGAGGAGGGAAAAGAGGAAAACGGAAGGAAACTGGGCAAGAGGTTCTGGTGGACGCTCGACAAACAAGATGGCGGACAAGACATGGACTGGGCCGCTGCTGGCACCGCCAACCTTATCCCGGGGGATCTTGAAAGGACAGTGAAAACTGAACTGCCTGAATTGGCTAAAAAGAGAGGAGATGTAAAAAAAGAGGTCAAGAGGCAAGGGTGAGAATCGTTGGGATGAAAAAAACGGTCGGGAGACCGTAGGAAAAACCAGGTTTTGAGGGGAAAGAACGCGGGAGTGGAAAAAAAGGTGTGGGGGGGGGGGGGGGGGGGGGGGGGGGGGGGAAAAAACCCAGCGGGGGATCAAGAAGCCAAAAAAGGACACGGCAGCAAGGCCGAATACATGGAAAACCCAGAAACGACTGGAGAGGAAGTCAGAATTGTCCCTCAGTGGGGACACAAGACTCCATAGGAAAAAGGAAGCGGGATCGATCAAGCTCAGTGTTTTAAAAACAAATAAAAAAGGTCTGGGGACGTGGGAGGGGGGAAAAGGTTCTACGCCTGGACGGAAGAGGCAAGCTGAACTACCTCTCCGAACGAAGCCGACCGCGGACCGCCCAGAGTGAACTCTTGGGGAGCGAAAGAAACGACGAACAGAAAAAAGCGCCGGGTGAAAAAGGCAAAAACGGACGCGCGGCACCAGGTGTCTTGACAGCGAAAAAATAAAGGCACATTGACGGGGGGGGGGTGAGAGGACTGACCACGGTGAACGGGATTAAACCATATAACGGGAAATCTATGTCAGGAGGCGGGAGGGGAAATCAGTTGGGGGGGAGCCGTCCAGGACATCTGGGGGACGTCTCTCTTCCCCCGGGACAGGACCTATGTGGGGTCCAGGGGAAGACAGGACCCAAAAGAAAAGCTGCAGTGGAAACCGACCAATTGGACATGAAAAACCGGGGGGGCCCCTCCATGCATGCCTTGCCAAGAAAAAATTGCAACCTAAAAAAGACAGCACGACTCTACAATACAAATGAATCTCAATCTGAAGGGAAAAACAGGACGTACAACGGCAATAAGGGGGATTACTGAACCTATTGAAAGGGGAACTCACTCGCGTGGGACGTGTGCAGAATCAAAATTTCCTGGAAAGAGAAGAGGGGAAGAATTTCCCCAGGGGGGAGAGCCCCAACAACTTAACCGCAAGCTTATTAGGTCTAAAGAAATGGCTGGTCCACCACGCCGGTCCAGGAAAAAGGGGGCCATGATAGAACTTAGGCGTTCGCACGTCGCGTGGACAAAACCGCGGACCCAATCTACTGTCTCCGTTGAACTGGGGGGAAAAAGCGGCCGGGGAACTTTCCACGGACGAGGGAAGGCATAATCGCTGAATCGGTCAGGGGGTTCAGGGTGACAGGGGTCGGGTTCAAGGGAAAAGGTGCAGGAAGGGGGCCTCCTCGTCATAAGCATGACTGACTACTGATCATGAATGGCTGCATTGAGGAATACGGAGAGATCCATGAGCCAACGATCTGGGAATAGTGGCTGCCCGGTCCATGTTGTGCGACGATGCCATCGGCACAAAAAACCCAAACCCTGGACAGAGGAGACAACAACGGGGCGACGAACGGTGGTAGACCGGGCAACGCGTGTCCGACCACATGAAAGACGTTCGCATGAAAGGGTGGACGTCTTCAGGGATAAAGGTGCTTGGGGGGGGCAGACCGACTAAAAAGAAAAATTGGAACTTTACAACTGATGCAAACCGCAACTACACCATCGAATGAGAACAACAGTTCGGCAGTGTTGGGAACAAGGAACATTTGGGCAGTAGCCAAAAAAGGGGAAAGACACGAAAAAAGGGGAGGTCAAAAAAAGGGAAAAAAACAGGAAAAAATTGAGTCCCGTCCGGGGGTTTGCAACCTTCATCTCAATTAATGGTGGAACAGAGTTACACAGGACAATGGACATGGAGAAAAAAAATCAGATCCAAAGCCCCGACGTGTCACAAAGATGGCTGGAAAACAGAAACAAGCCGAAACGTGTCAAGGTCCTTTCTAAACTCCTATAGCGATCACAATTCAGGAAAGTCTGGCGGGTAAAGAAAGGACAAAAAGGATGGTGTTCGGTGTTTGCTCGGGGGATGGGGGCTTTGAACTCCGAAAGAGCCAGGAAAGGAGTCCAAGAGGGGGGGCAAGCACTGTCACCAAAAAAAACATACCGTATAAAACAAGGCGCCTCGCTGAACTATTTGGCCGGTTGTCGTAAAGGGGCAGGACAGAAAATGGACGGCGGGGTTGTGGGGGTTGGGACAACAAAAAAAAAAAGGGGTACGGAAGGATAGATCATGTCGGCGTCAATATAAGGAAGGCCAGCAATAACGACGGGGTCGGCCCGGGGGTCAAAACAAGAAAGGAAACATGGCAAGAGGTCGGAAAAAGAAATTCGATATACTTCTGGGGAGGACCGGGATTTCGTCCAGAAAGAACCAAGGAAAACGGTGCCGCATAATCTGGGACGAATGGCGGCGGATGGCCGCAAAACCCGAAACGATGACGCGACTCGGGTTTGACCAGCAACCAGTCCGAAGGTCCCAGGGGGCCAGCTCCTACAGAAATCGCGATGGAACCCACAAGAGACAGATTCAACGCAAGGGGAAAAAAAGAGGGGGGGATTGAATGGGAAAAACTCAGACCTTCGCCAACAAAAAGCAGCCCAAAGGGAACGCCTCTGATCAAAAAAAAGGTCCTGGATTGCAAGGGGAGGACCTTCCAGATCAATTTGGCCCTAATCCAAAAAAAAACGGGGAAGCGGAAATGACCAAAACCTTTTGGGGGACCATTCCGTGACCATCCCAACGGGACGAAATGTTCCGGGCCAGAATCATTGTGTTCGGGACGGCGGAAAGCAAGGCCCAAGGTAACCGCCTGTGGGACAAAAAAACGAGCGGGACTTTCCACAGACGAATGAGCAAAAACAGTGCGAAAAAGCATACAAAAACTGCGGCAGGCGTGAAATTGACGTTGGGGAACAGACAAAAACCCCAAAACCCGCCGGACAATGTTGGAGAAAGGCGGCTTGGGGGTGGGAAAAAAAAAGGGACACGGCAACAACCAGCGGTATCCTTGACTAACCACCAGAACTAAAGGGAAAACAAAACCCACAGTGGTTAGCTGGCTAAGGAGGAAAGGGAGAGAACAAGGTTCAAAAAAACATGGGGAAGCAATAACACGGACCGCCGGAAAAACCAAAGAAAAAACGCCAGCCGGGGCCGAGAAAGGAAAAAAGCCTACCAATGGGGGATCGCGATCTACTACAACGCAAACCCCTCCGTTTGAAGGGCATGGTTGAAATCAAAGTTATCCCAAGGGGTCGTGATTGATAACAGCGTTCGGGATCAAAACGTATCCTGAGCCCAGTGCCCGGGAAATAAAACACCTGACAAGACCCCTTGAAATCCTTAAGGGGGGAAAGGCCACAGCACCGGAGAAGGAGGGGGGAAAGAGACATGTTAAGAAATGCAATCCCACAACAAGAGTATGAGAGGAAAATGAGATGGGTGAACAAGGGGAGGAGGAGGTAAAGCTTTGAGGGTCCTGTGGCATGCTCAAAACGGGATTTCAGGCACTCCAGGAGGAAAGGGGGGGCTCAAAAGGCCGGAACCATGAAATAGCAGTGACTCCCGACGCAATGACGAAAAAACGGAGACCATTTTCCATCCCATGCCGGCAGCAGACCTGTCGGCCGTTGTAAAAAGGACCCGAGTCAGAGAGGAAAATGGGACATTGTCAGAATGGCAAGCCTGGGGGGGAGAGGTGGCAACGGATGCGCAAAAGCCATCCATTGGGGGGAGGCCAAAAACGTTGCAAACGCAAAAGGAACGTGGGGGGTTGAACGTAGATACGGGCAGGGGGCCAAGGATACACTGGGGGGGCCACGGACGAAAATCCCCGATAGAAAGCAAAATTGTTCCGCCCAAGGTTGGCGCAAACAAAGAGAAACTGAAACGCAGCACCGCAAAGAAAAAGACAAGTCCAGCGGCGTGTAGCAACAAGCCACCCGTCATACCTGACAACGATGAGAACGCAAGGGCAACAACCGCGTGTAGTCAAAAAGGGACAAAAAGGCTGCCGTCCTGAGGAAGAAAAAAAAGAACGGAAGGATAGGAAAGTCCGCAGAAGGGGAGCTGCCGCAGGGAAAGGTTGGCTTGGGGTCCCGCAGCCCCACATTGAGCTTGGACAGCCCGGGGGTTCGAAAAAGAGAGGCGGGATCGAGGAAACGAGAGGTCCAGATAAAAGTTTGGGGGGACGGCGAGCCTTTGGCTCACCTAAATGCTGCACGGCCGGAAAGGGGGGGAAGCGCGGGAGCGTTGAGCCAGATCCTATCAGAAGGAGAGTACAAACAAAAAAATCAGACCAGCCGGTAAGGGTGACTCACAGAGCAGGCAAAAATGCGAGCATCTACCGCAGAATGAGACCTGGTATGGACTAAACAACTGGTACGTGGGGGTCGTGGAAGAATCACCGGCACTCAAGGCCCTATATAATCGCCCGCCTCAACCAAAATTGGCGGAACCATACGTGCGAACCCGACACGAGGGATGACCAAAATCGGACCGGGGTAAAAAAGCCCCAGGGCGAACGAGCCTTCATTCCTTGAGGGGGCCTGGCCAGGCAAACAGGTCAGAAAAAGAGCCCAAGGGGGGAAAATGTTGCTCAAGAAAGGCACAATAATCGGGAAGGGTGAACGAGGGGAAAATGCAAAAACGCCGTTGACGGCCCCCTCAGTAAAAGAACAAGTCCAGAACACCGCAGACCAGCGACGTGGAAGGCAGAGGCAGGGGTTTTTCGGTGGGGGACGATAGAGTTGCAAGGGAAAGGACCGCCCGGCAAGGAAGGATTCTTTCAGAGAACCCGAAGGCATCAAGTCTTGGGAGGTGTGAGGTCGATGAACGCTGTGTGAGTGGGTGACAAAAAAGCAAAAAAAGTTGCACAGGGGATTAAACCCACCAAAGGCGGATTTCAGCGAACGGAAAGCTACGTTGGGGTTTGTGCCCTCGTGCAAAAACCGTGGGGGCAAAGAAGAGAACCTGGTGGAAGGGGTAACGGGACAGACTTTTTTCGAATGATGGTGCTTAACCGGGCACGGGTGGCAAAGCAAAGTTGCAAAAAAACGTTAGTGGGGCGTAAGGGTCATGAAAAAAAAAAAAAAAAAACAAACAGCGCAGTCCGCCAGCCAACGCCACCGTCGACGGCCTGAAAAGCATAAGGCGAATGCCCGCCTCCAACGGCTTCACTGGCAGGGGGGGGGGGAAGGTAAAGGAAGTTGGGGGGGGTGCACGGTCGGCGGAACGAACAAGACGCCCACCTCGAAAGATAGAACCGGAGTGGTTCGCCTGAAGGCAATCAGGAACAGGAGGAGCAGAGAGTAGGGTGGGCAGCAGGGGACCCTTTCCGAAATCTGAAACATGAAACTCCTGGCCTCTCCCCAGACAAGATTTTGGAAAAACAAGGGAAGAGAGCAACTGGCCTTTCCGCGGCAACGAAGCCCAAGGGCTCTTCAAACAAAGCACGGGACGCGTGCGGGCGTCCAGAGTGGCAAAGACCAAGGGCGACTGAGCCCGCCAAAGATCATGGCCAATCGAAAGAAGAAGCGAAAGGGCAACCGGAATAAGCTGCACCGGCAACGACAAGGAAGTCTTTGAGGGGGGAAAAGGCCCACCGGCGAAAACGTTTCACCACACTCTAGCCAAGGCCAGAGATGCACGAAAAACTCGGATTGACCATCAAGGAGGAAACCCAGCACAGCCAATGAATTACGTAAGGGGAAAATAGTATGTGATGGGCGGATTTGCGGGTACAAGGCTAGCCATACAGAAGGCTCAGCAGGAAAAAAAAACAAGGAGGTGGGGGCATTTCTAGGTCATTTATCGGGGAGTCAGCGGAAAAGAGCGGAAAGGAAAAAGAGCAGGAGCCGCTGCTTGACGAAAATAACTGAAAATCAAACTGAATGGACCGCGACTGGTAACCGTTCATTCTTGGCAGGCCCCCACGCCGAAAACCCGGGCATGATTTGGCGAGGGGTGGGAACACAGGCGCGCCAAAGGGGGCTGGTCTGGCAAGCGGGCACCGGCCGCTTCCTATCACATAAAGGGGGGGGAGGATTTGCTCAAGTAAGCACGCTCCCGGCGGTTCGTAAGCTGGGAAGGGAAATTTAGCCAGGTCCAAAGTCGGTGCCCGAACGCAGCAAAATGGTAGGTTAAGGGCAAGGGCAAAAAGAATCACAACTTTGATAGCTAAGGACAGTTGTCATGTATGGAAGAAGCAGGTCAAAGGAAGGGACGAACGAACGGTTGGAGGGATATTCGGCAAATGAGTTGCAAAACCGGGGGCCGGACCAGGATGTGATAAAGGACGTTCAAAACATACTTTAACGCCGTGAAAAACTTTTGAAAAAATCGCATTACCCAAAAAAGTGTTTCACACGAGCAAGGTCCTCGGCTTTTTGACGCATGGTGGTCGAATCTTCACCTTGCAGTTTTGTTGAACGCGGGGGGAGCTCCTAAATCTTCGCGCCGGGCAAACTGGGCATTTTGAGGACAGGCCCCCCCCCCCCCAGAGGTTGGCCAAAAAAAGAAAACAGCCTCCCATGCCAAGGTGAAGGAGGAAATGTTGCGAAGAAAAAAAGGATGAGGGCCCAAAAACAG
>Ga0179593_1455872_pt1 | contig 10074 bp, 21 predicted proteins | sample CZODoug2_1_08_16_FD_185931 | JGI IMG/M metagenome (GOLD analysis project Ga0179593, IMG submission 185931) | Vadose zone soil fungal communities from Angelo Coast Range Reserve, California, USA - CZODoug2_1_08_16fungal (PacBio error correction) | ecosystem: Environmental > Terrestrial > Soil >...
GCACGTCGTTGGGAAGTCCAGGTGGCTCAGGACAAATTTGTGCCTTCGCTTAAAGCCGGACCAACCTTAAAGCGGAGAGGTGATGGGGGGGGGAGGGAGCTCAAGAAGGGCCGGTGGGGGGGGGGTGAAAAGGGTGGTTGCAAAGCACTTGGGGTGTTGGTCATGAATCCCCGCTACTTGGGGGCGAGACAAAAGGGGTACCAGGTACATCATAAGCAGGGGGGGGACGAGATAAAAAATTCGGTTCGTGACATTTCCTGGCCGTGGTATCGTCTGACCTCGGTCACGGGCGGGTATCCGCTTAACCGTACAAGCACAACTCGGGCGTGGTAACGAAACGCTTGGCAAGAACCTAGTACTCAAAGAACCGAAAGGCACAAAACGGAACGATTCTACCTTCGCTGGCAGGGGGGTGGAGCATTCTGGACCACTCGTTCGAACCAAAAAAGCAAGGGCACCACAGGAATTCGACAACAGAGGAACAGGCTGCCAGAAAAGAAAAAAAAAAAAAATCGCCCGTTGGAGAGGCGTCAAAGGTGTGGGGGGGCAAAGACAATTTTTGGGCATGGGGGCGTACGGGGAAGGGACTGATCCTTCCTACCCGAAAAAAGAGGTTCATTTCCGCGGCAGGAGGGGGTCACCTCCAAGGCGAGGGGGAGGGAACTGGTACAAAAGTTCGCTTGCCAAGTCGTCACCTGAAGATTTACGTCTGGTGAACCTTCACGGAACAAATCATACTCATTCGCGAGGGGCGGAGGGGAGGTGCAGCCTGCCACGTGGGGACGAAAAAGAAAAAAAGGCCCCAGCACCAACAGGATGGAGGGGGAAGTTGGTGATGGCCACTCGGCGGCGGGAGGGGTAAAAAGCCCCAGAGAGGCGGGACCGGAAGGAAGGATGGGACATCGGGGGCCGTTCATCAAAATCAACGGTCAGGCATGCATAGTTAGTAAAAATAGGGCAAACGCAAAAAAGTCGGTGGTTGGGCTAAGGTCAGCAGGAAACAGCAGGTTTTGGCCGGGGGGAGGGGGGGGGGAGATTGCAGATGGGCCCGGGCGGAGGGAGGCCATCGCCGTTGGTTCCTTGAGCGACGAGTTGCAACAAGCTGCTGCTGATATGGAACCAAAGCATACGATTGGGGCCTTGGCGTGGGGGACAGGGGGGGGCGGGATGGCCTCTGCAGTCAGTCGAAGATACCGGACCAGAAACAACGTCGAGCCCGCCTCGGTTTTGCAATCGTAGGGGGGCTTTTAGTGAGGGAAGACATACGGCCAAACATGGGGCGGGATGAGAAAAAAGGAAGAAAGGAATGGGGGGCGCCATAAGCACGTGAGGGACCAAGTACAGAACTCCGGAAACTGCAAGGTTCCACGAATCCCCTTAAATCGGGGATAGGGGCGCGGGAAAGCCCAGGTGGGCGGGGTGGAAATAAGTCTGGATAACCCGCGGGGGCCTTGAACCCGAAAAATGCCGTCGTTCACTGATTGAAAGGGGGGTGTGGGGTGGCGCAAAGACAACGGTAGGGAAAATGTCCACCCCACTACGCAGAAATGCTCCGTGGGGGAGGGGTTGGTGCCACAAGCACCCAAGCTTGGATTGAGGGGGCACTAGTTGAGCACGGCTGTGGAAAAAGAACGTACCAGGAGGAGCAGCTTAGAATAAAAAAAACACGGGAGGCGCTGCGGTCAAAATAACAGTGAGCGTTGGGAGGTGAGATAACTCTCGGGCCCCGCCCGGGGGGAGCAATGAAAAAAAAGGGGGGCCGCCAAACTTTACAATACCCCTTCTTGCATGAAGCAAAGGGAGGGCAGGCCTGTCCGAAGGGAGAATGGTCGGGGACTGGAAAACAAGAAAACGAACACGGGTGTGGTTCGGGGATGCGGAAGGGGTGATGCGAGAGAGGTGGAGGTGCGAGAGAACAGGAGATAGGCGGTGAGATGGTAAGAAAGACCGGGAGAAAGAGGGGAGAGATGGGAGGAGGGGGAATACTAAAAGAATGAAAGAGGGCGGGGGGAAGAGGGGGGAAAAGATGTAGGGCGGGAAGGGGGAGAGACAGAGAAGGATAATAGGAGAAGTTGGGAAGGGAAAGGAGAGGAGAGGGGTGGGATGGACGAGGGAGGACTAAGGCTGAGTGAGATGAGGGGAAAAGAGAAAGGGGCAAGGGGAGCGAGGGGAGGAGGGGAAGAGGAAGGGGTGGGAGGGAATTACAGGGGTGGGGAGGAAGGATAAGGACAGGAGAGTGTAGGAGACGGAAAAGAGGGGAGGTGATGGGGGATAAGAAAAAGGAGGGGGAGACTGGGTGGAACTTCTGGGGATGAGGGGGGGGAGTAGACGAGTGGAGGGGGTGGGGAAGGTGGGAGTAGGAAAGGGAAGGAGGGGAGGGGGAGCGGGAGAGGGAAAAAAGGGAAAATAAGGAGGATGGGAGATGGGGACAAAGGAACAGGATATGGGGGGGAAATGTTGGGGGGAAAAAGGGATGGGGAAAGCGGCAGGGGTGGGAGGGGCATAGGTAGTGGAAAGGAGGGGAGAAAAGAGGGGCGGTGTGAATAGTTGACAGGAAAGGGAAGGGAGGAGAGGTAGCGAATGCTTCTGTGAAGGGGAGGGAGGGGAGAAGCGAGAGGGGGATAGAGAAGAAAGGTGGAACTGTTCAAGAGAGGTAGGGGGAGGAGCGACTGATAGGGGAGGAGCAGATATAGTGTCGGAAGAGCAATAAGAGGGGAAGGGTGGGTTGGGGGGAGGGGTGGGGGAAGGTGCGGGAGGGGGTGGATGGGAGAAGGGGGGGGGGGTGGTATGGAAGGATAATGTACTAGAAAGAGTAGAGAGAGAGTGACGTCGGGGAGATGGGAGAGGGAAAGGGGAGAGAAGGGGAAGGGGATGAAGAGGGGGGGGAAGGAAGGGGGGGGTGGGGGATGATAAAAATGTGGAAAGTCGTGGTACGTGGGAGAGGGGAGGAGGAAGGTGTGAGGAGGGGAGGGAAGGTGGTGAATGTGGTATGTGAGGGGGGAGGGTGCGATAGAGGAAGAGGGGTGGGGGATAGGGAGTGGGAGGGTGGTGGACGGCAGGGAGACGAGAGGAAGAGGGAGGGGGAGGAGGTGGGAGGGAGCAGGGAGGGGGGGGATAAAAGAAGTGGGATACGGGGGAGAGAGGTGGTGGAAGCAGAAGGAAGTAGGGATGGCCAAGAGAGAGCGGAAGACAAGAGGGGAGGAGGGGGAGCGGGGCGAGGGGTGGAGGGAGGGGGATAGCAAGAGGATAAGGGTGGGAAGGGAGGGGAGGGTTGGAAGGGGGGGATGTGGAAGAGAAAAGAAGGTGGGGAGGTAGGGGGTGGGGGGATATAGGGGGTGTGGTGACGGGAGAGGGTAGAGGGAATGGGAAGGTGGAGAGAGAGAGGAAGTAGGGTGAGGGAGGAGACGGGAGAGGGTGGGATGGGGGGGAGTAGGGGGGAGGGACGAAGGGAGGTGTAAAAGAAGAGGGGGGTAGGAAGGGGGAGAAAGATAAAGGGGAGGGGATAAGGAAGGGAGGGAGGGGGGGAAGGGAGGAGGTGTGTGATGGAGGAGAGGGAGGGTGGAAGTAGAAGATGAGGAGGAGGGAAGGGAGAGAGGGGAGGGAAAGTGCGATGGGGGCGAGAGGGAAAAGGGGTGGGGGGGTGTGGGGGTGAGAAGAGTAAGGGTGGGAAGGGGGGTGTGAGGAGGCGGGGGTAAGGGGGGTGGAGTACTAGTGGAAGGAGTGGGGTTGGAGCTGGGAGGGAAAAGAGGGGGGTTGGTGGGGGGGGTGGAAAAGGGAGGGAAAAAGAAAGTGGGTTGAAACGGGAGGCAAGTCGAGTGGGGGTGAGAAGCGAGGGGTGAGGAGGGGGGCGTGGCTGAGCGGAGGAGCGGTGGGGATGGAGGCGTGGGGCGAAGAGGGGGAGGGACGGAAGAAAAAAAGGGGGAAAAGAGAAGAAGAGGGGAAGCGGAGAGGGGGGAGGGGGTAGGTGACTCGGAAGGGTGGTAAATTGGTAAATAGGGCGGAAGCATAGAAGAGATGAGAGGAGGGGGAGGGGTTGGGGGAGAGGGGGAAGGGGATGGGAGGAGCAACAGGAGGCGGGGGATGAAAGAAGGGATGACGAGGTGAAAAGGGAGGGGGGAGGGAAGGGGAAAGGCGAGGGAGAGAAAAAGAAGAGGAGAAAAGGTGGGGGAAGGAGGTGAAAGGGGAAGGAGGGGGGGGGGGAAGGGCTGGGGGAAGTTAGGGGGGGAGAAAAGGGGAAGGGGAGGAGAATGGAGAAAGGGGTCACAGCCAAAGGGGCCGGGAAGGAGGTGGAGCGGGGGCAATGGAGAAGAGTGATGAGATTAAGTTATGAGGGCGGGGGGAGGAGGATGTGCAAGGAGGAAGAGAAAAAAGAGGGGTAGAAAAGGAAGGAGGGCAAGGAGAGGGGCAGGGTAGTGGATGAATGGGGAGGGGAGGGATGGGAACCAGAGGGGGGGAGGGGGGGAGAGCGAGAGAGGGGGGGGGAAGTAAAAAAGGGCGAAAAGGGGGGGAGAGGAGAGGAAGAGGGTGGAGGGGGTAGGGGAGGGGATCGGGGGGAAAGAGCGAGGAGGGGGTGGGTGGGAAGGGAGGTAAGGAGAGACGAGATAGGAGGGGGGGTGAAGGGGAGGTAGGGAGAAGGAGGGGGGAGGGAAGGAGGAGGGGGGGAAAGATAAAAAGGTCGGGGCAGTAGAGGGGAGGAGGGTGGGAGGAGAAGAGGAGGGGTGGGGAGGGGAGGGTGGGGGGAGCGAGTAGGAGTAGGGGGGGGGGGGGGGGGGGATAGGACGGGGAAAAGGGGGCAGGGGGAACGCAAGGGGAATACGTAAGGAGGATGGGGCACAAGGGGAGAAGAGAAAGATAGGGGAGTGGGTTTGAGAACAGGGGGACGGGATGGGGCGGTGGGGAGGAAAGTGAGGGTGGGGGAGAAGGGGGCGAGAGAGGGATGAGAGGTGGAGGGGGAGGGGAGCAGGGAAGGAAGGGGAAGGGTAAGGGCGGTGAGAGATGCTTGAGGTGGAGGGGATAGGTTACATCGAAGGGGGGGTGTTTGGGGGGGCACCCTTCAACGAATGCACACTCCGGAGGGGCGTTTACAGCAAAGTTGGAAAGGAAAAACGTTTTGCCGGCAAAGCTCAAGCGGATGCCAGAAAAAGAACAAAAAACGATCCCTTCAGAACTCAACAAAAAAAAAAAGGAGAGGGAGTCAGAAATCGTAATCGATGGAAAATAGACCCGGCGGATCGTCTGCATCGCTGGGGCCGTGCCGGGCAAAGGGGGTTTAAAAGAAAAAAAACAAAGTCTGGGGAAACCTACAAAAAATACCACACGCGGGGGGCTCGGGGGAAAAACATTTCAACACCACGTCGATGTGGGGTTTGGGTGGAGTAAGTCAATTGTTGAACGGAGAAAAAAAAAGGGTCAAAAGGGAGGGAAAACGGAAATGCAAACCCGGCAATCCTTGGAAAAAAAACCCAGGGCCTGAATGGCCAGGCAAAACCTAAGCAATTGTCCAAAGTTTTCAAGGGAAACGGGGGGTGCAAAAAGATCACAGCACGGGGTAAGGCGTCCGTAGGGCGGAAAGCCGCAAAGCTTACCTGAAACAGGCCGCACCGACAAAAAGGGAACTCCTCTGTCTTTGGCGAGGAGACGGAGGGGCTAAACACTCAGTGACCCGCAGGAAAAGCGGCCGGGGAGAAAAAAGATGACAAAAATAAAACGCAAGGAAAACCTGGCCTTCAAGCCCTGGTGAGTTGGTTTACACCCCATACCAAAAAAGGAAAACGCAGGCTCGTAGCAGCTTAGTGGGGGAAAAAAACACGTTGTCCTAACCGTCGGGGAAGTGAGAAAGAAAAATAGGCAAATCCAGTTGGAAAAGGGGAAAAAGGTGCAAGGAGGGAGTCACCAATTTCAAGAACGAGGGGTTAGACGAGGGGAATGTATTGCCAAAACTACGTCTGGGGGGGGGCCGGAGAACGCCCCGAGAATTGTTAATATAAGAACATGCCCGGGGGGAGGATCGGAAAAACAGGTAGATGTGAATGAGGGAAAAAGTGTGACTGAAAGCACCCGGAAAAAGCAAGGAAGGGAGCCCCAAACGCAACTTGTTGAGGCAGAGAGACGGCGCACCCTGTTGGGGGGGTATACAGGAGCTGCAATCCAGGGGGTCACCGCACCCAAAGCAAACCGTGAAAAAAAAAAAAACAGTGGAGGCTAGAAAAAACCGCACAAGGGGGTAAGCTAGAACAGGATCGATGGAACGTGCATACGAACATCAGGTACCCGGGCAAAAAAGGAAAACTCAAAAGAGACAGACCACATAAAAAAAAACTATGCAATGATCTGGGGGTTTCAAAAAAAAATTACCACAACCTGACCTTTGAAGACAGTTAGGGGGAGAAAGAAGGTAAGGTCAACGGAGATGACTAAAAAACAGAACCTGCGCCACGGACCCATAGCACATGCGCAAAAAAACGTAAAAAAACACTAAAGGGGGGGGGACTCAAAAAAAAGATGAAACATACATCCACCCCCGACTGGAGCCAACCAATCTCTGCATGGTGAAAGGGAAAAACCGGATGAAAAGGCAAAAAAACCAAAGGGTGCCCATCCAAGAAAGACCACCCTTTGTTTCAAATAAAAATTGAGAGGGAGGTGGGGAAAATGAAAGCCAACCAAGAGGTGCAAACAAAAAACGCCAGAATAAAACAGTTTGGCCCCTGGGAAAGGGGGTTGGGGGGGGGGGGCAAACTAGAAAAAAAGGAAACAGACACGTAAAATGAAGCAAAAAAGCTAAGGAAAAAAGAGGGATGCCCCGTACTCGTGAAAAGGGTGGGGGGACGAGTTTGACCCACCACGGGAAAAGATTCAATTTCCAGAAAGTTGGGAGCGAAAAGGGGGACCTCAAGCGTTACCGTGTTGTGGACAATCACGCATAAGAAGGACTAAAATGAACAAAAACGGGTAGGGAAGGAGGTCCCTGGATACGGAAACCGGGAATGGTCCATCAAAAAATGGGAGTCAGATGACAAAAAAAAAACAAACACCGGGAAAACAAAGACGATCAGGACCGCTTGAAAAAAAAGCGATGGCGAAGGGCTGGTACCAAAAAATTGCCGGGGACCTTGGAACCTCTGATGCGCCAAAGATGGGGTAGAAAAATCACAGGGTGGTGACACAGAACGAAACGAACACCACAGCCACGCGTAGAAGAACTCTTCAAAACCTGTTGCAGCTTCTGGGAAATTAATATCTCCCTTCGCAGGGGAAGGGGGAAAACCAAAATTCCAACGGCGTTTGTGCAGGGTAAAGCCGATCGCCCACTTGGGAAAAAAGGGCCGTACTATAAAAAAAAAAGTGGGAAATAAAGTCAAAACGAACCGAGTTAAGCGCGGGACAAACATCTTCAAAGCCCGATGATGTAAAAAATTGGGAGGAAAAGGAAGGGAGGGGGAAACCGCCGGCGACCGGGGGTACCGACAGTGTTCACCATGCGGGAACCAAAGGTCTTCCACAAAGAAATCGAAAACAACCAGGCACTCGCGGGTTGAGGGCTAAAAATCAAAATCAATGTAAACGAGATCCCATGTGAATGGGTGGGAAGGCCTAGAACAACGAAGAAAACACAGTGACAGAGCAAAGGGCAGGTAACCGCCCAGAGATACAATCATACGAGAAACAAAAAAAACAATGGAAAGGGGAAAGGGAAGAAGAGAGTGCGGCATTAGGGGACCGGACCAAAGGTTTCCTCGTCAAGTGTGTGGGAATTAAAAGGGGAAAAAAATGGAATGTATCTCAAGGTGGCATTGAGAGGGAGAGAATACCGCGAAAGTTGAAGTGGGGGGGGGGGTGTAATGGTGATCTTTTGCGCGGTGGGGTTAAAACGCCGGGAAATCGTAATCGTTGAAAAGTGGACCGCAACGCAACAAAAAAAACAGGGGGATCCAAGTTTTGTGGACATCCATCGAAGTAAGGTGGGCCGCATTTGAAAAAAAAAAATCAAACGGTCTTGGGGGAAGGTTCAGCGTGGTAGCAGAAAAGGGAATCCGTCAAGTTGCGTATCCTGCTTCTACATGCACAAAAGGGTTTAAAGGTGAACACTCCGCTTGACGAGGTGTACTATCAGAATTGGGAAGAAAAGGGGAGTTCTGCGGAAAGCTCTATAATTACGCGCCCGGGGGGGAGGGGGAGACAATGTCTGGCCAAACTGCAGGTTGAACTACCCCATCATCGAGCCAAATCCAAAAAAGTTCGATGCAGCAAAGTCACCACTGTGGCCGGCATAACAGCGCCCTCAGGGTTCGGCCGAAAAAAGGATGGTCACCGGGTGGGGGGGGGGGGGCGAACAGAAATTTTTGAGAAGGAACACATTCGAAGGTCAGTATCAGGGAAACTGGAATCAAGTAAGAAACCCACTTAATTGGGGACAGGTCAAGACGGAGGGGAATGGGAAGTGGTTGGATTGGCAAAAAGATGAAAGAGGGAAGGGCCTTTGGGAAACCGTCGCTGCAAAAAAAAAGGATGGCCACCCGGAACGGGGGGAGTCACGTTGGGGAAATATCAACTACAATAGGTACTGCCCCACAGAATCAGCATTCTCGAGAGGGGGTGGGGGCAACGGAATTTTTACTTCGGGGAAAGGGGGGGGGAGAAAAGGGGAAAAAAAAGCCAACTGGGGGTAGGGGGGGGCATTTTTTGGAAAGGGACACGAGAGGGGTGCCCTGGCATTTTACGGTGTCCAAAGGAAATCAGAGCGGCGGGACCATCCCAAGGCTTGTTGGATGCAAGTTTGGTGGGGGACCCGTTCAAAAAGGAAACCAGTCGGGACAAGGGGACATGCAGATTATGACTGAAGGTATCGGGGCGTGGGTGGCCTTGCTCAGGTTTGACGGAGCCACATCGGGGGGTGTGGAGGAAAAAAGGTGTGGGCGGGGAATTGTATGGGCAAAACGGGGAAGGGGGAAGCATCCCAAAACGTGCAGTCCTTGAACGGGACCAGAGGAGTCGGTGGAAAAAAGAACCACAGAGGACTGAAACGTGGAGGGGTCACAACAACCGGGGGTCTACGATGTCTGGAGGGGAATATGGCATGGCTCGGGGAAGAAAAGAGAAACCGGCCGCACCGCAAGTCGAGCCGCACTCACGGGTGTTTTTTGCAATAGGAGGGGTTGAACTGGGGGGTAGGGGGTTGGCCAAATGGACACGTAAACGAACTGTGAAAACCAAAAACGTGAGGGGCAAACAAGGAGAAAACAAGGGCGTTGGGCCGCAAATCGCTTCATGAAAAGTGTCAAGGGCCAGAAGACACAGAACAGGCAACAAAAAAAAGGGGGTTCCAAGGCAAAAGTAACCATATCCTTACAGAAGAGAGGGCGCGCGCCAGCCGAGTCGGGTGTGGCAAAGAAATTGAAAGAGTGTGAGAAACCCAGCCGGGACCGGTGTACAAAACTTAATCCGAAAGGAAGGAGGACAAAGTGGAGGGGGGTTGCCCCGATGGTAAATTTCACAACCGACGGGGGGTGGGAAAACCGGGACCCTAAACAAAAAAAGCTACACGCTACTGAGAGTGGGGGTGGGGGGGGGGGTGCCAAAGCCAAAGTCCTCAAAGAAAACAGTTGGGAGTTGCGGAAGTGGGACTCCTGTGAAGCAAATACGGAGGGGGGCCGGCGTACCGAAACAACCAGCGTAGAAATCGAAAAAATACCGCCGCCGGCAGAGGGTGATTAGGTCTTCAAAAATGCTGTGGAGCAGGAGGGTTGTGACCTACAGAGGGCCAACCAAAGTTAGGAATACGGGAAAAAACAAGGGTGCTCAGAAAAACCTTGTAACACGGAACAAAAAGGCACTCCGGCCTGCCCAGGCTCACAAGGAAAATTGCAGGGGAAAAAGTGGCACCAAAGGGGAGACAGGGTCAGATGGAAAACTGTACAACAAGAGACAAACAACCAAGAGAGGGTGGTGTTTGAATGGGTCTTCACGATGCCACTGGGGAGTTGCGTCGTTTTACAAGTAACCAGGTCAGAAAAGGGGGTACCGCACGTTAGCTATAAGGGAAAAAAAGAGTCAACTAGAAAAGCGAGTACAAGG
>Ga0179593_1480796_pt1 | contig 10074 bp, 12 predicted proteins | sample CZODoug2_1_08_16_FD_185931 | JGI IMG/M metagenome (GOLD analysis project Ga0179593, IMG submission 185931) | Vadose zone soil fungal communities from Angelo Coast Range Reserve, California, USA - CZODoug2_1_08_16fungal (PacBio error correction) | ecosystem: Environmental > Terrestrial > Soil >...
AAAGCAAAAAGAAAAGTTGGGGTGGGAACAGGCTTGGGGTAAAACCGCCTCAGGGCAGAAAGCAGGGGATCGGGGGTGATAAAAGAATGAGGCGCCTCAGGTGGGCGACACCGGAGGGGGGAGAGCCGCCGGGACGGGTATTACGAATGGGAGGGAAAAAGGCAGATGAGCGACGCGCCCAGAGAAACGTGGCCGGGAGCACAGGACTAAAAAGGGGAAAAATCAGGGGCTGCCGACAAAGCATGGCGAAGACGGGCGTCAGGCGGGCAAGGGATCCACAGACGGAAGCAAAAATGACCCCCGAAGACAAGGCACTCTGGGAGATCTCGCCAGAGGGCTAGCCGCAAGGTTGGGGCCAGCTAAGGGGGGAAAAAAATGGTCGAAAACAACGAGAGAGAATGGAAGAACGCGAGACGGAAATCTAGAGCCCCGAACAGGGGTGCGGGGAAAAGAAGTTAGTCTGAGCAAGCGCAGAGTCTCACATTCAGCATGAATTGGGGCTTTGGCACATGCGCAGGGAGGGAAGCGGACCGGTTAACACCGGGACAGCGAGACGCGAGAAAAAGAAGACGGGCGTCTGGACGACGGACTTTGTGTGTGTAGAGCTGAAACAATCTACGGCATGTGTCTGAAGGGGGAGAGACGCCAAGGTACCGGACCGAAAAGCCCATAATAGACCAAGGACGTCCGTCTCAAATAGCCGCAGAACGGACTCTTCCCTTGTCCGAGAAAGGAGGGGGGGGGGATTTCGTGGGTTCAGAAAAACCACGGATCAACCCGGTGGAGCAGTGAAAAAAAGAAAATAGGGAAACGGGGGATCCGCTCCTTCCGTGCTGGGAGGTCACGAACAGAGACTTGCAGCTCGTTAGCCACCAGCGGAGTACGCAAAAGTCTGGGGGTCGAAAAAAGGCATTGACTGGGCCGTGGTTGAGAATCGGAGGCGCGCAGGTATCAGGCTCCAGAGAGAGTGGCGGAAGGGAAACGACCGTAGAGACTAAAAAAAGCATCGTCATTCTTGTCAGGAAGGCCCTTAGGGGAGGGAAGGAGGATGATCCTCGGTTATCCCGACAGACGAAGGAATTACGAGGAACGCGTCTATCGTCCTAAGCTAGTAATGGGGGGAGGGGGGGAGGGTGGCGTCGACGTTCAGCTCCACGAGGGGCTGGGCAAGAAATCGAAGTCGGGCAGTCCAAGAGGCGCTCTCCGGACGGACCGAAAAAAGTCGGGCTCTAGCTCCTGGGCGGTCGTTCTTCCTGCTCTAGAAAAGAGCTAGTCGGGTGGGTGGAGTCCCAGCCTCCACGGAAAGGTTGATTTCCCCCAGCTTCAAAAAAGGACGATGCTCCATGACTCTAAAAATCCTTCCCAAGGGGCGCTCCGGATGGAAGGACCCATGGAAGAGTCGTGGCAAGCACATCATTTTGCTGGAACAAATCAAGGCTCTCACCACTCAAAAAAAAAACAACAACCACGGATGAGGAGGGAAAGGGGGGGATCTCTAGAAAAAAAGGAGCTTTTACACTAAAGTCAGCAGCATTCTAAAGGACCAAGCTCGGGGGAAGGGGCTCTCCTCCATGATCGCTCGGAACTGAAAAGATACCGTCGGGATTAAAAGGAAACAGCCCGACTCAAAAAGGGGAGAGTAGCTTCGGTCCGAACTAACGAAACCAGAGAAAGACCCACACGGGCACAGCCATTTTGAAGCTCAACGAGAGCGAGGGGGGACTGAACCTCCGACTCGGAGAACAAAAGTCAAGACGGGATCTGAAAATATAAAAAGAAAAAAGAAGCTAGGAAAAAAAAAATACCTTTCGTGAAGGGGTGAGGGATACAACGGGAGCCGGTCATCGCCACGGCGCGCAGCCACAAACAGGGGGGGGAACGGCCCGAGCCTTCGGCAGCCCTAAAGATCTGATCAGGACTCCAGGAAAAACGGGAATGAAAGAAGAGAGCAGAGGGACATCCCTACATGACCAGTCCCTCCGTCGATGAACGAAAAGCCACCCGAACACCGCCAGGTTTGCAAAGGAAGCGCAAAGCTCGCGGAGGGACATTTGAAAGAAAGGAAAAAAGGAAAGACGGAAAACGGGGGGAAAGACCGAGAAGTATCTCCACCGGGGTTGGAGTAGGTGGGTAGAACCAGCGCCCCAGAGAAAATTATCCGGCGTCCGCGAATATCGACGGCTGCGCCTAAAGATGGGGCTCTAAAAAAAAAGGGTCTTCGAGCGCACTAAGCCAACCGAGGAGTTCGCAAATAAGTCGAAGACGCAGGGGGAAAAATGAATGGGCCGCGCATCACGAGCAAATGAAACTCGAGATGACCTGCTCCAGTGCGCATGTGCCAATCCTAAAGGGAGGGATAGACGGATCAGCTAAATTAAGAAAGTCCCGAACAAGTTTTTCCTACCGACGGGGTATCCGGGCTGCCGTCGACAGAGTCTGACTCGCGGTCGCAGAAAGAAATAGACGGTGTCGCAGTCTCAAAGGGGAAAGTAGTCTGCCCGCCACGAATCAGAAAAGGGCGCAAAAAAAGACCGCAAAAGGATGCTGCGGGTTCAACTGGCCATCGATCGAGGTGCGAGATCCAGCCAGACCCGTCGCCTTGCCGCCCTCATGGAGGGGAAGAGGGGGTTCAAAGCTTTAGGGAGGAACTCCAAGATCCCGGCCACGCGCCGAATCTAAATCGAAAAGATCAGCCATCGTCGAAATACAACCTAGAGACGCGGTCAAACGAGCGCGCGTCCATTTCACGAAGGGACTCATTGACGAGAGGGGGTGAAAAAGAAAATTCCTTCACGCCTCTGGGGTGAGAAAGAGAAAAAGGTCATTTCGCATAGGAAAAGGGCTCAAGTCTCTCTCAAAAAAAGAGAGGTTCATAAGACGTCGAAAGTGGTGTACGAGAAGGGGGGGAAATGGGGGTGAACTGCCGCTAAATGAAACCAGCAAAAAAGAAGGGGCGGGGGATAACCAGCGAATGAGCCAATGTGGCGCCAGAATGGGGCGGGAATCAGGGCGCGGGAGGAAGAACGGTCGATTAAATATGGTGACGTCGAAAAAGAAAGACCGCGCCGAATCCGGCGGCTGTCGTGGAAAAAAAAAAAACTGGGGAAGGCCATCAAAAAACAAAGGGTATCCTGACGATCCAACGCGGAGTATCCCCCACTCTCCCGGGGAACCAGAGGGGAAGAAACATCCTGATGAACGACGCCGGCTAAAAGACGACCGCTGAAGGGCGCCGAGTCAGGACACCTGGAAAGGGGAAAGAGGCAAGGTCCTCGAGGGCGAACGGAAGAACCGCTGGGGCAGCCTATAACGTCTTGAACTGTGCTCCAAGGAAGAAAGGTGGGATGCAGGCCCAGAAATGCACCGCTTTCCTGAGGGGAGTTGGAGCGCCAGGCGAACGGGTCCTAAGTTGGAGGTGGACCAGGCCTGCAGAAGAAAAATCTCAGACGTCGAGGAAAAAGGCTTTGGGTGGGTCATAAAAAAACGAGAGGAGGTCAGGGCGGGGATGAGGCGCGCAAGACCAACCGTTCAGAAAGCTCAAGTAAGAAAAAAGGAGGCAAATTCGCAAAGATAGACGATGCGAACAGGCCGCGTCCTCGCGTGCCGGAAAGAAAGCTTGGATGGATGGTACAACAACGCGAGCGCAAAAGGGAACCTTCGTCGCAAAACCGTGGGGGTAGGACAGCGATCTTCGTGAGTGGAAGGGGAAAAAAGAAAAACGTGCCTCTTCTTTGAAGCAACCGGGGTGGTCGAGAAGTGTTTGCATCCGCGAGCCAAGGGGGGGGGAAGGAGCGCTCGGCTCGCGCTGTATGCTCGCCCACGCCAGCTACGTGAACGCGCCTGAGAAAAGGGAAGGAAGAGAAACCTGGGCCGCTGCTGGGGCCCTGGAGGCCGGGGTGCTGGGGGTGCTAAAGGGAATGCGTATCAATTCAAAACAAAACCACCGCACGAATTACTAGGGGCTCAGCGGAGAGAATCATCTATACTGGGAAAACTGTCGGGAAAGCTCATTACATGGCCTATAATTCTTCAAAAAAAGCAAGCTCTCAGCCTTGATCAACAACATTGCCCATGAGGGATAGGGCTCGGGACCGTAAATTGCGTTCTGCACGAACACAAGGACTGACTCGGGCGGCGGGAGACCCAGAACCAGGCCGTGAGTTAACAAATGAAAAAAAGGACAGGGACGATGGCCTGAAAGGGAACCTCAAAACTCTCTTGAAGAATGGACCCTGGCCTGTCTGACTTGCGTTTCCATCATCATGGAAGAGGGACAGCGCCGCACCAACATTAAAAAAAAAACAAAAAAAAGGTATTGGGGGAGCAAGAAAGGAAACACACGTCCATTATACTGGACACGAAAGAACAGCGAAGTCAGGACTCAAAAAGAGGTGTGTAGGTCGCGTCGCCAAGCCTCGATCTGGGGGAAAAAAACATGCCGGAGAGGTGGATAAGCCCGCCCACAAAAGATCTTGGGCGTAATGGAGCAGAAAAACGAACTCGGGGCAACAAAAAGAGGGCCTCAGCCCAGTTGGGGGAGATCACAAAAGGAATCGCCTCGGACAGTTCAAAAGAAAAGAGTGGAGTTCATAGAAGGAAAAAATCACCCATCTCGAGAGCGGAACGCGTGAGACTCGTTGGAGTCGGGATCACAAATGAGCGGAAAAAGAAAGCGCGCATAAAAAGGACCAGCGCGGCCGAATTCAAAAGGAGAGATGAGAGATCAGGAAAAAAAAAGGGAAAAGTAGGGGGGGTGTGGGGGGGGGAGCTGATCACCGAAATCGGCCGATCGTTCAAACTCCCACGGAGAAAGGCAAGCCTCCAAAAAGCTTGAAATCACCCCACACCAAAAGAAAGACTATGCACTCAAAAGGAACCAGCAGGCGGGCGCCACGGGGTCCCGCCGGAGGTCAACGGTGATCCGCTGCGGTTTTGAGAAAAAAAACCCATCGGACGAGTCAAAACAAGGACGCGCAGTTTCGAAAACCGACAGGCCGATAGGGGCGACGGGCATCCAAGGAGGGGAAAGGGGGCTTCGATGACAAGACGGGTCTTCGCGCGAAGAATCAGACGCCGATGGGAGCGATGACCCAGCCGGGAGAAGACGCATGTAGAACCAAGAAGAAACGGCAAGGTTTAAAAAGAAACGAGATGACGCGGGGCCAAAAAAAAAAAAAAGGAAAAAGAGGGGTGCCTTATAAGGCAGTCCGAAGAAAAATAGCGCCCTTAACAGTTTCAGGACCGAAGCCGGATCGGCACCCGCCAACCGACGCCGACGTGAAGCGTTCGCCAGACGCGAGGCAATCACGGTTTCGACAGGTGTCGCGGCGCTTAAAGCTGGCCCGCCACCAGCAGCGGCGTACAGTCGAAAAAAAAAGGAAAAAATAGCTGATGGTCGCGGGGTATTCGTCCCTCTTAAGAGGGTTGAGATCCAGCCCCCGGAACGCACGGGTTACCCGTCCCCGCCATGATTGGGCGAGGGAAGGGAGGAACCAGAGAGCCCTTCGAAAACCACGCCCGTAGCTCGTCGGCAAAAAAATCAATCGCGACTAAAGGAAGGACACCTCTAGCCGCGCGACTCGGATGTCCAACACCAAAGGGTGCGCCTAAGGGCGCGGTATAAAAGGAGGATGAAAAGTCCGCTGGGTCGCCGCAAGCGGTTTTTAAAACGAAAAAAAAACCTTTCGGCAAAAAAGGGGAATCAAAAACAACAACGGCGAGGAGAGGAAAGAGTCAAGTTGGACGGGGAGGGAACGGTAAACCACGCGCGAAGACACGGAATTGGGGACCCGCGCGCAAAGCTAAAAAGAAAGGGGGGGGGTGGCATCCGGCTCGCGCTCGGAGGTTGCATATTACGAAGGGTCCGGCGCGAACGAGCGCGAACGGGAAAGGAAGGGGATATGCGCGTGGCCGGGATCCAAAAGCCGCCTGTCGACATCAATGAAAAAAAAGGGAAAAGGGGAAAGGCGAGACTACTGAAAGAAAGGGACGGCGGCTACACTCCGCTATGAAAATGACCCCAGAAGGAAGCAGTGAGTCCGCGCCGTAAAAAAAAAAAAAAAATCGCGCAAAATTGGCCAGCCAAGACAAGAAGACGACACCGGTCGAAACTGCGGCATCGGCTGGGGGGGGAACAGTCTCAAATCTGACGATGCTGTTCGAAGCCCCGATACCGCGGAAAGGAAGAAGAGGGGGAGTCTGGGCAAGCTCTTCGAAACATGCACGCTTCCCAAGTTCTTTGCAAAATTCGACATGGGGAGGCGCTCCAATGCCGGTGACCCTTCAACTAGCGCGGCCATTCAGAGGGAAAAAATCGGTCTGGGGGGTGTGTACGCAAAACTTCCTAGGGACTCGAAAGAAGACCCCGGAAAGTCGAAGAACAACCATTCCAGGGAGCAAAAGGGGGGACGGCAAAAAGTCGCCGATCACAAAAAACGACCGCGGCCGAAGGTGGACTCTGACGGCTTGGATTTAAAACTCACGCACCCGCAAGGGAGAGGAAACCGTGGAGAAGAAACCCGGGACCCTGGTGGGGGAAAAACGGGACTTGCTTGGAAATGTCGGCAGACTGCTCGTCTTCAGAAAGTGGGTGGGTCGCGGGAACGGCTGTTCGGCAGCCCGCGCAGAAAGAAAAAATAGAGCAACGCAAGAGCGGGGAGGATCCCTCCTGACTCGAAAAAAACGTAAGTGAGCGGAATTGACTAGAGACTGCAAAAAGCTCGGCCCTGAAAAGCGGAAGGAGCGAAGGGCGATTGAAGGAGACGCTCAGTCGTGAAACAAAAAAAAGGAATTACCGGATGTGGAAAAAAGAGAGCGCAAAACGAGCAGAGGGGGAGTCTCGTCGGCGCTCAAGAGGGCCTAGACTATTCGGAGAAGGCCTACGAGGCGCTCGAATCCCAACTGCCTGCGCCCAGGGCTGCTGGGGCCTAAAAAAGGGACTCAAAGTTCGTTCGTGGTTCGGCGAAAGCACTAACAGGACGTCGGTACGGAGAAAAGAGCAAATTATCCTTAACCTAAAGGAAGGAGTATGGAGGGGGGCGGCGCGACCCGAAAAAAGGAGCTACCGGGACCAGGCGCTTACGAACTGTGGGGACGTTCCAGGCATCAGACGTGAAGGGGGAAGCACACCAACACTCTCTCAAACAAAAGTGAGGAAAAGAGAGCTTTGGGGAAAACTCCACAAATGATGCAAAAATGAAAAGGCAGCGGTGGTCAGGGATTCACAATCGTTGGGGGATGAAAAATCATCGCCTGAGGATAGGGAAGATACCGTCGGGGGCTTGGGAAAAAAAAAAAAACGATAAGTCAAAGGAATGCGCTTCGAAAGGAACGAAGCCCACCGCACAGCAGACTGGTAGCAATTCAAACCCGGAGAGCGCCTCTTCAAAAAACGCGCCGATTCGGAGCAAGGAAAAAAAAGCGACGAGACAAAAAACCAAATAACTCGAGCGATCGACCGGAGCACCAAGCCCCAAGAAGGGGCGGGATAACCAGGATACGATCATCGAGCGCGCCACAAAGCCTCGCCTGAAAGGACCACGGCAGAAAGCCGCTCGATCAGGCCCAGGACTAGAAGGCAAAGACAATCGAGCCGAGCGGCAACGTCGCCGCATGAGAACTAAGAAAAGGAAAAACCCTCTACCCCCGACAGCGGCGGAAATAAAGCACTCCGGCACGTGAACCGAAAAAAAAGAAGTCGGGCCAACGGGTGTCAAAAGCGTCGGACTTATCTCACCACATTGGAAAAAAAAAAAGGAGAGTGACCAATAAAAAAAACACCACCCCCACCAAAGCAACCCAGCAAAGAACCCAGCAGGACGACCAAAAAAAAAAAAAAGTCGTCCGGGAAGGACCATCTGGGGCGAACGCGTCATCTTTTACTACGGCTCGAAGGGGTTCTAAGAGCGCCGCATCAGGGACTCGATGACGGCGATACCCACCCAAATCCGGGAAAAAAAACTCCGTAGTTCGAAGTAAAAAGGAAAGAAGAAGGCCGTGGTTCACCGGCCACCGGGGGGAAAAAGTTCCTCCCTGTCGACATGGCAAAGCGGAAGGTGATGTGAAGCGCTGAAGCTCCAGGAATAGGAGAAAAAAAAAGGTTTTCAGACCGCAGCGGTAATTAATCGCCACAGCGTCCGAACTTAGAAGAAAGAAACCAGACCGCACGGGGGAAACCAGGGGAGGGCTTAAAGAGGGCCCGCCACAGGCTGCGAAAGCACAGAAGCGCCTATCAGAAAGAAATAAGGAAGGGTAGGGTCATAAAAGTCGCGATCCATCCCGCCCGTGGGCCAACCGAAAAACGATGCTTTGGACGCAAAAAAGTGACCCAGGCGGACTCGGGGATGGGGCCCCGGCATGCCCCGGGGAGGTCTCGCGCGGACGCGTCTGAACGAAGGGGGTAGCCAATGAGGATCGACCCGTCACTCGAGCGCGAATGATTAAGCCACCAGCGGCGCACAATGGGCAAAAAAAAAAAGAAAAAAAAAAAAACTCGAATCAAAAGGAAAACGGCCGGATCGGCGTTTACAAAATTCCAGCAGCGAACCCGACGAGATTGAGCTCATACTCAACAACAAAGGAGGAAAGTTAGAGCCCGTCGAAATGGTCTCGCTGTAAACGTGGTAAAAACCAAAAACAAAAAAAAGGGCGCGAAAAGCAAACGAAAAGGGGGCGATCCGATGAGAGAAATTGGCGCCGCTTGTGGCAAAAGAAATCCAAAGGAAGGATGGACGGGTAACGATTACGAGAGGGGGAGAAGACATACGGAGACGCGACCGGCTCCGTCCTGGCTCGGGGACCGGAAGGGAAAGATCCAACAAAACCCCCCCACCCAAGTCAAAAAAAAAGCAAGCTGCGACAAAGCATTCGAAGAGACAAGGGACGGCAAGGGGGGCGGAAAGAAGAGGAAACCCTCTAAGGAGCAATGACCCCAAAGACATCGGGGCTCTGGGATCGCGCGACACGGCCCGGACCGCCGCTGGATGGTGGCGTTCAAAACAAGAAGCTCAAACCTTGAGGAATTCCGAAAAGGAAATAAAAGCACTTCTGCTTCTTCAGCAAGCCCCTGCTTGGGACAAAGTTCCGGCGGCGTTTCGGCAACGATCTTACAAGAACTAAAAAAAAACGGCCGGCTTTGGGGACAAGGGGGGAAAACGGGTCGAAGGTAATTAAAAACGGCAAAAGCGGAGCGCGGTCCGCGTCTTCGAACCGGGGGGGGGGCACCTCGAAATCGTCCATGTGGGATTCAAAGGAAACCAACCGGTAAGTCCTCAAGAGCCGAAAGCCACGCCGGCCCAAACTGCAAGTCGCCCCGAAAGCCACTCCCGGGGAGGGCCCTTTGTCGCTACGAGGGCCTGGGGGGGATTTCGCGGGTTCTACACATCTCGATCAACCCAGTGAGGATAAGAAAGAGGTTAGGACACCGTTGGAAGAAGCTTCTTATGAAAGGGAACACGTCGCAGGGGGGAATCTTCTTCAAAAGGGGCGAACACTTGGTATCGGGTGTCTGAGAAGGCTTGACATGGGAGAAAGGTCGTGGAACGCCGTATCTCTTGCTGGGAAAAGAGCCTCTGGAGGGGAACTGAGATATCCTGAGAGAAAAGGCCTAAGCAGACGGAAAGCTAGGTGGACAGGGGAGGGGCGGAGGTTGCGGGAAAAAAGGATGAAAGGAGACCGGAGCCCTCACCCCTAAAGAAAGTTCTGGGGGGTCTCAAGCTTCGTAAGCTCTAAGGCTAGTCTGGGAGGTCTAGGAGACTCTCAAAAACGAGAAGGGCTGGCGCTAATTCAAAGCCCCCATCATAGCTCTCCAAGAAAAAAAGGGGAAAAAAACGCGTGCTGCCAGTCCTGCGGCTCGGGTGAGAAATGTCTCGGGAACTTTCTGACCAAAGGAAATCGGCAAAAAAGAAGACTGACGGGCGGGCGTGCGGGAGCACAGCCCTAAAAAGAAAAAAGGGTATCTACTCAGAGGAAGAAGGCTGCAAGGAGCGCACCTTCCAAAAAAAAGGGGAAGATTGACAGCCCTTACTGGGGAGAGGTCGGAAATCACATGAAATGCAGAGTGGGGCCGACAAAACA